>Ga0335078_10009863_pt1 | contig 14138 bp, 14 predicted proteins | sample Lox_Sample_32_FD_206711 | JGI IMG/M metagenome (GOLD analysis project Ga0335078, IMG submission 206711) | Soil microbial communities from Loxahatchee National Wildlife Refuge, Florida, United States - Lox_Sample_3.2 | ecosystem: Environmental > Terrestrial > Soil > Wetlands | place: USA...
TGGAAAACCTGCGCAACCTTTACGGCCAGTTCGGCTACTACAACTTCGTTCCGGAGCCGGACTTCGGATTCGACAACGGGCCCGACCAGGTGGACTTGACCATCAACGTCGAAGAGGACAAGCAGTACTTCTTGCGGCGCATCGATTTTTCCGGCAACACCACCACCCGCGACAAAGTCATCCGCCGCGAGATTCTCCTCGATGAAGGAGACATCTTCAATACCCATTTGTGGGATCTGAGCATTCTGCGCCTCAACCAGCTCGGTTACTTCGAAATGCTGAAGAAAGAGGACGCGGCGGATATCAAGGTGAACCCCGGAACCGACACCGTCGATCTCACCCTCAAAGTGAGAGAGCGCGGCAAAAATTCCGTCGGCCTCAATGGCGGCGTTTCCGGAATCGCCGGCAGCTTCGTCGGGTTCAATTACTCCACCAACAATTTCCTGGGCTTGGGCGAGACGCTCTCGCTCACCTCCCAGCTCGGCACGCGCATGCGCAACGTGTCGCTGGGATTCACCGAGCCCTACCTTTTCGACCGCCCGATTCAGACCGGCTTCGTCGTCTACCTGAACCGGTTCGATTTCAACCAGGGCCGCGAAGCTTCCATTCTGGCCGGCGAAAACCTGATCCCGTTATATAACTCGCTGGGTACGCAAAACCTGCTCAACTACATTCAGAACAGCCACGGGTTCAACGTTTCGGCCAGTTACCAACTGCATCACAGTTTCTGGCGGACGGGCATCACGTATGGCTACGACATTTCCAATATCGTGACGCAGACCACCGCGGCCAGCAATTATTTTCAGTACATCAATTTCAGCGGGGTCTCGGGTCCGAACGCCCTGGACGGCATCCATACGAGCAGCATTACGCCGTCGCTTTCCTACAATACGGTAAATCACCCGATCAGCCCCACCGGCGGTCACAGCGTCTTCTTCTCCGTGGCATTTGCCGGCAGCGCATTAGGCGGCAACGTGAACACCGTCCGGCCTACCGTGGACATCAAGTACTTCCGGCCGTCGCCGCTGCACAAAGGGCACGTGCTCGCGTTCCACGCCATGTCGTGGCTGATCACAGGCTACGGCGGCAAGGAGGTTCCGCCGTTTTCGCGTTCGTTCATGGGCGGCGAGCAGGATATCCGCGGTTTCGAGATCTGGGGGATCACCCCCATCGCCTGGATCGCTTCCAGCGCGCAGATCAATGTGCTGAACTCTGACGGATCGACGCGCATGCAGAAAGTCGTATCCGGCGGCCAGCTCTCGGAAGTGCCCGTGACCATGACCATCCCCACCTATCAGCTCATCACGCCGGGCGGCGATACGCAGGCGGTGGGGAACTTCGAATACCGGATCCCCATAGTCGGGCCGATCACCTTGACAGCCTTTTTCGATGCGGGCGTCAACCGCATTTTGCTCACCGACGAACTCAAGATGGTGCCTTCGCGGGTGCAGGATCTGAACCTGAGCTTTCCGCAAGCCGGCTTTAACGGCCTGGCGCAGATCGCGCCCGGAACGCAAAAGCCGCGGGCCTCGACCGGGTTGGAAATCGACGTGATCCTGCCGGTGGTGAACGCGCCCTTCCGCGTCTACTTCGCGTATAACCCGTCCACGGTGCGCGAATATTTGCAGCCGCCGATTGTGGCCGATCGGTCGTCGTTCCCCAACAATGCGACCTTCCTGAACGCCATCGCGAGCTACGGCCAGGCATATCCATTTTTCGAGAGGCGGACCTTGTTCCGGTTCACCGTTGGAAGGACGTTCTAAAGGCAGGATGCAGGATCGCCCATGCGAGCATCGGGACGTTCTGTCGCACAGGATTTGAGGAGTTTGTAATGAAGATTCACCTAGTTGTATCGAACGCGCTGCTGTTGGGATTGGCAATGGCCGCGCATGCCCAACAGCCGGCGCAGCAGCCGCCGGCCCCGAAACCATCGGCGCCCGCCGCACAGCAGCCGCCGGCTTCGAAACCACCGGCGCCCACCGCGACGGCTTCCGCCGCCAACACGGCCGGCACCCTGCTTCCGACCCGCGTGGGCTTGCTCAGCCTGCGTGACGCCCTGACGGGAACCGCCGAGGGCAAGAAAGCCCTGTTGGACCTGGAAGAGAGGTTCGCGCCGCGCCGAACGGCCCTGCAAAAGAAACAGATCGACATCCAGACGAAAACCGACCAGTTGAACCGCGCCGGTTCCACCATGAGCGATCAGGCCAAACAGGCCCTGGCTCGCGACATCGACGCCGAGACCAAGATCTTCAACCGCGATAAAGAAGACCTGCAAACCGACGGAGAGGAAGCGCAGAACAAGGTTTTCGGCGAAATCTATGGAAAAATGCAGCCGGTGATCTCGCAATATGCGATGCAGAACGGCTACGCCTCCATCATCGACATCAGCAGCGAGCAGGCGGCTTCGCTGGTGGTTTGGGCTTCCAACAGCACCAATATCACCGAGGACATCGTGAACCTGTACAATCAGGCGCACCCCTCGACCGCGCCCGCGACGCCCGCCATTCCGCCGGCGTCCAAACCGGCCGCGCCGCAGCCGCCTCCGACAAAGAAGCAGTAGCCGATTCCCGGGTCCTGGAATCGCGGGATGGTATCCTTACATTTAGGAGTTTCACAAGCTTGAGAAAGAGTCTGGTAGCACCTGTAGTGGTTTGGGGAATGGTGTCGTTGGCCCAAGCCCAAACCCCCGCCACCACCCCGGCCGCATCCGCGCCGCCCACCTCTACGGCGTCCGCCGTAGTGCCCACCAAGGTGGCCATCATCAACATCCAGCAGGCGATTCTGTCGACCGGGGACGGCAAGAAGGCAGCCGATGCATTGCGCACCAAGTTCGATGCGCGAAAGGCCGCTCTGGACAAACGCAGCGCCGATCTGCGAGCCAAGGTGGAAACGCTGCGCAAGGGCGGCTCGACCATGAGCGATGAAGCCCGCGCCAAGCTGGTGCGCGACAACGACGCCGAAAACAAGGCGATCCAGCGCGATGGCGAAGATTTCAATAACGACATGGAGCAGGAACAGGGCCGGCTCATGGACGACATCGGCCACAAAATGATCGAGATCATCGGCCAGTATGCCGGCGCCAACGGCTATGCCATGGTGCTGAACGTCAGCGAGCAATCGCCCTTGCTCTGGCACAACCCGTCCACCGACATCACCGCCGACATTATCAAGCTCTACGACCAGGCACACCCCGCCTCGGCGGCTCCCGCCAAACCGCCCACGCCGGCGCCGCCTCCGGGAAAGAAACAGTAGTTGTCAGAAATGGAGCGGGGTACGGGAATCGAACCCGTCTAAATCAGCTTGGAAGGCTGACGCCCGACCGCTAGGCCAACCCCGCTCAATCGTACGGTCATCTGACATGGTAGCACGTGGTACCATGCGGTTCGATGACCGAGTTCCCGCTCATCAACGCGGTCCTCTTCGCGGTGCTCGGGCTGGCCGTTTTCGCCGCCGCGGCGTCGATGATTCTCCGCTTGCTGCCTTTCGATTTTCGCAAGGCGATCATCGACGACCACAACGTGGCGGCCGGGCTCGTAGTCGCGGCACTGCTCCTGGGAATCGCCTGGATCGTGGCCGCAACGATGCACTGACAGGGCTGTGATACGCTCGGTCTATGCTTTTCGAGTCGGACAAAGTGATGTTCGAAATCTACCGCGAGACTGAATACTCGGGCCAATACCGGGTGGTCTATTTCACCGAGTTGCAGGACCACAATAAGGAGACCGAGATCAATCACGCCCTGGCCGGAGAGCATTTCTTCGATGGCTTCATCAAGAACTTTCGAAAGGACGAAGCCAAGGAGATCATCCAGAGCGTGCTGGCGCGGCTGAACAGCGGCGAAAAGCTCGATCCGCGGGAAGTCGAAGCGGCTTTGGGCGATCACATGGCCTGAGGGCCGGCCTTGCGAATCACCCGCTTTCCTTCAATTTCCGAAACCCAGTTTCTGGGCTGCGCGGCGGCTTTCGTGGATGCGCTCGCGGGCGAGTTGAACGCCGCCGCGATGGCCCTGCGGCGCCTGGAGGGAACCGCCAAGGGCTCGGCCTTCGCCCACGAAATGACGCTCGACGCGCATCGCTATGGAGCCTTGATCGTGCTCGACCGCTGGAGCGAGCTGCTGCGCGCCTTCGCGCCCCACCTGGTGCTGTCCCGGTGGCCGGAGATTCTGCGCGACGCGCCGGCGCGAATTCAGACGGCGGAAGACCTGCTGCGCCGCACCAACGAGCTCCTGGACGCGGCCGCGCTCTATACCACGGAGCTGGTGGAAGCGGCGAAGCTGGGCCTGCAATCGGTGAACGCAGGTTTTCCGAAGGAACGCGAGGCGGCCGACAACATGGCCTTGCTCGGACCGATGCTGCCGGACGAGTACAAAGAAGCGCGGCGGATCTTTCTGGAAGATCTCGCAGCCAGGTAACTTCACCACCAGCGCGACCAGATTCCCGGACGCCGGATCCGCTTGGGAGCGATCCCGCGCTCCACCATGGCGCGAAACTCCGCCAGTTCGCCGCCGCTCGCGAAGAATCGCTTGGGCAAGAGATTTCCCAGATTCGGCGCCGTGTACAGAATGAACAGGCTTCCGGTCTCGCGCACGCTGTGAAACCTCTTCCACGACGCATCGGCCGCGCCCGCCGAGGTCCTGGAATGCATCCCCTCGGAGTCGAGGCGAAAGTTCACCGGCTCCCGCAGCGCCGGTTGCGCGGCGAACTGCCTTCTGGCTACGAAGTGCTGCGGCAGGACGAGCAGCGCCGTCCACAGAAGCATTACGCCGGCGGCTTCCAGGCTGGCGGCGGCGTTGGCGCCTCCTCCCAGCAAACCGAGCAGCAGCAGCATGGCCGCCAGCGCCAGCAGCAGCAAAACCACCGGCCAGATGAATCGCAACCCGCTGTACATGCGGAAGCGCCAGAAATCCTGCATGCGATACGTGCCGGAGACCTCAATCCCTTCACGATCCATTCTTCGGCCTCACTTCACCTCGGCGCGCGGAAATTTCCCGGGCGCCTGCGCCGCCTGGTAAGCGAACCACGCCGTCACCAACGCCGCCTGGCGGACGTCGTTTATCTGTACGCGGTCGCGCGTGTCCATATTGGTGTGGTGCACGCGAATGTCGTAGTTCGCATAGTCCTGGATGGCGTTGAATCCGGGCACGCCGGCGTCGTTAAACGACACGTGGTCCGAATTGCCGATGGCTTCGATTACGTTCCTCCGCGCCCCCGATGTCTTTAGCGGCTCCAGCCAGGCATCGAACCGCGCCCGAACGGCTTCCTGCTGCTGCAGGTACCATCCGTAGATCGGCCCCGACCCCGCATCGACGTTGAAATAGACGTCGAACTTCTCCCGCTCCACCCGGTTGGCGTCGCCGGCCAGGTGCTGCGCCACCCAGGCTTTCGATCCGTACAATCCCTGCTCTTCGCCGCTCCACACGGCCACGCGAATGGTGCGGCGCGGGCGCGGCGCGGCGGCTTTCAGAATCCGCATCGCCTCCATGACGGTGGTCGCGCCGTCGGCATTGTCGGCGGCGCCCACACCCGAGTGCCAGCAGTCCAGATGGCCTCCGATCATCACCACTTCGTCCTTCACCGCGGGGTCGGAGCCGGGCAGCTCCGCGAGCACGTTGAACGACTTCCCGGCGTCTTCATTGGGGAACTTCGTCTGCACGTTCACCCGCAGCTTGACCGGCAGATTGTGCTCCGCCATTTCCACCAGCATGTTGTAGTGCTCGGCGCTCAAGGTGACGGTGGGCAGCGCGCCTTGTGGCATATCGCGGCCCTGCACGAACACGGTCCCGTGTTCGCCGCGGCTGGGCTTCAAGATGACTTCCGCGCCGGCTTCGAAGAGGATCTGCGGGATCCGCTGGGCATTTCCCGTTCCCCGGCCTCGACCGGCTCCGCGGCCCGCGCCCGGATTGGCGGGAGCAGGCGTGTAGTCCGGGTCGCTCGGCTGCGGCCGGTTCTGGCGGATGAAGTTCGTCACCGGCGGCTGCGTCAACACAATCGCGCCCTTCAGGCGGCCGCGCATGGCGGTCACTTCATCCGCCGATTTGCCCCCGATGTAGACCGGCGGGGCCACGATTTCGCCCGCCGTCGAGGGCGACCACGCATCCGCGTATCCGATCAGCGGCGCGTAGCGGGGCTCGATCAGCTCCAGCGTCAGCTTCTCCAGTTCCCATCCGCGGCCGAACGGCCATGCTTCCAGCCGGGCGTCCGACAGCCCTTGCGACGCCAGCCAATCCCGCGCCCATTCGACCGCCCGTTTCTCGGCCGGCGATCCGGTGAGGCGCGGCCCGATGGTGATCGTGAACATGTCGAAGACCGGCTGCGCCTGCGAATGGTCAAACGCCTCGGTCTTCATGCGGCTCAAGGCATCGGGATCCGCCGGCTGCCCCGAGGCAGCCGCCATCGTGAGAACCGTTATCGCCGCACCAGGCCAGAATCGCACCATGCGGGACATTCTACCGCCTCCGGAGGACGGGCCGGTTCCGTCAGTCCTGGAACCGATTATGACCGGCGCTCTCGGGATTGGTCGTGTATTTATGGCAAAGGGTCCAAAAACCGTTTAGTATATTTCCCAGCCTGGGAGGGGTGATGTGTTGAGAGCTTTGTACGTTCTGCTGCCAGCGTTCGCGCTGCTTGCCCAAAATCCGCCGGACGCGCTCGATGTTCTCACCGGAGCGGGCGCTACCCTCTTCACCGCCAAAACCGTCCGCATCGCCGGCACGCAGTCGATGGGATTCATTGGCTTTCAAACGCCGCGGCCCAATCCATTCAAAATGGAATTCGTGCGCGGCGGCCGCGGCCGCGCCGAGTGGCGCGCCGGCAATACGCTCGTCACCCTGATGGTCTTCGACGGCACGAACTTCTGGGAATACCACGATTTCGCAAATCAGTACACGAAACGCCCGGCCACCATTTGGAATTACCAGGGCGAGCTTGGCACGCTCGACTACGGACGCAATCGCGCCAATATCGCCGCGGCCGCGTTCGAAAATGACGAAACGATCGATTTCGGCGGCCGTCCGGTGGATTGCCGCGTGATTCGCGCCGACTATAGCGGCGCGCCCAACAACCGGGGGGCCAAAGGTACCGTGCGCCGCGTCTGGATCTCGAAAGATGCCGGACTGATCATCCGCGATTATTGGGAGGGAGCTCTCTCGCCGGGAATGGAAAACCCAAAACTGGCTTCGACCACAAACTATACGGCGATTGAAACCGATGTCCCGCTCCCCGATGACCTGTTTGTTTTCCAACCGCCGCCCGGAAGCAAGCTCGGCGAGCCAATGGTGCCTGGAGGCGTGACGGCCATGGCGCCGCCGCCTCCTCCGCCCGCGCCCGTCCGCAACCTGGAAAAACGGGTCGACCCCGAATATTCCGACGAAGCTCGCGCCGCCGGCCTGCAAGGCTCCGTGATTCTCAGCCTCGAAATCGCTCCCGACGGCCAAACCAAGAACCTGCAGCTCATCCACGGCCTCGGCATGGGGCTCGACCAGAAAGCGATCGATGCCGTCCGGCAATGGCGATATACCGCGATCCCCAATTCCGGTGTGCGCTTCCATCGCGTGGTCGAAGTCCCCTTCCGTTTGAAGCCCGCCGATCCCTGGGTCTTCGATGGCTCCATCTACGGCATCGAGCCGAGCGGCGCCAGGGTTGAGCAATTGACGAAACCGGAACTGCTGCGCTATTCCGCGCCCGATTCCGCGCTTTGTACGGCGCAAGGTTATGTGGGAGCGACTTTTCACATCGCTTCCAACGGAGCACCTTCGGCGATCCGTGTCACCGGCGCGCCTGCCGACAACGTTCGCGATGGGGTTCAGAAGGCGATCGAGTCGTGGCGATTCCGGCCGGCGACGGAAGACGGATCCAAGCGGCCCGGAAATGCCCGTATCATTCTCGAATGCCGCCCGGCCGATTTTTCGCCGGTCCAGGGAGAAGTCTATCGTGGCAGCGATATGGTGGCGCCGGCGCCTCTGTTCCGGATGGAACCCGAATACAGCGAAGAGGCCCGCAAGGCCAAGATCGAGGGCGTCATCGGCCTCACTCTGATTGTCGAGCCCGACGGCAAAGTATCCGACATCCGAATTGTGCGGACTCTCGGGATGGGGCTCGAAGAGCAGGCCATCGGCACCGTCATGCAATGGCGGTTCAAGCCCGGCACCAGGGGCAGCCAGCCGATCCGGGTGTTCGCGCAGATCTCCGTGAGTTTTCGTCTGCTCTGATTTCGGGACGCCCGCTGGACTACACTGCTCACATGCTCTTCCTGGTGATTGAGCACTTCCGGAATGGCGAGCCCGGACCAATCGGTGAGCGATTCCAGCGTGTGGGCCGCATGCTGCCGGACGGGGTGGTGTATCACTCGAGTTGGGTCGATGCCAAGGGGGCCCGCTGCTTCCAGGTGATGGAAGCTCCCGATGCGGAGCTCATCCGGCGATGGACCCGAGGCTGGGACGACCTTGTCGATTTCGAGGTCATCCCGGTGCAGACTTCCGCCGATTTTTGGGCCGGCTTCTCCAACCCTCGCTGAAAGCTCCTATCGGGCGATTACAGCCGGATTCCGCAATGCCGGCGGCCGGTTTTACATCACGGCCAGGAACGGATTGAACTGCTTTTCGCGCCCGATGGTGGTGACCTCGCCGTGGCCGGGAATCACGATGGTGCGATCGGGCAGGGGCATCAGTTTTTCATGAATCGAGCGCAGAATCTGTTCTCCGTCGCCGCCGGGTAAATCGGTGCGGCCGATGCTGTCGCGGAAAAGCGTATCGCCGGCCACCAGCTTGTTCTCTCCGGGAATCCACAGGCTGATGCTGCCCTGCGTGTGGCCGGGCGTGTGCAGAACGTGAAACTCGGCGGCCCCGATGGTCAATTTCACCCCATCCGCCGCCGGCGAGTCGATCTCGACCGTTTCCGGCGTCGGCACGCCCAGCCATTCCGCCTGCACATTCATCATCCGCTGCAGCGCCTGGTCGTTCAGGTTCATATAGACGGGCGCGCCCGTCGCCTGCTTCAGTTTGCGCGCGCCGCCGATGTGATCGATGTGCGCATGGGTGATCACGATCGCCTTCACCTTCAGCCCGTGCCGCGCGATCACCTGCAGGATGCGGCCGATTTCGTCGCCGGGATCCACCACCAGCGCCTCGCGTGTGGCCTCGTCGCCGAAGATCGAACAGTTGCACGCCAGCATTCCGACCGGAAGGATCTCATGGATCATGCACCGATTGTATACTCTAAGAGCTATGTACGAGCCGCTGACGATAGCCATGCGATGGCTGCATATCACATCGATGGCGACCCTGGTGGGTGGCATGATCTTCGGCCGTCTGGTCATGACCGGCGCGACTAACGGAATTTCTCCCGAATCGCGCGAAGCGCTGGGCGACCGCGCGGCGATGCTCTATCGTCCGCTGGTGATCACCGCCATTTGCGGGTCGCTTCTTTCGGGCATTTACAAACTCCTCAGCACCACCGGCCACTCGTTCACCTATCACCTGCTTTTCGGCATCAAGATGCTGCTCGTCCTGCACGTCTATGCCACGGCCATTCTGGTCGTGCAGCCGAAAAATCCGCGCCGCGCCCGCATGATGCTCAGCGTGATTATCTCCGGCCTGCTCATCATCCTGATATCGGCCTGGCTATCGCGCATCTTTTAAACTGGAGGAATGACGCCCAATAGCGAAGCGCCGGGGTATCGCGCGCTGCACGATTCGGCCGCCTGGCTGGACCTGAATTCGCGCGGCCGTTTTATCGTCCGCGGCCGCGACCAGGCCCGTTTTCTCCACAACGTCACTTCCAACGAAGTGAAGAAGCTCCAGCCCGGCGCCGGCTGCTACGCCTTCCTGTTGACACCGCAAGGGCGCATCCAGGCCGATCTTTATTTATTTTGCTTCGACGATCATTTCCTGCTCGACACCGCCGCCGATCTTCGCCAGAAAGTTCCCGGGTTGATCCTGAAATATAAGGTCGCCGACCAGGTGGAGCTGGAGGATGTCACCGATCAGACTGCCTGCATCGCCGTCGAAGGCCCGAGCGCGGAAGCCGTCTTGTTGGCGGCGGGCGCCCCGGTTCCCGTGGCCGATTGCGCGCATGCGCCGTGGGGCGAGGCGACCGTCGCCCGGGTCAGCCTGACGGGGCAGCCGGGATTCCGTCTTTTCGGCTCTCCAGACTGGAAGCAGGCCCTCGTCGCACAACTGGGAGCGGCTGCCGTGCCGCCCGCCACGCCCGAGGAGGCGCGCCTGGTCCGCATGGAAAACGGCATACCGCGGTACGGCAAGGACATCCTGGAAACGTCGCTGCCGCAGGAGACGCAGCAGATGCAGGCAATCAGTTTCACCAAGGGCTGCTACCTCGGCCAGGAAATCGTGGAGCGAATCCGCGCGCAGGGCCGCGTCAACTGGAAACTGGTGCGCGTGGAGATCGACGGGGCGGAGCCGGTGGCCGCCGGAACCGTTCTGACCTCGCCTTCGGGAGATGCCGGCGAAGTGACCTCATCGGTCTATTCGCCGCGGCTCGGGAAGGTCGTGGCCATGGCGCGGCTGCGGGCAATGCACGCAGAAAACGGATCCGCACTGACGATTCAAGACCGGCCCGCCTTGGTTCGGTAACCGCGGCCAGTCTCGGCTGGTGGGTAAATTACCCAAAACGCCTAAACCGGCGGATGATTCAAAAGCACTTAGCGAGGCTCACTTGGGTAAATTACCCGGCCCAGGTCTTGGCCGCACGCTTTCGTGCCTTTCGAAAGCCGTCCTGCCCGGCATAGAATGACGGAATGTCACAAACGATAGCCATCCTCGGAGGCGGTGTCGCCGGTCTCAGCGCGGCGCACGAACTGGCGGAGCGCGGTTTCCAGGTCCGCGTCTACGAGGGCAAGGCGGTCATGGGCGGCAAGGCCCGCAGCATCCCCGTCCCGGATTCGGCTGTTCCGAATCGCAAGCCTCTTCCCGGCGAGCATGGCTTCCGGTTTTTCCCCGGCTTTTATAAGCACGTGACCGACACCATGCGGCGCATTCCTTATGGAGCTCACGGCAACGTGTTCGACAACCTCATGGTGGCGACGCGCATCCTGCTCGCCAGGGCCGGGCAGACGGAGATCACGTGGCTGGCGCGTTCTCCCCAGAGCCTCGAGGACTTGCGGGCGTTTCTGGTGGAGTTGTTTACGCCGCTGGGCGTTCCCGCGGAGGAGTTGGCTTATTTCGTCACTCGTCTTCTGATAGTTGCCACCAGTTGCGACCAGCGGCGGCTCGAGGAATTCGAAAAGATCGCCTGGTGGGACTTTATCGCGGCTCCGCGGATGTCGAAAATGTACCAGACGTATCTGGGTGAGGGCCTGACGCGCTCGCTGGTCGCGATGCGGGCCGAGGAGAGCAGCACGCGGACCGTGGGCGTCACGCAGTTGCAGCTTCTGTATGGTTTGATATCCCCCGATCGGGTGTTCGACCGGCTGCTCTCAGGCCCCACCAGCGACGTCTGGATCGATCCCTGGACTCAATACCTCCAGAAACTGGGCGTGGAATTCCATTCCGCCACCCGCGTCGCCCGCATCCAAACCGATGGCGCAAGGGTTACCTCCGTCGCCATGGACTCGGGGCAGGCGGTGGAGGCGGATTTTTATGTGGCGGCCTTGCCGGTGGAAGTCATGGCTTCGCTCCTTACCGATGAGCTGAAACACGCCGCGCCGTCCATTGCCAACCTGGACAAACTGCAAACGCGCTGGATGAACGGCATTCAGTTCTACCTCTCGCAGGATGTTCCGGTCGTGAACGGACATGCGATCTATCTGGACTCTCCCTGGGCGCTCACCTCGATCTCGCAGCGGCAATTCTGGACGGGCGTAGACTTTTCCCAGTTTGGAAACGGAGCGGTCCGGGGCATCCTCTCGGTGGATATCTCGGAGTGGGAGCAGCCCGGCGTGGTTTACGGCAAACCGGCGCAGGCGTGCACGGCTATCCAGATACAACAGGAGGTCTGGACCCAACTCAAACAGCACCTGAATGTGGGCGGCGCGGTCACGCTGGACGATGCGAACCTGTTGTCCTGGTTCCTGGATCCGGACATCCAGTTTCCCAACCCCGCCACGGCGGCGAATGCCGAGCCATTGCTCATCAACACCGCGGGATCGCTTCAATACCGGCCGGAGGCGCAGATCGAGTTGCCGAACCTCTTCCTGGCTTCCGACTACGTGCGCACCTATACCGACATCGCCTGTATGGAAGCGGCGAACGAAGCCGCGCGGCGCGCGGTGAATTGTGTGCTGGTGGCGTCGGGCTCCGCGTCTCCGCCGGCGCAACTGTGGCCGCTGGAGGAGCCTGCGTTCCTGAAGCCGCTGCAGGAGATCGATCGCGCGCGGTTTGGCCTCAAGCTTCCTCATCACCTGGCCGTGTGAGGCCGGGGCCGGCTAACCAAATGACGCCAAGATCGTCTACAGTTGTTGATAAACTAGGTCTATGGCGAAGCCGACCGATCTCGTCCAGGGAACCCTCGATCTGTTGATCCTCCGCACCATCTCTCTCCAGCCCAAGCACGGCTGGGCGATCGCCAAGCGCATCCAACAGGTCTCCCGGGAAGCTCTGCAGATTCAGCAGGGCTCGCTGTACCCGGCGCTCCACCGCCTGGAGCAGCAGGGCTGGATCAAGTCCGAATGGAAGCCCACCGAGACCGGCCGGATGGCCAAGTTCTACTCGCTCACCCGGTCCGGCCGGCGTCACTTCGACGCGGAGCTGGAGAATTGGACCCGGCTGTCGTCAGCCATCAATCTGGTCATCGAGGAGGCCTGAGGTGCGCGCGCGGGACAGGCTCCGACTGCGATTCCGCTCCCTGTTTCGCCGGGGGCGTGTGGACCTCGAGCTCGAAAGCGAGCTGCGTTTTCATCTCGACCAGCTCACGGACGAGAACATTCTGGGCGGCATGGCGCCGGAGGAAGCCCGCAGGATGGCCCGGCTCACGATGGGAAATGTAACGCAGTTTGAGGAGGAATGCCGCGATATGCGCCGCGTAAACTATATCGACGATCTTCGGCGTGATCTGCAATATGCCGGCCGCAACCTGCGCCGCAGTCCCGGATTCGCCGCGCTCGTCATCCTGATCATGGCGCTCGGCATCGGCGCCAATACGGCGGTTTTCAGCGTGGTGAACGGCGTGCTGTTGAAGCCGCTCGCCTATCGCCATGCCGATCGGATCGTGGCCCTCACCAACTCTTACACCACGCGCGAAGCGCCTACCGCGCTTTCCAAGCAGGTGTCGGTGCCCGACGTTCAGGATTGGCGCGGCCAGAGCTCGTCTTTCGAGTCCATGGCGTACTACGCTTCGCGCGAGACCGCGGTGATAACGGGCTCGACCGCCGAGTATGCGCAGGTCACCGAGATCGGTCCCGGCTTTCTGCGCGTGTTTTCGATTGAGCCGGTGGCCGGCCGCGCTTTTACGCCGGAGGAAACCCGGGAGGGAGCCGCCGGAGCGGCCATGATCAGCTACGCGTATTGGCGTAGCCATTTTGGCGGCGATCCCGGAGTTTTGGGCCGGACAATCCGCGCCGCCGGGCTGCGGCCGGTCGTGGGAGTGCTTCCGCCGGGCTTCCGGTTTCCCGGCGATACGGACATCTGGGTGTCGGACGTCGGGGCGCCCGGGTCGCGCGGCGGCCAAAACTGCCTGGCCGTCGGCCGGCTCAAGACCGGCGTGCCGGTGGAACAGGCGCAAACCGAGATGACCACCATCGCCCGCCGTTTGGAAGAGCAGTATCCGGACACCAACCGGGGCCGGAGCGTTGCGGTAACCACGCTGCGGGATGAAATGGTGGGCAACGTCGGCCGGACTCTCTACCTGCTGCTGGGGGCAGTCGCCGTGGTGCTTCTGATCGCCTGCGCCAACACCGCGGCGCTGCTGCTGGGGAAAGCCGGCGCGCGCGCCCGCGAGGTCGCCGTCCGCGCCGCGCTGGGGGCCAGCCGCAAACGCATCGCGAGACAGCTGGTCACGGAGAGCTTGTTGCTGGCTTTGGCGGCCGGCGCGTTGGGACTCGCGCTGGCGTATTGGGGATCGAAGACGCTGGTAGCGCTGGCGCCGGCCGACGTTCCGCGGCTGGCCGAAGTGGGGATCGATCGATGGGTGCTCGGATTCACCCTGGGGATCTCGCTCATCACCAGCCTGCTGTTCGGTTCCATCCCCGCG
>Ga0335078_10009864_pt1 | contig 14137 bp, 7 predicted proteins | sample Lox_Sample_32_FD_206711 | JGI IMG/M metagenome (GOLD analysis project Ga0335078, IMG submission 206711) | Soil microbial communities from Loxahatchee National Wildlife Refuge, Florida, United States - Lox_Sample_3.2 | ecosystem: Environmental > Terrestrial > Soil > Wetlands | place: USA: Florida...
ATAGAGATAGATCGAGTTGCTGCGGACCGCCTCAAGCTGTGCCGAGCCCTGAGAGTAGGCGTCCGGAAGTCCGAGGAGATAGTTGGGAAGAAGGTTCTCATTGCCATTGGCGTCGGCCAGCGCCGGATCGTTCTTCCCGCCGCCAAAGAAGCTGTAATTGCCGTTCACGTTGTAGTACAGCAACTGGTTAAACTGCTGGCGGCGAACGTCGGCGCCGAACTTCAGCGTGTGACTGCCCACCACGCGGCTCAGATTATCGGAAAACTGGTAGGTGTTGCCGAATTGCGGCAACTGTCCTTCAAAATTGTTGCCGATGACGAAGCCGCCGGACACGGTAATAAACGGAACGCCCTCCACGTTCTTTCCCAGGTTGGGAGTGATGCCGAGGGAGGGATCGTTCGGGTCGGAGAAGCACTGGCTGGCAGGGACCGTCTTGCAGGAGTCCTCAACGAGGTTGGTGTTCACGGGCGCGTCGAGCTTCGCCTGGCCCTCGCGGAAGAACGAGGCGCGAAACTCATTCACGGTCGTGGGGCTGATCACCCACGTGTGCGTCAGATTCACCTGTTGGTCGCGTTCGGTGTAGTCGGCGCCAAAGCCGGGGACATTGGCGCCCGCCGCCTGGAAGAACGAGAACGGCTGGAAGCTCGACCGGTCGGTGAAGTAGTAGTACCCGTAAAGTTGCTGGTGGGGGTTGATCTGGTGATCGATCTTGGCTGTGAACTGGTCCTGGCGCAAGCTGGAGGTGGGAACACTCTGGTACTGGTTGCTGCCCACATTGGCCGCCGGCACGTACTGGTTCATGAGGTCAAGCGCGGTCGGATCGAAGCAAGCCGGCGGAATCACGCTGCTGGGAAAGACGCTGGAGTAGGGAACGCTCCCGCCGTTCGCGGACGGCAAGGGAACGGGGCCGCCCAGCGCGGCGGCGCAGCCCGGGCGACTGTTCAAGATGTTGGCCACGTTGTCGTCCTGTAGCATGCCCGTGAAGTTGAACCCTTGATCGCCGGAGAAATCGCCGCTCCGCTCCGCGCCCGTGGGCACGGTGACGACATCCGAGGAGGTTCCCTGCCGGATGCGGCGTCCCTCGTAGGAGCCGAAGAAGAAGGTGCGGTCCTTCTTGATGGGCCCGCCCAGCGTGCCGCCGAACTGGTTCTGCTTGAAGTCGGGCCGGGCGGTGTCGAAGAAGCCACGCGCATTGAGCACCTGGTTGCGAAAAAATTCGTAGAGGTCGCCGTGGAAATCGTTGGTGCCGGACTTGGTGACGACGTTCACCACCGAGCCGGAGTTGCGGCCGAACTCGGCGTCAAAGGTGTTGGTCAGGACGCGAAACTCCTGGATGGTATCAGGCGATGGCTGCACGGCCGGCAGGTTGGCGAACTGATCGTTGGCGTCGCCGCCGTTCACCATGAAGTTGTTCGACCGGCCGCGCCCGCCGTTCACGGAGACCGAACCGGTGTTGTCGCTGCCGTAGAACAGGCCCGCGCCGGTCTGCGACTGCACGCCGGGTTGGAGTTGCAGCAGTTGGTAGGTGTCGCGAGCGTTCAGCGGCAGCTCGGTGACGGCGCGCGAAGTCATGACCGCGCCCAGTTGGGTGCTGGTGGTTTCCACCAGCGGCGCGGTGGCTTGCGTGGTAATCACCTGCGTCACCGCGCCCAGCGCCAACTGCGGGTTGACCACCACCACGTGGCCGAGCGTCACTTCAATGCCACTCTGGACGAAGGTTTTGAAACCGGCGGCCGCCACCTGTAGCGTGTACTGGCCCACCGGGAGGGCAGGAAACTCGTAGTCACCCGCCTCGTTGGTTCTGGTCAACCGCGTGACGTGCGTCTCCTCGATGGTCGCGGTGATTTGGGCGCCCAGGATAACGAGGCCGGAGGGATCGCTGACGGAGCCGCGAATGGACCCGGTAGTCTGAGCCAACGCCGGCCGCACGACGCCCGCCACGGCCAGAAAAAACAAGACCAGAGAAAGCGTTTTGTATTTCATTGGGCAACCCTCCTGCGGCCGCCGCCCGTCCGCCGGGACATCGCCTCCGAATCTGCCTACCATCCAAGCGTGACCTTGATGTCGCAAGCTTAGACCAAGCTACAGGGCTGTCAAGAATAAAAATTCGGAAGGATTTTGAGAGTCAAACTTGCGTGGGGAATTGGCGAACGATGACCTTAAGAAGTTGGCGGCCGTCAGTTTTGCCAAAGGACTCCGGGTGAGCGGCAACTGACAACTGACCACTCTCAATTCTTCCAAAGATTATCCGCGCGCTTCCGTGGGAACGTAATGGCGCTCACCCGGACCCAGGTAGACCTGCCGCGGCCGGGCGATCTTCTGCTCGCTATCCAGCAGCATCTCCTCCCACTGCGCGATCCATCCCGAAGTGCGCGGGATGGCAAACAGCACCGGGAACATGGTCTCCGGAAAGCCCATCGACTGGTAGATGAGGCCGGTGTAGAAATCGACGTTGGGATAGAGCCGGCGCTTGACGAAGTATTCGTCTTCCAGCGCGATGCGCTCGCATTCCAGCGCGATATCGATGAGCGGGTTGCGGCCCAGCGCCTCGAACACTTCGTAGGCCACGTTCTTGATGATCCGGGCCCGCGGGTCGTAGTTCTTGTAGACCCGGTGGCCAAAACCCATCAGCTTGAATTCCCCGGCCTTCACTTTTTTGATGTATTCCGGCACCCGGCTTACCGAGCCGATCTCGTTGAGCATATGCAGCACCTCTTCGTTGGCCCCGCCGTGTAGCGGGCCATAGAGGGCAGCGGTGGCCGCGGCGATGGCCGAGAAGGGGTCCACTTGCGAGCTCCCCACGCCGCGCATGGCGCTGGCGGAGCAGTTCTGCTCGTGGTCGGCGTGCAGGATAAACAGGATGTCGAGGGCGCGTTCCAGGGCCGGCTTGGGCTGGTATTTCAGCTCTGTGGTGCGGAAGAGCATATTGAGGAAATTTCCCACGTAGCTGAGGTCGTTGTTCGGGTACGCATAAGGCATCCCCAGGCTGTGGCGGTAGGCAAACGCCGCCAGCGTGGGCATTTTGCCAATCAGCCGCCACGTCTGCTTGCGGCGCGAGTCCACACTGAAGATATCCTTGGCGTCCGGATAAAAGGTGGAAAGGCCGGCTACCGCGGAGATCAGCATCCCCATGGGATGCGCGTCGTAGTGAAACCCATCCAAAAATTTCTTGATGCTCTCGTGAATGAAGGTGTGGTGGGTGACGTGGTAGGTCCAGTCGTCCATCTGGGCGCGCGTCGGCAGCTCGCCGAAGATCAGCAGGTACGCCGTCTCCAGGTATGTGCTCTTCTCCGCCAGTTCCTCGATCGGGTAACCGCGATAGCGCAGGATGCCTCTGTCCCCGTCGATGAACGAGACGCGGCTGATGCAGGAAGCGGTGTTGGTGAACGCCGGGTCGTAGCTCATCAGCCCGAAGTCATCCGGCTTCACCTTGATCTGGCGCAGATCGAGGGCGCGGATGGTTTCGTTCTTGATGGGAATTTCGTATTCCTTGCCGGTGCGATTATCAATGATGGTCAGCGTGTCGCGCGGCTCGGCTGCTGGTTCTCCGGCCGCCACCGCAGTGCTCTCTTCAGGACGCATGTTTCCGACCTCACTTTCAACGGGCCCGCCTTTTTCCGCGTCGCATCACCAGAAGCCCGAGCATCCGGGGTGTCAAGTTCGTGGCTTCCGCACGGCGGCCTCGGTCGACGTGGCCCCACGCCATCTTACCGCATCAGTTCGCGGATGAAAACATCGACTCAGGCTGTTCAAGGATTACCACCCCCAAGCCGTCAGCCTTCGAGATAAGCGGCGGGGGTGATGATCGGAATACCGCGGAAGGGATTGAGGGCGAGGAGATACTTGTCTCCGGTCACAATCAGGTCGGCTCGGCCGTTGATCGCGAGTTCCAGAAACATGTCGTCGTTGGGATCGCGGCAGGCGCGGATGGTGTAGGTGATCGGAACCATCTCGACGACGCCGGCCAGGATCCGCAAAAACTGCTGTCGGTCCACGATGCTGACGTACGGATCGAACTTAGGGCGCGAAAGAACGTCAGCGAGTTCGTTCAAGACAGGCTCGGAAACGAGCAATTGAGCGGTATCCACAGCCTTGCGGACCGCCAAGCCGGGAACGGACGCCGGAAAGAGAAGACGGCTGATGAGCGCGTTGTTATCGACGACGATGCGTTTTAGCGGTGTCATTGGCCAGGAGGCGAGCCAACTTCTTTTCGGTCAGGCCGCGCTCCGACGCCCGGCGGCCCACCCGGTCGCAAAACCGCTGGAACTCCTCCGCGTTGAGAGCGCGCAGCCGGTCGAATTCCTGCGGGGACAGCACCACCGCCACATCGCGTTTCTGGCGGCGGATGACGACGGGCTCTCGTTGCGCCGCGTCGAGGACGGCGCCGAGGCTCTGTTTCGCATCGGTAGCGGATACGAAGCGCATAAGCGTTATCCTACCCTGAATTGGACGGAATGTCCATTTTGGACCACATCACATTGATTATGACCCCTTAGCTCTGGTAACAACCTTGCCGAGCGCGTTGCCGACTTCCACCTGCCACACCCACGGCACCATGGCGTGGTCTTCGCGCGCTTCCAATCGTCTAAGAGTAGCATCCGTGTTGGCGTTCACCCTCACAACAACGGAGCGATCAGCGGGAACACGGGCACAACCCCGGGAGTGGGGGTTCACCTTCACCAACTCCATGAGTCCTTCGAGAATGGCAACGAATCGCGAGACGCCGTGGCTAGTGATGAGTCAGCACGATCGTTGCCGGCGACTCACCACCAGCCACCCGTCGCTATTCTGAGCCCTCCTCCGTCCTGTACGTCTCTCCGCCCTCCGCGTCTATTGGAACTGGTTGTAAAGCGTTTGGGACCCGGTGACGGCGCCGCCATCGGCGGAGAAGGTGAAATTCACGGTGAACCTCGCGTCACTGCGGCAACCGGTGAAGTTGATGGCTACAACTCCCAGGGCGCTCCCGCCCCAGGCGATATTGCCGACGTTCACCGGGAATTGCGCCCGGTTAACCGACGGAGAGCATGCCGCGCCACCCGTCTGGGTGAGGTTTAGACTGTTGATTTGGGCTGCGTTCGCCCCAAACGGTCCGTTGTTATCCAGAGCGATGGTCCAATGGCGAGCGCTCTGCGGTCCGCTCGTCGCCGTGATCAAGCCCGTCAGGCTCGTGACCGCTGGCGCGCCGGCGATCCTCCAGGAGAACATCAGATACGAAGTGGAGGTCAAGTCGATCGCCGGCTCAGTGGTGCTGTAGGCTTGAACGTTGTCCCTAAACACCGCCTGACGGGTGCTCTTGGTGGTCCCGTCCACTCCGTTGAAGATGGCGTAGGTGTCCGGGGCGGTGCCGGATGAGCCAATCGGACAGGGGTTCATGGTCAGGTAGCTGCCGGTGCTGGCCGAACCCGCCGGACCTTCGTTGGCCCCTCCATACAACTCCGGAGAGCCGCCGGTCAGCGATCCTATCAGGTTCGCCGGCTGCTGTTGCGGGCAGAAGGACCAGTTGGAGCCGTCGCCCATAATGAACGACACGCCCCAGGAGTTGGCCCCCATCATGTTGCCCAACCATTGCCGTGAGTTGACGTCGTAGGTCTTCGAGCCGGTCAGGTAGTCAACCTCGCTGGCCATAGCCGAGATTCCGTCGCCGTGGGAAGTGGTGTCGCCGTTTCGCCAATTAATGCCGAAGTTGAAGGGATCGTTTTCGGACTGAGTAACGTTGACGTTAAGCTGGGCTTCCAGCGCGCTGAGAAGCGCGCTTTGGGTGGTCGCCAAGCCCGTCGGATTACCCGCCAGCCCGAGCGCCCGGTAGAGCTCGAAATGGGCGAGCCCGCTGACGTCGTAGAGGTTCAGAGTGTCTGCGTCGCCTTGATTGGCGATGTTAGTGATGTAGCCGTTGGCGAAGGTGGCGGCCTGTTTGAGGTAGTCGACGGGATTGGCATCCAGCAACCCGCCAGGCAGATGCCCTTCCGCCGACTGGAGAGCAAAATAGATCTCGGTCGCTCCCAACTCCATATCGTCTTCCCACACGCTCTCCGGATAGCCGTCGAATGGGATGATCGTGAGCAGCGGCTTGCTGTCGCCAGCCGGGTCCGAGTAAGTGAGGTCCGCCTGGGCGAAAATGTCCTCGGCATACTTAAGGGCTTGGTTTGCTCTGTCGGGGTGGCTGGTGCGATTGAGTTGGTAGTATAGAGCAAAGTCTGCCGCCATCCGGCCGGCCAGATTGGGGCTGATGGGTTGGCCCGCCGGGTCGGTGGTTGACCCTGCCGGTTGCGCGATGAACACCGGCCGGTGGCAGATGAAGTGACTGACCAACGCAGAGCAGGGCCTCGGCTCCGGATTGTCGCCATTCCCTATGCTCGTGTTTAGGCTCGCGCTGCAAGTGGCACCCGAACCCCCACCACCCGTCAGGCTGCAACGCGGCGCTGAGGTGTAGCCAAAACCGTTAGTCACCATCGTGACCCCAGTCACGTTACCTCCAGATTCGGTAGCGCTGCATTCGGCGTCCGAACCCCTACCGCCCGTCAGGCTGCAAGTCGGCGCTGAAGTGTAGCCACTGCCACCATTCCCCAGTGTGACGGTGACCACCTTGGGGAATTCGGCAAGACCGGGTTCCTGCCAGTCGTCGTCAAACCAGGGCAGGCGCCAGATGTCGTAATCGGCCAGGAGGCCGAAGTTATCCCAATCCTGCGTGTTGCCGACCTGGAGGTAAAGGAGCTTCTGCCTGTCATCCCACATTCTCATCAAGAAATCCATGACGAAGTGCGTGTTGGGGAGGAAGTTCGGCCTCATGAGGCCGGGCCGCGACCAAACATCAGGCGCGTTAGGACCCATCTGGTTGGGAAAGTCGCGAACGCCGATCTGCATGAGCGCGGCGGCGTAACTCTCGGTCTCCACATACTTCATGTTGTCGCCCGCATCCCACCAGCCACCCGATGCATCGAGGGTGGTTCCGTAAGGCGTCAGGGCGCAGGTGTAACTTCCGTCGCACGTGTTGGCGACGGTGAACAAGTCGTTGTTGTCAATGGGGGGATTGTAATAAGTCGTCGCATTCTCGTCGTTGAGATGCGACGGATAGGGGCTCATCGGGCCCGGCACGAAGTCCGGCCCGTCGCGCACGCTGTCATAATAGAAGAGCGTGTTTCCCAACAACTTTTCGTAGAGAGTGGCGGGGCTCGCCACCGGGAAAACATACGAATTCGGAGGGGTTACCGGACCTGACACGGTGATGTAATAGGTGTCGCCGCCGGGAACCCTAAAGTCGAGAGCGTAGACCGAGTACACCGGATTGGTGGTGAACCCATTGGTGGCGGCACAAGTCCTGTTCCTCCCGCTACCTGTCGTCGTGCTACAGTTTGCCCAACTGCCGACTTGGGCGCCGATGGAACCCGCAAATGCCGTCGCGCCTCTGGAGTTGATGACGCTGAAGGTGGCGCCGGTTTCCGGCGCCGTGGACATCAAATAGGCGCGAGCCGAAGTTCCCGCTTCATACCCGACCTGGTTGACACGGATAAACGCGGCATCCGTCGCTGTACCGGCCTGGCCTGTTTTGCCGGCTACGTCCGCCGCGTGCGACGCATCAGAAGCTTGCGTCGTTGCGGCCGCCCCTTTCGCCGCATGGCTGGACTTGGCCGTTCCCGCTTGGGCGGGAATCCAGGTTACCAGCATCAGCGAAGCCACCGTAGCCCCGAGCATCCTGGGGCGCATGAGAGACCACGAAAAACCCTTCCTGATTGGCATGTTTTTTCTCCTTCTTTTTCCGGTAGGAATCCGGGGCGCGGGAAAAACCGCTGCCGGGGATTGTCAAAGCCTTCCTTCCTCACGTCGAACCGCGCTAGATTCTAAACATTCCTTAATAAGTTGACGTGACACTAGGGCAACTGGGAGCCATTGTCAAGGGGAAAACGAAGTAGCCTATTGCCAAATGAAGTTAATGTGTACCACGATAGCTCTGGGCCGCCCGGTGGGGAAGGGTTTCGCCCGCAGACTCAAGAGCCGGGTCTCCACTGCTCCTGCTGGGATGTGACGGCCGCACTTGCAGTGCGTTTTCGTTGCTTCCCGTATCCGACTACGGCTAAGATGCATATCAGAAGAGGAGACGAGATGCCTTCCCGGCGAAAACGTCTTGCAGCCGCCCTTTGCATCCTCTTGGCGCCCGTATCTGTGGCATCAGCGCCCCCGATACGATCCATCTCCGGGGTGGTCGAGACGAAGGATGGCAAGCCGGTGTCGGGCGCTGACGTTCGCATAACCAACGTGGGCGGGAACCTGTCTTCGGACTCCGGTGAGTTTACGATTCCGTTGCCCTCCAAGTTCGAACCGGGAGATCCGATCATTTTTCGGGTCACGGACTGGGTGGTCGTCGACCCGTTTGTAGGAAGCAGCGGCAAGACGTATGTTCCCAAAAGCAGTGTCGAGCCCATGAGAATCGTGGTAGCCCGGAAGGGCGATCCAGGTCTGTTATCCAACCAACAACTCATCCAGCAAATCGTTCAGGGCGTTACTTCCCAGTTCGCTCCGAAATCGCCCTCGTCGCCAGAGTCCGACCATTTTCTGGCCGACCAGGCGGAGGAGTTGGGCTTTACGGTTGAACAACTCAAGTCAGCCATCACCGGGTGGAGCAAGAACGTTCAGGAGCCGTACCAGAAAGGGTTGGCAGCGCTCTACGCGCGGCAATATCCGGAGGCAAGCACGTATATTCAACAATCAATCGATGCTTCCGAAAACGACTTGATTAGTAAATACGGCTCCTTGGCCGCAGCGGAGTATGGGCAGGGTCACTACCCGGCGGCCGAATCTGCCTTGCGAAAGGCCGGCGTCCTTCACGGTGATGACCCGCAGGTGCTGGGGAACCTGGGAGTCGTGCTCGACGCTGAAGCTAACTATAGCGAGGCGGAGTCACTCCAGCAGCGGGCCTTGACGATTAAAGAAAAGGCGCTGGGGCCGGAGCACCCGCAGGTGGCGACAGCCCTCAACAACTTGGCGCTGCTCTACCGCCACCAAGGTAAGTACGCCGAAGCCGAGCCACTCTACCAGCGCGCCTTGGTGATTCATGAAAAGACGCTCGGCCCGGAGCACCCGGATGTGGCGCGAGACCTCAACAATTTGGCGGTGCTGTACCACCACCAAGGTAAGTACGCCGAGGCGGAGCCACTCTACCAGCGCGCCTTGGCAATTTACGAAAAGGCGCTGGGGCCGGAGCACCCGAAGGTGGCGGCCGGCCTCAATAATTTGGCGGGGCTCTACGCCGAGCAAGGCAAGTACGCCGAGGCGGAGCCGCTCTACCGGCGGGCCTTGGCGATTGATGAAAAGGCGCTGGGGCCGGAGCACCCGCAGCTAGCGGCATCCCTCGAAGGCTTGGCGCTGCTCTATGTCCACCAAGGCAAGTACGCCGAGGCGGAGCCACTCTACAAGCGCGCTTTGGCGATTTACGAAAAGGCGCTGGGGCCGGAGCATCCCGATGTGGCGCATGACCTCAACAGCTTGGCGGCCCTTTACTACCGTCAAGGCAAGTACACCGAGGCGGAGCCGCTCTTCCAGCGGACCTTGGCGATTGCCGAAAAGGCGCTGGGGTCGGATCATCCCGATGTGGCGCTAGACCTCAACAACTTGGGGCTGCTCTATGTCCAGGAACGCAAATACGCCGAGGCGGAGCCACTCCTCGAGCGCGCGTTGGCGATTGACGAAAAGGCGTTGGGACCGGAGCACCCGGATGTGGCGCGGGACCTCAACAATTTGGCGGCGCTTTACGATGACCAACACCGGAACGGCGAGGCGGAGCCGCTCTACCAACGGGCCTTAGCCATTTACGAAAAGGCGCTGGGACCGGAGCACCCCGATGTGGCCACGACGGCTCACAACCTGGCAGTTCTCCTTCGAAAGCTGGGCCGCGACAGTGAAGCGAAGGTTTATGAGGATCAGGCTGCCAAGATTCGCGCCAAAACGCAGCAGCCCAAAGCAGAAGCGCCAAAAGACAACCCAAGGTAGCAGGCCCTGCAAGCGCGATTCCGTTGCTTCCCTTATCAGAGTATGATAATACGCATATCGAAAAGGAGACTCTGTGGCTTCGCGGCGAAAACGTCTCGCAGGCGCCCTTTGCATCCTCCTGACGCCAGTATCTGTGGCATCAGCGTCTGAGGCACGATTAATCTCCGGAGTAGTCGAGACGACGGATGGCAAGTCAGTCGCGGGCGTTGAGGTGCGAATAACCAACGCGGGCGGGAACCTGTCTTCGGACTCCGGCGAGTTTACCATTGCCTTGCCCTCCCGGCTCGAGCCTGGAGATCCCATCATCTTTCGGGTTGCCGATTGGGTGGTCGTCGACCCGTTCACAGGAACCTGCGGCAAGACGTACATTCCCAAAAGCAGTGTCGAGCCCATGAGGATCGTGGTGGCCCGGAGGGGCGATCCGGGCCTGCTATCCAACCCGCAGTTGATTCAGCAAATCGTTCAGGGCGTTACGTCTCAGATCAGCCCGAAATTGACTTCGTCGTCTGAGTCCGACCATTTTCTGGCTGACCAAGCCGGGGAGTTGGGCTTCACTGTCGAACAACTCAAATCCGCCGTCACCAGGTGGAGCAAGAACGTTCAGGAGCCCTACCAGAAGGGGTTGGCGGCACTGTACGCGCGCCGATATCCGGAGGCGAGCGCGTACATTCAACAGTCAATCAGTTCCTCCGAAAACGACTTGGTCGGCCAATACGACTCGTTGGCTGCAGCGGAGTATGAGCAGGGTCACTATCCGGCGGCTGAATCTGCCTTGCGAAAGGCGGGCGCCCTTCACAGCGATGACCCACTGATAGTGAATAATCTCGGAGTGGTGCTCGCGGCTGAAGCCAAGTATGGCGAGGCGGAGCCGCTCTTGAGGCGGGCCTTGGCGATTGACGAAAACGCACTGGAGTCCGGGCATCCGGACGTGGCGACAGCTCTCAACAACTTGGCAGCGCTCTCCCAGCTCCAAGGCAAGTACGCCGAGGCGGAGCCACTCTACCAGAGGGCTTTGGCGACTGACGAGAAGGCGTTAGGCCCGGAGCACCCAGATGTGGCGCGAGACCTCGGAGGCTTGGCGGCGCTCTATCTCCACCAAGACAAGTATGCGCAGGCGGAGCCACTCTTAAAGCGGGCCTTGGCGATTGACGAGCACGCATTCGGGCCTGAGCACACGCTCGTGGCGGCAGCCGTCAACGACTTGGCGGTGCTCTATGTTGAACAAGGCAAGTATGCGCAGGCGGAGCCACTCTTAAAGCGGGCGTTGGCGATCGACGAAAAGGCGCTGGGGCCGGAGCACCCCGTGATGGCCACATACCTCAACAACCTGGCGGCGCTGTACTACCACCAGGGTAAGTATGCTGAGGCGGAGCCATTCTACCAGCGGGCCTTGGCGACTGATGAGAAGGTGTTAGGGCCGGAGCACCCGGATGTGGCGATAGCCCTGGATAACGTGGCCAAGCTCTACCGCGACCAACGCAGGTATGCGGAAGCGGAGCCACTCTATCAGCGGGCCTTGGCAATTGACGAAAAGACGCTGGGGCCGGAGCACCCGGAAGTTGCGTTGGACCTCAACGACTTGGCCCTACTCTACGACCACCAGGGCAAGTACGCCGAGGCGGAGCCACTCTACAAGCGGGCCTTGGCGATCAACGAGAAGGCACTGGGGGCGGAGCACCCGAGTGTGGCTACGACGGCTGAGAACGTGGCGCTGGTCCTACGAAAGCTTGGCCGCGACAGCGAAGCGAAGGTCTACGAAGCACAGGCGGCGGCGATCCGGGCGAAGATGAAATAGCAGTGAGCAGCCGGCTGCCCGAAGCCGGAATAGCCCGATTCAGCATTGAGGAGCCAGAATGCCCAGCGTGTACCTGAGTCACAGCAACGTTGATAAAGAGTTCGCTCGGAGGCTCGCTGATGACCTCAAGCGGGCCGGCGTCCGCGTGTGGCTGGAAGACTTCAAGCCCGGCTATCCTATTGATGAGTCCATGCGCAAGGGGATTGAGGATATCGAATACTTCGCGTTCTTGCTTTCGCCAAACTCCGTGCAGCCTTCAAGCATGGCGCGCCAGGAGCTGGAGTGGGCGCTCGAGAAGCAGACCGAGCGCAAGACAGTGGGTAAGATCGTACCGTTGCTTTTGGAGAATTGCGATCTGCCGGACTCGCTGAAGAATACGCTCTACATCGACTTTCGCGACCCAATGCGTTACCAGGAGGCGCTGAACAGTCTTTTCTCTGCGTTAGGCGCGCAGCCAGCGGAACCGGCGGAAACGACGCGGCGCCCGGCGACCGAGCCTGGAAATGGCGATGTCTTGGAACAGCCCCTCTCCGCCTGGGCTTACGCCGCCATGGTGTTGGTCGGTCTGGTGGGCGCTGTCGCTCTGACGATGTTCTACGTTTATCAGGGCCCAAGGATTGCTCAAAGCGGTGCCCAGGGCCTGGTCGCTTTGGTGCTGCAGGTTCTCATTGCCTTGGCGTGCGCGATCTTCCTCTTCGGGGCGATGAAGAGCACCGGCAGGTTCACCTCCAAAAGTTCCACCTTCGGCGGGCCTGCGGCGCTGTTTATCGTGGTGCTGTCAATCCTCTTTGCCAGGGGCCAGCCGGGGGAGCTCTTTGACCTGACGGTGCGCGCGCACAGCGCCGATGGCAGCGCGCCAATCATCAGGTCCGGCGAAATAACCATCGATTTGGATAACGACCGTCGTCACGGAGGCTTTAACTCAAACGGTGAGGCCGATTTCAAGGGCATCCCGGCGAAGTTCAGGGGCGCAACCGTGGACGTCTTGCCGCAGGTGGACGGCTATAAGCAGGATGCGCAGCGCCTGAAACTGAGTGGCGCGGTGCTCGATGTGACTCTGCAACCGGCACCGCCGCCTGTCACCCACTTGACCGGATCAATCGTTCCGCCGCCCAGGGACTGGGCCAGCTTGCGCATCACGGTGGACGGGCAGCCCAAGGCGGAAGGCCACGTGGATAAGCTGGGGAGGTTCGACTTTCAAGTGAATGGAAAGGACGGTGATACCGTCCGGCTGAAAATATACGAGGGCACCAAGTTGGTTTACGACAATTTCCAAACTGTCCCGGGCCCCCTGAACATCCCTCTACGCCGCAAGTAGCGGTACGGCTTGCCGTACCCGAATTCGTCCGGTCGTGCTCGGCGTTGAGGACACCACTACAAGCGGGCAAAAGGAAAAGGGTGCGGCAAGCCGTACCCCTACCGGACGGCTGGTTATGCCCTAACCCGCCTCTAATGCATTCGCCGATACCCACCTTGTAATTTTAACATTGACAGACTGCAGGTGCATCGTGATAGCGTAGATGTGTTGATTTAGAGACGCAAATGGCGAGCGGAAACGGCTTGAATCCGGAATCTGAAATCTTGAATGGCGCGGCGCGAGCACCCCAGCCAGGCGCGTCGCCGGAAGACCAGGCACAACGCCCCGGCGCCGGCGAACCCGTCCTGAGCGCAGCGAAGGTGCCTGCCCCGAGCGAACCGTCTTCGGACTCGGCACCAAAGCGCAGTAAGCCAAAACGCAAGTACAACGTCAGCGACAAAGTCCGCGCCTCTTCCCCCGCCAACCTGAAACAGGCGCGCAAGACGTTCGTCTTTACCGAAAAGCGCCGCGCGGCGGCGATGAAGAACCTGGAAAAGGCCAAGGCCGCTCCGCCCGAGAAGCGCCACCGGTTCACCGAGCGCCGGCTGCTGGCCCGCTACGCCAACCTCTGCCTGGCGCATTTGAAATTGGGACCGCCCGGCCGGCGCTCGCCCTCGCATATTTACACCGGGACCTCCTGCCGCCACCTGGAGCACAGCGTGGCCCTGGCGGGCGAGGACAAGGCCAAGCTGGAAGCGCACCGCGACCGCTTCCAACGAGTTTTCCGCCCCCGCGACCGCGAGGAATCGCGGTTCGTGCGCGGCATGGCGGACGCCGCCTGGCGTCTGCTGCGCGGGCTGGGGGTGCGCCACCGCTGGGAGATGCGGGCGGCGCAGTATCGCTTGATGCTGGCCATCCACTGGCGCCGGGCTGGGAAAAAGCTGGAGCCGGACGCCGCCGGTCAGATGGCGGAGCAGTTGTTGCGGGACCTGGGGAGCGGGCTGTGCGCGCTGTACGAGGAGCAGAAGCGGCTGTGCAAGCGGCTGGAGCAGTTGTTCCGGGCC
>Ga0335078_10009865_pt1 | contig 14135 bp, 11 predicted proteins | sample Lox_Sample_32_FD_206711 | JGI IMG/M metagenome (GOLD analysis project Ga0335078, IMG submission 206711) | Soil microbial communities from Loxahatchee National Wildlife Refuge, Florida, United States - Lox_Sample_3.2 | ecosystem: Environmental > Terrestrial > Soil > Wetlands | place: USA...
GCAGTGGGCCACGATTTCGCGGCTGCTGTCGAGTTCATTGACGCGCTTGGGCAGATCGCCGAGCGGGATGAGATATCCGCCGAGGTTGGCGATCTGGTATTCGTGGGGCTCGCGCACGTCGAGCACGAAAATGTCTTCACCGGCGTCGAGCCGGCGTTTGAGTTCTTCTACCTGAATTTCGGGAACGGTTGCTTCCACAGGCTTCTCCTCGCCGCGAATTCCGCAGAACTCATTGTAATCAATCAACTGCTTGATTGTGGGGTGAGTGCCGCACGCCGGGCAGTCCGGGTTCTTGCGCAGCTTGAGCTCGCGGAATTTCATGGCCAGGGCGTCCACCAGCAGCAGGCGGCCGATGAGCGGATCGCCTTTGCCGAGAATCAGCTTGATGGTTTCGGTGGCCTGCACTACGCCGACCAGGCCGGGCAGAATCCCCAGCACTCCGCCTTCGGCGCATGACGGCACCAGTCCCGGCGGTGGTGGTTCGGGATAGAGGCAGCGGTAGCATGGGCCGTCTTCAGTGGCGAACACGCTCACCTGGCCTTCGAAACGGAAGATCGAGCCGTAAACATTGGGCTTGCCGGTAAGCACGCAGGCGTCATTTACCAGGTAGCGCGTGGGAAAGTTATCGGTACCGTCAGCGATGATGTCGAAGTCGCGGAAGATTTCGAGAGCATTTTCGCTGCTCAGGCGGGTATCGAATTTGCGGATGTTGAGGAAAGGGTTGATGGCCTTCAGTTTTTCGGCGGCGGAATCCAGCTTCTTGCGGCCGACATCGGCGGTGGAGTGGATAATCTGACGCTGCAGGTTGGTGTAGTCCACCACGTCGAAGTCCACAATGCCGAGCGTGCCCACGCCCGCCGCGCCCAGATACAGCGCCAACGGCGAGCCCAGCCCGCCCGCGCCCACGCACAGTACACGCGCGGCTTTGAGCTTCTGCTGCCCCTCCATGCCGACCTCGGGCATGATGAGATGGCGCGAGTAGCGCAGGATTTCGTCGTTGCTCAGGGCGGCTTCGGGTTTGGTTTCGGGCTTCGTTTCCGTTAAGGTGGCCATGGATACCTCAAGTTACGATGTGTGATTTTCGACTGACGACTGTAAACCGGACTACAGGCAACAACATGAAGGGCAACAACAGCGGCGAGATGTGAGGCAGTTTTTCATTCCACAATCGTCAATTTGCAATCTTCAGTTCCGTTTGCCGCCAGCGATTGACGGCACGATGGAAATACTATCACCGTCGCTCACCGCGGTGGCGTCCTTCTGCAGGTAGCGGACGTCTTCGTCGTTGAGATACACGTTGACGAAGGCGCGCAGCTTGCCGTCATCGTTATAGAGATGGCGGCGCAGGTCGGGGTGGTTGGTAACCAGGCTGGAAAGGGCTTCGCCGATGGTGGCGGCTTTTACGTCCACGGCGGCCTGCTTGCCGGCATACTGGCGCAAAGGGGTCGGGATATGGATTTTTGCCATAGGGTCTCTCTACATGATGCCATAGGCGGAGGGGAAGATTCATCTGGGGGTGGCAATTGGCACTTAGCACTTGGCATTTAGCCCTTGTGGGACCGTTCCCGGCCGGGCGCGGCGGAACATGCCGTATACCTGGCGCAACTTGAGCGTTACCGGGAACGCCTGGAACGCAAACAGAATTCTGCCGAGGTGAAGCCGGCTGAGATGGGCGATTCATCGTCGAAAAATGCGGCGCCGGAAATGGCGATGATGGACCCGGGCGATGAGCGGGAAGATGTGGAATCAGAGGCGCGCGACCTCGCCGGCCTTTCTGCCGAGCAGAGATTTAAGGCGTTCCTGAAATTGCCCACCGAAGAGCAGATTGCGCTGGCGACGTCCAAGGGCAACATCCGTGAGGGGTTGATGGAAGGCTTCGACCCCAGGCAGCGCGAAACTTTCATGGCGCTGAATAATCCGCAGCAGGTAGTGACGGAAGAACTCATTGATGGCAAGCTGCTGCGCGCCATCTACAGCGAGCGCCAGCTGCAGGAAGTGATGACCGATTTCTGGTTCAACCACTTCAATGTTTTCATCGGTAAGGGAGCGGACCGTTGCTGGTTGCTTCATGGTGGAACTGACATGTTTCCGGCGCTCTCGCTGGTACTCGCGGATGTGATGGAGTCTGATCGCGTGCACCGGGAATTTTGAATCGAAGAATTTCTCGACACTCCGGAAGATCCTCTGATCGCGTGCAACGGTTGCAGCGGAACTGTTGGCTGTTTTCCAATTGAAATACAGCTTGGCCACCCGCTTGAGTGGCAGCTTGCCCATGTCGGCGGCCGGCGATCTCGCCCCCTCCCGATCCTGCTCCGTCCTTGCCATGAAGTTCGCCCGGTAAGTGAAGGCCGCTATTACATCGTCGGTCTCGGTCGCGACTGTTGATGCTATTTGCCGCGGGAATCGCGCCAGCTAAACCAGATGTAGGGAGAGTCCGATTTCCGGCGCAGTCCGCGAGGGAGGCGAGAGTGTTTGCCGTTTTTCACAGTTGGCTGTATTTCCTACGAATCGGAAATTCAGTCAAACCGTGCCTCCCGGAGCGAGAGGTCCAAACCAGAGTTGCTTCCGGATCACTCAAATGGAATCCAGCACCGCCAACAGAGAATGAATCTGCCTGCATTGTCTGGCGCTGTCATCCCGATTCCGAGGCATTCCCGAAGCAAATGTTACCGGTTTTTGTTAGCGGTCGGCTGTTTTGGAGGGAGCCACAGATCGTAAGCTATTGATTCTAATTTGGCTGCCCCCCAGGGATTCGAACCCCGATATGCTGATCCAGAGTCAGCTGTCCTGCCGTTGAACGAGGGGGCAGCAAGCGAATCGCAGCCTGGCCGCTTGTTTCAAGGGATGACTGCAAGCGGACAACTGTCTTCGATTCTATGGGGAGCGGGTAATGGGGTCAATACGCGCCCGTAACGTTTGTTTTAGCTCCATAATTCTGTCACCCCGTAACGTTTGGTGATCGGTTTGCGGTCTCGGCGGGACCGGTTGCCGGCTTTCACGTGGTCGCCAGGAACTTGATCTTTCAGAGCATCGACTGTCAGTCGACGAACGATGACCGATGACTGATGACTGATGACTGACGAACCACGATTGACCACTAAGTTAGAATCGGTCAACGGCCTCCGCCGGAAAGGAGCTTTCATGTCTTCCATCCTGGAGCACGCGGGAGCACTCGGCGATGACTACAGCCAAATCGCTCGCCGCCCGCTCGAAGCCGACCAGTGCGCTTTGATCGTGATTGACATTCAGGAAAAACTGCTGCCGCCGATCTTCGAGAAAGAACGGCTGCTGAGGAACTCGCAACTGCTGATCCGGCTGGCCGGCGTTCTGAAGATTCCTACGCTCATGAGCACGCAATACGCAAAAGGCTTGGGCCGCACCGTCCCCGAGATCGCTTCCCTGCTCCCTAGCGTCGAACCCGTAGACAAGCAAATGTTTTCCTGCTTCGGCAGCGAAGTTTTCTGCTCCTTGCTGAAGCGGCTGCCGGGTAATCGCACCACTGCCTTGCTGTGCGGCATGGAAAGCCACATCTGCGTCACCCAGACCGCGCTCGCCGCGCTGCGCGAGGGGTATCTTGTGCACGTCGCCTCGGATGCCGTGAGTTCGCGCACCGAGTGGAACTGGGAGATCGGGCTCGACCGCATGAAGTCCGCTGGTGGGGTAATCTCTTCCACTGAAATGATCATCTACGAACTGCTGCGCTCCTCCGGGGCACCTGCGTTTAAAGAGATGCTTGCTTACCTGAAATGACGCGGCCCTGGGAGCCGTCAGCACCCAGCAGTCATCACTCCGCCAACCCAACATAATTCTGATCACCGACTGCTGAATGCTGATTGCTTCCGCCACAACATCGGTGCTACGGGAGGCCAAGGTACGAATGACCGTGCTCCTCATGGGAGTAACCGGCGCGGGCAAAACCACTGTTGGCCAACTTCTCGCGCAGCAGTTGGGCTGGGAGTTTGCTGATGGCGACAGCTTCCACTCGCCCGCCAACATCGAAAAAATGCGCCGGGGAATCGCCCTCACGGACGCGGATCGTGGCCCGTGGCTGCAGGCCATCCACGACGCCATGGCGCAGCGCAGCGCGAACGGCCAGAGCGTTGTTCTGGCGTGCTCCGCCTTAAAGCGTGACTATCGGCGCCGGCTTTCGCAAGGGCTCGAGATGCAGATCGTGTACCTGCGGGGCTGTCAAGAATTCATCCTTAGTCGCCTGACACACCGCCTGGGACACTACGCGAGCGGCTCGCTTGTCGCCAGCCAGTTTGCGGATTTGGAGGAGCCCGGAGCAGACGAACCCAATGTTCTGGTGGTAGGAATTGAGCGCCCAACCGAACAAATCGTTGCAGATATCCGCAAACAGATGGGCCTGTGAGCGCAAGAATCCTGCGGCCCGACTCAAACAACGCAGGCTCGCGCAGATGATCTCAGATGAATGCCTTCTTGATCCGCCGAACTCCGCCTGAATCCGTGGGATTGAAGTTATTACGCGCAGGAAGGGCGCAACTTCCACGGCAGGAGCCGAACCTTTGGCGTAAAATCATGCCCGCGTTCAAACTGGCCAGAACACTACGGATTGCTCATTGCTCCGCGAACCCGCAAAATCCTTTGAAGCCGCGGTGGTCTCCAGGCTCACTTGGCGTCTCCTGCCTTTTCTCTTTCTTCTCTATATCGTCGCCTATCTCGACCGCATCAACGTAGGCTTCGCCGCGCTGCAAATGCGTGGGCAACTGCACTTCAGCGATTCGGTTTACGGCCTGGGTGCCGGCATGTTTTTTGCCGGCTACTTCTTCTTTCAACTGCCCAGCAATCTGGTGCTGGAACGCGTGGGGCCGCGGCGATGGATCGCGGTGCTCATGGCTTTATGGGGCGCGGTTTCCTCGTGCATGATTTTTCTGCGCACGCCCAACCAGTTCTACCTGATGCGCTTTCTGCTGGGAGCGGCTGAGGCCGGTTTTTTCCCAGGGGTGATTCTCTATCTGAAGAACTGGTTCCCTGCCGGATCAAGGGCGCGGGCAGTGGCTTCATTTTCCACGGCCGGAGCGCTTTCCGGCGTGGTGGGTGCTCCGCTTTCGGGCGCGCTGCTGGGGCTGCACTACGACGGACTGGCCGGCTGGCAATGGCTATTTCTAACCGAAGGACTTCCGGCAATTGCTCTGGCGGGAGCGGCCCTTTTGTTTCTGACCAACCGTCCAGCTGAAGCCGACTGGCTGGGGGAAGAGCAACGCACCTGGCTGGTGGAAACTCTTGAAGACGAGCGCCGCTCGCACCCCGACGTTGACCGTTCCAACGTATTTACGGCGTTTGGCAGCGGGCGCGTGTGGCTGCTGGCTTTTGTGCTCTTCGGGCTGAACACCGTTTCCTACGGCATGAGCCTGTGGCTGCCCAGCCTGGTTCGCAGCCTTTCCGGAATCAGCAATTTCAAGATTGGCGTGCTGGTGGCGATTCCCTATGTCGCGGCGTGCATCGCCGGAATTCTGGTCGGGCACAACTCCGACCGCACCGGCCAACACCGCTGGCACGTGGCGATTTGCGCCTTTGCCGGCGCCGGGGCATTGATGATTGCGGCATACAGCTCGTCGGTGGCTTTGTCTATCGCGACCATCAGCGTGGCCGTGCTCAGCGTCTTCTCCATGGTCGGACCGCTATGGGCTATGCCTACGTCTTTTCTCACCGGAACTGCCGCAGCCGCCGGCATCGCGCTCATCAATTCTTTCGGAAATCTCGGAGGATTCTTTGGCCCTTACATCATCGGAGAGTTGCGGGAGTTGACGGGCAATTACACTCTCGCCCTGATCGTCGTGGGCTCCACACTGGCGCTTGCTGGAGGGGTGGTCCTGCTGGTGCGCCCGCAGGGTGGTCACTGAACGGCCTGCGCGCCTCCGATGTGTACTGTTCACTTGCACTACCCTCGCTGGTCTCGTACTCTTCCCCCACCGGAGACCCCTATGAACAACTCACCCGCGTTGCGACTCTTGATTATCATTTTTGCGATCGCCGTTTCTTTCGAGATCACGGCCGTCTCCCGCGCGGAAAGCGGGAAGGACGCGGCCTGGAAGCTGATTCTCTCCGGCCTGCAATCCACCGACACCGACGAACGCGTAAACGCAGCCAGTGTGCTCGGGCTTCTGACCGACGACCGAAAAGCCAGCCAACTGGCCGAGCACGCCTTGTCCGACCCGAAACCCGAAGTACGCAGCGCCGCAGCCACTGCGCTCGGACAGATGCACTCCACCGCTTCCATCTCTAAACTCAAACAAACGCTAGCTGACAAAGAAATTCCCGTGGTTCTGGCCGCGGCTCGCGCCTTGCATGAGATGCATGACGAAGCGGGCTACGAAACCTACTACGAGATTCTCACCGGCGAGCGAAAAGGCAGCGAGGGCATGATTGCACAACAAACAGCGATACTGCATGACCCCAAGAAACTGGCTGAGCTTGGTTTCGAACAGGGAATAAACTACGTGCCCTTTGCCGGCATGGGATGGGATGCGCTGCGCGTAATTCTCAAGAATGACCCCTCTCCGGTGCGCGCGGCTGCTGCCAAAATGCTGGCGGACGATCCCGATTCGAAGACAACGGCTGCCCTGCTGAACGCTGCCCAAGACAAAAACTGGGTGGTGCGCGTAGCTGCGCTGGAAGCGATTGCGAAACGCGGTGACCCGGCACTGCGAATCAAGGTCGAACCCTCTATGTACGATCCCAGGCGCGAGGTGCGTTACGCGGCCGCCGCCACAGTTGTCCACCTCTTTGACCTGGGCAGGGCAGCGAGCATAACGGCGAAAACGAGGGAGTCGTGAACGACGTGTTGTGACACTCCTGTCCGCGACGCGGCCGGCTACAGCTTCTGCTTTCTTAAGACTCCTATGGAATGGAGCGCGCCTTTCATGCGCCCTGCTGCGGTGCGGGCGAATTGCAGGTCCAGAAAAGCTTCCATGTGGCGGGTGAATGATGCGCCGTAACCGTACCACCAGAGTTTCTTCATGCCAGGCAGGCGGTCGGAATCTACGTATTTGATGCGGACCATCTCTTCCAGTCCAAAGCGGCCGTGAGTGCGGCCAATGCCGCTGGCCTTGACGCCTCCGTGCGGCGCTTCGCTGATGCCGAAGCAGGAGACGACATCGTTCACCAACACCGTTCCTGCAACGATGTGCCGGGCCAGGGCCTCGCCATGTTTGCGGTTGCCGGTCCATATGCTGGCAGCTAAGCCGTATTCGGAATCGTTGGCCAGGCGGATGGCTTCGTCCTCGGTATCGAACGGCATGATGGGGAGCACGGGGCCGAAAGATTCTTCGCGCATGATGCGCATCTCGTGAGTGACGTCGGCCAACACGGTTGGGGCGTAGAAATTTGCGCCCAGCTCCGGCAAGCGGGCTCCGCCTGCCAATACGCGAGCGCCGCGGGCTTTGGCGTTCTCGACTTGTTGTTCCACAATGTCGAGCTGGCGTTGGTGAATCATCGGCCCGATATCGGTCTCTGGATTCATGCCGTTGCCGACGCGCAATTGCTTGGTCTTGCGCGCGCACAATTCGAGGAACTCTTTGTATACGCGGTGGTGCACGTAGCAGCGCTCAACCGAGAGGCAGGTCTGTCCTGCATTCACGAAAGCGCCCCACACGGCGCCGCTGGAAGCAACATCGAGATTGGCATCGTGCAGCACGAGCATGGGATCTTTTCCGCCCAGTTCCAGGACGACAGGCAGCAAACGTGCAGCCGCAGCTTGCGCGATGCGCTTCCCGGTGGGAACGCTCCCAGTGAAGACCAGCTTGTCAATTTCTGAATTCACCAGGGCCGCGCCGCTGGCGCCGTCACCCACAATCACCTGGAAGATGTCCTGGGGAACGCCCGCCTGGTGGAGCAAGGACGCCAGTTCGAGTACAACCAGCGAAGTGAACTCCGATGGCTTAATTACCACGGCGTTTCCAGGCACCAAAGCGGCCAGAGTTTCGGTGGAAGGAATCGAGAAAGGATAGTTCCAGGGCGAGACGATGCCGATCACGCCATAGGGCCCGCGCACAATGCGCCCAGTTTTCGTTTTCATGGCCAGATTGCCGTGAGGCACGGGCTCGTCTTTCAAGAGGCGATAGGAGTTCTCTATGTAGAAACGGGCTGCATCCAGAACCACCATGACTTCAGTGGTAAGGGCCTCGGAATATGGCTTGCCGGCCTCTCGCGTGATCAACCGCGCGACTTCTGATTTTCGTTCATGCAGCAAGCGCTGAAACTTCTTCAGCACAACAATGCGCTGCCGAATGCCGAGTGCAAACCACTCAGGCTGGGCAGCGCGGGCACGTGCTACCGCCTGTTGGACCTGTGGTTCGGAGGAACACTCGAGTTGGCGCAGCGTCTCCCCCGTCGCGGGATTGACGGAGACGACTTTGGGCGCCACAACTTGAAGATCAGTAGTCATGTACGACAAAAGTTTACGCGGGTAGGCAAGCGGGCGCCACTGACTCAAAGATGGCCTCCGGCGCCGCTGGAGTATCATGGCGTCGAAAGGCAAGCGGTGAAGACACTCAATGAAGTATTCTCGTCGCTTTCCACCCGCCGCCGTTACGAAGTATGGTTTGTTCGCCTGGGGCTGGCCGACGGGTCCGGGGCGTGGTGGTTTCGCTATTTGCTGACCAATCCAGGACGGGAGGGTTGCCCTGGAAACCCGCGCGGAATGCCGGCGCAGGTGTGGGCCACGTGGTTTCCGCGGGAGGGAAAACCGCAGAGCTTTATTCAGGGATTTCCGCTGCAAGGCCTGGATCTCAGCCGGAGAGGACAGAATCCATTCTACTTCCGCCTCGGAGGCAACGGAATCGAGGAAAGTTCCTGTCGCGGAGGATTGGACGTTGACGGCCACACGGTTTCATGGGAACTGCGCTATCAATCGACGTTTCGTGTCACGCTGAGCAATAAGGGTTGGATTGGTTTTTCCCGCTCACCCCATTCCGATGCGGTTTTTTCGGGGCAAATTACACTCGATGGCCGAAGGTTCGCGGGCGATCCACTAGGATTCGGAGTTCAAGGGCATAACTGTGGATACCGGCATCGCGGCTTCTGGACCTGGGCGCACGCGTATTTTGCGCGGCCCGGTGGCCTCCCGAGCACTCTGGAAGCGCTGCTCTATGACATGCCACTTGGGCTGATGTTTCGCAAGGCGGTGCTCTGGCACGAAGGCAAGCAGCATGTGTTCCGGAATCTGCGCGAGATAAGTGAAGATTCAGATAAGTTTGAATGGGCCTTCGACTGTTCTACGGATGAGGTGCAGTTGGAAGCAGCTTTTGACGGCACAGGCCCTGGCATTCACCGCCTGCCCTACGTAAAGACCGATTGTTCGGGCACTTTCAAAGTGGTGAACAACAGCCTCGCGAAGGCAGTGCTCCGATTAGAACAAACAGGTAGAGCTGTTGAGAAGCTGGAAACTGCCAATGGCGCTGTACTGGAGATGGTTGGCGGTGGAGATTACGGCGAATAGGTCATTGCCAGGCGATCGGCAACGATGGAATATGCCGCCGGATTAAATGCCATTCCGATGTGCGTACCCGGAACTTCAAAATCACTCGCGGGATTCTTGGTCATGCAGTAGCGCCAATCCACGATGCCGTCATGGCGGGTGTAGATCGCCGTCTGGACCATCGAGTCCGGGACTTCGCGCCGGAGCGAATTCACAAAGTTGCAGGTGCAGCGCCCAGTGTAACAACGGGGCAGCACGCCATTCCCATGCTCCCGCAGGATGCGCAAGCGAATAGCTTCGGCGGCATGAATAATGGTTCGATTCGCCACCGTGCCGCGAATGGGCGAAGCCAGCGTGGTAACCGAAGCGATATCCTTCGGTCGCGCTCCGGCAACCGAGCGCGCGATAACTCCCCCCAGGCTGTGGCCTATCAAGTGGATCTTGCGCCCGGTTTCCGCCAGGGCCCTTTGAATGGTTTCATTCAGATGGCGCTGGATCAGCAGGTTCGGGCAATCAGCGTTAATCCCGATCCCTGAAAAATAGGGCCGGTAGCCAATGCGCCCCAGCCAACCATGAAGTTCGGTCAAATAAAGGTCCGTGCCGAGAAAGCCCGGAATAATGACCACGCCGGAGTCATCGCCGTGGGGAACGCCGAAACCGTAGTAGACGGGGGTCGCGTGCAGCAGAAGGACCTCAGCGCCGAACAGCGCCTCTGTCCAAAGAGAAGTGTTGGCTTCTGAGTGAGGATGGGGCGATTGCTTGCGGGGCCTGACCTTCGATGGACGGTTTGCCTTTTTCTGCGTGCGCAATTTCGCCCTGGAGTTTGCCCGGTATCCACGCGCCTTCTATAGCTCGCGCCTTTCCGGCGATATATTCCATCGGTGATTATACCCCCACGCTATTGTTGGCTCTATAGCAGATTGGAGCTACGCCGCTGGTCAAGAAGGATGGGGCTAGCCAAATGTTGAAAAAAACCACAATTACTGGGCTTTTCTGCATGTAAGTGTCTTGATTCGGATGGCGGGCAAGAGGGTTACCCTCGTAATTGCTGTCCCTGCTTAAGCGAAAGGTGTTGATGCCTGGAGCGCCCGGGATCTGGATGTGATCCGCTTGGAAGATCAATTTCGCCACATTTGGCCCTCAATTTGCGTCGGGTTGGGCCGTTTTCTGTCATCCAGAGCTCGCATCGCTTTCCGGACTGGCTCATCCAATCGGGCATGGCTAAGGGCTTGGCAATTTCGGTACTGGATCTTGTGGGCATGCGCGCAGGTGAGTCAGCCGGCAGCGCGATTGCGCGGTCGGTGGACCTAGCGCAGCACGTTGAGCAATGGGGATATGCGCGCTATTGGCTGGCAGAACATCATTCCATTTCAGGGTTGGCCTGCTCGGCCACGCCTGTGCTCATTGGGCATGTGGCCGGGGCGACGAAGACGATTCGAGTAGGCAGCGGTGGAGTAATGTTACCGAACCATGCGCCGCTGGTAGTGGCAGAGCAGTTTGGAACGCTGGACGCACTATATCCCGGGCGTATTGATCTGGGGCTGGGACGCGCTCCCGGAGGCGACGCTTACACTATGCGGGCGCTGCGCCGGGACTTGCGGCAAACCGGGGACGATTTCCCAGAGCTGCTGGAAGAGTTACTGACCTACCTCGGGTCCGAGAAACCGGGGCAAACGGTGAAAGCTATTCCCGGACAGGGGAGCAATGTGCCGGTCACGTTGCTGGGATCGAGCGGCTTCAGCGCGCAACTGGCGGGGATGCTGGGCCTGCCTTTTGCATTCGCAGCGCATTTTTCTCCTGAGTATCTATATGCGGCGGCGCAGCTCTACCGTGAGCGGTTCCGGCCGAGCAAGGTGTTGAGCAAACCGTACCTGATGGTGGGGGTGGGAGTGATCGCGGCCGAGACTGACCTGGGGGCGCGGCGGCTGTTCACGACCGCGCAGCAGCGTTTTCTACGATTGATTCGTAACCAGCCCGTGGAACTGTTGCCCCCGGTGGATTCCATGGAGCCCCTGTGGGACGACCGGGAGCGGGCGGCGGTGGAAAGCAAACTGCGTGCAGCGATCGTGGGATCGAACGCGACTGTAAAGGCAGGGCTGGAGAAACTGGTGGGTGAAACGGGCGCTGACGAGGTGATCGTGGTGACCGACACCTACGAGCATAGCGACCGGCTGCAGTCGTATGAGCGTGTGGCCGGCGTCGCCGCGAGTATTGAAGTGAAATCCACCGCGACCGTAGAAGCCTGACAGACTGCTCGAAGTCATCCTGCCGACTGTATTTTCAGTTCAGCGGTGAAGCGGAGGGCAAGACGCAATCCCACCGAAGATGGTATCGTAACCAGTTCCAAACAACATTGGAGCGACCGCCCGTCTCGGAGCGCAAATTGCGGCTCCGGCAGCGGCCATAAGAGTTAACTGGGAGCGAACCTATGTCTAGGCAGCGGCGTTTGCTGGCTATTCCCTCGTTTATTGTCCTCTCTGCACTTTTCGCCTTAGCGCAAACAACAATTCAAAGGCACGACATTCCGTTGAACTCTGGCTGGGAGTTCCGGCAACTCAGCGCCGGGGATGACGGCGCTGCGTGGTGGCCGGCACAAGTCCCTGGTGATGTTCACCTCGATCTGCTTCGCAATAAGCTGATTCCCGACCCCTTCTATCGCGACAACGAGGCCAAGCTGCAGTGGATTGAAAATGCGGACTGGGAGTATCGCACGACCATTCAGGCCACGCCCGACGTACTGAAACACAAGAACATCGAGCTGGTGTTTGAGGGCCTGGATGCTTACGCGAATGTTTACCTGAATGAGCAGCTCGTTCTGACCGCGGACAACATGTTTCGTGAATGGCGGGTGAACGTGAAGCCGGTGCTCAAGCCAGGAGCAAATCAGCTTCGCATCGTCTTTCCATCGCCGATTAAGGCTGCAGCAGCGATTGCGGCGACCGACAAATGGCAGGAGCAAACTCATACTGCGGACAAGACCTACATCCGCAAAGCCGCTTACGAGTATGGCTGGGACTGGGGACCGCGGTTTGTTACGAGCGGCGTCTGGAGACCGGCGAAGCTGGAGCTCTGGGATGCAGCGAGAATTTCGAATCTGCATATCGCGCAGCGCGATGTAACCGCCAAAGTCGCTCACCTCGATGCCCAGGTCGAAGTTACCGCAAGCGAGGACGGCAGCGGGCAAATCGCTTTGAATTTCATGCATGCAGGAAAAAAGATAGAGGTTTTGCGAAACGTGGACTTGCATGCCGGTGTGAACCACATAGACTTCCCGCTGGAAATTGACAGCCCGGAGCTATGGTACCCGGCGGGATATGGCGCGCAACCGATCTACCAATTCAATGCGCAACTCAGCCTCGGCCCCCGCATAGAGGACCAGGTTTTCACCCGCACCGGCTTGCGCTCGATCGTTCTGCGGCGGGAACTGGACCAATGGGGGCGCTCGTTCGAGTTCATGGTCAACGGTATTCCGGTATTCGGGAAAGGAGCGGACGTGATCCCGTTCGACAGTTTTCCCAGCCGCGTGACCACTGCAGATTACCGCCGCATTCTACAGTCCGCCCGCGATGCCAACATGAACATGATCCGGCATTGGGGCGGAGGCTATTACGAGAGCGACGAGTTTTACAGCATCTGCGACGAACTGGGACTCATGGTGTGGCAGGACTTCATGTTCGGCAACGACTGGCAGCCGGGAACCTATAGCTTCAAGCAAAACGTGGAGAAAGAAGCTGAGTACCAGGTGCGGAGGCTGCGGGACCATCCCAGCATCATTATCTGGTGCGGCAACAATGAGACCGAAGCGGCGTTCAAATGGGGCGGCCGGGAGCAGTTGCCGCCGCAGGCGCGGCTGCAGATGTGGCAGGACTATCTCACCGTGTTCAGCGGCATTCTCGACCGCGTGGTGAACCGGCTGGCCCCGGAGACTCCTTACTGGCCGAGTTCTCCGAGTTCCGATTACGAGGAAACCTCGCCCACCTTCCAGTCCGGCGATTTTCACGATTGGAGCGTCTGGCACGGGCGGGTGCCGTTCAGCGAATATGAGAAACATTTTCCGCGGTTCATGACGGAGTACGGATTTCAATCATTTCCTGAGATGAGCACGGTTGAGGCCTTTACCGCGCCTGAGGACCGGGCAAACATCTTCACTCCTGTTATGTTGGCACACCAGAAAAACAACGAGGGCAATTCGATCATTCACGATTACATGCTGCGGTACTATTCCGAGCCCAAGGATTTCGCCTCGTTCCTCTATGCCAGCCAAGTGCTGCAAGCCGAGGGAATCAAGATTGGCGCGGAACACCTGCGGCGCAACCGGCCGCGGATCATGGGCTCCATTTTTTGGCAGCTCAACGACTGCTGGCCGGTGGCCTCTTGGTCGAGCATTGACTATTACGGCCACTGGAAAGCTCTGCAGTATTACGCGCGTCGCTTTTACAATGATCTGCTGGTTTCTCCGCACCAGGAAAACGGAAACGTGGCGGTCTACGTGGTATCGGACCGCACGGCTCCGGTTTCAGGCAGTTTGAAAGTGCGGTTGATGGGATTCGACGGCACCGTGCTTACTGAGAAGACAGAGACGATTGATGTGCCCGCTCTCTCCAGCAAGGTATATTTGCAGCTTCCAATTTCGGGGTTTCTACAGCTAAAGGGCTTTGATCCTGCGAAGACTTTCATCGCGACGGAACTGGTTGTG
>Ga0335078_10009866_pt1 | contig 14135 bp, 2 predicted proteins | sample Lox_Sample_32_FD_206711 | JGI IMG/M metagenome (GOLD analysis project Ga0335078, IMG submission 206711) | Soil microbial communities from Loxahatchee National Wildlife Refuge, Florida, United States - Lox_Sample_3.2 | ecosystem: Environmental > Terrestrial > Soil > Wetlands | place: USA: Florida...
CTCGGGCGGATACCTGGTTTGGGAGGACAACTACACCGACGGCGACGGATTAGGCATCAGCGCCCTGCGGTTGGACGGCAGTTTCTCCGGTTCGCCGGGCCAAATGTCCTCATTCCGCGTGAATTCAATCGGCGCGGGTGATCAGGAGCATGCGCAAGTCTCGTTGCTGAACGGCGGCGGCGCGGTGTTTGTCTGGCAGGGAGGGCCTCAAGGTTTTCAGCACATTTACGCCCGCTTCCTGTCTGCCGGAAGTCTCTGGTTGGGCGGTGACATGCAAGTGAATACGTTCAGCAACACCTGCCAGATCAATCCCGTGGTGGCTACGCTGGCCAACGGTAACGTGGCGGTGGCCTGGGCCAGCTTCAACCAGGCGGCCCCCACCAGCATGCAGGACGTGTATGCGACGGTGCTGTCCCCGACCGGACAGAAGCTCACTAACGACTTCCAGGTGAATCAGTTCGTCAGCTACAACCAGCGGAATCCGGCGATCGCCGCGCTGAGTGACGGGCGGTTCGTGGTCGTTTGGGTTACCGAGCAGCAGAATACCCTCGACTCGGCGGGGGACACCGCGGGCCTATACGGCACGGCCAGCGTGGACGTTTACGCCCGGATATTCACCGCCGACGGGACGCCGACAGGGGATGAGTTCCGGGTGAACACAGGAGCCAATATATGCTCCAGCCCGCATGCGGCCGCGGCGTCGGGCGGGACTTTCATGGTGGCCTGGGGCGAACGGGATCGGCAGGGCAGCGCGAATGGCTGGGACATCTGGGGGCGGACCTTCTCAAATACGGGCGCCGGTGGCACGGTCCGTTGTATCAACACGACCCGGTTCGGCGATCAGTATCTTCCGGTCATCAGTTGGGACGGGACCGATTACCTGGTGGCGTGGACCAGCCTGGGTCAGGACGGCTCGCGGGAGGGCGTCTTCGGGCAGTTCCTGCACGACGACGGGTCGCCGGACATGGGTGAGTTTCAGGTCAACACCACCTGGTTGAGCCAGCAGATGCAGCCCACGGTGGCCTCGGACGGCCAGGGGCGGTTTTTGGCGGCCTGGACCAGCTTTGTCGGCGGAGCTTACGGCTTTGACTTGTATGCGCAGCGGTATGTCAATGTCTCGCAGCCGCTTCCGGCGATGGGCGCGCCGTTTGTCACCGTGCCGTTTGTTTTAGATGGCTCCGGGTACTACCAACCGCAAGTGCAGGTTTCCTGGCCGCCGCAAAGCGGCCTCTCGGTGGATCACTATGATGTCCTTGTGAACGGCGCGCTGGCGGCAACGCTCACGACGAACGTCTGGATGATGACTGCCGCCGACGGTTTAAGGGCGGGCAGCACCAATTCGTTTCAGGTTGACTATGTGACCAGCAGCGACCGGCGCTCACCCTTGTCACCCGCGGCCATCGGGATTACGTGGAGCGGGTATAGCTGGGACGGCGTTCCCTTTGAATGGATGGCCCAGCATTTCGGCGGCGCGAACAACATGTCGCACTGGCCTTCGGGAGACGCCGTTGTGGCGCCCGGCGGGCCGACGGTGCTGCAAGCGTTTTTGACGGGCGCTGATCCGGCGAATCCGGCGACGTGGCTCCGCATGGCGATGATCCATACGGCCCAAGGGTATTTCCTGACCTGGAATCCGCAGCCGGGCATGACCTACCAGGTGCAGACTTCGGCGAACCTGACCACCTGGGTCAATGCGGGCTCGCCGCGGTTTGCGGCCGGCAGCGTTGATTCCATGTATATCGGTCTCAGCAATGCCGGGTATTACCGGGTGATGTGGCTGCACTAAAGGAGCTTCTATGTTGCGATTACTAAAGAAAGTAGCTTGGCTGGGGGTGCTCGCGGCGGGCGTGCCGGCGGCCCAAGCCTTTTCCTTGCTGGGACCACCGACCGCCGAACCCTGGCAGGTGCATGATTTAGGCTATCAGCTCCTTCTCGACATCGGGGGTCCGATGAATATTGGCGAAGACTACCGCCGCAACACGCCGGTGATATACTACGCGTTCGACGAGACCTTCCTCGATTACTTCGGCTCCAACGGCGTCTGGAATGTGGACCAGGCGTTCAACATCATGAACAGCCTGACTAATGCGTCCTCATACAGCGCGGACCTGTCGGAAATCCCTCTCGAAGCGATGCGTTTCAATCCGACCGCCGGGGCGCTAAACCTGCTGGACCTGAAAACGGAGGTGCTCCACCTTTTGGTGGAGCAGATGGGCCTGGCCGACGCGATCCGGTGGACCTGGACGCTGCACGACCGGACCGCCGGCGCGAATTGCCCGATCGGCAATCAATACCTGGTGACCAAACGCAACTTTGACATTGTGCCCTCGGACCTCGACCAACTCCAGTATTCGAGCTACGTTAACGGCGTTCTTTATTCCTACTATATCTTTGAGTATTGCCAAAATCCGCCCGGGGATGAGCCATTGTCCGAAGCCGTCGAAATAGGGGTTGATGTTCCTATCAACGCGGACCGATTTGCGCCGGTTTCGGCCGCAAGGGAAAGCCCACTGGGCGTGGGAGGATTCTATACCGGGCTGACCCGAGATGACGTGGCTGGGCTAAGGTATATGCTGCGGGCGGGCCATGTGCACTGGGAAGACAATCCGACTAACAGCATTGTCTTTGTTACCAACAACACTCCCACGGGACTACAGTTGATTGTGACCTCGAACCTGACGCTGCTGGCCGCGCAGTCCCTGACCAACGATGATGCGGGCCTCCTGGCCCTCTACCCGGGTCTCGTGATCGTGCCGGGCAGCACGATCTCCTTCTTTACCAACGCGGTCACCACCAATGTGACGGCTTATTACACGAACTCCCCCTTCAGCCCGGTGGGCGCGCCGCCGACACTGCAGTTCGCCACCAATTACGACACGAACGTCATGTTCGTTTACACGCGCCAGTTTGCCAATGTGATTACTAACAGCTATGCGACCATGGGGTATGTGACGGTGATAGACACCAACCTCTACTTCCCGCCCAACGGGCCGGCCGGCTACTTCACGACCAACACGACGGTGACGACCATGTTGACCAACCTGGCGTCGGGAGATTTTTACGTGGACACCAACGGGTGCGGCCTCCAGATCTTGTCGAACGTGTTGACCAAAGCGGTTGGCTTCACTAACACGCTGGTCGTCACGAACTCACCCCTCGTCACCGGCACGAATACGATCAGCAGCGGCACATTCCTGCTCTCGCGCACCTACATCAATTGGTTCACTAACAACTACTTGGCCTCGTTCGCGGTGCAATGCGTCACCAATGAGCCCAGCCTGCGCCGCGGCATCGAGAAGGTCACCTTTATTAAGACCACATACGATTCCCTCCTGGGCAGATTCTACGCGCCGCAGACTAACTATTTCACGATGACCACGGTCACCAACAGCACTAATTGGGTTCAGACTTTTCAACGGGTCGCCAACGCGCCAGACATCCTGTTCGTCGCGAGGGATATGTTGCCCGGGCCCGCAGCCCCGGTGAACGTCTTTAACGAATCGGCGCGGAACATTTCCTTTGACCAGGCCAACGCGTTGCCCGGTCTGGCCGGGCCGGGGGTAATTGATCCCCCCACCCAGATTATCTTTAACAAGTCCGGGCCTATCTATTACAACGTCGTCACAAACGGTATCTACTCCCTGGATGAGCTGACCGCGTTGCAGTATCCGATGTGGGCTTCCTTTGATGCCAGCACCAATCCGCCGGTGTTGTACCCCGACGGCACGAGCATCGCTTCCCTCGAAAGCCAGATATTGATGCAGGTGACCAGCCTCACGCTTCCGCCGGCGCACGTGGGGGTGGCGTACACCACACAATTGACGGGCACCGGCGGAAAGCTTCCGTACACGTGGTCACTGGCGCCGGGTTCGGCGGCACCGCCGTCTTGGCTGGGGTCAACGCCTGTGCCGCCCAATGGCCAACTCTCGGGCACCCCTGACACACCCGGCATATCGAGCTTCTTCGTGCAGATGACCGGCGCGGATGGCGGTTTTACGGTGTGGCAAGTCACCCTGACGGTGCTGCCGTAGCAGGGGTGCATGGCCGGACTGAAACGATTAACAACAGCACTCATGAATAGACTGATGCTTGCAGGGTTGGCCAGCCTGGCCGTAGTCACGACGGCATTGGGCCGCACGGACCCGTCGTACGTGAACAACATCGTACAGATCTTTCCGCGCCCGGGCTATCCGGCGGCGCCGAATATCGACGCAACGAACTTCGTCAACAACTCCGCTTTTATCATTAATACGATTGGTACCGTGTATGCCTACGAACTGTTTAGTCCCGGGGTTTACGCAACAGCCAATACCGTCAACTACACGAACTTCGGTGTCCTTAGCTCCCTCGACGGTTTCCGGTTTGACACGTTTAACACCCAGACCGGGCTCGACACCAACGCCGCCAATTTCTATAACGCCGTAGGCGCCATCCTCACCAGCGGCGGGACCAACGATGGCCCTTACTTCACGACGAATGCCATATTCTTCGAGCTCGGCGGGGAATCGGAGTGTCTGGTGTGGGCCACGAATGTCATCAACCATGGCTTGATAGATATGGGCATAGACAGCTTGCTCAGCCTCCAAGGGCAGAATGTGAATCTGGTCGGGGGTTTGATGCAAATGGAGGGGTTTGAAACGGGTGATCTGTTCGGTCAGACCGGGATGTTCGACGGGTTTTGGGGCTGGGGCCAGACTCCCAACTATGATCCGGTCACCGACTTTGGCGTCTTCGCCGCCGATTCGCCGCTGGTCTGGGTGACGAACCGGGACTACACGGCTATGAAGACGGATGTGTTCGGCAGCTCAGCGTACGTGAACGTGATCACCAATGCGGCCGACACCAACGGCAGCCTCGATCTCCTGTGGCAAGTGGTCTATCTGGAGAACATCAACCCATCGATGAGCAACAACGTCTATTTCGCGGACTCCTCCATCGTGGAATGGGTCTGGCCCTCGACCAACATCATTACCGGCATAACCTTGACGAATCATCTCTACCTCGAGGACGCCATGATCCAGTACACCAACCTGGCGCTGGTGACCAACGGGGTTGCTCCGCCCAACACCGGCTACGGTTGGACTTACATCCCCACCAACTATTACTTTGTGCAGACGACAGCGCCGCTCATTTCTGGCTTGCTCGCCACCAGCGGCCTGCTGCCGAATATTTTCAGCCCCGATAAGAATATCAATTCCGAATACACCGCCTATGAGGCTATCTTCGAGCCCACGACTGTGATTCCAGGCGAACTGGCGGGCCAGACCTACAGCAATATGCCTGGCCGGATCGAGGTCACGGCGGACAAACAGCTTGACTTGAGCACGAGCCGGATTTCGGGCTTGAATTACCTGCGGCTCACCGCCACCAATAATTTCACCAGCGATCGCAATACTCGTATCCTCACCGCAGTAGCCGACTACAACCTGGGGGTGACCAATGCCACCCTGACGGTCAGCAACCTGCTGGCACCCACCTGTCCGCGGCTCAACGGATTCGTTGACGTGTTCAGCACCCGCTGGACGAATACCTCGGGCCCGTTCACCAACATCACTGTGGCCGGCACCAATGTCGTCACCAATGTCTTCAACCTCACCAACACCTATTTCGTTACGATCGTGGACAGCGACCTGGCCAGTTCCTCGCCAAGCGAGCTGCAAAACCTGACTTTGCACGGCACGAATGTCGTCATCAGCGACGTGCTTAACGTGCTTTCGAACATCACCATTGACGCGTATAACGTCATGATCACGAGCAATGGGCCTGGCTCGCAGACGCCGGTCGGGCAGCTCAACATTCCGTCCGGCAATCCCCTGGATGCCAGCACATTCCCCCGGTTGCAGACCCTGACCAACTACGGCGTGATTAGCGTGCAGAACGCCGCTTACTTTGGCGGGCCGGCTCAAACGCTTTGGGACTTTGTGAATCACGGCAGCGTGGAGGTGCAGGGTTGTTCGATCTGGGCCACGAATTTTGAGGACACCGGACTGATTGATGCCGGCCCCGGCCCCATCAATCTCACCTCGACCTCGGCAGCGCTCAACAACGGCACGTTCAACGCGCCTTTCAACGACATTATCCTGAACGCCGACAGCCTGTTGATCAGCAATCAGATGCTGAATGCCGGACACAACCTGACTATCTGGGCCACCAATTCCCTAACCGATGGCGGCCCGGCCAGCGGCAACGTCTGGTTGACGGGTGTGCTTGGGTTTGATCTCCCCATGCAGCCGCCCATCGCCAGCCTCCTGGGCACAACGATAACCGACACGGCTCCGGATTACGCCTCAGTCGCCTGCCAGTGGGCAGGCCAGGACCTGGGTCCCGTCACAGCGGGCTACAGCAACACCAACGCCCCCCTCGGACGGTTGATCCTGGACGGCGGGTTGAACAGCTCTTTTGTTTTCAACGCACCCAATGGAGCCAACGCGCTTTATGTGGATTACCTCGAAGTCAGGAATTACCTGACCAACTTCGACAACAGCGGCGATCTCGAGAACCTCGGCTTTGGCCCGGGCATGAAGATCTACTACGCCCAGCTCATCGTCAACGGCGTCTCCCTTGCCGAGAAGCTCAATCACAAGAACGGGGGGGGCTTGAACTGGGTGGCCGCCTATGCCGGCGCGTTCAGCTCGACCAATGTGGTCTATCCCAACGGCACGACGAACCGGCTTAACCAGGCGCTGGTCCAGAGCTGTGACCTGGATTCCAACGGCAATGGGATCGTCAACTGCCGGGACCCTGCGCCTATCTTCGTCCCCTCGCAGGTGGGCCTCAGCGCCGTGCTCACTAACTTGAGTTCGACTACCGTGCGCTCCAACGCCGTCGTGCTTTCCTGGAACAGCATTCCGTTCGCGACGAATTCCGTCTTCTCCGAACCCTCCGTGACCACGGCGAACTGGCAGCTTTTGACCAATTTTGTTTCCGGCGCCGCGGGTGGCCGGCAGCAGTTCGTTGATCCGGTGGGCGCAAGCGGGCAGTTCTACCGCGTGCGCGTGGATGTGGCGACGCCGTAGTCCTCCGGGTGTTCCGGAGCGGCGGAGCGCGCCCGGGACTGGGGGGCGGGGCGCGCAGGGAACAAGTGTTTTGGGCTGTTTTAATTGAGTGAAGTGTTATGCGTAGATTGCTATTGAATATCTCCTTCGTGGGCCAGTTGGCGCTCGGGGTGTCTGCCTTAATCGCTTTGGCGCCGACTGCCTGGGGGGCAACGCCGCCGCCCAACGATAACTTTGCCAACGCCATCACTATCTCCGGCTTCTGGGGCACGACGAATGCCGATCTGACCGCCGCGACCGCTGAACCCGGCGAACCTGCCCATGCCGGGTCCCCCGCCGCCCATTCCGTCTGGTATAAGCTGATTGCCATCCAGAACGGCACGATGACCGTTCACACCTTCGGCAGTGCTGGGGGAACCCGCCTGGCTGCCTATACCATTGCGGCGAACACGAACGCCTCTGTCAACGCTCCGCTCTTCCCCGTTGCTGCCAATATTAACGTGGACTACAGCCAGTTTTTCGGCCCAGTCGGCAACTCCAGCGCGATCAAATTCCCCGTTCAACAAGGCGGCGCCTACTATGTGGCGGTGGACAGCTTCGGGCCGGCAGGTCAGATCCAGATTTCCTGGGGCTTGAACTTCGGTGGGCTGTTCTGCTTCACCAAAAAGCAGGTCGCCGCCTCCAAGACCGAAGGCGCGATCCAATTCTCCGTCACTCGCTGTCTGGGCTACTCGGGCCAGGTGCTGGTGGATGTGGTGACCACCAACTACACTGGCCCGAACACCCCGGCGACCAGCCTGGTGGACTATATCGGCGGGAAACAGACTCTGACCTTCAAGGACCACGAAACGGTGCAGTCGTTCGTGGTGCCAATCATGGAGGCCCCCGAACCCCCTCCCGGCGCCAACGGCCCGGCTCTCAACCCGAACGTCTATTTCGACGTGCAGATCATTGGCGTTCGGTTTGATCCCCAGGAGAATACCAACCTGCTGGCGCCGGCGGTGATCATGACAGGCTCGGATAAAAGTGTTGGCCGCGAGCTTGAGAGGAATGTCGCTGCCGGTTTGGGTGACCCCGGCCCCCAAATCTTCAATTTCAGCAATAACGTCATAAACTTCCAGGTCAAGCATCACGTCACTGCAATGGCGGAGGCGGGAGACATCACTCCATTGCTAATTACTCCCGGTTATGCGCAGGTCTGGTTCGAGGTGGACGGCCTCGGCGACGGTAATTGCTCCTGTTCCTGGGGTATTGATAGCCAGGTTGTTCTCGGCGACCTCCACAACAATGGGTTTGACTTGTGGCCCGAGTCCGATTATGCCACCCCCCCACCGCCCAGCACGGCTCCTCCCGGTCTCGGTCCCGAGGATTTCCATGTTCCCTGTATCCCGGCGCCGTCACCGTTCGGAGACTGCATCAAGGTTGATCCCTCCGGCAGTTCCGGCACTGTCTCGTTCGGTTCCACTTGTTACCCGATGCAGTGTGTCCTGGTCCCGCTCAATAATGACACGCTGCCCGAGTTCAACGAGGATTTTGAGGTCGAACTGGGCCCGACGTTTAATAATTGCTCGCCGGGCGAGATAGACCCCATGACGGTGACGATTGCCTTTGACGGTAACGATCAACCGGCCGGCGCGCTCGAGGGGGCCTACAATCCCCATAGCCAGCCGCCTAACAACCCGCTCCCCGGCGCCAATGCTGCCGTCTTTGCTCTGGCGGTCCAGCCGGACCAGAACGTCATCATTGGTGGCGCGTTCACCTCTTACAATTCCTTTCTCCGCAACCGCATCGCTCGCGTCAACTTCGACGGTACGATAGACGAAACGTTCAACCCAGGCAACGGCGCCGATGGATTGGTCACTTCGCTGGCCTTGCAGCCGGACGGCAATATCATTATAGGTGGCGACTTTCACTCGGTCAACGGAGTCAATCGCTACCACGTGGCGCGCCTGACCCCCAACGGCAGCGTGGATTCCACCTTCAACCCGGGCGTAGGCGCGGATGACACGGTCTGGTCGCTCGCGCTTAGCACTAACGGCAGCGTCGTCCTCGGCGGCCAGTTCGCCAATTTCAATAACTACCCGCGCGACGGCGTCGTGCGCCTGGATAAGTCAGGCAATGTGGACCTCACCTTCGACACCTCCGGCCTTGGGCTGGACGGCACGGTTTGGGCGGTCGCGCCGCAGAGCGACGGCAAAGTCGTCATCGGCGGTGATTTCACCATGGTCGCCGGCGCCTCGCGTTCGCGCATCGCCCGGCTTAACGCCGACGGCTCGCTCGATCCCACATTCGACCCCGGCCTGGGGGCCAACGACACGGTTTACACGCTGCTGGTCCAGGGCAACGGCGACATCCTGGTCGGCGGCGCTTTTACGCAGTTCCACACCGCCAACCATCATGGCCTTACGCGGCTGTTGCCCAGCGGCGCCCTTGACCCGTCCTTCAGCCCCGGCTCAAGCGCCAACGACGTCGTTTACTCGGTGTTCTACTCCGCAAACGAGTCCCGGATTTACGTCGGAGGCATGTTCACCGAGTTCAACAGCACGCGCCGCGTTGGGCTGGCCCGGCTATTCACCGACGGCACGGTGGACACCAGCTTTCTGGACACGGCTTACAACCAGTTCGCGGGCCTCATCAATCCCCTGTTCAACCCCGACCTTTATCCGCACAATGTCGTTTACGCCCTTGGCCAGGAAAACGTCATCGTCAACAGCAACATCGTGGAGGATCTCGTCATTGGTGGCAGCTTCGACCTGGTCGGCGGTGGTGGCGGGACGCGCCGCTCGTCTGATAACCGCGAGAATCTCGCCCTCCTCCGCGGGGGGGCGACCACCGGCCCCGGCAACCTCAGCTTCGCCTATCCGGATGGTTCCGGTCTGAACAACGCCGACAAGTACGCCCAATACTTGCAGTTGACCCTGACCCGCGTCAACGGCACCTTGGGAACGGTTGCCACCCGCTTTTCCCCCGACCCTCAGCCGATCGGTCCCGGCGCCGCGATCTACGGACAGGATTATACTTTTGATCCCACGACCTTTGGCCTGGCCAGTTATGGCACAAGCTGGAGTCTCGGCGACAGCCGCATGCTGAGCGATGGAATCTGGTGGCTCAACTTCCCGGACCCGCTGGACGTTTTCACGAACGTCCTGCCGACGTTCGACATCGCCCAGGTGGATATCGTCAACAACACGACCACGTCCGGCAACCGGTCGTATAATCTCAACCTCAGCCTCCCCGAGCAGGCGGATAGCTTCTTCCTCGGCGGCGCCAACATCCCCCTCGGCACCGCGCTGGGCCCAGAGCCTTCGACTCCTTCTCTGATCATCGATAATCGGAACCCGCCGGGCACCTTCAGCTTTATCACCACCAACTACACCGTAAGCGAAACGGCGGGCAGCGCCGCCATCATGGTCATCCGCACCAATGGCAGCAGTGATACGGTCACTTTGACATGCCTGACCCAGGACCTGCCCGGCACCCCGCCGCCGGGCATCGGCTTCGCTAGCTCCAACTCCAACTACAAGGCCGTCAGCAAATCATTGACATTCTATCCCGGCATCACCAACATGACTTTCGACGTCCCCATCATTGACGACAGGCACGTGGACCCCGATTTGGCGCTGCTGCTGGTGATTACCAACATCGTTGCCCAGCATCCGATGAACGGCACGGCCCTGGGAGGCGTCACTAACGCCTGGCTGACCATTATTGACGGCGACTACCCCGCTGGCCGCCTGAACTTTGTTTATTCCTCGTATGTGACCAACGAAACCGCCGGCAACGCGATCATTACCGTCACGCGCGAGGGCGAAAGCCAGGGTGCCTTGAGAGTGTTTTGTTCGACGACGAACACTACGGCCAGCGCCAACAACACACCCGCCGTGCCTGGAGTCAATTACTACGCCGTGACCAATGTCCAGTTGGACTGGACCAACGGTGAGAGTGGTCCCAAGTCGTTCATGGTCCCGGTGCTGCACGACAACGTGATCACTTCCAACCTCACGGTTGGCTTGCAGTTGTCAACGCCATTATTGAACCTTATACCGACTCCTCTGGCACTCGGCGCGCGCAGCAACGCGACGCTCACGATTCTCAATGTTGACGCCCTCGGCACGTTGGCTTTCAGCAGCCCGACCTACCGGCAAAATGAAAGCGGCGGCTTCGCGCTGATCCCGGTCGTGCGCCAGGGGGGCAGCGTGGGCTCGTTGAGCGCGAGCTTTAGCGCCAGCGCCGGCACCAACGTGACTGCCGGCGTGGAATTCGTCGCCACGAACGGCTCGCTGACTTTCGGCCCCGGCGAAGTGAGCAAGGTCTTTACCGTTCCGCTCTTTGACAACCACTACATAGACTTGTCCAATCGCACGGTCGTGCTGCAATTGAGCAACCCGGTGCCCGCGGGCATTCTGGCCTATCCCGCAACCGCCTTGCTCAACATCGTGAGCGATGGGTTTAACGTGCCGCCCGGCGGGAGTGACCCGACCTTCTCGCCTGCCTTCAATGGGCCGGTCTATGCTATCGGCTTGCAGCCCAACGGGGCTATTGTTGCCGGCGGTAGCTTTACGGTGGCCAACGTCGTGACCCGCAATCGCCTGGCGCGCCTCAACCCCGACGGCACCTTGGATACTTCGTTTGCCCCGCAGTTTGCCTCGCAACCGGGTGGCGCCGACGACACGGTGCGCACTCTCGCGCTGCAGACGGATGGCCGCATCCTCATCGGCGGCGATTTCGCGACCTACTACGGCGTCAACCGAAGCCACTTCGCGCGGGTGAATCTGGACGGCACGCTCGATTGGCAGTTCGATCCCGGCTCCGGGCTGGACCAGAGCGCGTACGCGGTGGTGGAGACGTTTACCGACACAAACCAGACGGTGCGCAAGATCCTGGTCGGCGGCAGTTTCACGCTGGCGAACGGCGCGCCTCGTCCCTATCTGGCCCAATTCAATGATGATGGCTCAGTGGACCTCGGGTTTAATGCCGCCAATGGCGCGAGCGGCCTTAACGGTCCCGTTTGGGCAATCGCGGTCCAGGGGGACCACAAGATCATCGTCGGCGGAGACTTCACCTCCATTGGCAGCGCGGTGTGCAGCCACATTGCCCGCCTCAACGCCGACGGTTCGCTGGACTACAGCTTCGACAATCCCGGGACCGGCGCCAACGATTCCGTCCGCGCCCTTTCGATCCAGCTCGACGGGCGCGTCCTGGTCGGAGGGCTCTTCACCAACTTCAATGGCACGGTTCAGAACCGCGTTGTCCGGCTCAACGCGGACGGCTCGCTCGACCCGACTTTCAACGGGGGTCTGGGGGCCGATGGCGCAGTCTATACGATCGCGGTGCAGCCGGATACGCGGATCCTGCTGGGCGGCGAGTTCACCCGTTACGGCGGTGTGACGCGCAACCATCTGACGCGCCTTAACCCGGATGGCTCAGTGGATACAGCGATTAATTTCGGGGCCGGCTGTGACAACTTCGTGGCGTCAATTGTGGTGCAGACCAACGATTCCATCCTGTTGGGCGGCGGCTTCACTACCTACGACGGCGCTTCTGCCCCGTACTTGACCCGCATCTATGGACGCTCGGTGGCCGGCTCAGGCACGTTTGAATTCACTTCGGCGGCGTTCGGCGACAATGAAACCGCGACCAACGGCGTGGTCACGCTGCGACGGCGCGGGGGGACCAGCGCGCCGGCCAGCGGGCCGAATGTGTATGTCACGGTGGCGACCAGCGACGGCTATCCGCCGAACGGAGCGGTTAACGGCACCAATTACATCGGCGGCTTGTTCACGAACACTTTTCCGCCGGGCGAGACGTTTGGCACCGTGCTTATCCCGCTGCGGCATGATTTCCAGGTTACGCCCGATCTGACCGTGAACCTGCAAATAACGGACATCGAGCCGTTGGGGCTGGCCGGCATCGGCAATCAGCCCATCGCCACGCTCTACATCACCAACGTGGATAGCGCGGTGCATTTCTCGGCGGCGACCTACTCGATCGCGAAGAACGCCCAGGAAGGCCGGGCAACGATACCCATTTACCGCTTCGGCAGCACGGCCGGAAGCTCCCAAGTGGAGTTTATGACTACCGCCAATGGCACGGCGCAGCCTTTTGGCCGGTATGTGCCGGTGGTGACGAACATCCTTTTCAGTCCGGGTGACACGGTCCAGAACGCCTTCATTCCCATCATCAACGACAATCTGGTGCTCGGCGACCAGACGGTGACAATGGCGCTGGCCAACCCGACGAACACCCTGCTTTCCACGCCCGCAGCGGCGACGCTGACGATTATCGAAACCAGCACGGCGAGCGGGACGCTCGCGTTCAGCGCGCCGAGCTACGTGGTTAGCGAGCAAGGTACCAACGCCTACCTCAATGTCTTGCGCAATAACGGCGTTACCGGTGTGGTGACCGCTGATTACTTCACCCAGGACGGCACCGCCCTGGCCGGTGTGAAGTACGTCGCCACGAACGGCACGCTCGTGTTTGCCGATGGCCAGTCGAGCAAGACGATTGTCGTGCCCATCATCAACGATACCAACGTGACGGGGAATTCGGTGTTTTCAGTGGTACTGACTAACGCGACCGGTGGGGCGACCCTCGCCGGGCCGACGACGGTGCCGGTGACTATCGTTGATGAGAACGTGGGAGTCAGCTTCGCTTCGCCGATTTCCGTGGTGTCCGAAACCGCCGGGAATGTGTCCCTTTCAGTCTTTCGGCAGAACGGCACCAACCTGACCACCACGGTGCACTACGCCACCACGAATCTGACCGCCAGCGCGGGCACCAACTATGTCGCCGTCACAAACTCGACGGTCACATTCAACCCGGGCGAGACGGTGAAAAGCTTTACGGTGCAGGTTTTGCATGATCCGCGGGTCACCGGCAATCTCTCGTTCGAGGTGTACCTGTTCGATCCGTCCGCGCCCGCCCAAATATTCAACTATAGCTCCGCGGTGGTGAACATCCTGGATGCCGACACCGGTTTGACCTTCGACACCCCTGACCGCGTGGTGATCACCAATGCGGACCTGTCCGTCGTCACCAACGCCAGCTACAGCGTGCTCAAGAGCGGCACGAACGTGTTCATCACCATCGTCCGGTCCAATGCCAATACCGGCACCGTTTCCGTCAATTACGCGACCGCTA
>Ga0335078_10009867_pt1 | contig 14135 bp, 11 predicted proteins | sample Lox_Sample_32_FD_206711 | JGI IMG/M metagenome (GOLD analysis project Ga0335078, IMG submission 206711) | Soil microbial communities from Loxahatchee National Wildlife Refuge, Florida, United States - Lox_Sample_3.2 | ecosystem: Environmental > Terrestrial > Soil > Wetlands | place: USA...
CCATGACGTCTATTACGGCGACGCCGCCGATCCGCGCTTTCTCGAAACCTGCGGTCTTGCTCACGCCGCAGGAGTCATCATCACCATCCACACTGCGCGCGTCATCGACGAAATTGTCGAGCATGTCCGCGAATTGCGGCCCGACATTCTGATTGTATCGCGCGCGAGAGACGAGGCGCACGCGCGGCATCTTTACAGTCTTGGCGCAACCGACGCCGTGCCGGAGACGACCGAAGCAAGCCTCCAGCTCTCTGAAGCCGCACTGGTCGGTTTGGGCGTGGCGACAGGTCTCGCGATTGCTTCAATCCACGAAAAGCGCGATGAGATCCGGCATGCCTTGCAGGAGGCGGCCCACGAAGCGGGACGGGACCGCATTCATTCGATAAGGACCAAGACACCAAAGATTCGGGGTGCGACATAGTGCCCGTTCTGGAGAATAACGTCGCAGCACGAAAAATCTCATGGGTCCGCGTAAGCAGTCGTCGACATGAGTGCGACTTCGGCGTGCCGGGAATCGAGGCGCGTGTGCTGGACGATGACCGGAACATCGGATTCAAATACCGACGAGAAATCGGTATCGCGTAGAATCGGCGCGGGATCTTCCAGATCGTTGAAGCGCAAATGCAAGGTTCGGCGTGCGGGAACGGTGACACGATAGAGGATCGGCTCGCGGTCAGCGAAAAACACGGTGATGCTGACATGGGCGTCTTGATCGCCGGCGTTGAGAATGCAGGCCGTTTCATGAGAGATCAAAGCCCGTTCCGAAAACGAGCTTCGTGAGGGTATATATCCCTCGGCGATGGACCAGCGTTTTCGTCCAATAGGCTGCATATTGGCTTCCTTCCCGTCGACGCGACTCCAGCGCCGCTTTCGGCAATCAGCACCAAGAAACCGTCAAACCGCACCCTTGGTTCCGGCTGATGGAACTTTCCCGCGATTTGATGCTTAGCCCGCTAATAGAGTGCGTGCTCCTCGCGCGCTGAAGATCGACTGCAGAATCGACGGATCACAGAATGCGCGCTCTTACTGTCGCGCCAGGCGTTGCCAATTCGGCGCGAGTTGAAGACGTTCCCGATCCACCTACGGCCGATGGCGCCGTGCTGGTGCGCACATTGGCGCTAGGCGTTTGCGGCACTGACCGGGATATCGTTTCCGGGCAATATGGTTGGGCGCCGCCCGGCGCGCACAGGCTGGTGCTTGGCCACGAATCGCTCGGCAAAGTGGAAGAGGCGCCGGCCGGTTGCGGCTTCGAAGCCGGCGATATTGTCGTCGGCATTGTGCGTCGGCCCGACCCGGTTCCCTGTGCGGCGTGCGCCGTCGGCGAATGGGATATGTGTCGCAACGGCCGCTACACCGAGCGCGGCATCAAGGAGCGAAACGGTTTCGGCTCAGAGTTTTTTCGGATCGAGCCTGACTTCCTCGTCAAGGTCGATCCGGAGCTCGGAATTGCTGGTGTGTTGCTTGAGCCGACGAGCGTTGTCGCCAAGGCTTGGGACCACACCGAACGCATCGGTCATCGTTCGCGATCCTGGCAGCCGAAGACGCTCTTGGTGACCGGCGCCGGTCCGGTCGGTCTTCTTGCCGCGCTGATGGGCGCGCAACGCGGGCTCGATGTGCACGTGCTCGATCACTACGACAATCTGCAAAAGCGCCGGCTGTTCAACGCGCTTGGAGCGACCTATCACGCCGAGAGCCTGGAAAACCTGAACGGTTTCAAGCCCGACATTCTGATGGAATGCAGCGGCGCGCCGAGCGTCGTCCGCGATGTGCTCGGGCGAACGGCGGCCAGCGGCATCGTCTGTCTGGTCGGTGTCACTGCTCCGGGCCATGACTTCGATATCGATGTCGGCGCCCTCAATCGCACCATGGTGCTTGACAACGAGACGGTGTTCGGCAGTGTGAACGCCAATCGCGCGCATTACGAAATGGCGGGCGAGGCGCTGAGGAGGGCAGACAGGGCATGGCTCAACCGCCTGATCACTCGGCGTGAGCCAATCGAGCAGTGGACCCGGTCGCTGCAGCGACAGCCAGACGACATTAAAGTGATCGTCGAGTTCTCCTGAAGGCAATGGCAGCCCGCATCGAAGACTATGCGATCATCGGCGACTGCCACACCGCGGCACTCGTGTCCCGCGACGGCTCGATCGACTGGTTCTGCTGCCCGCGGTTCGATTCAGAAGCCTGCTTTGCGGCGCTGTTGGGCAGCAATGATCATGGACGATGGTCGATTTCGCCGCAGGGGCCGGCCCGTATCACGCGGCGGTATCGAGCGAACACTTTGGTGCTCGAAACCCATTTCGAGACCGACGACGGCGCCGCCACCCTGATTGACTTCATGCCGCCGAACCGCCGGGATTCGACCATCGTTCGTCTTTTGGTCGGCACCCGCGGCAAAGTCGCTATGAGCACGGAGTTCATTCTGCGCTTCGGCTATGGCGCGATCGTACCTTGGGTGACGCGGCTCGAAGACGGCGCGCTGCGCGCGATTGCCGGGCCGGACATGGTGATTCTGCGCAGCCCGGTGCATCTGCGCGGCCGGGATATGACCACAATCGGCGAGTTCACCATCAACAAGGACGATACGATTCCCTTTGTTTTGAGCTATTTGCCGTCGCACCTGCCGCTCCATGCGCCGCTCGATCCCGCGACGGCGCTTCAACAAACCGAAATATTCTGGCGTGATTGGTCGGCGAAATGCCGACCCGCCGGAAAGTGGTCCGATGCCGTGCTTCGCTCGATGATAACGCTCAAAGCTCTGACCTACGCGCCGACTGGCGGCATGGTTGCGGCTCCGACGACTTCATTGCCCGAGCAGCTTGGCGGCGAGCGCAACTGGGATTACCGCTTTTGCTGGCTGCGCGATGCGACGCTGGTTTTGCTCGGCGCCATGAATGCCAACTACTACGAAGAGGCCAAGGCTTGGCGCGATTGGCTCCTTCGCGCCGTTGCCGGCAGCCCTGAACAATTGCAAATCATGTACGGCATTGCCGGCGAGCGTCGGCTGACAGAGTGGACCGCGGCATGGCTGCCCGGCTACGAAAACTCCGCGCCGGTGCGGATCGGCAATGCCGCGCACAGTCAATTGCAGCTCGACGTCTTCGGCGAGATCATGGATGTCTATCATCAGGCGCGCCGCGGCGGCTTGTCGACTAACGAATCGGGCTGGGAGGTACAGCTCAAGTTTCTCGAACACCTGGAGACGATCTGGAACGAGCCCGACGAGGGCATTTGGGAGGTTCGCGGCGCGCCGCGGCATTTCACTCATTCCAAGGTCATGGCCTGGGTTGCATTCGACCGCGCGATCAAGAGTGCGGAGACTTTCGGCCTGGAAGGTCCGCTCGATAAATGGCGCAAATTACGCGAAGAGATTTGCGACGAGGTGTGCACGAACGGCTTCGACACGGAGCTTGGCACCTTTGTCCAGTCCTTCGGCTCCAAACAGCTCGATGCGAGCCTGTTGATGTTGCCGAGTGTCGGCTTCTTGCCGGTGACCGATCCGCGCATCGAGGCGACAATTTCGGCGATCGAACGGCGGTTGTTGCACGACGGTTTTGTCATGCGCTACGACTCAGGGGCGGCGGACGACGGTCTGCCCCCCGGCGAAGGCGCGTTTCTCGCCTGCAGCTTTTGGCTTGCCGATGTCTATACGCTGCAAGGCCGCGTGGCCGATGCCGAGCGATTGTTCACGCGGCTGGTGGCGCTTCGCAACGACGTCGGGCTGTTGAGCGAAGAGTACGATCCTCGCGTCAAGCGGCTGGTGGGCAATTTCCCGCAGGCCTTCTCACACATGGCGCTGGTCAACAGCGCCTATAATCTGACTCGCACGGCAACGCCTTTGGAGCAGCGTGCGCAGCCTGAGTACACACCGCCGGACGAGGTAGCGGCGGAATGACGAGAACGTCATAGGCTACAGAATAATACTCGGATTGCGGATCGACTGATCGCATTCGATCAGGTTGACTTGCTTGGCCTGGATTTTCCAGCCGTTATCGCTGCACAGCACGCGATGCCCAGCCCAGCCGGCGAGCTGCCGGGTTTCGTCGCCCCAGAATTCGCTGATCAGGAAGTTCGAGCGCAACATCCGCGCATCGTCGCGGGCGGTCGAGAACACCTCGACGTTGCTGACCAGGCGGACCGTCCGCGAGGCCGGCGCCTGCGACCACGCAAAGCCGGTGCGCATCCGATAGATGCGGTCCTCGAGCCGGCGGCGATCGTCGAACATGATCGCAATCTCGCGCCGCGGGTCGCCGGCGTTCGGCGTCGACGGCACCCAATAGACGCACTCGGGCGCGTACATTGCCAGCCAGTCGTCATAACGCAACTGATCGAGCACGCGCGCCTCGCGCTCCAATAGCCGGCGAAATTCATCGCGAATGGCGACATCGGTGACGGCACGGGCGTCGTCCTGCCAATCGGAAAAATTCTCGACCAGCTCGCGATAGAGCGCGTCGGTGACATAATAGGAGCTGCGCCCCGGATCGGGCGGCGGCGTCGGCGCGTTCACGTTACGGCTCCCGCTGAATGGCGAAGTTGGGGCGCGTTTTCATCAGCCGTTTCCATTCCTTGAAGTGTTCGCGCATGAACGCCTCGTCGGTCGCGGGCGCGGTGATCGAGCCGTCCGCATGCGTCTTGACACGGTCGGGAATGCCAAGGCCGCGGTTCATGTAGACCCACTCGTCCTCGATCGCCATCAGGCCGCGCTGGATCTGCTCGAAGTTGGCGATGTCGTCGACTTCGCCAAAATTCGGGAAACCTTCCTGGGTGCGCATGCGCAGCGCGTTGATGTCGGTCACGGCGTCCGCGCCAAGCTTGCCGTCTTCGTCGACGATCATGGTGCCGTACCAGATCGCGTTCGTCTCCTCGACACCGACCGGCTCGAACACCTGGATGTGGTTGCCGAGGAGGGAGAAGTTCGGAAACACGTTGATGTTGACCGGCTCGGATCCCGCCAGATCAAGCAGCGCAAAGGCCCGGTCGCCGTAACGTTTGATGAATTCGGATTCGTAATGCTCCATGCCCGGATGCGCGCTCTCCAGCGCCCACAGCCCGCCCGGCCGCTGTTCCAGGTTCGGCCGCTTGTCCTTGAAGTGATTGCCGCGGCCGGTGTAGCGCATGTACATCGGCTGGGTGTCGGGCGAGTTGCGATAATACGCCATCCCCTTGGCGTTCTCGCCGGCGAAGCGATTTTCAGTCTCCAACAGCGAGCGATGCGAATAGGCGACGTGATAGCCGTCGCACGAATTGTCGTAAGCGAGCTTCCAGTTGCCCTTGTATCTGAAGCGGTTTGCCTCACACACCACGACTTTGCCGCCGGGATTGCGATCGAGCCACTCATCAATGACGGTGCTGATGGTGCCGAGATGCTCGACCAGAGGCAGTGCATCGAGATTGAGCGTGCCAAAAATGAAGCCGCGGTACGATTCCACGCGCGGCACCTGGGCGAGGTTGTATTTCGGATCGCGCAGATCGGCGGCGTAACCCTCCGGCCACGGCACGCCGCGCAGTTTGCCGGTATTGAGGAAATTCCAGCCGTGATAGGGGCACTGGAATGATTTGCTGTTGCCTTTTTCCCAACGGCACAACGTCGTGCCGCGATGCGTGCAGCGATTATAAAGCGCACGGATTTTTCCCTCGCCGTCGCGCACGATGATCAGCGGACGCAAACCCATGCGCCGGGTAATGAAATCGTTTGGGTGAGCAATTTCGCTTTCGTGCGCGAGATACGTCCAGGTGCCGCCGAAGATGTGGGTCATCTCGGCTTCGAAAATGGCGGGATCGGTGTAAATCAGCCGATGCGCGCGATCTTCCTGGACCAGATAATCCCAATCGTACAGCGCCGTGCTGCCGAGCGGGGTCGGTGGCGATCCGATCTTCTCCAGCGCGGTCATGAAGTGCTCCTTTGTTGCCGGGTCATTCCGGTCCGCCCGAGGCAGTAGAACTCAGAAGAAATCGAAATATTCGTTCTGCTCCCAGGCGCTCGGCTCATCGCTGGGTGCAGACGTTCCGTCCTCCTCGAGCGAACGCAAATACCTACCGGCTTCGCTTCGCTTGAGCTTGACAAAATAGTCAATGAAGGTATCGCCGAGCGCGCGGCGGAACAACGGCTCTCTATCAAGAGCATGCACGGCTTCCGGCAGGCTCTTCGGCAACAGCGGCCGTTCGGCCGCGTAGGGATCATCGGTCGGCGGCGGCAACCCAGCATTGGTTTCGATGCCGGCAAGGCCGGCGACGATTTGCGATAGGATATAGAGATAAGGATTGGCCGCAGGCTCCCCAATGCGGTTTTCCAGTCGCGTCGCCGGATCGCCGGTGCCGCCAAGTACCCGGATCATGGCGCCGCGGTGATCGTAGGCCCACGTTGCGCGATCCGGCGCCAGCGAGTTGGGGCGGAAACGGCGATAGCCGTTTACTGTCGGCGCGGCAAAGACGGTGCCCGGCACCGCGTATTGCAACAGCCCCGCGAGATACGATTGGCCAAGCGGCGACAAATGTTCGCCTGGTTCCTGAGGCGCAAACAGATTGGCCGCGGTCGATGCATCGACGAGCGATTGATGCAGATGCCAGCCGCTTGAATAAAAGCCCTTGAGGGCTGGGCGCGCCATGAAAGTGGCGAAGTAGCCAAGACGTCGGCAGATCTGGCGTGTAGCAGTACGGAATAAAAGCACGTTGTCGGCGGCTTCCAGCGCTTTTCGCGGCGCGAACGTGCATTCCACCTGACCGGGCCCCCACTCGTTTTCGATCGAGCGCAATCCGAGACCCAACCGCTCGAAGGCGTCGCCCAGCGCATCGAACGCCGGCTGCATCAGATCCATGTTGGATTCAGAATGGTAGTGATAACCGGGCTCAACCGGCCAAGTGGCGATCGGGCGGCCGCGAACTCCGGGACTGCCGATATTGTCGTCGCTCAAATGCGCGTCGGCGACGCGGAGCAGATACCACTCGATCTCCGGGCCGATGATACTGACGAAACCATATTCGTTCAGCCGGCCGAGCGCTTGGCGCAACAGTTGGCGCGGCGAGAAATGAAACGGCCTGCCGTCATTGAAATATTCGTCGCCGAGAATCCACCCCACGCCCGGCGCCCATGGCAGCGTGCGGAACGTCATCGGGTCGGCGACGAGGGTGAGATTGGGTGAGCCCGTCATTTCGTCGAGCCCCATGCCGCCGCCACGCGTAAACGACGAGAAAACCCGGGCACCCGCGGAATCGAGCGTCGTGGTGGCAACACCGATGTTGTAGCCACTGGTCAACGCTGACACGAAAGCCGACGCGGTCAAGGTCTTTGCCCGCGAATAGCCGTGGGTGTCGCCCCATGCCAGCCTGACAAAACGCAGCTCTTCAGCCTCGACCTGTCGCGCGACCTCGGCGGCAAGCTGCATTTGCTCGTCGCTCCATAGTCCGTGCTTTTCAATAAAGGTCGGTAAAGCGCTCATGCCCGATATTCTGGCTGCGATTCTCGGAAGCGCAGGGAAAGAAGTGCATCGCGTAGTCTATTACAGACACGTTGGGTAGGAAAATTGCGTTGAGTTTGGCGCCGCTCCCGCTCGCGACGAGCATGGCGGCGATGCATTTTGGCATCTTCAGAACGCTTCAGCCGCGCCGGAGAAATTTCAGCATCAAATTGGTGATGCGCCCGAAGGGGGGATAGAGAAAGCGCGCGCCGCTGAGGCGGCTCTGGAGGAAAACCCCCTTGCGATGCGAGAAGGTCTGAAAGCCGAACTCGCCGTGATAGGCGCCGATCCCTGAAGGGCCGATGCCTCCAAACGGCAGATTTTCGGCGACGAAGTGAAAGAGTGTCGCGTTGATCGAGGCACCACCGGAAATTGTCTTCCGCAAAACCGCCTCGCGGCTCTCTGCATCGGCGCCAAAATAATAGAGTGCGAGGGGACGCGGACGGCTATTGACATATTCGATCGCCTGGTCGAGCCCGCGGTAAGTCTTGATCGGCAGCACCGGCCCGAAGATCTCCTCGCGCATCAGAGCGAGGTTGTCGGCCGGCTCGATCACCAGCGTCGGCGCCATTTTGCGCGCCTCGGCCGGCAGCAGCTCTTGCCGCGGATTAATTTCGACGACGCGGCTCCCGCTAGCTTTTGCTTCTGCCACATATTGCGCGACGCGCTGATAATGGCGGTCGTTGACGATTGACGTGTAGTCGGGGTTGCCGGCGAGCCTTGGGTAGAATTTCTCCGTGGCGTCGACGGCCAACTTGACGAATTCGTCGAGGTTGCGCTCGGGCAGCAAGATGTAGTCAGGCGCGATGCATGTCTGGCCGGCGTTGAGGAGCTTGCCATAGACGATGCTCTCAACCGCGCTCGGTAATGCCGCGTCCTCGCCAAGAATGCACGGCGATTTGCCGCCGAGTTCGAGCGTCACCGGGGTCAGATTCTCGGCAGCGGCCTGCATCACCATCCGCCCCACAGCCGTCGAACCGGTATAGAGCAGATGATCGAACGGCAGCCGCGCAAAGGCCTGGCCAATCTCAGGTCCGCCGACGATGGTCGCCACCTTGTCCGGTGCAAACAGGCCGGCCAGAAATTCGGACAGAAAATCCGATGTGCGCGGTGTGATCTCAGATGGCTTCAACATCACGCGATTGCCGGCGGCGAGCGCTGCGACCAGCGGCACGATCGCGAGGTTGAACGGATAATTCCACGGGCTGATGATGCCGACGACACCAACCGGCTGATACACAATGCGGGCGGTGGCCGGCATCAGCTCAAGCCCGACCGACACCCGCTTCGGCTGCATCCAACGCGCCAAATGGCGGAGCGCGTGACGGATCGCCGACTGCACCGGTACGATCTCGCCAAGCTCGGTCTCGTGACGCGAGCGATTGCCGAAATCCGCCGAGATCGCTTCCGCAAGACGACCGACGTTGCGGCTGATCGCGGCGTTGAGCCGGGTCAGATCGGCGCGTCGCTCCTGCAACGACGGCGTTCCCGCCAGCAAGAATGCCGCGCGCTGTGTGTCAAAAGTCTCACGCATCGTTGCGGAGACTTGAGGCCGCGTGTTGTTGATCACGTCGTTCATAAAGGTGGCCGCGCCGGATAATCGGGCTGTTTTCGCGCCGCAGCCTCGATCGCCGCCATGGCGGCGAGTGCGATGTGGTCGCGCCAGGGCCGCCCAATCACTTGCACCGCGATCGGCAGGCCAGCGCTGCCTCGTTCGGCTTCGCGAGCGACCCGATCGACCAGATCGCGGTTTGCCGGGCGATCACTTTCTTCGCCCTGGCGGACCCGTGTCACCGGCACGATTCCGGCGGGGAAGCCGCTCACGTTGGCGAGCGGAGCATATGAGCCCGGCATCGGCATCTTCTCCGTAGCGCCGTGCCGCACCGCCGGCACCGGATAGGCTGGACAAACAATGCAATCGATCGTGCCGCCCTCGGCCCGTTCGAGTGAATGCAAGAGTTCGCGCCGGAAATTCCCGATCGCCTCGACCGTCTGCCAGTACTCGTCGGCGCTCCCGGAAGCAAAGCGCCGCAAGGTAACAGCCAAGCGCCGCTGCCCGATGGCTTCGAGCGCAGCACCCAAAACGCTGCGCACCGCTCTCGGCAGCCCGCCCGTCAGGAGAAGCGGACGAATGCGGCGGTCAACTTGGTTGCCGCGCAGGAGCCGGCGAAACGCTTTGGTGCTGTCGGCGGAAAGGCAAGCAAAGAACAGATCGTTCACGCGGGTCAGCGACGGGGGTTGCCATGCGACCAGCTTAGCCCCCGCGGCTGTCAGGATTTGCGCGGCCTCGGCGACGGCGCGGCGGACCGCGGGCGCGACCGGGAACTCACCATCATCGGTGAAGGTCGCAAACCGCAGGCGGCTGAGATCGACAGTGTCCGGATCGCCCAATTCCGGCCCCGGATCGACGAACGGATCACGCGCGCGGTCCAGCACACGGAGCCCCATGGCGACGTCGCCAACGTATTTCGCCATCGGTCCGGCCTGAGCCGTGATGCCTTGTTGGCCGATCGGCAGACCATGGTTGCAATGATCGGGAACACGTCCGGCGGTCGGCTTGATCGACGCGATCCCGCAGAAGGCCGCGGGGATCCGCAGCGAGCCGCCGATGTCGTTGCCGAGGCCGAGTGGCGAGGCGCCGGCGGCGATCACAGCCGCTTCCCCTCCGCTGGAGCCGCCGCACGATCTTTCGAGGTCCCATGGATTGTTGGTCCGTCCATAAAGCGGATTGTCGGTCTCGGTGTAGATCATGAGCTGCGGAACATTGGTCTTGGCAATTGGGATGGCGCCGGCGGCGATTAGCGCGGCAACATGGGGATCGTTGGCGGTCTCGACCTCGTTCCGGCGCGACGGCAGGCCGAATGTCGATGCCGTGCCGACGAGGTCGAAACATTCCTTGATCGTTACCGGGAGGCCGGCGAGCGGCCCCAACTTGTCGCCGCGCGACAGCGCCCGGTCGATCTCGGCGGCCTGGTTTCGCGCGCTGTCATATAACTCCACGGTCACCGCGTTGAGCTTGGGATTGACCGCTTCGAGCCGAGTGATGAAGTGTTCCGCAGCTTCGGCCGCAGAAAGATCGCGGGCAGCGATGCGCCGCACGATCTCGCCGGCGGACATGTCCCGCAGGGCTTGCGTGGACGGCGCTCTAACGCTGCGTGGGATGTCGGCGAGTGTCATGATCCGAGCCTCGGAAGACTGCGCCAATGCGTATCGACGCGGGTTAACGTCGATCCATCACACTATGTTGTCAATCGGCGCTCGGCGCGCGCTTGGCCTGCGCGCCACTTCGCAGTGCACAAATCCGGGCTGGCGTTGCCAACATCGCTGCACGGGCCAATTACACGCCGAGATGGCGGTGCAACACCTCGGGCTGTTCGCGCACCGCCTCGGCGGTCAGCAATTCGACGATGTGGCCGTTATTGATGATGTAGACGCGATCGGCGAGCGCCATCGCCGCCGAGATATTTTGTTCTACGACCAGGATGGTCTGCCCCGCCTCGGCGAGCTCGCGGCAGGTGGCGAGCAGATCGCGCACGATGATCGGCGCGAGTCCTTCGAACGGCTCGTCAAGCAGCAGGATTTTCGGCTCCCGAACCAGCGCGCGTGCGATTGCCAGCATCTGCTGTTCGCCGCCGGACAGGTCGGTGCCGCGGCTTGTTCGCCGCTCCTTGAGCCGCGGGAATACATCATAGACGCGTTCCAGCGGCCACCGATTTGGTGCCGTCAGTCCGGCGAGGATGATATTCTCCTCTACGTTCAAACTGCCGAAAACGCGGCGCTCTTCGTGCACAAGCTGCATGCCAGCTTGTGCAATGGCGTAGCTTTTTTTCCCTGCGATCTCGACGCCGTCAAGCAGGATTGACCCGGCGCGCGGCGTAACGACTCCCATCAGGCTCTTCAACGTCGTGCTCTTGCCGGCGCCGTTGCGGCCGAGCAGTGCCACCACCTCGTTACGCTCGACGTTCAGCGCGACATCGAAGAGAATGTGGGAATCGCCGTAGTAGGTGTTCAGTCCCGTGACTTCGAGCATGCTCATGCCGCGAGCACTCCGCCGAGATAGGCTTCTTGAACGGCCGCGTTTCCCTTTATCTCGCCGGGTGTGCCTTCGACCAACACGCGGCCTTCCTGCAGCACGGTGACGCGCTCGACCAGTTCGAACAGCGAATCCATATCGTGATCAACGATGATCATGGTGCGGCCCTGGCCGATCGATTTGAGCAGCGCCACCATCTCGATGCGTTCGCGGGGGCTCATGCCGGCAAGCGGTTCATCGAGCAGCAGCAGGCTCGGCGAACTCGCCAGCGCCAGTCCGACCTCCAGACGCCGCTTCTCGCCGTAAGCGAGTGCCGCTACCGCCACATCGGCGCGCCCGGCAAGATCGACGAGTTCAAGAGTGTGCTCGACCTGTTCGGCCAGTCCGGGAATTTTCGGCAGCCGCCGCAGCAAATCGAGCCGAAATTTGCCGCGCAGCTCGGCAAGCGCCGAAATGACAAGATTTTCGCGCACCGTCAGCCGGGTGAAGAGCTGATTGACCTGATAACTCTTGGTCAGGCCGAGCTGGCACACGTCGGTTACGTTCATGCCGGTGATATCGCGGCCGGCGAACATGATGGTGCCGGACGTCGGCGGTACTTCGCAGGTGAGCATCTTGAAAAAGGTCGTTTTGCCAGCGCCGTTCGGGCCAATGATGCCGCGGAGTTCACCGCTGTTGACGGTGAAATTGATGTCGCTGTTGGCGAGGAGGCCGCCATAGCGCTTGGTCAGGCCGCGCGCTTCAAGAAGTGGTCCCGATACCTTGTTACTCTCGCGGTTGCGGGCGGGCATGGGCGCAACCGTCGGCGCTTTCGCGGTCGCAGTCCGGGTGGAGCCCGGCTCATCTTTCGTGGTCGTATCGGGTAGCGGGGCCGCTTGTTGTGGTTCGATGTTTACCGCCGTCCGCCGCCTGGCAAGTTCGTACAGGTCCTTGATTCCGCCGATCAGACCGCGCCGCATGAAGCAGACCAGCAGCACGAAGACAACGCCCAGTACCAGCCTCCAGGTGGCGCCGAGGTGCAGCGTGTTCTGGAAGAAGTCGCTCAGATAAAGCCATACCGTGGCGCCAAGCAGTGGCCCAAACAACGTCCCGGCGCCACCGATCGCGGTCTGCATGACGAGTTGACCCGAGGTATCGAAGGTGAAGGCATCCGGCGGCATGAAGCCCTGCAGCACACCGAGGAGCCCGCCGGCGAAGCCGGCATAAGCGGCGGCAATGACGAAAGCGGTGAGCTTGTAGCCATGGATGTTGTGGCCGACCGCGGCCGCGCGCAGCGGGTTGTCACGGATAGCGTTGAGGACGGCGCCGACCGGCGAGCGCACGATGCGCAGCGCGATCACGATGCCGATGAAATACCAGAACGCGAAGAACGCGTAGAGCGACCAATCGGTGTTGAAGTGAATGGCGGTGAAGCCGAGTGGCAATGTCGGCGTCGGCACGCCGGGCAGGCCGTTCTCGCCGCCGGTGTAGTCCGAAAGCGGATTGAACTCGACAAAATAGAACACTTCGGCGATCGCCACGGTAATCATCGCGAAATAGATCCCGGTGCGTCGCAATGCGATCAGCCCGACCAAATAGCCGACAATCGCCGCCGCGATCATGCCGATGATCACCGAGGTCACGACGTGAGGAAAGTCTAGGGTGGTGAGCAGATAGGCGGCGACCATGCCGCCGGTGCCGAAGAAAGCCGACTGGCCGAATGACAACAGACCGGTAAAGCCGAACAGGATGTCAAAGCCGATGCCGAAAAGGCCCCACACGATGATGCGGCTCATGGTCGTCGGCGCAAAGCCAAGATGGGGCAGGATGAAAGGCGCGGCAATCAGCCCGATCGCCGTCAGCGCTTCGACCACAAAAAGATTTTGCCTGGACATCAAGCGTTCGCGCTCATTCGCGGCCGGCGGTGCCGAGCAACCCGTAGGGCCGAAGTACCAGTACCAGCGTCATCGCCACAAACAGCATGACGTAGGAATAGCCGGGGTTGAACATGGACGTGATGCTGATGATTTCGCCGGCGATCAGACCGCCCAGGATGGCACCCGGAAACGACCCGACGCCGCCGATGACGACGACCACGAAGGTCTGCACCAAAATCGACTCGCCGACGTCCGGCGCGATCGAGACGACCGGTGCATTGACGATGCCGGCGAAGCCGGCGGCCATCGCGCCGATGCCGAACACCAGCATGAAGACTTTGTACACGTCGATACCGAGCGAAGCGACCATCACCGAATCCTCGATGCCGGCGCGCACGATCATGCCGATGCGGGTCCGATACAGCGCGATGTAAAGCGCGATCAGCGCCACCGCGACAATCCCGAGCAGCGCCAGCCGGTACGTCGGATAAAGCATAAAGCCGATCGGAGTGATCCCGACCAGGGCGGGCGGCGCATACACCGCTTTCGACAAGCTGCCGAAGAAAAAGCGCACGGTTTCCACGAACACGATGCCGAGACCAAAGGTGACCAGAAGCTGGTCCTCATGCGGGCGGGAATAGAAGTGGCGGATCACGACCCGCTCCATCACCACGCCGACCAGCATGACGAACAGAGAGCCCGCAATAACGGCGACCACAAAGGAGCCGGTGTAGGTGTAGGCGACCCAGCCGGCATAGCCGCCGAGCATGAACATCGCGCCGTGCGCGAGGTTTA
>Ga0335078_10009869_pt1 | contig 14133 bp, 11 predicted proteins | sample Lox_Sample_32_FD_206711 | JGI IMG/M metagenome (GOLD analysis project Ga0335078, IMG submission 206711) | Soil microbial communities from Loxahatchee National Wildlife Refuge, Florida, United States - Lox_Sample_3.2 | ecosystem: Environmental > Terrestrial > Soil > Wetlands | place: USA...
CGGTGCTTGGACCCCGTCCTCCCGGAGTCCCTCTTAAGCGCAGAGGCGAGGGAAGGCGGCGGGCAGCGGAACGCAGGACCAGTAACGGCGACTCACTCGGAGCGATCATCACGGGAGCCAGTCCGTCGTACGCCGCGGGTGGGTGCATTGCGCTCGCGGTCGATTTCACCCCGGACCGATCGACGGTTGCGGAGCCGAGGCCGACGATCTCGATGGTGTCGCCCGGCCTGCACAGCTTGATTGCGTCGGTCTCTCGCTTCAGCAGTAGCCGTAGCTGCACGAACGCGGCGATGCCCAAGACGGCGGGAACCCATAGTTCGATCACGCGGTAGACCAGCACCGCTGCGGTCGCGGTGAGGGCGGGCAACCCGTAGAGGATGAGCGCGCCGACGAGCCCGAGCTCGGTCCCGCCGATCCCGCCGGGAACCGGGAGCCAGTTACCGAGCTGGCCGATCAGGTAGGCCATCCAGATGAGGGCCAGCTCAGGCGACGCTCCCACCGCCCGCAAGCTCGCCCAGAAAGTGAGCAGGTCGAAGACCAGGAACCCCACGAGTCCGACGAGCAGCAGCGGGTGAGCCCGCCGGAGTTGGTGCAGCGCCTCATCGATGCCATCGGACGTGGCTGACAGCGCCGGCGCGACGCGGGCCCATCTGGACCCCTCGCCTTGCCGCCTGATCCGCGTCTCGGCCCCGCGTGCCAGCCGGCGCAACGCGAGCGTCGCCGCGATCGCTCCCGCGGCGATGACCGCGGGGAGCGCGGTGAGCAGGACCCCGCCGCCGCCAGGGAGGACGCCGGTCGCCAGGCCGACGCCCAACATGAAGAGCATCGCGACGGGTACCGCACTCGTCAGCAAGAAGAACGCGACCGTCTTGCGCGCGATCTCGTCGGCCGGCATTCCGCCGCGCCGCAGCGCCCAGACCCCTAGCGCCAAGCTACCGGCGCCACCGAGCGGGAACAAGGAGCCGGCGCCCTCCTCGGCGACCGCGATCTTGTAGCTCGTGGCCTAGCTCATCCGTGTGCCTCCACAGCCTCATACCTGCCTGGTGGATTCGCTTCCCGACGCGGCGCGGTGCGGTAAGAACCGTCAGCGTCGCGACTCTCATCTCGCCGAACGGGTAAATCACGACGAGCCCGATTAACAGACGTCAGTCAAATGAGCGTGAACGCAAGCTAAGCGTCATTACATGAGCGGCCGACGGTGGCCCGCCCTGTGATCGCCTACGCGGAGTGGCGCATGCGCTGTCCATGGTGTCGGGCATGTCGTCCTTCCGATCGGTGAAGGCTGGTTTGCGCTCATGGACCGAGGGAGCTTGTTACCCAGAGTCCAAGCCAGACCAACCATTTACTCACCGGATTGACGTTCGCGGGTTAAGTGAACAGCGCACGCTGTTTCTTACCGCGCGACACCGATTGGTAGTTACCGCCGGTTAGTCGGGCGCGAGATCGCCGAAAGCGGTGGGCAGATTCCAGCGCCGGAAGGTAATTGGGCTGTAAGACCGGGACGACGCCGGCCACTAACCCCTCGTACCGGACCTCATCCCCGAGAAGGGAGTTACAAACATGTTGTATCGACTGACCATGCACGTGCGCTGGCGGGTGCTGATCGTCGCGGTCGCCGCGGTGGCGACCGCGACCGCGCTCGTTGGGCAAGCGTCGGCGGCGAATCACAGCCATCGGCACCGCACCCACCATCACCACCGCGGCGGTCGCCACGTGCGCTCAAACGGCCCCGGCAACACCGGATCCGCCACCGGGCTCGGGCAGCTGAGCGGTCTGCTACCGGCCAGCCATCTCACTGAGGAAAGCGCCATTCAGGTGAACCTCAGCAACGAGACCGTCCGGCTTCCGATCTACCCCGGTGACGCGCCGGACCCGAATCATCCGGGACAGACCGAGAAGGTGTGGTATCTCCTGCTCGACGCCTCGGACCAGGGTCTCGCCCACGACCTGGGCGTCAACTACGCGCCGAAGCTGGCGAACATCGGGATCGGCTGCCCGGCGTGCGTCCAGACGGTGACCGAGGACAACCCTTCGCCCCAGGCGAATCCCTTCGGGCCGGCCCTGATCCACTTCGCGGGCGCGCCGGACTTCAGCCCGACGCGGGTCGCGGTGCCTGGTCCGACCGGGTTCCCGCTGAAGTCGCTCCAGCCCGGGGCGGTTGCGGGTCCGGGGTACAGCCCCTTCATCCGGATCGCCGGCTCGGATGTGGTCTACAACGCGCCGATCATCGCCACCGGCGATGGCCCCTACGACGTGGTGCACCACACCGACACCGCAGACCGGGCCTTGGGGATCCACGTCGGAGGCCCGTCGGCGCCCGGCCAGTTCTCGGAGTCGTGGGCCGACATGCTGTTCGTCAAGGGCTTTGACGCCGGAGAGCCGATCGTCTACCTCAGCACGGACGCCGGCCAGCCGCTGACGGCCGTGCTGGAACGCTCGACGTACGTTCCCGCGCTCAACGACGCCTCGTACAACGGCGGCGACGACTTCCTCGGCTCGGCGCGGGAGCGCCTGTTCGGGTTCCTCAACGGCCAGACCGGCGCGAGCAACCCGAACGCCCAGGGATTCCAGCACCTGGCTCTCGACGGGTATGTCGGCGATGACGCGTCGCTCGGCAACACGGCGATGATCGACGCGCTGCGCCACGGAGGGGATCTGCTCAACGTGTTCGGGGACTTCCCGACGCTCACCGACCCCCGACACTCCGACGCCTACAGCCCGCTGTGGGACGCACAGCTCGGCCTGTGGACAGCGAAGGCGATCAAGAAAGGCCTCGACACTCGCCAGATCGACGAGAACCAGGTGTTCAATCTCGCCGCCACCCGGCCCGACCTGCTGACCGGCGGCGACCCGGCCACCCTGCAGCCAGTCTCATACGGCTCGGTCGGCGTCGACATCAACTGCGCGGTCATCGGCTGGTCGGGGAAGAACCCACCGACGGCCAACCTCGCCTCGCCCGCTCCGGGCTCGCAGTTCCCGCCCCGCTAACTCGGCGAACCAGTGGGGCGACCGCCGGTCGCCCCACCGGTGCCGGAGTTCGCCCCTCCTCTTTCGAAGCATCGCCGCCGGCGTGAGCCGGGCGAGGAGGCCAGCGGGCCTCAGCCGGGGATCGACTTGATGGGTAGCTTGACCTGGACGGCTGTCCCACCGCCCGGAGGGCTGTCGATGTGGATCCTGCCACCGATCGCCTCGACTCGGTCGACGAGTCCGGTGAGCCCAGAGCCGCTCGACGCCACTGCGCCACCCTGTCCGTCGTCGGTGACGATCACCTCGAGCCACGCGTCGCGCTGCGTGGCCCTGACCTCCGCCCGCGATGCCTGGGCGTGCTTGGCGGTGTTCGTCAGCGCCTCCGAGACAACGTAGTAGGCCGCCACCTCGACGGGCTCCTCAAACCGTCCGGCACCAAGGTCGAGGCGCAGCTCGACCGGAACCGCGGACCGTAGCGCGAGCGAGCTCAGCGCCGGGGCCAGTCCGTCCTCCGACAGCACCGCGGGATGAATGCCCCGCGACAACTCGCGCAGGTCGTCGAGGACTTCGTTCAGCGCCGATCCGAGCCGGGAGAGCCGACCCCTGAGACCACCCAGCTCGGACGGCAGCGTCGCCTCCGCCGCGCGCAGTTCGAGCCCGAACGAAACGAGCCGCTGCTGGGCACCGTCGTGCAGGTCGCGTTCGAAGCGCCGCCGAGCCTCATCTCCGGCCCGCACGATCCGCGCCCGAGACTCCGCCAGATCGGAGCGGCTCTTGGCTCTGGCTACCGCAATGCCCGCATGACGGCTGAACTCCGCGAGGCGTGCCTCGGTGTCGAGCGGAAGCGACTCGGGGTTGCGGGACAGCACCGCAATCACACCCCACGTCGCTCCCTCGACGATGATCGGGCTGGCCACCGCGGCACGGATCCCGAGCTCGCGGACAGTGGCGGCGATCGGCCCTGCCGCAGCCTCGTAGCCTTCCCTGCGCCGGGCCCGCCCCGTGCGGTGCACCTCGCCGGCCAGGTTCGCCCCCTCGAGCGGGAACCGCTCGCCCACCGGCATAGTGATCGCCCCGTCGCTCCAGCCCGCGACGACGGTCGCGGTTGAGTCCCGCTCGTAGCGCAGGATTGCCGAGCCGTCGACTTCCAACAGCACCCCGATCTCCTCGGCCAGCGTCGCGAACAGATCATCCGGAGAATGCTCACGCGCGACCAACGTCGCCACGCGCCTGAGTGCCGACTGTTCCGCGGCGAGTCGCTCCACCTTCCTTCGGGACTCGACGTTCGAGATCGCGGTCGACACAAGCTCCGCGAACTGCGCGACGCGATCTTCAGCTCCGGGCAGCAAGATCCTCTGAGATGCCACTGCCATCGCACCCCAGGTCCGACCGTCGACGACGATGGGGCCCGCGGCCGCGGAGCGGATGCCGTGGTCGTGCAGGGCCGCCGCGAGCGGACCGCTCACCTTCGTGTAGTCGTCGACGCGGACGGGGCGGCCTGTGCGAAGCACCCGGTCGAGGACGCCTCCTCCTGCACGAGGCGTGTTCGTGCCCGCGGATACCAGGTCCTCGGGCATGCCCTGGGCAGCCAGGATCGTGGCCGTCCCGTCCGGTTCAAACCGGACCGTGCCGACCATGTTCACCTCCATGAGGCGGCTGAGCTCCTGCGTGACAATCGCGAATACCTGCTCCGCCGCTGCATGCCGAGCAACGAGTTCGGCCACTCGACGGAGCGCGGCCTGCTCGGCTGCCATTCGCTCCACCTTCGCCCGCGACTCGACGTTCGAGATCGCCGTGGACGCCAGCTCCGCGAACTGCGCGACACGCTCTTCACTCCCCGGCGGCAAGGCCTCGGCGCTCCGCGCCCCGACCGCCATCGCGCCCCACAGGCGCCCGTCGACGACGATCGGCCCGGCAACCCCGGCGCCCCCGCCCTGCTCCCGCAACGCGGCGCCGATCGGACCCTTGACCTCAGCGAAGTCGTCCACACGCGCGGGGTGCCCAGTCCGGAGCACCTTCCAGATGGCGCTTCCCTCCGGAATCTCAAAGTCGTTGCCCTCGGTAAGTCCGTCATCGGCGATGCCGCGTGCGGCCAGGATCGTGGCGGTGTCGTCTGGCTCAAACCGCACCGTGCGAACCATGGTGACCTCCAGGAGGCGGCTGAGCTCCTCCGTAACAAGGCCGAATACCTGCTCCGGTGACACTTGCCGAGCAACCAATTCGGCCACTCGACGGAGCGCCGCCTGCTCGTCTGCGAGTCGACCGGCCGCGGCGCGCGACTCGGCGTTGGCGATCGCGACCGCCACGAGCTCTGCGAAGTCTGTGAGCCGGGCCGCAGTGTCCTCCGGAAGAGGCTCCGGTCGCGGTGAGGCGATCATCATTGCGCCCCACAAGAGTCCCTCGACCACGATTGGGCTCGCGACTGCGGAGCGCATGCCTGACCGTCGAGCGACGGCAGCGACGTTCCCAGGCATATCCGCGTAATCGTGGACGCGGGAGGGGCGCATGCTCTGACGGACCGACGCCATCACGCCCGGGCTGTCGAGTGGCCACCGCGATCCAATAGGGAAGGGGTCCTCAATACCCTCGCTGACCCCCCCCAGTACGACCCAGCTGTTCTGCTCGTAGCGGACCAGCTTGACGAGCGGGACGTCGAAGATCCGGCCGGCCTGATTTGCGACGACGGTCAAGAGCTGATCAGGAGTGGATTCGCGCGCGACGAGGGTTGCGACCTGGCGCAGCGCGGCCTGCTCGCTCGCGAGCTCGCGAGCGCGCTGTTCTGCGCGCTCGAGGGCGCCGGCAGGCGCCGACCTGGCGCCACCGGGGCGGGGTCGGCGGACGAGATACGCCTCGCCGTGACCCAGCGCCTCCGCCACGGCGACCGACCCATCCTGGAGGACCAGCTCGCCACCGCCCTCCGGAACCTCAATCGGGGTTCGGTGCCTCGGTTCCTCGCCGTCGAGCACGTAGCCCTCGGGATCTACGAGCAGATCGGTCCTTCTGGTCATCAGATCGGAGTAGCGACGCCTCAGCCGGGCGTCTCGGTCGCGCCGGTCGTCCAAGAGGCACCGCTCCATCGTCCTCGCGGCGGCGCTCACCAGATCTAGACTCCGGGGATGGGCGATCTTCCAGAGGCTCGAGAGATCGACGAGTCCCACTATTTGCCCGGACACCGGGTCGTGCACCGGCGCGCCGGAGCAGAACCACTGGTGGTGGCTCTCGTTGAAGTGCTCGAAAGCGAACACCTGAAGGGGGTGATCCGCGGCGAGCGCCGTCCCGATGCCGTTCGTGCCATCGACCGCCTCGCTGAGGAGTGCGCCCTCCACGAAATTCATCTCGGCCGCGCGCGCCTTCAGCGACTCGGCCCCGTCGATGCGCAAGAGGAGCCCGGAGGCATCGCTCACCACGACCAGGCTCTGCGACTCCTCGGCTACCTGCCCGAGTTGCGCCGCGAGCACGGGTCCGAGCGAGCCAAGCGGATGCTCGAGCCAGCGCTCATGGATAGCCGACGGGTCCGCCTCGATCGGAACCATCAATTCGGTTGGATCAAGACCCGTCCCAAGCGAACGCCGCCACGACTCGAGGATCGTCGGGCGCAATCCTGCCATCGCGTCCGGTGGAAGCTCCGCGTCGAGCGCGCCCTCGGCGAGCAGTCGCTCCCAGCTCCGTTGCAGCTGTCGAGCGCGGCTCAGCGGATCCGTCTCAAGCCCGACAGCCAGCCACGGGGACGGCATGGTTCGATCATAGTCCTCTCAACCGGCCCGACCGTACGGTGAGCTCCGGTCTCATTGTCCTGGCGATCGGGCACTCGTCGACGTTAGCGGGCGCCTGTTCAGCGCGCCTGGCCAGCCGCCCTCGCTGCGGGATACTCTCCTGGTGGCACCGGGCCAGCGCCGGACTCGAGTGGTCGTCGCCGACGACGATGTCCTCCTGCGCGAGGGCATTGCCCGCCTCCTCGCATCGTCGCGATTTGAGGTCGTGGGCTTGGCGGGCGATGTGACCGAGCTGATGGCGCTGGTTCGCGAGCGCCTTCCAGAGCTGGTCGTGCTGGACATTCGCATGCCCCCGTCCCATACGACCGAGGGTCTCGATGCCGCGCAGGCGATCCGCGCAGACTTTCCGGCGATCTGCATCCTCGTGCTCTCCGCGCATGTCGAGGTCCATCGCGCGGTGGGCCTGCTCTCCGAAGGTCGCGGGGTCGGCTATCTGTTGAAGAGCCGGGTCACCCAGGTGGACGACTTTCTTGAGACGGTCGAGCGGATCGCCGACGGGGGTTCGGTCATCGACCCTGGGCTGGTGCAGGAGCTCGTCGCCGCTCGGCGAGTCCAAGATCCTCTTTGCGACCTCACGCCGCGCGAGCGCGAGGTCCTCCAGCTCATGGCCGAGGGCCGGTCGAACGCCGGTATCGCCCGCCAGCTCTGGGTCAGCGAAGGCACCGTCCACAAGCATGTCCGCAGCATCCTGAGCAAGCTGCCGCTCTCGGAGACCGCGGACGATCACCGGCGCGTGCTCGCCGTGATCACATTCCTCCAGGCTCAATCATCACTTCTCTCGTCGTGAGCGCCGGCCAAGAGCCGGTGGATCGCCGTGGCCGACAGATCCGATTTCGGTAGGAAGCCGATGGCGGGGCTGGCCGCGACCAGATTCGCGAAGTCCGCTCCGTCGTGCGTCGAGATCAGGATGGTGCGGCGAGCCGCCGTGTCGACGCTTTGCACGAGGCGGCGGACCAGGTCGAATCCGCTTTCAGAGCCCAGGACGACGTCGACGAGTATCACGTCCGGCTCAAGCTCCTCTATCAGAGACACGGCCTGGTCACCGGTCGCGGCGACACCCACGACCACGATGCCTTGCGCCTCGAGGAGCTCGCTTGCGGCTCGCAGCACGTCTGGGCTGTCATCCACGATTACGCATCGCAGCGTCATCGCGACCTCGCTGCGGCAGAAGGGCCAATTCGCGCCTTACGGCCAGCTGCGAGCTCGCGGACGCTGTCAGCGCTCACGGGGTGTCCGGCGACGGCCATTCTTGCGCGCAGGCGATGCCTGGCGTCGAACAGGTTCTTATAGATCGCGTTGCGGTTGGTGCGGAGCTTCACCGCCAGGACGTCGATCGGGACGTCATTGAGAGCGACGGCGACGAACACCTCGCGCTGGCGCTCGGTCAGCTCGGCGATCGCCCGCGAGAGCGCCTCAAGTCGCGCCCGCTGCTCGAGCCGTTCCTCGGGTGAGCGTGCCATCGGATCGGGCAGCCGGTCCCATGCGAGCTGCTCGACGTCGGGCGGCTGTCGGCGCCAGGCGTGGCGCGCGACCTTGGCAGAGACCTCGAACATGACGAACGCGTACGCCCAGGTGGTGAAGCGGCTGAGCCCGCGAAACTCATCGAGCCTGTCAAGGATGTTGACGAGGGCGTCGTCGGCGGCCTGCTGAGCCAGGTCGTCAAACTCAGGGCCGCGGATCGATCGCAGCTGATGGCCGCGGCGCGACAGCTCGTGGACCGCGACTCGCTTCAGCACATCATGAAGGCCGGCGACGGCCTGGTGGTGGCGCGGGTGCCCGACCCGGAGTTGCTCGACCCACCGTCGCGAGTCTGAGTCGAGAGCGGCGTCCGCGCCGGGGCGCGGGCCGCCGCTGCGCGAGGTTCGCTTGCCCATCGCGGCCACAGCCACTCCGGCGTCGCGTCTGACTTGTGCCATTGGCGAAATGGTCCCGCGACGGAGCCTTCCCGTCTGCACCCTCAGGGCCCATTTGCGTATTCCCCCTAGCTGGTATACGGCCGCGGACCGGTATCCCCCAGGGGGGATCATCGTCTCCTGGAGAGTCAGCGGGCCTTGCTACTCGGGCCGGACGTCGCCGAACCGGCGCGCGGCTTCGAGCAGCCCGTCGTGATCGGCATGGCAGCCGGGGCAGCTTTGAAGGTGGATCGCCGTGCCCGGGTAAACGCGCGCCGGGTCCACACCGGAGAGCTCCAATTCGACGTACGCGTGGAGGATCTCGGCGCCCGCGGTGCAGCCCGCGTCTCCATCCTCGGCCCGCAGAAGCGCGTCCAGGTGACGAAGGTCGGTCATCGGGCTCCGTCTCCCTTGAGCAATCGGTGTTCCGTCACTTCCATCCTCGTGAGCAGCTTACGCCTAGCCTCGAAGCGGCTTCAGTCTCATCGCGGATCGAAGCGGGCGGCGCCCTCGGAGGCCTCGTGAGATTGACGACGCTGTCGTTCGTCCTTCAGGGCGGGGCGGTTCCGATGTGGGTCGGCGACTTGGAAATCAACGGCTCATACGCTGTCTGACAGCTGGCGTCCTAACCACCACCACGCCGCCGGGTCTATCCCCGTGGGTCGCTTACTCAGGCGCGAATACACGCGCGCAGCCGCGTCTTCGCGATCAAGCGCAGCCGTGTAGGCGGCGTAAGCGAGGTGTGCGTCTGTCCGGGGTGCGTGCGACCACTGCCGATACGCCGCCCGGACCGACGCGCACGACATGCGCCACTCCGCGTAGGCCATCACAGGGTCGGCGGCCACAGGCCACTGCTCGGGGGGCGCCAGTGTGTCGTTAGTGCTCATTTCCACCCACCTGTACCGATCCGATGTAGCTGCTTTGGGGTCAGTGACCCGTTCGCCTAGATGAGAGTGGCGACGTTGCCGGTTCTTACCGCTGCCGCTGGTCGCGGCGTCACCGAGTGGCCTCGGTGAAGCGATAGAAGGCTCCGGAGCCGCCGCGCAAATTTCTTGGTGGCACCAGTAAGAGCCGGAGCGGGATCCCCACTAATCCCCCAACGAGCCCGAGCAAGTCCGAAGAGGAACGCAGTGGGCGGACCGCCGTCAGCGCAGCCCGCTGAACCTAGGCAATCGCTGTACGCCATGAGCCCCCTTACCACCCGCACCATCGTCCCCACCGGCACCTGGGTCGTCGATCAGGCCCACTGCAGGGCCGAGATTGCCGTCACACACTTGGGCATTTCCGCCGTGTGCGGCGAGTTCCCGGAGGTCCAGGGCGCGCTGCAGATCGCGGGCAGGCTGTCCTCCGCCAAGGCCTGTGGCACGGTCAAGGCCGCCTCGGTCGACACCGACGAGCCCCAGCGCGACGCGCACCTGCGCTCGCCCGACTTCTTCGACGCCGAGACCTACCCCGAGCTGCCATTCGAGTCCACGGCGCTCGAAATCGTCGACGAACAGACGTCGCGAATCAGCGACAACTTCACCCTCCGCGGCTTGACGAACGAGATCGCCCTCACCGCCAAGGTCAACCGCACCGACATCGACCCGTACGGCAACGAGAAGGTCGGCAACGCTGGCGCATGGAGCGGCGCGGGGCTGACGGACCGCGACCTGCCCCAGATCGCGCCGGACATGGAGACGAACATATGACCGTCCGGGCACCGACGAGGCGCGCTCTCTTCCCGGGCCGGCAATCCGGGTCGCTGCTCACCCGACAGGGTCCGCTCGCCGGCCGCTATCCGGCCGTGGCCGCGATGGTCATCTTTGCCCTGGTGCCGTACCTAATCCTGTCGGCGGCGCTACAGCCACTGGCGCCGATCATCGCCAGGGACCTGCACATGAGCCTGCAGGCGGTGAGCCTGACTAATGGTCTGGCGAACGCTGGCTATGCGATGGGCACGGTGTTCGCCGTGCAGTTCGCGCTCCGCTTGCCGCAGCGGCGGATGTTGCTCGTCTACGGCGTGTTGCTGGTGGTCGGCTCGGTGCTCGCCGCCTCGGCCACCGCGTCAGGTGTGTTTATCGTCGGCCACGTTCTGCAGGGTCTTTGCACGAGCCTGTTGCTGATCGCGGCTTTCCCGCCGCTGATCGTCGGCTATCCGCCGGCGAAGCTGCGCTGGACGGCGATGGTCGTCAATTTTTGCGTGTTCGGCGCGGTGGCCCTGGGCCCGGCGATCGGCGGCATCCAGGCCTCCGCTCACGCCTGGCGGCCGCTGTTCTGGATCATCGCCGGAATCGCGCTGGCCGCGCTGGTGCTCTCGGTCCTGACCTTCCAGGACGCACCGCCAGTCGATCCGCGCCGTCGGTGGGATCCACTGGCTCTCGGGCTGGCTGCCACCGGGTGCGCGGCCGCCTTCTTCGGCGCCTCGGAGCTGCTCACGCATGCGTTTTTGGATGCCATCACGTTCGTGCCGCTGATCGTCGGGCTGGCGCTGATCATCACCCTCCTGATCGCCGAGTATCGCGGCAGGTGTTCTCTGTTGAACGTGCGTCCGCTGGTCAGCACGCTCCCGGCGACGGGGATCCTCGTCGCGATCTGCGCGGCCGCGGCCTCGGTGTCCGCGATCACTCTGAGCGGTGTGTTGCTGGCGCACCGCGTCGCGCCCCTACACGCAGGGCTGCTCTACCTGCCCGAGTTCGCCGGCGCGGCGTTCAGCGCGATCGTGTTCGGCTTCGTGTTCCGCACGCGTGGGCTGCACTACCAAGTCCTGGCAGGGATGATCTTCCTCAGCGCCGGCATCGTCGTGATCGGCCGCGTCCTGCCACCGACCGACGCGCTCGCGCTCACCGGCTCGGGGCTGATCGGCCTCGGCGTCGGGTCCTCGGTCGTCCCGGCGCTGTTCATCGCCGGCTTCTCGCTGCCCAACTCCAACCTACAGCGCGTGTTCGCGATCATCGAGCTGCTGCGGGCGGTGGCGGCGTTCATGATCGCACCGCTCATGCTCCACCTCGCCTTCACGGTCGGGCACAGCCTGAGCTCCGGGACGACGATCGCGCTGTGGATCTGCTTCGGGATCTCCACCGGCGGTGCGATCGCCGGCGTCTGCCTGTACGCGCTGGGCGGCGTCCGCCCACCGGCTCCCTCGCTGGAGCGGTGGTTTGGCGGACGGGAGCCGGGCTGGTACTCGCCACCACTGCTTGCCCGCATCCGGCGCCAGACGGGCGCGGTGCCCGCGGTCGCTGCCTTGCGGAACGCTGATGGTGACGACGCCTCGGCCGCCGATCGCCTGGGCTCGTGCTTCCGACCCGATCGCTTGGCCCAACAAACGGAGCGGAGATGACTGCCGCGGCGACCGGACCGGTCATGTTCGCCTACGACGGATCCGAGTTGGCCAAGACAGCGATCGCGGAGGCCGCAGGCCAGCTGAACCACGGACGCCAGGCGCTCGTCGTCACCGTGTGGCAGCCCTTCAACGTCGGGTTCCTGCCACCCCATGAGCTGCGGATCGACGCCGCAGCGGCCAACGAGGTCAAAGCCGCAGCTGCACAAACCGCCGCGCAGGGAGCCACGCTGGCAGAGGAGGCAGGCTTCAAGGCCCGAAGCATCGCGGTCGAGGCTGCGCCGAGCTGGAAGGGAATCGTCGAGGCGGCCGACGATCACGACGCGAGCGTCATCGTGCTCGGCTCCCACGGGCGCACCGGCCTCGCGAGCGTGCTGATCGGCAGCGTCGCCGAAGCGGTCGCCGCGCACTCGCGACGGTCCGTGCTGATCGTGCATCGCCACGAGTAAAGGCATGAGTGCGCTCGGACGGTCTCCGGGCGGCGAAGACCACTTCGACCTAGGGATCGACGCCAGGGGCGACATGCGCGAGATCGTTCCATCTCGACGGCGTCGGACGCGCCGAACTGGCCGCTCGCTCCCGTCGCGAGCCGGTCGTCGGGTCGGCACCGCCCGTTTCCCTTAGCCAGACGGGCGCACTGCCGGCCCCGCACTCGCCCCGCGACTACTTCGCCGAGCTCACCGTCCGCTACCGAGCAACGCCTCGGACGGCGATGAGCTGCCCGTCGGACCCGAGCGTATAAGCACCCGCGTATATGGCAACAAAAAATGGGCGCGAAGCAGCTAAGAGCTCGACGGCACCGGCACCGCTGGAACGGCGCCTTCTACGCACCATGCGGCGAGTCCTGCCTACCGACTATGGGGCGGGCTATACAAACGCAGGCAGGTGACGATCGAGGCCGTGCCGGTGTTCGCGCACGCGCGAAGACTCGTGTCCTGCACACCGTCTCACGCACGACGGCGTGATCCGCTCCTCACGACCCGCGGCTATCGGTGCAGCTCATTGGTGTGGTAGCTCGGCGACGCGACTTATGAGGTCGACGACGTAAGACGTGACAGAAGAGCGCCACTAACACCACACCACTACCAACTGCTGGGTGCCTCTGTAGATGCACTCGGCACCAGCGACAGGAGGACTCTAATGGAGGAGCGGACACATAACGCGGGCTCGGCGCCCCGAATGGAGGAGAACCCGACGATGGGCGACCCGACGATGGGTGAGAACCCGACGATGGGCGAGAACCCGACGATGGGCGACCCGACGATGGGTGAGAACCCGACGATGGGCGAGAACCCGACGATGGGTGAGAACCCGACGATGGGCGAGAACCCGACGATGGGAGATGCGCCTCAAGAGGGCGAACACGAGTCGCTCGGCCAGCGGTTCGGGCATCTCCTGCATCGCCACGACGACAAGTGAGCGACAAACCCGACGTGCATGCGTAGTCATTGACGGTCACACCCGACGGATCCGTCGTTCCAGTCGGGCCAAGTCAGGCCGGTCGGCCCGAAGCGCACGATCGCATCCGTCCAGACTGGAGACGTCGCAGATGGAGGCCTGCAACGGCCAAGACGAGCACCGCCCCGGCGAACGCAGACTGCTCCATCCACGAAGCCTGAGTCGTGTCATGGGCTCGCCGGTTTCACCACGACGCTTCTGCTCCTGGATCGGCCGCCTGGAACGATCTCACGGAGCCGTCCTCGCGGTTCATGCACGTACGCGTGAACGCGCCGCGGCAACCGCTCGGCTTGCACGTGTTCGTCCCCGACTTCGAAACGAAAGCAGCCAATCTCCCCTTGACAACTTCGACCACAACCGGATCCGGCTGATCCAAGCCTTCCTGCGCGCGGCCTGACGGGAATCGAAATGCGCAACAAGCATTGCTCGACAGCTTTAGCCCAGGGAACAAACATCGGTGGCTTTCAGATCGGAGCTACGTGGAGGAAGGAGGCACAACCGCCATGTCCTCGATCCTGATTACCGGCGCGTCCAAGGGGATCGGCCGAGCCACCGCCGTCGAGGTCGCTCGGCGCGGCGATCGGAACCCTGATCGGCGCCGAGCTCGTCTCGGTCGACGACGGCGAGGCGGTGTTCCGCTGCGCTCCCGACGAATCCACCTACAACCCGATCGGGATGGTCCACGGCGGGCTGCTGTGCACGCTGCTCGATTCCGCCGCCGGCT
>Ga0335078_10009871_pt1 | contig 14132 bp, 10 predicted proteins | sample Lox_Sample_32_FD_206711 | JGI IMG/M metagenome (GOLD analysis project Ga0335078, IMG submission 206711) | Soil microbial communities from Loxahatchee National Wildlife Refuge, Florida, United States - Lox_Sample_3.2 | ecosystem: Environmental > Terrestrial > Soil > Wetlands | place: USA...
CGGCATGGCGCTGGGCCTGTGGGGCGCCACCGTAGGGCTGGGCGCGGCACTGGGCCCGGTCATCGGCGGGGCGGTCACCGACGCCGCGTCCTGGCAGTGGATCTTCTGGATCAACGTCCCCGTCGGCATCACCGTGCTGCCACTGCTGCTGCTGACGCGCGAGAGCCGTTCCGGGGCCGGCCGCCTCGACCCGGCCGGGGTTGTCCTGGCCACCGCCGGCTTGTTCGGCATCGTGTTCGGGCTGATCCGCGGCACCAGCCACGGCTGGACAAGCGCCCAGGTCCTGGCCAGTCTCGCTGGCGGCGGGCTCCTCCTCGTCGCGTTCGGGGCCTGGGAGTCACGCGCCGCCACGCCGATGTTGCCGTTGTCGCTGTTCCGCAACCGCGGCTTCTCGGCCGCCAGCGCCACCATGCTGCTCACCAACATGGGCATGTTCGGCGTCATCTTCCTGGTTTCCCAGTTCCTGCAGTCGGTCATGGGCTACACGCCGCTCGGCGCCGGCGTCCACGGCCTGCCCTGGACCGCCGCCCCCGCCGTCACCGCCCCCATCGCCGGCCTGCTCTCCGACCGCCTCGGCGGCCGGCGGATCGTCGCCATCGGTGTCGCGCTGCAGGCGATCGGCATCGGCTGGCTGGCCGCCGAGATCACCGCCACCACCCCCTACGCCGACCTCATCCTGCCCTTCCTTATCGCCGGCACCGGCTTGGGTTTCTTTTTCGCGCCCATCACCCGGCTCACCCTCAACTACGCTCCCGGGCAGCTCGAGGGCATCGCCTCTGGTACCTCCAACGCGCTGCGCCAGGTCGGCACCGTGCTGGGCATCGCCGTGCTCGGCTCGGTCTTCTCCGCCACCGGCGGCCTGGGCAGCCCCGGCCAGTTCACCACCGGCCTGACTGCCGCCCTCACCGTCTCCGCGGCCATACTCGGGGCAAGCGCGCTGGTGATCCTGCTGGCCCCGGAGACCCGGGCGGCCCGGCAGGCCGCCGCCGCCGACAGCCCCGCGGTCACGGCGAGCATTGGCCATGCTGCTTAGCTAACGCCGCCCCGGGCCGTCCGGCCGGGCCGACGCTGACCGATGCCGCTTACGCCGCCCGCTGGCGCGCCAGCGCGGCCGGGGTCAGGCCGGAGAGCCGACCGCATTCCCTGGTCAGGTGGGCCTGGTCGGCGTAACCTGCCGCGGCCGCGATGGCGGCCAGGTCAAGGACCTCCGGGCCGGCGTCGACGCGCGAGACGAACCCGCGGAATCGCAGTATCCGCTGCAGTGTCTTCGGCCCGTAGCCGGCCACGGCCTGGCAGCGGCGGCGCAGCTGGCGCAGGCTGAGCCCGACCTCGTCCGCGACGTCGTCGGCCCGTGCGGCCGGGTCGCGCAGCAGGCGCGCCGCGCGGGCCACGGCTGGATCGGGTACGCCGTCGGCGAGCAGGGCCGTGGTCACGTCCAGCATCTGGGCCGCGGCGACCTCCGGGTCGAGCGCGGCGGTCAGCTGCCTCGCCTGCGCTGGCCGCAGGTCGGCGAGGTCGGCCCGCTGGTCACGCAGCTCGCTGAGCGGGATTCCCAGCGCGGGACCGCCGGCCGAGGGCCGGAAGCGGACGCCGAGGACCACCGTGCCCGCCGCCATCGTGGTCGCCACCGGACCGGTGTCGGGGCCGGCCACGAAAGCGCCCCGACCCTGCTCCCAGACCAGGTCGGTGCACGCGTCGGGCAGCACGAGCCCAGCCCGTTCGGCGCTGTCATCGGTGACCTGCGCCCACAGGCAGGCGACGGCTTCCCGCAGCGCGGCGGGCGCCGGCCATTCGGTATAGCCGGTCGGCAGGGCTCGGACATCCACCCCACCAGGATGTCACGCCGATGGCCGTTTCGTTCAATACGGACGCGGCGGCCCGTGATGTCATGGACCGATGAACACCCCAGACTTCAGCGCGGCGGCCGCGTTCATCGCCGCCAACGCCAGAGTGCTCGACCGGCGCCGCTTCCAGCGGCTATTCGAGGACGGTCCGGCCACGCCGGTCCGCGACGCGGTGGCCGCCTACCGCAATGACGACGGCGGCTTCGGTCACGCGCTCGAACCGGACTGCCGCGCGCCGGGCAGCCAGCCGGCCGCCGTAGCGATGGCGCTGCACACCATGGACGAGACCGAGGCGTGGGACGAGGATCTGGTCCGGGGCGCCTGCGACTGGCTCGCGGCGGTGGCCCCCGCCGAGGGCGGCGCGGCCTTCGTCGAGTCGACCCTGGCGGGCTGGGCCCACGCGCCCTGGTGGGTGCCTGAGGAGGGGCATCCCGCCTCGCTCGTCGCCACCGGCATGATCGCGGGCACGCTGCACGCCCGTGGTTTCAGCCACCCCTGGCTCGACGGCGCCACCGAGGTGATGTGGAACAGGATCGGCAAGCTGACCGAGCCGGGCAGCTACGAGATGTTCGGCGTGCTCGGGTTCCTTCAGCACGTGCCGGACCGGGACCGGGCCCGCGAGGTGTTCGGCCGGGTCGGGCCGCTGATCCTGGAGCGGAATCTGGTCGCCCTGGATCCCGAGGCGCCTGGCGAGGTGCACGGCGTACTCGAATTCGCACCCGAGCCCCATTCGCTGGCCCGTGTCCTGTTCGACGACGCGACGGTCCATGCGCACCTGGACCACCTGGCCCAGGGCCAGAAGGACGACGGCGGCTGGACGTTCAACTGGCCGGCCTGGTCACCAGCGGCCGAACTGGACTGGCGCGGCTTCCTCACCGTCGACGCCCTCCGCGCCCTGCGCGCCAACGGCCGCCTGTAATGGTGTCGGCGCCCGCGCGAACCGAGCGCCAGACGTAGACCGCGAGCTGCTCACCGGCTGTCTCGCTTCGCCTGCCGACGGGCGCCCGAGGCAAGGGTACCGGCCCGCTGCTTCTCGGTCCTGGGCGAGCGCAGGGCATGGTCACCCGATGGCTCTCCGGTGACCGAGGGACCCTTCCGGCCGACGCCAGGCTCCGCCGGCCGCGTGCCGGGGGCATGACCGTGCCTAGCGGCCCTGGCCGCCGCGAGCCGCTCAGCGCGCAGAGCGGCCGCGGCCTGCCGGGCCAGGGTCGCGACCCGGCGGCTCACCCGGGCCAGGGCCTCTTCGAACGCCTCAGTTTTCATGGCGGCCCGCTTGTTCTCCGGACGTGCGGTGCCCCGCCCGCTGTGTTCGACCACCCGGGCACTGGCCGCCCGACGGTACTGGCCGACGTACTTGTTGCGTGCGCGCCTGATCCGGGCTTCCAGGTCGATCGCCGCGTCCTCGTCGAGCGCGGTGAGTTCAGCCCGTTCGGTCTGGGCCACGAGCAACCGCTCGGCGTCATTGAGGACCGCGAGAAGGGACGCGTTCATCTGTCTTCCTCGATTCCCCGGAAAGGCACCCGGCACGATCAGGTCTTCCCGGGCAGCCCCGCCGTCGAACCCTCCTATTCCCGCTGATAGTGATGCTCGGCCAGCTCGTTCTGCGCGTGTTCGTAGGTGATGGTCCGATGAGGACGGTTCTTGCTGAAGGTCAGCGCCCGTGCCCAGTTGAAAATGGCGGCTACCCGGTTACCCCAGCCGATCAGGTAGAGCACGTGGACGAATCCCCACATCGTGTAGCCGATCACGCCGGTGAACTTCATCCCGAATGCGTCGGTGACGGCGGACAGGTGACCGATAGTGGCCATGCTGCCCTTGTCCCGGTACGTAAACGGTGCCATTCCGGTCGTGCCTGCCAGCCGGGCGCGGATCAGCCTTCCCACGTAGGTGCCCTCCTGGATCGCGGGCTGGGCCACCCCCGGCAGGTCGTTCAGCCGGGCCATGTCCCCGATCGCGAAGACCTCTGGGTGACCGGGCAGGCTGCAATCCGGCAGCACCGCCACCCGGCCCGCCCGGTCCGTGCCGGCACCGGTCGCCGCGGCCAGGATGGCCGCCAGCGGGGAAGCCTGTACCCCGGCCGCCCAGATTCTTGTCCGGGCCGGAATGCGCCTGTCCCCGTCTGGGCCCGTGACCGTGACACTGCCGGAGTCCATGTCTCGCGCCCTGGTGTTCAGCCAGACCTCGACACCCATCTTCTGAAGCCGCCGCTGCGTGTAGCGCTGCAGCTTGGGGGCGAACGCGGCGAGCACCTGCGGGCCCGCCTCGATCAGCAGGATCTTCGCGTCTGTCGTCGCCACGGATTTGTACTCCCGCGGCAGCGTCTCGTGTGCGAGTTCGGCGATCTGCCCCGCTACCTCGACTCCGGTGGGGCCGGCTCCGATCACCGCGAAGGTCAGGTACGCCGCTCGCTCGGCCAGGTCGGTGGCCAGCTCGGCCATCTCGAAGGCACCGAGGATATGGCTGCGGAGATGACCAGCGTCCTCCAGCGTCTTCAGGCCGGGCGCGAACACCGCCCATTCGTCATGACCGAAGTAAGCGTCCGTGCATCCGGCCGCGACCACCAGGCTGTCGTAGCCCAGCATCAGCTCCTGGCCGTCCGGGGCCAGGGCATCCACGACCCGGCCGTCCAGGTCCAGGTGCTGCACGTCGGCCAGCACCACGCGCGCGTTGGCCTGCTTGGAGACCACGCTGCGCAGTGCCGGAGCGATGAGGCCATCAGGCAGGATCCCGGTGGCGACCTGATACAACAGCGGCTGGAACAGATGGTGGTTGGTCCGGTCCACGATCGTGATGTCGACATCCGTCCTGGCCAGGGCACGCGTAGCCCTGATCCCGCCGAACCCGCCGCCGACGATGACCACCCGGTGCCGTCCCTGGCTCATGAGGACAGCATCTCAGGACGCGGCTTCCCGATGGCAGTGCCAGTCGTAGAAGCAGTGCCAGTCGTAGAGGCAGTGTCAGTCGTAGAGGCAGTGTCAGTCGTAGAAGAGGCGTTCCATGACGGCGCGGGCGTGCCGGGCGGCGCGGCGGTAGTCCTGCTCGAGGGCCTGGGCGGCGTCGCCGGGCGGGTAGCCGAGCAGGCGGGCCACCGCGGTCAGCTCGCTGTGCTTGGCCGGCAGCGTGTCGCCCGGGCGCCCGCCGACCAGGACAATCGCATTCCTGATCCGTGCCGCCAGCTCCCATGCCGCGGTCAGCTGCGCGGCATCCTCGGCGGCCAGCAGGCCGGCCTGTACCGTCGCGGCCATGGCCGCGCCTGTGCGGGTGGTACGCAGCGCGGGCACCGCATGGGCGTGCTGCAGCTGGAGCAGCTGCACGGTCCATTCCACATCGGACAGGCCGCCCGGGCCCAGCTTGACGTGCCGGGCGCGGTCGGCGCCGCGCGGGATGCGTTCGGCCTCCATCCGTGCCTTGATGCGGCGGATCTCACGGACGCCCGCCGGGCTGATCCCGTCCAGCGGGTAGCGGAACTCGGCGATCATCCTGGTGAACCTGGAGCCGAGGTCCTCGTCGCCCGCGCCGAACTCAGCGCGCAACAGCGCCTGCGCCTCCCACGGCGCGGACCAGCGCCGGTAGTAGGCCCGGTACGACGCCAGGGTGCGGACCAGCGGTCCCTGGCGTCCTTCCGGCCGCAGGTCGGCGTCCACGATCAGGGCCGGGTCGGGCACCGGCAGCATGAGCAGCCGCCTCAGCTCCGCCGCGACCGCGTGAGCGGCGTCGGAGGCTTCCTTCTCCGGCCGGCCGGGCAGCGGGTCGTGCACGAACAGCACGTCGGCGTCGCTGCCGTAACCGCACTCGTGCCCGCCGAACCGGCCCATCGCGATCACCGCGAACCTGGTCGGCAGCGGGCGGCGCAGCTCGGCGGATACCTTCCGCAGCGCCACCGCCAGCGCCGCCTGCAGCGAAGCCCGGGTGATATCAGTGAGGGCATCTCCGGTGGCGGCGAGCGCCGACCCGGCCGGGCCGGTGACGCTGAGCACGTCCGCGGCCGAGGTGCGGAGGAGCTCGCGGCGGCGGACCGAACGGACGGCGGTCACCGCGGCCTCGGCGTCGTCCTCGTACCGCTGGATGGCCGCCATCATCTCGGCGCGCAGTCCGGTCAGGCTCCGCGGGTTCAGCTCGGCGTCGTTGCCGAAGATCGCGACCGCCTCGGGCGCGCGCAGCAGCAGGCCGGTCGCGTACCGGCTGGACGCCAGCACGCGGGCCATCCGCTCGGCCGCCTTGGTCTCGTCCCTGAGCAGCCGCAGGTACCACGGCGAGGACCCGAGAGCCTCACTGACCTGGCGGAACGCCAGCAGGCCCGCGTCGGGTTCGGCGGCGTCGGCGAACCAGCCGAGCAGCACAGGCAGCAGCGTGCGCTGGATGGCCGCGCGGCGGGACACGCCGGACGTCAGCGCGTCGATGTGCCGCAGCGCCCCGGCCGGGTCGACGTAACCGAGCGCCTCGAGCCGGGCCCGGGCCTCGGCCGGCGTCAGCCGGGCCGCCTCGGACGGCAGCCGGGCCACCGCGTCCAGCAGCGGCCGGTAGAACAGCTTCTCGTGCAGCCGCCTGACCTGCCGGGCGTGGCGGCGCCACTCCTCGTCGAAGTCGGCCGCCGGGTCGGAGCGGATCCCGGCTACCGAAGGCGGGAACCATGGCTCGTTAGGCCCGTCATTGAATCGCATGGCCCGCCCCAGCCGGCGAAGTACGGCGGGATCCTCGGGCAGGGTGTGCGTGCGGCTGAGCCGGTTCAGCTGGAGCAGGTGCTCGGTGCGGCGCAGGAACCGGTAGGCGGCGCCGAGCTCGTCGGCGTCGGCGCGGCCGACGTAGCCGCCGGCGGCCAGCGCGGCCAGCGCGGGCAGCGTGGCGGGCGAGCGCAGCGCCTCGTCCGTGCGGCCGTGCACCAGCTGCAGCAGCTGGACGGCGAACTCGATGTCACGCAGCCCGCCCGGGCCCAGCTTGAGCTCACGCCCGGCCTGCCTGGCCGGCAGCGACTGCTCCACCCGGCGCCGCATGGCCTGCACGTCCTCGACGAAATGCTCGCGGCGGGCCGCCTGCCAGACCAGCGGGCCGAGGGTGTCCGCGTAGGCCTGGCCGAGTGCCATGTCGCCGGCCACCGGCCTGGCCTTGAGCAGGGCCTGGAACTCCCAGGTCTTGGCCCAGCGCTCGTAGTAGGCCAGATGACTGGCCAGCGTGCGGACCAGCGGCCCGGCCCGGCCCTCGGGCCGCAGGTTCGGGTCGACCGGGAAGATGCTGCCTTCCGGGGTGGACCGCGCGCACACCCCGATCATCCCGGCGGCGAGGCGGCTGGCGGTGGCCAGCGCGGCGGTCTCGTCCTCGTCCTTGACCGGTTCGGCTACGAAGATCACGTCGACGTCGCTGGCGTAATTGAGCTCGCGGCCGCCGCACTTGCCCATGGCCACGACGGCCAGGCGGGCGGGAGTGGCGCCGGAGGGGAGTTCGGCCCGCGCCACGGCGAGTGCCGCCTCAACGACCGCGGCCGCGATATCGGCTAGTTCCTCGCCCACCTCGTCCACGGTCACGGCGCTGGTCAGGTCCCGCGCGGTCAGGTGCAGCAGGCGGCGCCGGTACGCCGCGGCCAGCGCCGCCGTGGGCTCCTGGCCGGCGGCGACCGGCCCGTCCAGGCCGCCGGGGCCCGGGCCGCCGGGGCCCGGGTCGCCAGGCTCCGCTCCGACGGCGTGCAGCAGGCCGGCCCGCAGTTCGGCCTCATCGGGGCGGGTGATGGGGCCGCGCAGCAGCTCGGCGTCCTCCGGGTGCCTGGCCAGGTGGTCGGCCAGGCCCGTGCTGACGCCGAGCACCGCGGTGAGCCGGTCGCGGAAGTCCTCCTCGGCGCGGAGCGCGGCCCGCAGGGCATCCCGGCTCGGGGCGTCCCGGCCGGCGGCGGCACCGAACAGCCGGGCCAGGCCGGTCACGGCCAGGTCGGGATCGGCCGCGGCAGCGATCGCGGTGACCAGCGGGTCGGTCCTCAGCTCGGCCGCCCCCACGCCGAGGTCGGCGAGCAGCAGGCGTTCGGCCCGCGCCGGATCCGCGAATCCCATCCGCGCCAGCCACCCTGCCGACGTGGTCCGCGAGCCACTCACCTAGTAAAACTAACGGATAACGGGCAGGTTCCGCTGCGCCGGGCGAGCCGCCGATCGTGGCCGGATACGCGATACCCCTTGTCAGCAGATATCAGCAAAATCTAGAATGATATGAGCGAACGTTCGCTCAGTATATCGGGGGATCGCGGCCCGACCGAACCGTAGAACCCTCGAGGAAGACGATGCGACTCCCCATCATCAGCCGTGCGTCCTGGTCCCGCAGGACGCGGTTCGTCCTGGTCATCGCCGTATCGGTCGGCGCGCTGCTCGGCGGCACGCTGGCCGCCGTCGCGGCTACCGGCCGTCCTGCCGCCCCGGGCGGCCTAGCCAGCGCCCGAGCGAACGCTCGGGCAGCGCAAGGTCCAGTTCCGTACATTTTCGTGCACGATCCGACGATGGCGCGGGAGGGCGGGACGTATTACCTGTTCTCCACCGGCGACCCGGCGGGCGCCATCGGGAACGGCAACATCCAGATCAGGACCTCGGCCGACCTGCGCACCTGGACCTATGCGGGCACGGTGTTCGCGGACAAGCCCGCCTGGATCACCAGCGCGCTCGGCAGCATCCCGAACCTGTGGGCGCCGGACATCTCTTATTTCGGCGGCCTCTGGCACCTGTACTACGCGGGCTCCAGCTTCGGCTCTAACAACTCGGTGATCGGGCTGGCCACCACGCCCACGCTCGACCCGCGCAGCCCCAAGTACCACTGGACCGACGACGGCCTGGTGTTCAGGACCACGTCGTCGGACAGCTTCAACGCGATCGACCCGTCCCTGGTGACCGCGGCCGACGGCGGCAGGTGGCTCGCGCTCGGATCGTTCTTCAGCGGCATCAAGCTCATCAAGCTCGACGCCGCCACCGGCAAGCCCGCCGCCTCGCCGACCGTCTACTCGATCGCGGCCAAGCCGTTCCCCGACCCGGAGGAGGGCGCCGGCATCACCTACCACGACGGCTACTACTAGGGGACCGACGCCGGCATGATCGGCCCGGGCGGGGAGTTCGTGTTCGCCAGCGGCGGGTCCAGCTACCTCGTCTACCACTACTACGACGCCTTCGGCAACGGTGACGCGTGGGTTCAGGTCCGGCCACTCACCTGGGTCGGCGGCTGGCCGGTGACCGGCCGGGCCCTCGTCCCCGTGCCCGGCGAGCCGGGCCCGCCGGGAAGCTGACCGCCCCCCCATCGCGGGCCCTTAACGCCGACCCCTGGCGCGTCTATAGTGACCTTCAGCCGAGCCACGGGAGCAGGGCGTGAAATATCTGTACATCGCGGGGAAGTGGATCGAGGCCGCGGACGATGGCATGGCGCAGACCATCAACCCGTACGACGCGAGCGTGCTCGATACCCTGGCCGAGGCCGGCGCCGCCGACGTGGACGCCGCGGTCGCGGCGGCGCGGGAGGCCTTCGACGGGCCGTGGCGCCGGTCCACGGTGACCGACCGGGCCGCGCTGCTCGGCAAGATCGCCGATCTGCTGCAGCGGGACCGTGAGCAGCTAGCTCATACGGAGAGCCTGGACACCGGCAAGACGCTGAACGAGGCGCGCGCCGACGTGGACGACACCACGTCCGTGTTCCGCTACTACGCCGGGATGGCGGGAGAGCACGCAGGCCGGGTGGTGGACCCGGGCCGGAGCGGCGTGGTGAGCCGCATCGTGCACGAGCCGGTCGGCGTCTGCGCGCTGATCGCGCCGTGGAACTATCCGCTGCTGCAGATCTCCTGGAAGCTCGCGCCCGCGCTGGCCGCGGGCAACACGACCGTGATCAAGCCGAGCGAGCTGACCCCGCTGTCCACGGTGGCCCTGGTTGGGCTGTTCGAGGAGGCGGACATCCCGCCGGGCGTGCTGAACCTGCTGCTCGGCCAAGGCGGCACGGCGGGTCAGGCGCTGGTCGCGCACCCCGGGGTGGACCTGATCTCGTTCACCGGCGGGCTGGCCACCGGGGAGAAGATCATGGCCTCGGCGGCGCAGGGGGTGCGGCGGGTCGCGCTCGAGCTGGGCGGCAAGAACCCCAACATCGTGTTCGACGGCACCGACTTCGACACGGTGGTGGACAACGCGCTGACCGCGGCGTTCCTGCATTCGGGGCAGGTGTGCTCGGCCGGGGCGCGGCTGATCGTGCAGGACTCGCTGCACGACAGCTTCGTGGCCGAGCTGGCGGCCCGGGCCGACCGGATCCGGCTGGGCAACGGCATGGACCCGGACACCGAGTGCGGGCCGCTGATCTCCGAGGCGCACCGGGCCAAGGTGGAGCGGTACATCGCGCTCGGCCTGTCCGAGGGCGCGGAGCTGCTGGCCGGCGGAAAGCGGCCTTCCTCGCCCGAGCTCGCGCGCGGCTTCTTCCTGCGGCCCACGGTGTTCGCCGGGTGCCATCGGGAGATGGCGGTGGTGCAGGACGAGGTGTTCGGCCCGGTGGTGACGGTCGAGCGGTTCGGCACCGAGGAGGAGGCCATCCGGCTCGGCAACGACACTTCGTACGGTCTGGCCGGGGCGGTGTGGACCTCGGACGCGGGCCAGGCTGAACGGGTGGCCGGCGCGCTCCGCCACGGCACGGTGTGGATCAACGACTACCACCCGTACCTGCCGCAGGCCGAGTGGGGCGGCTTCGGCAAGTCGGGCATCGGCCGCGAGCTCGGGCCCTCGGGGCTTGAGGAGTACCAGGAGAAGAAGCACATCTACCACAACACGAGCCCGGCGCCCGCGCACTGGTTTTCCGGGTAGGTTCGCCATCGGCTGAGCGCCCGGTTCGCGCCGCATGCCATGGCCGACCGTGTGATAGGCATGTGCTCATGGTTGATCTCATTCCCCGTGAAGTGCTTTTCGGCAACCCCGAACGCGTCAGTCCGAGCATCTCGCCCGACGGCAGCCAGCTGGCCTGGATCGCGCCTCGCGACGGGGTGCTCAACGTGTGGGTCGCGCCGGTCGGCGCGGCCGGCGTGGACTGGGACCAAGCGAAGGCGGTCACCGAGGATACCGACCGGGGCGTGCGCGTGTTCGCCTGGGCGCAGGACGGCAGGCACCTGCTGTACCTGCAAGACACCGGCGGAGACGAGAACTGGCGGCTGTACGACGTCGACATGGAGACGATGGCGCGGCGCGACCTGACGCCGTTCGATGGCATCCAGGCGCGGATCATCGCCACCCGCAAGAGCCACCGCGACGAGGTGCTGGTCGGGATCAACCGGGATAACCCGCAGTTGCACGACGTCTACCAGCTCTCGCTGACGTCCGGCGAGCTGGCCAAGCTGATCGAGAACCCGGGATTCGCCGGCTGGATCGCGGACGAGGACATGGTGGTCCGCGGGGCACTCTCCCCGCTGCCCGACGGCGGGTTCGACGTGCTGGTCAGGGACGGCGCCGACGACGACTGGCGCACGCTGCTCACCATCCCGGCCGACGACACCGCGGCCAGCGACGTGCTCGCGTTCAGCGGCGACGGCCGGTCCCTGCTCGCCATCAGCTCGATCGAGGTGGACACCGGCCGGCTGGTCAGGGTCGACCTCGGTACCGGCGAGGCCGAGGTGCTGCTGGAGGACCCCGAGGCGGACGTGTCGGACGCGATGCTCCACCCGGACACCAGGGACCCGCAGATCGTCGAGGTGCTCAAGGACCGCACCGAGTACCACGTGCTCGACCCGTCGGTCGAGCACGACTGGGAGGCGATCCAGGCGCTGCACCCCGGCGACCCGCAGCCGACCGACCGCGACGAGGCCGACAACACCTGGCTGATCGCGTTCACCGATGACGCCGGGCCGGTCCAGTACTACGCCTACGACCGGACCAGCCAGGCCGGCAGCTTCCTGTTCTCCAGCCGTCCCGAGCTCTCCCGGTACGACCTGGCCCGGATGGAGCCGTTCTCGTTCAAGGCCCGGGACGGGCTGATCGTTCACGGCTACGTGACCTTCCCGCCGGAATCGCTGGCAGGCGGCCGGTCCGGCCTGCCGACCGTGCTCAACGTCCACGGCGGGCCGCAGACGCGGGACGTCTGGGGCTGGGATCCCGAGGCGCAGTGGCTGGCTAACCGAGGTTACCTGTGCATCCAGGTGAACTACCGTGGCTCGACCGGCTATGGCAAGTCGTTCGTGGCGGCCGGCGACCGCGAGTGGGGCGCCAAGATGCACGACGACCTGCTGGACGCGGTCCAGTACGCGGTCGATCAGGGCTGGGCCGACCCGGCCAGGGTCGCGATCTACGGCGGGTCCTACGGCGGCTACGCGGCCCTGGTGGGCGCGGCGTTCACCCCGGACGTGTTCTGCTGCGCGGTCGACATCGTGGGCCCGTCGAACCTGCAGACGCTGCTGGAGTCGATCCCGCCGTACTGGAAGCCGATGGCGGCGGCGCTGTACCGCCGGGTCGGCAACCCGGAGACGGACAAGGAGTTCCTGTGGTCGCGCTCGCCGCTGTCCCGGGCCCGTGACATCCGCATCCCGCTGCTGATCGCCCAGGGCGCCAACGACCCGCGGGTCAAGCAGGCCGAGTCGGAGCAGATCGTGGCGGCGCTCAAGGAGGCCGGGATCGACTACGAGTACATGCTGTTCCCGGACGAGGGCCACGGCTTCGCCAAGCCGGAGAACCGGCTGAAGTTCTACGCCGCGGCTGAGCGCTTCCTGGCCAGGTACCTGGGCGGTCGTTTCGAGGAGTAAGCGGGGTTTCCCTGATGGACCGGGCACGCGGGCATGTTCCTGTCATCCACCGCGCTGGGTCGCTGGCGCTTATCACCGGGTTGATGGCGGTGGCCGGGCTTGGCCTGGCCGGCTGCACGTCGTCCTCGTCATCCCCGGGCGCGGGCTCATCTCCCGGCTCAGCCAGCGCGTCCCCGGGCCTGTCCGTCCCGGGGACGCATAAAGCCACGGCCAGGTACCAGATCACCGCGCCGGTGAGCACGGTCGTGATCGTCAGCCACGTGGGGAACGTCACCGTGACCGGCGGCAGCGGGCCCGGCGCTTCGGTCACGCAGCAGGTCTACTACTCCAAGACGCCGCCCACGACCACGCGCACCGTCAGTGGCACGACCCTCACCGTCACGTACGACTGCCCCGCGCAGCTCGTCTGCGGCGTGGCCTACACGCTGGCCGTGCCGCGTTCGGCAGCGGTCCGGGTGACGGCCGGCGCCGGGTCGGTCCGGCTCACCGGGCTGGCCGGGAGCGTGACCGCCAAGGTGGATGTCGGGATCATCAACGCCACCGGCCTGGCTAGCGCCTCGGCCAGCCTCACTACCCGCGCGGGCGCCATCAACGCGACCTTCACCGCCGCACCGACCACGGTGCAGGCTTCGGCTAACGTCGGCGCGATCACGGTGCGCGTGCCCGGCACCACGTCCTACAAGATCGCCGCCGACGCGCGGGTGGGCAAGACGAGCATCAGTGCCCCGCAGAGCTCCTCGTCCGGGCATACCATCACCGCGCGCACGGACGTCGGCGCCATCGTCGTCGCCCCGTCGCCCTAGCGCCGGTCCGCCCACGACCGGGCCGGGGCCTTACCCGGCGCGAGCGGGCGGTCCGTGGCTGTGCAGCACCTTCGTCTTGTCCTTGTTCCAGGCGGTTGTGGTCCCGTCGGGGTTCAGGACCAGGGTCCAGCCCTGCCGGTGGATGACGATCTGGTGATGGAAAAAGCACAGCAAGACGCAGTCGGCGGTGCTGGTCGTGCCGCCGTGCTTCTTGTGCCGGGTGTGGTGGACCTCGCACGCCGAGGCGGGCTGGTCGCAGCCGCCGGCCCACCGGCACTTGCGGTCCCGCAGCAGCACGGCGTTGCGGATCCCGGCCGGGACGGTCTCGGCGTACCCGATGTCCAGCGGCAGGCTCGGCCCGGCCAGCCGGGCGCCCAGCTCATGCCGCCGCAGGAAGCTCGCCAGCCCGCCCGGGCCCGATAGCAGGTCCACCGCTTTGCCGATGACCGCCTGCTCGAGCGCCGCCCAGGCCGCCGTGGTGCCCGGCCGGGCCGGGCCGTCGCGGCGGAGCCGGCCCAGCTCCACGCAGAGCCCGACCAGGTCCTCCAGGGCGTCGATGTTGATGTCGGCGGTGACGAGGGGGGCCATCGCCGCGTCGCACGCGATGGCCTCCGCGTCCTGCCCGTCGAGCCAGGCGCCGCCCTCAGAGCCCGTCTCGGACGCGAACGCCCGGGCCGCGGCCCACCGCTCCCGGACCTGCGCGGTCCACTGCTCCTGCAGGGCCGAGTCGCCGTCGAGCAGCAGCAGGTCGGCCAGCGAGATGTGCGCCCA
>Ga0335078_10009872_pt1 | contig 14132 bp, 10 predicted proteins | sample Lox_Sample_32_FD_206711 | JGI IMG/M metagenome (GOLD analysis project Ga0335078, IMG submission 206711) | Soil microbial communities from Loxahatchee National Wildlife Refuge, Florida, United States - Lox_Sample_3.2 | ecosystem: Environmental > Terrestrial > Soil > Wetlands | place: USA...
GCTCTACCATGCTGCCGCGGCGTGTGAGGCGGGCGAGCGGGGCCGCCTGCTCGAGCAAGCCGATCCTGAAGTCAAACGCGAAGTGGAACGGATGCTGGCGCAGGACGGATCACTGCTCGACCGGCCGGCGTGGGATGCGATGCCGGACACGGTTACTGTGCCGATCGCCGGGCAGCGCTTCGGACGCTATGAGGTCGAGGCGCGATTAGGCGCGGGCGGAATGGGCGAAGTGTTTCGCGCCCGCGACACACGCCTGAATCGCACCGTCGCCCTGAAAGTCTCCAAGATCCAGTTCAGCGAACGCTTCGAACGCGAGGCGCGCGCGATCGCGGCGCTCAATCATCCGAACGTCTGCACGGTCTACGATGTCGGCCCGAATTACCTGGTGATGGAGCTGCTCGACGGCTCTACTTTGTCCGAAGAAATTCGGAGCGGGCGAATCGCTCCGGAGTTGGCGGCGAATTACGGAGCGCAGATCGCCGCAGCTTTGATCGAAGCGCATGCGCACGGAATCGTGCATCGGGATTTGAAGCCGGGCAACGTCATGCTCACGCGTCATGGCGTGAAGGTGCTCGACTTCGGGTTGGCTAAGACATCCGTCCCAGACGGCATAACTCAATCCAACGTAATCCTGGGCACTCCGGCCTACATGGCGCCGGAACAAATAAAGGGCCGCGGCGCCGACGAGCGCACCGATCTGTTTGCCCTGGGACTGGTGTTGTATGAAATGGCCGCGGGTAAGCTGCCTGTGCCCGGCGCTTCTTTGGGGCAGATGCTCGCTGCTGGCGCGCAGGTTTCGATCGATCCTCCATGCACGGCTGGATCGATACTGGGATCCGGTTTTAACGCGCTGATTCTTCGAATGCTGGACCGCGACCCGGATCGCCGTCCACAAAGCGCCGCGGCTGTGCGCGAAGAATTGCTCGCCTTGACGCATTCGCGGCGTCGACACCTGATGGCGACGCCCGCGCTCGCAGCGGTGGGAGTTGTGGCGCTGGTGGCTGCCTTATGGTGGTTTTATAGATCGAATGCCGCACGGCCGTGGCCGCAGGTCTCGCGCGTCTCGCTCATCGCACCGAATGCGGGCAGTCGAGCGACGCCGGCTGTGTCGGCCGACGGCGCGTCCGTGGCCTTCAGTTGGACCGGCGAGGAAGGAGATCACCGCCATATCTTCGTCACCGGAAGCGACGGCCTCGACCCACCCCGCCAGCTAACTCACGACACTACCGCCGATGCCGCGGACATGTTTCCTGCCTGGTCGCCAGATGGACGGGAGATTGCCTTCGTGCGCCGGCGCGGCGGCGCTCCGGGCGACATCATGGTGATTCCGGCGGCGGGGGGCGAAGAGCGGAAGTTGCGGGAGGTTCGTATCCTATCGTTCCCCGCGTCCAGTTGGCTGGCTTGGACGACGGATGGAAAGCAGATCGTCTTCGCCTCGGAGTCGTTGGAGTCGGGACGGTCCACGTTATTCGAACTTCGCCTGGCCGACGGCAACACGCGGGCTCTGACTTCTCCGCCCGGCGGCGTAATCGGCGATGCCTCGCCGGCGATTTCTCCCGACGGACAGACTCTGGCGTACCTGCGCTGGTCTACGCCAGAAATCTCCACACTGCTGGTCCAGAAACTGGGCAAGGATGGGCAACCGTCGGGCGAGGCAACCGCCGTGCCGACGGTCATCAACGAAACGTTTTCGGCGGCGTGGGCCGACAAAGGCCGCCTGCTATTCTCCGGCGACCAGAAAATCATGGAATGGGAAGCAGGAGCGCCAGCGCGGCAAATTTACGTTTCCCCTACGCGCGTGGTGGGCTTGGCCGTTGCCGGGCGCGACGCGGCCGGAACGCCACGCGTGCTCATCGCACAACGCCCCGCTTCCGCTGACCGCATCTGGAGCATCCCGCTGCGAGGTCCAGGTGTGGCGGGCGGGCCTCCGGTAGCTCTCGCGCGACTGGGTAATGACAGCCGTAATCCCGATTTCTCGCCGGACGGGAAGCGTCTCGTCTTTGTGAGTGACCGCAGCGGGAATCCCGAAGCGTGGTCCGCCGACGCTAATGGAGCCAACCTGCGCCAGTTGACCAGCCTCCGCCTCAAGGGTCTGGGCGTCCCGCGGTGGTCTCCCGATGGCCGTCATATCGCATTCTTCGCGCGCACCGATAAGGAGCCTCAGATTTACGTGATCGACGCTACTCAGGGCCAGCCCGTTCCGCGCAAGCTGACGGGCGAGGTCCCGGGATGCCTTGTTCCTACCTGGTCACGCGACGGCAACTTCGTGTATTGTTCCCGCAGGATCGATGGCGAAATGCGCCTCTACCGTGTTCCGGTCGCCGCCGGCGCATCCGGTCAGTCGGAAATGGAGCGGTGGTTCGAGGGCAAGGAAGCCAGGGAGACTTCCGACGGATACCTGCTCTATACCAAAGACGACATTCCCGGGCTGTTCCGCCGTTCGCTTGCCGGAGATCCACGCACGAACCCCGAGGAACGGCTGGTGGAGGACATCAAAGCGCCCATCGCCTATTTCGCCCCCGTGGAGCAAGGCGTCTATTACACCGGCCAGGACGCCTTCGGCAACTATACGGGCTTTCGCTTCTTCGATTACGCGCAGCGCCGATCCATCGACGTGGCGTCAAAAGCGCTCACCGGGCCCATAAATTCGCTGACCGTCTCGCCAGACGGCCGCAGCCTGCTTTACACTCAGGTTCCGGGGACAGAAGGAAATCTGACGCTGATTCAGTTTTAGTTACGACTTCAACAAGCCGTTAAGATAACGCTCGACTTCCGCCGAGCCCTCCTGCGGCGCCCACGGCGCCATATCTTTGTCGGTCGCGGGATCCCACGGCCCCGGTTTCACTTCGTAACACACCGCGACTGGAGACACAGCCGTGATCGTGTGCCAGACTCCGGGAGCGATATCGATGCCGGTCGATCTTGCCGTCTGCGCAATCTTCGCCGGGGTTTGCCCGTTGAAAGAGCCCGGGCCGAGGATGTAGCCCGAAGTGACGTTTCCGTCATCGTCGAACGTGAACGCGGCCATATGTCCTTCCAGCACGATGAACGATTCGGCTTTAGGATGCCGCAAGTGACGGTGCGGCTGCACGTAGGAACGTTCCAGAAATACATTCAGAAAGCGATGCGGATTGTCCTCGTTGCTCGCATGGAAGTTATAATTCATGCGGCGCCGAGGCGATTGCCGCGCCTTCTCCGTGACGCTGTCAATCAGTTCGTCCGTGATCAATTGGACCTTAGGCTGGGCTGGCGACTGGCTCATTCTCTTTCTCCAGTAAGCATCGCGCACAACACAACGAGCGCGAAGGGTTACTCTGCTTCCTCGATGGCCGGCCCGGCCCCGTGCCGGCTAGCTATAACGTCGCGCCATTACGGCCTCGCGAGAGAGAGTGCGTCAAGGCAGCGCTACTCCTTGGGATAGTGATCGCCCAGCCATTTTTCAATTTGATCGCGCTGGGACGCGAGCACCAGACGCTGCCATTTCAGGGAGCCTGTTCGCTCACTGTATTCGGCCATCACGTAGGAGTTCTCGTTGAGCACTTCGATGATGCCCGGCGATTTCGAACGTTGGAAGCGGTAGCTATGAAACGCCGTCTTGTAATCCTTGGCAGCGGCAGGTTTTTCAGACACCCGCCATCCGGAATCACTTGAAGGGCGGCGGGACTTGTCTGGCTTCGCCGGCGCGGAACTTGGCGTACTCTTATCGCGAAGCGATTCCCTGCGGGTTTTCATGAAGTTCGGTTTCCTCCTGTTGCTCTGGGGGCGGCTCAGGCGACGCTTCAGGAGAAGCTTCCGCCTGGCGTCTGCGTTCCATCCGTTTCGCCAGCTTCTCCTGTTGTTTCTCCTTGCGTTGCTGTTCCTTGAGCTTCTTTTGGAAGGACTGTGGTCCGCGACCCGCCATGACGACTCCTTAGTTGGTCAGTTTGGAAGTCTCACCGTTGTTGTGAGAATAACGACGGCTATTACCAGCGGCCGCGTCCGCCGCCTCCGCCGCCTCCGCCTCTGCGCTGTCCGCCGAAGCCGCCTCGCCCGGAATTTCCGCCGCTGGGTTTCGGACGAGCTTCGTTCACGTTCATCGCGCGCCCGTGCAACTCCGCGCCGTTCAGCTGAGAAATCGCATTCCGCGCTTCGTTAGCATCCGTCATTTCGACGAAGGCGAAGCCGCGCGGCTGTCCCGTATCGCGATCCGTAACCACGTTGACACGTTCGACGTTCCCAAACTGAGCGAATGCTTGATGCAGATCGTCCTGCGTTGTGGAATAGTTCAAATTGCCAACGAATATATTGGTCATGTAAGGCCTCCTAGCCAGACTGTCTCTGTCAGATTTGCGCTGAAGGCCGCTGAACGACACAAAGGACTGGCAAGCGCTGCGGCGAGATAAGGCAAAGACCCTTTAAAGATAGCACGCTTTGACGATAATGCCTACCGCCGCTTCGTTTTAATCACGATCGGCGTACCGTCAAACCCGAACTTCTCCCGCAGCCGGTTGATCAAGAACCGCTGGGCGGAAAAATGCAGGTTTGGCCGATCCGTGAACACGACGAACGTGGGCGGACGGACGGATGCCTGGGTGATGTAGTGAATCTTGGCGTCGTATTCCCAACTGAGCGTTTCGGCGAAGCGGTTCAGCTCGCCCGTGCCTATGCGTTTCGACGCGGATTCGTATGCTTTCTTGATCAGCGGGAACAGCGCGCGCGTTCCCTGCTTGCGTTCCGCCGACACGAACGCCACCGGCGCGTAGTCTAAAAACTTCAGCGCATCGCGGATGTTTTCCGTGAACTTGCGCCGGCTCTTCTCCGCCGCGATATCCCACTTGTTCACGCACAGAATCACCGCGCGGCCTTCCTCATGCGCGTATCCGGCGATGGTCGCGTCCAGAGCGACCACGCTTTCGGGCTCGCTCGCGTCCAGCACCAGAATCGCGACGTTCGACATCCTCAGGTGCTTCCGCGCCATCACCACCGACAGCTTTTCCGCCATCAAATGCGTCTTGCCCTTGCGGCGGATGCCCGCCGTATCGACGAATACATATTCGATTCCGTCGTGCATGACGGTTTCGTCCACCGCATCACGCGTGGTCCCCGCGATCGGCGACACGATCGAGCGCTCCGACCCGGCGAGCGCGTTCAGCAGCGTCGATTTACCCACATTCGGCCGGCCCAAAATCGCGACCTTTATCTTCGTTGCCCGTTCGGGCGCGGCTTCGGCGGTCTCGGCTACGGGAAATTCCCGCGTCACATGATCCAGCAGATCGTCCAGGCCCAGCCGATGCTCCGCCGAGATCGGAAACAGCTTCTCAAACCCGAGCTCGTGAAACTCATGCGTAAGATCCTCGCGCCGCGTGCTGTCGATCTTGTTTACCGCCAGCGTCACCGGCTTACCGAGCTTCCGCAGCATCGCCGCCAGCTCACGATCCACTCCGGTGATCTCGGTGCGTCCGTCGATCACGAAGATCACTTGCGCGGCGTTCTCCAGCGCGACGCGAGCCTGTTTGAGGATCTGGCTCGGGATCATTTCAGCGTCGTTAGGAATGATGCCGCCCGTATCGATCAGCTCGAACGGCCTGCCGCGATGACTCGCGGCGCCATAAATGCGATCGCGCGTGATTCCCGGTTCATCGCCGACAATCGAGCGCCGGTGTCCCAAGATGGCGTTGAACACCGTCGATTTTCCCGTGTTGGGTCGTCCCACGATGACGACCGAAGGTAGTGTGGACATGCAATCCTCCATCCTCGCACGCGACAATAGGAGTAACAGCACGCACTTCCCGCCGTGCTGCAACAATCAATCAAGTGTCCACAAACTCCAATACTAGAAACGTCGCCATCATCGCCCACGTCGATCACGGCAAAACCACGCTGGTCGACGCCATGCTCCGTCAAAGCGGAATCTTCCGCGTCAATGAAGAAGTCGCCGAGCGCGTCATGGATTCGAACGACCTCGAGCGCGAACGCGGCATCACCATCCTCGCCAAAGCCACCGGCATCCGTTACGGCGGCGTAAAGATCAACATCGTCGACACGCCCGGCCACAGCGATTTCGGCGGAGAAGTCGAACGCGCGCTCAAGCTGGTGGACGGCGTCATGCTGCTGGTCGATGCGAGCGAAGGCCCCTTGCCGCAAACCCGCTACGTGCTGATGAAGGCGCTCGAAGCCGGTCTTCCTCCCATCGTGGTGATCAATAAGATCGATCGTCCCGACGCGCGCGTTCAAGAGGTGCTGAACGAGATCTACGATCTGTTCATCGATCTCGACGCGCGGGAAGATCAGCTCGGCTTCCCGGTGATTTACACTAACGCCAAGCTCGGCATCGCACTCCTGGATCCGGATTCGCAGGGCCCAAAAGCGGAAACCGGAAATCTTCGTCCGCTCTTCGACGCCATCCTCACGAACATTCCCGAACCTGCCGGCGATCCGGAAGGCGTTCTGCAGCTCCTGGTGGCGAATCTCGATTACAGCGACTATCTGGGCCGCCTGGCTATCGGCCGAGTCTTCAACGGCACTTTGCGGCTCGGCGATGAGGTTGCGATCGCGAAATTGGACGGTTCCTTCCAAAAAACAAAAATCACAAAACTGTTCTCCTTCGAAGGCCTCAAGCGCGTGGATGAAACCATCGGCCATCCCGGCGACGTCCTGGCCATCGCCGGCGTCGAAGGCATCACCATCGGGGAAACGCTCACCAGCGCGGAGACCCCCGAGCCTCTCCCGCCCATCCAGATCGATGAGCCGACCATCGCCATGACGTTCACCATCAACACGTCGCCATTCTCGGGCCGCGAAGGCCAGTACGTAACCTCGCGCAATCTTCGCGACCGTCTCGACAAGGAACTACTTACCAACGTTTCGCTGCGTGTCGAAGAAGCCGGCGGACCGGATACGTTCAAGGTGATGGGGCGGGGCGAGCTTCAGCTCGCCATATTGATCGAGATGATGCGGCGCGAAGGCTTTGAGCTGGCGGTGGGCAAGCCGGAGATCATTACTCGCATGATCGACGGCAAGCTTTCCGAGCCCCTGGAACTGCTGGTGATCGATTGCCCGGAGGAGTTCATCGGCGTGGTGATCGAAAAGCTCGGGCGGCGCAAGGGAAAGATGGAGAAGATGATCAATCACGGCTCCGGCCGCGTGCGCCTGGAGTTTCACGTTCCTTCGCGCGGTTTGATCGGCCTCCGCAGCGAGATGCTGACGGACACCAAGGGAACCGCGATCATGAACTCGCTGTTCCACGGTTATATCGATTGGCAGGGCGACATCCCGATGCGCCCCACCGGGTCGCTGGTCGCCGACCGTCCCGGGAAAACCACCGGCCACGCGATCTTCAACCTGCAGGAACGGGGCGAAATGTTCGTGGCCCCGTCCACGGAGGTTTACGAAGGCATGATCGTGGGCGAGAACGCCCGCGATTCGGATTTAAACGTGAACATCGTCAAGGAAAAGAAGCTCACTAACATGCGAGCCTCGACCGCCGACGACGCCATTCGCCTGGTGCCTCCGCGGCTACTGAACCTCGAACAGGCGATTGAATTCGTCCGGGACGATGAGTTGGTCGAGGTAACGCCGCAATCGATTCGTCTGCGGAAGAAGATTCTCAAAGCGAATCAGCGGTAGGTACACCAGATGTGGATATTGAGCGAACGCGAAGCTTTCTTGCTACACGCTTTCCGGCGCCGGCCTTCAGCGCCGGGGTGGGGGGCGCATTTCGTGGAAACCCGGCAGGGCTGGGGCGCGTATGATTTGTTAAGTTAAAGTCGAAGGAGGGGTATTATGCGAGGACTCGCGAAAGTGGCGCTGATTGGTTTGCCGCTCCTTCTTAGTTCGATTGGATGGGCGGAGGAGGCGGCGGACCGGGGTCAGATCGATAAGACGATCGCGGCGTTGAACGTGTCGCCGGAGCCTTCCGGGTTGTATACGGAGGATTCGGTTTCGGAGCTCGGCAAGCTGCCGCAGCCGGGCAAGACGCAATTCCGGTTGCAATTGAACAATGTCGTGCAGACGCAGCAGGCGCTGGGAGCGCCAACCGCTCAGCCCACAGTGGTGATTTCGCATGAGCCGTGGGGCGAGGCGAGGATCAACCTCGGGGGAGTTGAACTGACGCCTCCGGCGATGGAGATGCTGAATCCGCACATTTCGAGCGGGACTATTCGCTTCGTTTCGGCGGATGTCGCAACAGTGGATGGGAAATGGACGTATACGGACGGCGGATCGACCCGGACGATCCCGCTGTTGTTCGTGATGAGGCGCGAAGGCGACGAGTGGAAGATCGCGTCGGCACGGCTGCTCGCGCCGCAGTGACCCGAGGCTATTAAGCGATCTGAGCCAGTTCCGCGCGGCGCATCCAAAAATAAGCGGCTAGTACGGCCACTATAAGCGTGAATTCGATTCCGAATTCTCCAAGAATATATTTCGCGCGGCCGGTGTACGCGGTCATTTCGTCGAAGAAGGCTTGGATGAAATGGTTGCTGGAAGCGTGCAGAATGACGCCGGGCCAGAGGCTGCCCGACTTCAGGCGCAGCCACGTCAGGACGAAGCAAAGACCGATCATGTTGGCGGAGACGACGGCCAAACCATACCAGCCTGTTCCCGCGTTGTAGCCGGCGAAGAGGATGATGGGCACGTGCCACAAGGCCCAAATCGCGCCGGATAGGACCGAGGTTGCCGTGTAGGAAAAACTCTTGGCTAGCTCCGGCACGAGGAATCCGCGCCAACCGATCTCCTCGCCCAGAGTGGTGGCGCAGTTTTGGATTACGCCTATGGTTGCGACGACCAGGAAATAGCCCGCGATGCCCACGGCTCTGGACACCGGACCGAGACCGAGATAGCGCGAAAAGGCGTCGGCGGTTTGGATCGGATTTAACGCGGCGATGCCGGTCAACCAGGCGATGGAATAACCGACGGCGGAATAGCCGAGAGGAATCAGGTAGCCGATTGCCTCATACCGGGTTTGGCCCCACTTCCAACCAAGGCTCGCGATGGGGCGGCCGAGATATTTGCAAGTGAGCAAGGCCCCTATGGCGGGGCACCACATCAGGCCGCTGCTTCGAGCGAGATCAAACTGCTCTTGCGGGCGAAGGGCCCACTCTGGCGCTCCGCGAGTTGGCCAGGTTGAAAGCGGGTCAGGTAGTGACTGACGGCGCATGGGCAGCATGAGCCGGTTCGTCAAGTTCTGGCTACGCTAAACTTGTGGCACGCGCATGCCCCAACCTGGGAAAGGACCACCTATCGAACCTGATCCTCAAAGGGCCGGCGGCGAACCACGGAACGGCGTGCAATGAATCCGGAGAATTCGGACGACCGCTTGCCCGGCGACAGCGGGATCGACGCGTCCGGCGACAGCACGCTGACGCAACTCGGCGCGGGTGCTCAGCTCGGCCGTTATCGTATTGAACGGTCCCTGGGTGCAGGAGGAATGGGCGAGGTATTCCAAGCCCGCGATACACGGCTCGGCCGCGCCGTCGCGATTAAAGTCTCAAAGGCTAAGTTCAGCGACCGCTTCGAGCGTGAGGCACGGGCGATTTCCGCGCTGAACCATCCACACATTTGCACGTTGTATGATGTGGGTCCCAATTATCTGGTGTTGGAACTGGTGGAAGGAACGCCGCTGAAGGGGCCGCTGACGGCAGAAAAAGTCATGGAGTACGCGGGCCAGATTCTGGACGCTCTCGATGCAGCGCATCGCAAGGGGATCGTGCATCGCGACCTGAAACCTGGCAATATTCTGATCACCAAACAGGGCGTGAAGGTGCTCGACTTCGGGCTGGCGGACATCGCCGGCGATCCAGCGTTGACCGCCACCGGCGCGGTGATGGGAACGCCGGCCTACATGGCTCCCGAGCAGTGGGAGGGCAAGCCCGCCGACGCGCGCTCGGATATTTATGCCTTTGGCTGCGTGTTGCACGAGATGCTCACGGGCAAGCGCGCATCCCGGCAAGGTACCGCCGATAGGGCGCCAGTGGAGAATGCGGCGCTAGAGAGCGTGATCGGCACGTGCATGGAGAAGGACCCCGACGACCGGTGGCAAACAGCCCGCGATATCAGGCGAGCCCTGGCCCTGCCCATTGTGTCCCCTGCGACACCCGGACGAAATCCGTCCCGACGAAAATGGTGGCCCGCAGCGGCCGCGTTCGCCGTGGCGACGCTCGCCGCCGGAGGCTGGGCTGTGGAGCATTTCCGCAGCGCGCCGCCCGGGACGCCGGTGTTGCGCTACGAGATCGTGCCGCCTCGAAACGGGCAGCTCGCCTTGGGAACGAACCCCAGCGCCGGAGGCATCGCTCTTTCGCCCGACGCCACAACTGTTGCATTGGTCGCGACGGTGGATGGAAAGACAGCACTTTGGTTGAGTCCTTTGGACGGCTCGCCTGCGCGACCGCTTGCGGGAACGGACAACCCGGACTTTCCGTTTTGGTCGCCGGACAGCAAATCCCTCGGATTCTTCGCGGGTGGAGCGTTGCGGAAGGTCGACTTGGCCACGGGGGCGGTGATTGAGATCTGCCTGACGCCAGGATTCGGAGTGGGCGCGGCCTGGTTGAATGACGGCACGATTCTCTTCGGTGAACTCGGGTCGGGCTTGATGCGCGTGCCTTCATCCGGCGGTACTCCCACTTTGTTTACGCATTTGAACGCCAAGGAGGGTGAGCGAGATCACATTTCGCCGCAGGCTTTGCCCGGCGGCCGCTTCATGTACCTGGCGCAGCACCAGGCGCGGGAAGACAATACCATCGAAGCGGCCAAGCTGGACGATCCCGACAAACGAGTGCGGTTGGTGAGGAGCGGCTTTAGCGCATTGTACGCGTCCGGATACCTGCTTTTCCAGCGGGGAAGCACGCTGATGGCGCAGGCTTTCGATCCCGCGGCGTTCAGGCTCTCAGGCGATCCGGCTCCGCTGGCCGAAACCTTCACCGGCCTGATTCCCATCGTAAATGCCTCGGTTTCCGCGAGTGGGATCTTGGTTTCCGATACGGCCGGCCCCAAGAGCCAGCTCATCTGGACAGACCGGCATGGCCAGCGGCTGCATCCCATCGGCGAGCCGGGGAATTACGGACCCGCACGCATATCTTCCGACGGCCGCTCCGTGGTGGCCCAGAAGCTCGAACCTGGCGGTAGTGCGGACCTGTGGATTATCAATTCCGATACCGGCGTTCCCCGCCGCCTCACGTCAGATGCCAGGTTGGACAGCACCCCCATCTGGTCGCCCGATGGCCGCACTGTCGTGTTCAGCGATACCAGGGAGCTCTACCGCATGTCTGTAGCTGGGAGCGGCGGACAAGCGCTGCTCCTTTCCGGAACCAACCTCCGCCTCGACACCGATTGGTCGCAGGATGGATCGACCATCTTTTATTACGAGCGGTTCTCTGCCACGAAGAGCGATCTGGGTACGCTATCGGTGACCGCCGACGGCAAGTTGAAGGAGGGCACGGGACCGAGGCCATATTTGTCTTCGCCGGCCGACGAGGCTCTGGCGCGGTTTTCACCCGAGCCCAACCCTCGCTGGGCTGCTTACCAATCGGAAGAGTCGGGGAAGTCCGAGGTCTATATCGATACGTTTCCCGAGCGCAGCGGCGTGGTGCGCGTCTCCACTGGCGGAGGGATCTATCCCACCTGGGGGCCTATATCCGGCGATCGCAGCGAGCTGTTCTACGTTTCCGGAGATAGCAAGTTAATGGCGGCTGATCTGCGGCTGGTACAGGGCAAGGTGGAGGCTTCTCCCCCGCACGAGTTGTTCCCGCTATCGCCCGCCGAGGCCCAAGCCGGATCGAATCCCTACGAACCCGCGCCCGACGGCCAACGGTTCTTGGTCCGCGCGCCGGTAGACACAGTTCGTCCTCTGACCGTGGTGGTGAACTGGCCGGCGCTGTTGAAGAAGGTTTCTGGAACGCGGTGAATACTCGATTAGGATGGCTACTCTATCGGACGAGGCCAGCTCTTAGGCGACGCACCTCCGGCGAGTAATTCGAGGATTTCCGGGCGGTTCATTTTCTCGGCCCAGGCACGTGGAGTGGCCCAAGGTTCGGCATCGGGCTCGATAGGGTCTGCGCCGCGGGCGAGGAGGAGCTTCACGATTTCGGTGCGGCCCCAGCGGCAAGCCCAGCCGAGCGGCGTGCTCTTGAGTAGGTGATCGCGGACGTCGAGGCGAGCGCCCGCATCGAGCAGGATGGTCGCAAGCTGAACGCCGACGCGGTGGTCGCGTGCGATCACTTCGTGCAGCATGGCCTGGCCGTAATCGGAGGCCCTATGGTTTGGACCGCAGCGGGCCAGAATGAGCTTGAAGGTCTCGCACGCGTCGGCCTGCTGTTGTTGGTTGTAATCCTCGTGGCCGGGCAGTGGACGCCACAGCATCCAGAACCAGCGCGGATTATCGGGAGCCCAGTCGATGCGATCGAGCGCCATGCGGACGATCTCGGCGCAAAGGCTGCTGGCGCCGCCCCACAGGAGCTGTTCAGCGACAGTATGGCCCGAGAAATCGTTTGGTTCGATATGCCCGTCGATTTCGCCCGCCAGCATCTTCCGCGCGATCTCCACCTGGCGCGCATGCCCGGCCGAGCCGGCATCGATCCAGCCGCCGTATTTTTCGATGAGCGCGATCATTTCCGGATCGCCGATGTCGTAGGCGCGATAGGCCGGCGAGCCCGAGGCCCACACGTGAGCGTTGGGGTCCGCGCCACGTTCGAGTAGCAGTTGCGCCATGTCGAGCCGCTTCTGGATGACGGCGTGGAAGAGCGGGCCTGAGGCCGTCCAAGTTTGGTCTCCAATGGCGCCGACGGGGATGCGCTCATCAGGATCGAGGCCGAGGTCGAGGAGCCCACGCAACACTTCAAAGTGCCCTCCACGAACCGCGCCTTCGAGCGCACGCTGGCCCTCGAGCTGCTCCTTCGAACATTTCGCGAGATAATCCCAACGGCCGAGGGTCGCGGCGGAGATGGGGCTGAGCGTTGCGCCGTGTTCCAGAAGCAGTTTCGCGGTGGCCTCAACCTGCGCATAGTTGAATGTTTTCCACCATCCGCTTGCCCATCCGGAAGCCGCGTAATCGAGGGGCGTCCACTCGCAGTGCCAATAGTCACGCTTCCATTTGACGTTGACGTCGGCGCCGTGATCGATCATCCATTTGATCAGCTTGAGGGCGCTCCGGCCGGCGATTTGATGAAGCATGGTGCAGCCGTCGGGCGAGCACATTTCCGCCAACTCGGGGTGCTCGTCGAACACGGCTACCATCGCCTCTTCGCTTCCGGAGTGATACGCCTGATCGAATTTGCGTTTGGCCTCCGTGGAACCTCGGGAGCCCCGCGCTCCGCGCTTTTCGCGAGCCGAGCGGATCGCCTCGACAATCTCGTCATAGCCGCGGTCACGGGCAAGGACGTAAGGGCCGGTGGCGTCGCGATTAGGCCAAATGCCGCCATCGGTATCGGCGCCGAATTCGAGCAGGAGCTTGGTCATGGCGAGGTCGCGGCGAATCACGGCCATGTGGATGGCGCGCATTTCCCCGCGTCCCTGGTCGACGATCTCGGGCCGGCGTTCGAGCAGGGCGCGCGCGGCGGAGAGATCGCCGGATTCCACGGCCTCATGCAGGCGCTTGGCGGTGACGCCGTCGACTGCGGCTTTCAACTTCGGCCAGCTTTCGAAACCGTAAGATCGCGCGAGGACGAACTGCGCGTCATGCAGAGCGAATGTGTCGGGCGTAGTTTTGCCGGGAGAGGACGTGCGATGGTAGGCGCTGACCTCGGCGACGGCTTCGGGTTTTTGGGCGCGGTACGCTTCGTGAAGCTCTTTGGCCTGGCGCTTGAGTTGATCCAGGTCGGGGTTCTCGCGCATGCGGCGAGTGGGCGGGCGTTGGCTCACATGAGCTCCTTTCCGGCGGGCGCGTTAGCGCCGCGCGCATGCCCGTTGTCCGCTTCCTCGGGCGAGAAAAGAGTTCATCTCAAACTACGAACGTACCGAACGGAATCGAGGTGGACGCTGTCCTTCCCGCGGACGTGGTTGGCGCCCCGAGCGCCAAGAGGAAGTGTAGCAGAGGGCCGGCTGGGGGAGGCCTCTACTGGATCGGAACGGCAGTCAACAACGTGTCGGTCGCCCGGATTCCGGTGAGCCTCCCCGCTATGGGAAGAGCACCCGATTGCCCGCTGGAAACTGGTTGTCTTCCAAGG
>Ga0335078_10009873_pt1 | contig 14130 bp, 12 predicted proteins | sample Lox_Sample_32_FD_206711 | JGI IMG/M metagenome (GOLD analysis project Ga0335078, IMG submission 206711) | Soil microbial communities from Loxahatchee National Wildlife Refuge, Florida, United States - Lox_Sample_3.2 | ecosystem: Environmental > Terrestrial > Soil > Wetlands | place: USA...
CACTCTCTTGCTCATTCTGGAAATTGTCAACTTTGACCTTTCCTCTCGGGGTTAATGATTGAAAGGAGTGGCGTCTTCGTGTTGGTGGGCCGCACGGTTTTTCATGTTGTGTTGTCATGTTGTGTTGTCATGTTGTGTTTCATGTTGTGCCGCCCGCCAGAGACGGGGCGGCGACGTCCAGCCGCCAGCAGGCCGCCGCGCGGGCGGGTGCGAGCAGCTGGAGGGCGGGGTTGTCCCGCCTGCACTTGTCGTCGGCGAGCGGGCAGCGGCTGCTGAACGGGCAGCCGACCGCGGCCGGGCCGACGTTCCCTGCCTTCACACCGCCGGCCGCGCCCGCTATGACGTTTCCTGACTTGAGCGTGCTGCCCAGGTTGTCCGGGTCGGGGGCGGAGGCGATGAGGAGCTGGGTGTACGGGTGGGCGGGCTGCTGGGTGACCTCCTCGGCCGGCCCGCGCTCCACCACCTGCCCGCCGTACATCACCAGCACCTCGTCCGCGAAGTAGCGGGCGGACGCGATGTCGTGCGTGATGTACAGCAACGCGAGCGAGAGCCTGGTCCGCAGGTCGTCGAGCAGGTTGAGCATCTCGAGCCTGATGGACACGTCGAGCATGGACACCGGCTCGTCGGCGAGCAGCACGGTCGGCTGCGCCGCGAGCGCCCGCGCGAAGGAGACCCGCTGCCGCTGGCCGCCGGACAGCTCGTGCGGGTACTTCGGCTCGAACTGCGCGGCGGGCGTCAGCCTGACCTGCTCAAGCAGCGCGATGACCGCTTCGTTGACGTGCTCCACGCCCGGCTGGTGCAGCTTCACCGGGCGGGCCAGGTGGTAGCCGACCGTGTGCACCGGGTTCAGCGAGCTGAACGGGTCCTGAAAGACGTACTGCACCTGGCTCTTGTAGTGGCGGAACGCGCGGCCGGTGCGCACGTCGATCGGCTTGCCGTTCAGCGTGATCAGCCCGCTCGTCGGCCGCTCCTGCCCGGCAAGCAGCTTGGCCACCGTGGACTTGCCCGAGCCGCTCTCCCCCACCAGCGCGACGACCGCGCCCTTGTAGAGGCCGAAGGAGACGTTCCGCACCGCCTGCAGCGACGCGCGCGGGCCGAGCCTGAACACCTTGTTCAGGCTGGTCGCCTCCATGACGAGCGGGCCGCGGGCCGCGGCGACCGACCTGACCTCGGCCGGCTCGCCGACCTGCTCGGCGTCCGCGTTAACGGCGGGCGCGGCGGACGCCTCGGGGGCCGGCGCCTCACCGGCGGGCAGGCTGCTGATGATCGGCTCGCTCACGACAGCACCCCTTCCTGGCTCACTTCCGGTGTCACGATGGGGCACGCCGTCAGGTGGCTGACGCCGTTCAGCAGGCCGGGCGGCGGGCCGGCCTGCGGGCCGGCCACGAGGGCGAGCGACATGTCCACGTTGGAGCAGACCGGGATGGCGTGCGTGCAGCGCGGTATGAACGGGCAGCCGGGCAGCGGGTCGCGCAGGTCGGGCGGCGAGCCGGGGATGCCGGCCAGCTCCCGGCGCGAGCCGCGCAGCGACGGGAAGGAATTGAGCAGTCCCCTGGTGTACGGGTGCGCCGGCTCGCGCATGATGGCCTGCGCGCTGCCGGTCTCAAGCAGCCGGCCCGCGTACATGACCGCGATCCGGTCGGCCAGCTCGAGCAGCAGCGACAGGTCGTGCGTGATGAACAGGATCGCGAAGTCGAGCCGCTCCTTGAGCTCCACGATCTGGGCCAGGATGTCGCGCTGCACCACCACGTCGAGCGCGGTGGTCGGCTCGTCCATGATGACCACCTCGGGGTCGGCGGCGAGCGCCATGGCGATCATCACCCGCTGCCGCATGCCGCCGGACAGCTCGTGCGGGTAGGAACGGAGCCGGTTACGCGGTATGCCGACCAGGTCGAGCAGCGACGCCGCCTTGTCCCTCGCCTCGCCCCGCGGCAGCCGCAGGTTTGCCTTGATCGCGTCAAGGAGCTGGTCCTGGACGCGGAGCACCGGATTGAGCGCGTTCATCGCGCTCTGAAAGACGATCGCGATCTCGCGCCAGCGCATCTCGTGCAGTTCCTTGTGGCTCATCGCCAGCAGGTCGACGGGATGGCCGCCCGAGGTGATCCTGCGGCCGCTGTAGCGCACGCTGCCGCTGGTGACCAGGGCCGGCGGGCGGAGCAGCCGGGTGGCGCCGTAGGCCAGGGTGGACTTGCCCGAGCCGCTCTCGCCGCACAGCCCGACCACCTCGCCGGGGCTGAGTGTGAGGTTGACCCGCTCGACCGCGCGGACGTCGCCGCCCGGTGTCCGGTAGACCACGGACAGGTCGCTGATGTCCAGGATCGGGCTCATCGGAGCTCACCTCCGGCTGGCGTCTCATCGAGGAGCGACTCGCGTGAGAAGGAGTGCACGAACGTCCCGACCCGGCTGCGGCTCACGGTGAGCTGTGCGAGCACCGGGGTGGGGTCGGTGGGCCAGATGCGGCGGCCGGCGATCTTCGCCGCGCCGCGCGTGGCACGCAGCCGGGGGCTGCCGAGCTCGTCGATCCCGGTGTTGAGCAGCACCAGGGAGGTGCCGATGAGCGCGACCGCCAGGCCCGGCGGCACGAACCACCACCAGGCGCCGAGCGACAGCGCCTGCTGGCTCTCCGCCCAGTAGAGTATGGTGCCGAGCGACCAGCTGTTGAGGTCGGTGAGGCCGACGAAGGCCAGCGCGACCGAGGCGCCGATCGCGTACAGGACCGTGTTGACGAAGTTGGCGGCGATGAGGCTGATCTCGTTGGGAATGATGTCGAACGCGATGATCCGCCAGCTCTTCTCGCCGGACTCGCGCGCGGCGGCGATGAAGTCGCGGTTGCGGATCGTCAGGGTCTGCGCCCTGATCACCCGCGCGCCCCACGGCCAGCCGAGGATGCTGAGCACGATGATGGTGGGCAGCTGCCCCTTCCCCGACAGGTAGCCGAGCAGCAGGATCAGCAGCGGCAGCGCAGGTATCACCAGGAACACGTTGCTGACCAGGGAGAGGAACTCGTCCCAGACGCCGCCGAGGAACGCCGAGGTGACGCCGACCGTCACCGAGAGAATGCCGGCGATCACCCCGACGAGCAGGGCGAGCTCGATGGTCAGCCGGACGCCGACGAGCAGCTGGGAGAGCACGTCCTGGCCGGTCTGGGTGGTACCGAGCAGGTGCTGGGCCGACGGGTGGGCCATCAGCAGGCTCGGGTCCGGGTTCGCGTACGACGGGTCGTAGGGCGTCACCTCGGGGCCGATGATCGCCGCGAGTATGAACACGCCGAACAGCACCACGCCGACCTTGGCCTTGAGCGGCAGGTTCCGCCAGACGTTGGCGACGGCGCTCATCGTGCCCCCTCCCGTGCCCGCACCCGCGGATCGAAGAAGACGATGACGAAGTCAATGATCAGGTTGGCGATGAGGATCGCGAACGTGATCACCAGGAAGATCGCCTGCATCAGCGGGAAGTCGTCGGACGAGACCGCGTTGAGCAGCAGCAGGCCGATGCCCGGGTAGGCGAAGACGATCTCCATCACCAGCGCGCCGGAGACCACGAAGCCGAGCGCCAGGCCAAAGGCCTGCAGCTGGGGCAGCAGGGCGTTGCGGGCCGCATAGGTGTAGATGACCCGCCGGCTCGACAGCCCCTTCGCCTGCGCCGCGACCACGTAGTCCTCGCCGATCGTGGTGATCATGACGTTGCGCATCTGCAGCATCCAGCCGGCGATCGAGGTCAGCACGATGGTGAGCGCGGGGAGGATCGCGTGCTGCACGGCGCTGCCGATGAAGGTCAAGGTCCAGCCGGGCTGGGTGTTGGCCCCGTCGTATCCCTGGCCGGTGGGCAGCCAGTGCAGCTCGATGCCGATCACGTCGACGAGCACGAGGGCGAGGAAGAAGTAGGGCACCGCCTGCAGGAACATCAGGGCGGGCAGGGACCTGTCAAGCCAGCCGCCGTGGCGCCAGCCCGCCAGGATGCCGAGCGAGGTGCCGAGCAGGAAGGAGATGATCGTCGCGACGCCGACGAGCACCAGTGTCCATGGCAGCGCCTGGGCGATCATCGTGGTCACCGGCGTGGGGAACTGGGCGATGTCGGCGCCGAAGTTGAAGGTGAAGACGTGGCCCAGGTAGGTCACGTACTGGTGCCAGAGCGAGCCTTGCGCCAGCCCGCCGCCGAGCATCAGCGCGAGCGCCTTCTCCGCGGAGGGCGTCAGGTTGGGGTACTTGGCGATGACTGATTCGACCGGGTTGCCCGGCATCGCGCGCGGGATGAAGAAGTTGAGTGTGATCGCCACCCACGCCGCAACCAAGTAGAAGGCGAGGCGGCGAATGATGAACGACATGCCCTCCACCTACCTTTCGTTAATCTCGTCGTTGCCCGGGCCGGTCGCCGGGAGGGCGGTGCACGCCCGGGATGTGACCGGCGTCACAGGAGGTGTCGGACACGGCAGCTTAACCGGGTTTGTCCCCCTCTTACGAGTTATAGTCGCCACCTGCCGCCTCGCCATGGTGCCCGGCGGGCAGCCGCAGCTCGACCGGAGCACCAGCTCGGACGGGAGCAGCTCGATCCTGGGCCGCAGCGACGGGTCGGCGATCCGCTCGAGCAGCCGGTCGCAGGCGCGCTCGCCGATCTTGCGCATCGGCTGGTGCACCGTGGTCAGCGGCGGGTCGGTGAGGCTGGCAGGGAAAATGTCGTCGAAGCCAACGACCGCCACGTCCTGCGGGATCTTGACGCCGTGCGCGGTGAGTGTGCGCACCATGCCGATGGCCATCTGGTCGTTCGCGCAGACGACGGCCTCGGGCAGCGGCTCGCCCGCGCCGCGGGTGCAGGTAAGCAGCCGCTCCGCGGCCTCCTGGCCGCTGTGCACGGTGAACCGCCCGTTGAACGAGCCGGCCAGCACGGTGCCCGGGTGCGCGTCGATGACCGCCTGCATGGCGAGCCGCCTGGCCGTGGCGTCCGGCGCGGTGGCGGGCCCGTCGACGTGGAACAGGCGGCGCCTGCCGTGGCTGGTGACCAGGTGCTCGACCAGCGCATGCGCGCCCGACCAGTTGTCCGCCGAGACCACGTCCACGCCGCGCTGCGCCGTGTCGCCGGCCACCACTACCACGGGAACCCGCTTGGCCAGCCTGGCGATGTCGGCGGGCGGCACCACGCCCTCGCCGATCAGCAGGCCGTCCACCTTGCCCGACAGCGCGGTAAGCCGGGAGTACACCGGGCCGTCCTGCGGCAGCATGGCGCCGCTTTGCTCGTCCTCGCGCAGGAAGGTGATCAGCAGCGACCAGGACAGCTCCCTGATCCGCGCCTCGACGCCGCGCATCACCTCGTCGTAGAACAGCAGGCTCATCGACTCGATGTCGTACTGGTCCGGCTTGAGCCCGGTGTGCTCCACGCAGACCAGGCCGATCACGTCCTTGCGGCTCCTGGCGAGCGACTGCGCGGCGCCGTCGGGCACGTAACCGAGCTCGTCGATCGCCGCGCGCACCCGAGCCCGGGTCGTCTCCCGCACGGCGTCCTGCCCGTGCAACACGCGCGAGACGGTGGCGATCGACACCCCCGCCCGGCTAGCGACGTCATAGAGCGTAACCAAGCTGTTGCCCGTCCCAAATGTAAGCGTTTACAACCCGCGATGTAAGCGCTTACGCTAAACCCCGCAAAGGTGGCCGTCAAGGAGGAAACATGACCAATGTCACCCCGTCAGGCGAGGCGCTCGCCTTCCCCGCGGGATTCACCTGGGGCGCGGCGACGGCCGCCTACCAGATCGAGGGCGCCACAAGCGCAGACGGCCGCGGCCTGTCGGTCTGGGACACGTTCAGCCGGACGCCGGGAAAGGTGCGCGGCGGCGACACCGGGGACATCGCCTGCGACTCCTACCACCGCTACCAGGAGGACGCCGACCTGCTCGGCTCGCTCGGCCTGTCCAGCTACCGGTTCTCGATCAGCTGGCCGCGGATCTTCCCCGACGGCGCGGGGCGGCTGAACGAGGCGGGGCTCGACCATTACAAGGCGCTGCTCGACGCGCTCGCCGAGCGGGGGATCTCCGGCGCGGCCACCCTGTTCCACTGGGACCTGCCGCAGCCGCTGCAGGACCAGGGCGGCTGGGCGTCGCGGGACATCGCGCTGCGCTTCGCCGACTACGCCGCCGTCGTCGGCGCGGCGCTCGGCGACCGGGTGGAGCGGTGGATCACGCTGAACGAGCCGCTCGTCGTCAGCCACCTCGGGTACCGGCTCGGCGTCCACGCCCCGGGCCTGGCCGACGAGGCCGCCGCCGCGGCGGCCACGCATCACCTGATGCTCGGCCATGGCCTGGCCACCGCCGCGCTGCGGGCCGTCGTCCCCGGCGCCCAGGTGGGAATCACGCTTAACCTGACGCCGGTGCTCGTGGCGCGCAGTGCCAACGGCTCCGCCGACCTCCTCGAGCGGGCCAGGCGCGTCGCGGACGCCACGCACAACGGCGTGTTCCTCGAGCCGCTGCTCTACGGCCGGTACCCCGAGCACGCGCCGGCCGCCATCCTGCCGCCCGCCGGGCTCATCCGCGACGGCGACATGGCGGCGATCTCCGCGCCGATCGACTTCCTCGGGGTGAACTACTACCGGCCGCAGCACCTGCGCGCGGGCGACCCCGCCAACCTGCGGCTGCGCGAGTCCCGTCCGGTACCGGGCATCGAGGGCGGCGTGGTCGAGTACTACCCGGAGGAGATGGAGCTGACCAACATGGACTGGCTCATCGACCCCGACGGGCTGTACCAGCTGCTTGTCCGGCTGGCCGCCGACGCGCCCGGGCTTCCGCTGTACATCACGGAGAACGGGCGCGCCGCCGAGGACTACCTCAACCCGGCCGGGCAGGTCGATGACCTCGAGCGGGTCAAGTACCTCCACCAGCACCTGGACGCGTGCGCACGGGCGGTCAGGTACGGCGTGGACCTGCGGGGCTACTACGTCTGGTCGCTGCTTGACAACTTCGAGTGGGCCTACGGGTACCAGAAGCGCTTCGGCATCGTCTACGTGGACTTCCCAAGCGGCCGCCGCACCCCCAAGGCAAGCGCCGCCTTCTACTCCCGGGTGGCGCGGGAGAACGCGGTACCGCAACTGCCCGCCGCGTGGCCGTCCTAGCCGCCCGCCGCGTGGCCGTCCTAGCCGCCCGCCGCGTGGCCGTCCTAGCCGCCCGCCGCGTGGCCGTCCCAGCCGCCCGCCGCATGGCCGTCCCAGCCGCCCGCCGCGCCCTTCTTGCTGTTATCATCGCGCCCGATCTCAGTGGCGCAAGATAGTGGATGTTTGGGTACAGCCGGGTGTACCCAAACATCCACTATCTTCATCCCAGCGGCGAGCGCCCCTGGATTCCTGCTGTTATCTTTCTGGCGGCTCTAGGGCGAGGCGTTTACGTGGGCTAGCAGGCCCGGCGGAGTGGTAGGAGTCTTCCCCTTGAGGCGGGTGGTGTCAGGGTGTTCGCTGGGTGCCGAGCACCCGCGCCAGCGCGCTGGCGACCTCGGCGGCAAGGCCTGAGTCAGCGCTTGCGAGTACCGGCACCACGGGCCCGGCGTCCCCCGTGTCGGCGTCCCCCGTCTCGGCAAGCACGGTCCTGGTCCGGCGGCAGTCCAGGCACTCGACCTGGTCAAGCCGCCTGACCAGGCGCACGCTGTCGCAGCGCGGGCAGCGGGCAAGCTCGGCGAGCGCCGCCGGGTGACAGTCCGGGCAGATGAGCACCTGGTGCTCACGGACCAGCCCCTGACGCCACGGGCTCGGCTTGCCCGGCTCGGGATCCCCCTGGCGTGCGCCGCACCGGTAACAAGGCACGGCTCGCCCTCTCGTTCACCACTCAAGCATGACCGATGCAGCCGCCCCGGTCTCCCCCCACCAGCGAACCGTTACCCCACGCAGCGGAAATAGTTACCTAGCCGCCCCGAGCTCCGGGAAAGGCGAAGGGCGGCGGATCGGGAGAATTCCGGGTGCCCTTCCGAAGGACGAGGCGCGAGAAATCTCCTGTCCGCCGCCCAGCCCAGCTATAACGCCAGCTCCGCCAAGGCTTTCTGGTAGTCGGCGATGTCGCGGGCCTGCGGGATCGGGTTGATCACGGACCAGCGCACCACGCCTTGCTTGTCGATGACGAACGTGCCGCGGACGGCCAGGCCCCTGGCCTCGTCGAACACGCCGTACCGCTTGGCCACCGCGCCGTGCGGCCAGAAGTCAGCGAGCAGCGAGAACTGGAAATTCTCCTTCTCTGCCCAGGCGCGGTGGGCGAACAGCGAGTCGACGGAGACCGTGAGCAGCTCCACGTCGTCCCGAGAGGTGACCTCGGGGAAGTCCTCACGGAGCGCGCACAGCTCACCGCTGCAGACCGGGCTGAACGCCAGCGGGTAGAACACCAGCACCACGTTCTTGGCACCGCGGAAGCTGGACAGCTTCACCGGGGTCCCGTGCTGGTCGGGGAGCTCGAAGTCCGGGGCCTCGTCTCCGATCTCAACTGCCATGCCTGATCCCTTGCCTCGATCCACGCGGGGGAACCCCGTGCCTACGGCAGCCAAGCCTAGTAGCAGCCATGGGAGGCGGCCACAGGCACCCGCTCCCGTTCTGGATCATGATTGCCTGGACCATCCCCGGGAGGTAACCGGCGCGCCTTGGGCGCCACCAGCCGCGAACCCGACCAGTCCCTGGCGGCGCTCACACTCGATGTCTGGGCAAGGCCCGCCGTGGGTGCCGCCTCGCCGATGTCGCTCGGTTCGACGTGCCCCGGCCTGCCCGACTTGGGGGTTAGCAGCCAGATGTATCCCCCGTCCCCCAGCGGTGCCAGGGCATCGACCAGGGCGTCCACCAGGTCGCCGTCGTCCGCCCTGAACCACATCAGGACCACGTCGACGACATCCTCGTCGTAGTCCTCATCGACGAGCTCCACGCCCTCGACAGCCGTGATCGCCTGGCGCAGTTGCTCATCGCAATCCGTGTCATAGCCGAGTTCCTGAACTACCTGGCCCGGCTTGATGCCGAGCCGCTCGGCCTGGCCGCGGTCATCCTGCGCCTGGCGCGCGGTCGCGCTCACTGACGTTCCTCCGAATCCTTCCCCGCGTCCCCCGGTCGCCTTCCTAGGCGTCAGTGGCCGCGTCAGTACTTCTTGTTGGGACAGTTCACACTGGGTCGGCCCCTTGCGCAAGTGGCAATCTGCCCCGCGCTGGAAACCGCTCCCTTTTGTTGACCTTCCACCGGCGCGGATCGCCATCCCGGAGCGAGCCTCCGATACGTACGGTAACTCCTGCCGTCGCATTCCGCGACATCGGGCCGGTCACCCGAGGCTCAGTACCCGCTCGCACCCGTCCCGACACGGGCTCGGGGCGGGCTCGGGGCGGGCTCGGGGCGGGCTCGGGGCGGGCTCGGGGCGGTCCGTTCTGCCGCGCCAGGGGACCCCGTGGCGCATCGCACCAGGCGGCGCCAGTTACCGTTTGGTAGAGATGAAAATCAGCCCAAGACGTACGACGATTGGTCTGAGAGCTCAGTCGAGTTCTCCGCGGCAAACAGCCGCCGAATGCGGAAGGCGAGGATAGGCGCGTGGCTTCCGGACGTCAGCGTTACCCCATCATCAACGACGGGCTGCCCACGCAGCTGCCGGACATCGATCCGGACGAGACACGCGAGTGGGTGGACTCGTTCGACTCCGTCACGCGCACCCGCGGCCGCGGGCGGGCCCGCTACCTGATGCTGCGCCTACTTGAGCGCGCGCGCGAGCAGCAGGTCGGTGTCCCCGGCCTCCGCTCGACGGACTACATCAACACGATCGGGCCGGAACGGGAGCCGTGGTTCCCCGGCGACGAGTACGTGGAGCGGCGGATCCGCGCCTATATCCGGTGGAACGCCGCGATCATGGTGTCGCGGGCGAACCGCCCGGGCGGCGCGGGCGTCGGCGGGCACATCGCCACGTACGCGTCCGCGGCGTCGCTCTACGAGGTGGGCTTCAACCACTTCTTCCGTGGCAAGGACCACGGGGAGTCCGGCGACCAGGTGTTCATCCAGGGGCACGCGGCACCGGGCATCTACGCGCGCGCCTTCCTTGAGGGACGGCTCACGGAGACGCAGCTCGACGGGTTCCGGCAGGAGCGGTCGCACCCCGGCGGCGGGCTGCCGTCCTACCCGCACCCGCGGCTCATGCCCTGGTTCTGGGAGTTTCCCACGGTCTCCATGGGCCTCGGCCCGCTAAACGCCATCTACCAGGCGCGGTTCAACCGCTACCTGCTCGCCCGCGAGCTGCACGACACGTCGCGCTCGCACGTGTGGGCGTTCCTCGGCGACGGCGAGATGGACGAGCCTGAGGCCCTCGGCGCCATCGGGCTCGCGGCGCGCGAGGAGCTCGACAACCTCACGTTCGTCATCAACTGCAACCTGCAGCGGCTTGACGGCCCTGTCCGGGGCAACGGCAAGATCATCCAGGAGCTCGAGTCGTTCTTCCGCGGCGCGGGCTGGAACGTGATCAAGGTCATCTGGGGCCGTGACTGGGACCCGATCCTGGCACAGGACACCGACGGCGTGCTTGTCAACAAGATGAACACCACGCCGGACGGGCAGTTCCAGACCTATAGCGTGGAGTCGGGCGGGTACATCCGCGAGAACTTCTTCGGCGACGACCCCCGGCTGCGCAAGATGGTGGAGCACCTGTCCGACGACCAGATACGCAACCTGTCCCGCGGCGGTCACGACTACCGGAAGGTGTACGCGGCGTTCAAGGCGGCCCGCGAGCACGTCGGCCAGCCGACGGTGATCCTCACCCACACGATCAAGGGCTGGACGCTCGGCAAGGACTTCGAGGCGCGCAACGCCACGCACCAGATGAAGAAGCTCACGAAGGACGAGCTGAAGGAGTTCCGCGACCGGCTTTACCTGCCGATCTCGGATGAGGCACTGGAGGCGGAGCTGCCGCCGTACTACCACCCGGGCCAGGACTCCGACGAGATCAGGTACATGCACGAGCGGCGGGCCGCGCTCGGCGGGGTGCTGCCGCGCCGGGTGGTGCGGGCCAAGCCGCTGCCCCAGCCGCCCGCCTCGGTGTTCGACGAGTACCGGCGCGGGTCGGGCAAGCAGTCGGTGGCCACCACGATGGCCTTCGTGCGGATACTCAAGGACCTGATGAAGGACCCGGTGATCGGCGAGCGGTTCGTGCCGATCATCCCGGACGAGGCGCGCACCTTCGGCATGGACTCGCTGTTCCCGACCGCGAAGATCTACTCGCCGTTCGGCCAGACCTACGAGGCCGTGGACCGCAACCTCATGCTGTCCTACAAGGAGTCTGAGCGCGGGCAGATGCTGCACGAGGGCATCTCCGAGGCCGGCGCGATGGGGTCGGTCATCGCGGCGGGCTCCTCGTACGCGACGCACGGCACGCACATGATCCCGGTGTACGTGTTCTACTCGATGTTCGGCTGGCAGCGGACCGGCGATGAGATGTGGGCGCTCGGCGACCAGATGGGCCGCGGCTTCCTGCTCGGCGCGACCGCCGGCCGCACCACGCTGACCGGCGAGGGGCTGCAGCACAACGACGGGCACTCGCAGCTGCTCGCGTCCGTCTCCCCCGCCTGCGTGTCCTACGACCCGGCGTGGGCGTACGAGATCTCGGTGATCACCCGCGACGCGCTGCGGCGGATGTACGACGCGACGCCCGAGCACCCGGACGGCGAGGACATCTTCTACTACCTCACCGTCTACAACGAGCCGTACCCGCAGCCGCCCGCACCCGCGGTGGAAGGCCTGGACGAGGGGATCCTGCGCGGCATGTACCGCTACGCTCCGGCGCCGGCTCCGGCCTCGGCGGAGGCGGAGGTGGAGGTGGAGGCCGGGGTGCCGCGGGCGCAGCTGCTCGCCTCGGGCGTCGCGATGCCGTGGGCGCTTTCCGCGCAGCGGCTGCTCGCGGAGGACTGGGGCGTCGCCGCGGACGTCTGGTCGGTCACCTCGTGGACCGAGCTGCGCAGGGACGCGCTCGCCTGCGAGTCGCACAACATGCTGCATCCCGGGGAAGAAACGCGCGTGCCGTACGTGACGACCGCGCTGAACGGCGCGCCAGGCCCGGTGGTCGCCGTCTCCGACTGGATGCGCGCGGTGCCCGATCAGATCGCCCGCTGGGTGCCCGCGACGTACACGTCGCTCGGCACCGACGGGTTCGGCTTCTCCGACACGCGGCCGGCCGCCCGCCGGTTCTTCCACGTGGACGCGGAGTCGATCGTGCTCGCGGTGCTCTCGCAGCTCGCGCAGGCCGGCCAGGTCGACCGGTCGCTGCCGGCCCAGGCGATCGCCAGGTACAAGCTGGACCTGCCGGTGTCGGAGGCGCTCGGCTAGGCGGTTCGCGGGAACACGCGTGGCGCGCCGGGCGGTCCGGCGCGCCACGCGCGTTTCACGGGGTCCGCGCGGCACCCAGGCCGCGCCGCGTGGTCCCTGGCCAACCAGGCGCGCGATTCGTGGCACGCTGGTGTGATGCAGGCGAGAGAGGCCGGGGATCCCGGGCGCCCGACCAGTGGCAGACTGGCTGGCACCGGGCGGGCTGGCAGCGGGCGGCGCGGCGGGACGGCCGCCACTCCCCGGGTGCACCCGGAGACCCTGGCGCGGATCGAGCGGTCGATGGGGGCGCTCGGCACCGCCGCCATCGCGGCGATGGACGAGCGGCTCCCCTGGTTCAGGAAGATGACCGCGGAGAACCGCTCCTGGCTCGGGCTGGTGGCGCAGGCGGGCATCGCCTCGTTCGTGGACTGGCTCAAGCACCCGGAACGGATGCGGCCCGCCGCCACCGAGGTATTTGGCACCGCCCCTCGTGAGCTGGCGCGCGCGGTGCGACTGCAGCACGCGGTCGAGATGGTCCGGGTGATCATCGACGTGGTGGAGGGGCAGGTCGACGCCCTGGCGGCACCCGGTGCCGAGGCCGAGCTGCGCGAGGCGGTCCTGGTGTACGCGCGCGAGATCGCGTTCAGCGCCGCCCAGGTGTACGCGCGCACCGCCGAGGCCCGCGGCGCCTGGGACGCCAGGCTCGAGGCACTGGTCGTCGACTCCCTGGTGCGCGGCGAGGGGCAGGAGTCGCTCAACTCCTGGGCGTCGGCGCTCAACTGGTCGTCCTCTCCCGTTTCCGTGCTGGCGGGGACGGTGGAGGGCGATGAAGCCGAGCCGGTCATCGACGAGCTGCGCGCGGCGGCCAGGCGGGCGCGCCTCGACCTGCTGGCCGGCGTCCAGGGCGGCAGGCTGATCGTCGTGCTCGGCGGCGCCGATGACCCGATGACCGCCGCGGAGAAGCTGGCCGGGCTGTTCGGCCCCGGCCCGCTTGTCGTGGGGCCCGCGGTGCGCGACCTGCGGTCAGCGCACGCCTCTGCCCGCGCCGCGCTGGCCGGGCTGCGGGTGGCGCCCGCCTGGCCGGACGCGCCGCGCCCGGTCTTCTCTGACGAGCTGCTGCCGGAGCGCGCGCTCGACGGCGACGCCGACGCAGCGGCCGCCCTGGTCGCGCACGCGTACCAGCCGCTGCTCGCCGGCGGCAGCGCGCTGCTCGACACGCTGACCGCCTACCTGGAGCAGGGGTCGTCCCTCGAGGCCACCGCCCGGATGCTCTTCGTCCACCCCAACACGGTCCGCTACCGGCTGCGCCGGGTCACCGAGCTCACCGGCTACACCCCCGCCAACGGGCGCGACGGCTTCACGCTGTGGGCGGCCGTCATCCTCGGCCGTCTCGCCGCGAAGCGCGGGTAATCGTCTCAGGACCTGCGCAGCAGGCGCCGGGCGATGGTGTATGCCTCGCCGAACGCATCTTCGTTCACCCAGCCGAGTGAGCGCATGTGACGCGGCCAGTCCTCATGGCCGCTCGTTATCCGGTATGCAGGAACGTGGTAGTGCCGCTGCAACGAGAAGAGCCCTGTTTCACATATCGCCCAGTAGTCGTTAGGTATTTCTATCAGATGCTCAAGGTCGAGCGGATACTCGCCGACACGGGCCTGCACTCCCAGCTGAAGTATCTCCAGCAGTCGCTGGAATATCATCGCCGGATCGTAACTGGCGTCTCCCGGGTATCTGTCCAGTCGACGCAGCGGCGCGGTCCGCGGACCCCGCGTTGCAGGCGCTGGCCGAATGCCTGCGCGGACGATACTTGCTGGCCACAGACGGACTGCTCGACGCGGTCGACGTCTTCGCCCGGGCCGTCGAACT
>Ga0335078_10009874_pt1 | contig 14130 bp, 7 predicted proteins | sample Lox_Sample_32_FD_206711 | JGI IMG/M metagenome (GOLD analysis project Ga0335078, IMG submission 206711) | Soil microbial communities from Loxahatchee National Wildlife Refuge, Florida, United States - Lox_Sample_3.2 | ecosystem: Environmental > Terrestrial > Soil > Wetlands | place: USA: Florida...
GATCCCTCGGGCGCGCTGGGAACCTTCAGCCCCGGAACGCTCTATCTGGGCCAGTCGCTTCCGCCGTTCCAACTCAATCCGGCAAGCTGGGCTCCGCAGTTGCCGGAATCGGCACTGTCGTTCGGCAACGTTTTCGACGGCATGAACCCGAATATCCGGCAGCCGTACGTGGAGTCGTGGAACTTCGGTATCGAGCGGCAGTTGGGCAGGGCCAACGCTATCGAAGTTCGATATGTCGGCAACCTCTCGTTACATGAGTGGTTCAGCATCAATCTGAACGAAGCCAACATTTTTGAGAATGGCTTCCTGCAGGAATTCAACAATGCCCGAAACAACCTGGCCATCGCCAACGGGATTTCCGTTGGACAGTTGGTTCCCGGCGTGGTTCTGAAGACCAACAGCTTCGCCAACCAGGGATTGCCCGGGCAGGTGCCGCTCCCGATTTTTGCCGCGGCATTTGCCACCACCAGCGGTTCGCTGTACAACCAGTTCACCACCAACCTGGAATCGGGCGCGGTAGGATCGGTGGCCAACAGCCTGAGCCGGACGCAGAGCTACATCTGCAACATGTTCGGCGCGAAGCTGATTCCCTGCGCGCAGCGCAACCTGGGCGGCGCCGGCACCAGCTACCCGATCAACTTCTTCAACGTGAATCCGTTCTCCACCGGTTCGAGCGACAATTACCTGGACGCCATGGGCACGGCCAACTACAACTCGCTACAGGTGGATTTCCGCCAGCGCCTCACTCGCGGCATGCAGTTCCAGGCGAACTATACGCTGGCGCACTCGCTGGTGGAGGGACCGGTCAATGGCTACCAGGCGAACGCCGGCGGCTCGTTTATCACCGATCGCAATTTCCGCCTGAGCTATCGTCCGAGCACGTACGACCTGCGCAGCCTTTTCCACGTCAACGGCACGTACGATCTGCCTTTCGGCAAGGGGCAGCATTTCCTCAACGGCAGCAAACTGGCCGATGAGGTTCTGGGACACTGGACGCTCGGCACCATCATCATCGCGCAGACTGGTCCGCCGACGCAGATTACCGGCGGCTATCTCACCTTCACCGGTTCGGGCGGCGGCGGCGCCGATGGCGGCGTGTTGTTCGCTCCGGGAGTGACCGGGCAGACGATTCAGAACAATATCGGCGTCTACCGCACCGGCAATCCCTGGGTGGAGACGATCAATCCCAAGCTGCTGGCGCCCAATGGCGGAGTGAATGCGTCGCTGGCATATGCGCCCAATATCTTCCCCGGTATCATCGGCAGCAATCCGTACGTGTATGGACCGGGTTGGTGGAATGCCGACGTGTCCATCAATAAGAGCATTCCGATCAGGGAATCGATCCGGCTGACCCTGCAGGGTGAATTCCTGAATATATTCAACCACACCGCGTTCATGATGGGCGGCATCGGAGCGCAGAGCCTGAGTTTCGGGCAGGACACCAATACCTATACGCTTCCCCGGCGAATCGAACTTCGAGCCAATTTCGAGTTCTAGGCGAACCCCGAGTTCGACCGCAGTCCGGCCTCTTTCGGCGGCGTACCCTCAAAAGGGGACGCCGCCGTTTCTGTTTTGCCCACATTTCGCACTGCGTTCACTCCCAAGCCAATTCCAAAATCCGGAGCACCCCAGCGACGGGAAGCGGCCCGTCAAGGCCGCTTGGCCCCCTCAATAGCCTTAACATCTAAGCGCTTGCACGCACTCCTCAAAATTGGAGACTTCGAGAGCGTTTTCTCCCGATTTTTGTTTATCGGAAACGATTCACAGTTTTGGTTAAACAGATCCGAAAAACCTTGACATCGGACGTGGAACCGCTTACATTCTTGATGACTGATGACCAGTTTTTCAGGGGGCGCATGCGAGTACACGAACGCGGCCGCCGCGATTCGCTGGCATGACAACAGGGCTTCTTCAAACGCCCGGTTCCTGGGTGGGTATCCACCTTCAAGCGTGGACACCCGTGTCACCAATCTGAGGAGCAAAGATGACGTACAAATCCGCTAAATACTTCTCCACGCTGGCCTTGGCGTTGGCACTCCTTTGCCTTGGCCCGGCCGTCTCGCTGGTTTGGGCGCAGACCACGACATTCGGATCGGTCAGCGTCGCGGTCGTGGATCCGACCGGTGCGGCTGTGCCGAACGCGCAGTTGGAAATCAAGGATATTTCGACCAATATTGTCCGAAAAGCCGCGACCGGCCCTACGGGCACCTACACCTTCCCCGACCTGACCTTCGGTACTTATCAACTGACCGTCGGCGGCAATGGGTTTCAAACACAGGTTTTCTCGTCGGTGCTGGTGCAAACCTCGCGCCAGACCGACATTCATGTCGAACTGAAAGTCGGGGCCGCGAGTGAGACCGTTACCGTGACCACGGACGCCGTTCCGCTGGTCGAGCCCGATACCAGTACGCTGGTCGACACCATTGACACCAAACAAGTGACAAACCTGCCGTTGCAAGGGCGGGCCATGTTCTCCCTCGCCTTCCTGGTTCCGGGCTGGAGTTCGACGAGTCCGGGGAGCACGGGAGGCACGTGGGACAACATGCCCGGAGGCGCGATCGTGAGCGCCGATTTCGACGGTACACAATCGATCAGCAACCGCTTCCGCAGCGGCGGTTTCACGTACGGCACATCGGTAGTCCAGCCGCGCATCGAGGACGTCGCCGAGATGACGGTTCAGACAGCCCAGTTGGACTTGAGCGGCAATGGCACCGCCGCGATGAAAATCAGCATCGTCACGCGGCGCGGCGACAACGCGTTTCACGGGCGGGTCTTCGAGGATTTTCAAAACACCGATCTGAACGCCAATTCCTGGCTGAATAACGCCCGCAGCCTGCCGAGAAACATCGTCAAACTCAATGACTTCGGCGGCAGTATCGGCGGCCCGATCCGGAAGAACAAGCTGTTCTTCTTCGGCACATATGCGGAATCCAAGCAGCCTTCGAGCATCACCGCCACCGGCAGCGTGCTGAGTGCCGGCGCGCAACAGGGGATCTTTCAATATAAGGCCGCCAACGGCTCCACTCAGTCCGTCAACCTTCTGAATCTCGGAGTTGCCGCCGGAGGCAAGGGGACCATCAATTCCAACGTGGCCTCTCAACTTTCGGCCATCAATGGCGTCCTGGGCCAGGGGGTCCTCACCGGCACGTCCGATCCTAATATCTCGACTTTGAGTTGGCAGTACGCTGCCGTCCGGACGTATTACTACCCTGCGATGCGCTTCGACTACAACGCCACCGACAAGCTGCGTTTCAACTTGTCCTACAGCCAGACCAAACAGGTGTATCCCGGTGCGAATTCTGCGAACTGGCCCGGCGGCATCGATCCTGTCGATCTGACGTCGAGCAACAATAACAACAAGATTGCCGGCTTCGGCGTGGACTATACCATCAGGCCCACGCTCATCAACCAGTTTCACGCCGGCTTCATGTATCAATACAGCATTTTCGATCCGGAGAACCTGGGCCTGGATCTGACCAAGATTCAAGAGATCTATTTCGGTTACGGAAACAGCCTGTATGACCGGGCCTACCCGCGCCAGGCGATCTCTTCGTATTACCCGATGCTGAGCTGGACCGACTCTCTGAACTGGCAGCGCGGCAATCACACGTTCATCCTGGGTGGCGGCTATCAACATGAGCACGACCACTACTGGAACGGCCCGGGCGGTTATCCGCAAATCTACCTTGGCTACAATGGAAACGAACCCACCTATTCGCCCCTGGTGGCCGCGCTGGCTGCCGCGGGTTTGAACACCACGCAGCAGGGCAACGCCACGGCGCTCTATGCCACGCTGATCGGCCAGATCGATTACGTCGACATCGGCGGCGGCGGCCGTCCGCTCGATCCCAAGACCGGAACCTACCAGCCGTTCGGCGCCTATAACCTGAACGAAGTCCAGCAATCCGGGCACATCTTCGTGCAGGATCGCTGGCGTATCCGGCCGAACCTCACTTTGAATATCGGTCTCCGCAACGACATGGTGGGCGACGATAGCGATGTGAACGGCGCCTATGCCAGCGCCAGCCCCGCCGATCTTTGGGGGCCCACCACGGTCGGCGACATCTTCCAGCCGGGTGCTCTCGGGGGCATCCAGAACCCGATGTTCCACTCGCATGTCCATGCGTACAACACGCAATGGATCAACATGCAGCCGGCGGCCGCCTTGGCGTGGAGCCCCAACTTCGGTACCGGGCTCCTGGGCAAGCTGCTGCCGGACGGCAAGACCGTAGTCCGCACCGGATGGGCAAAGCGGATGTACCAGGAAGGCGCGCAGAATTTCTGGGCATACGCGTCGAACCAGGGCTCCTTCTTCTTCCAGTTCGGCACGGCCCAGCCGGACACCACCGGGGCCGTGGGAACCTTCCAGCCGGGCAGCCTGTTGTTGGGGCAGACGCTCCCGCAATACGCGCTCTTCCCGACGACCTGGGCGCCGAATCTCCCGGAATCCAGTCTGTCGTTCGGCGGCAACACGTTCTGGTCGATGAATCCCAACATCCGCCAGCCATATGTCGAAGAATGGAATTTCGGCATCGAGCGGCAGTTAGGCGGCGGTTCGGCCCTGGAGATCCGCTACGTGGGCAATATGGGCATGCACGGCTGGATGAGCTATAACCTCAATGAAGTGAACATCATGGAGAATGGGTTCCTCACCGAGTTCCAGCACGCTCAGAATAACCTGGCCATCAGCCAGGCCAGCGGTAAAGGGAACTCCTTCGCCAATCAGGGACTGCCCGGCCAGGTTCCGTTACCCATTTTTGCCGCAGCCTTTGGCGGCGTGACCAGCGGCTCCCTCTATACCCAATTCACCACTCAGCTAAAGTCCGCCGCCACCGGCGGCACCGGGGCGGTTGGAACTGTGGCCAATACGCTGGCCGGCACGCAAAGCTACCTCTGCAACATGTTCGGGTCGAAGTTCGCCCCCTGTGCGGCATTGGGCTTGGGCGGGGCCGGCACGAGCTATCCCATCAACTTCTGGGAAGCCAATCCCTTCAGCACCGGCGGCGCCATCAACTACCTGGATGCGGTGAGCCATTCCAACTACCACTCGCTGCAGGTCGAGATGCGCCAAAGAATCTGGCACGGAATGCAGTTCAACCTGAACTACACCCTGTCTCACTCGCTGGTGCTCGGCAACGTGAACGGATATCAAGCCAACACCGGAGGCGCCGGCTACATCACGGATCGCAACTTCAGTCTCAGCTACCGTCCGAGCCCCTACGATATCCGGAACATCTTCCACGCCAGCGGCACCTACGACCTCCCGTTCGGCAAGGGCAAGAGGTTTTTGGCCGCCAATAAACTGGCGGACCGCGTCGTTGGTGGTTGGACCCTTGGAACCATCATCATCATGCAGAGCGGACCGCCGGTTCAGTTTAGCGGCGGTTACGCGACTCTGAATTCATCCGCCAACAGCGGCGTCGTATTCGCCAACGGTGTCACCGGACTGACCATCCAAAACGCGGTTCAGGTGACCCGCACCGGAAATCCCTGGGTCGAGACCATCAACCCCAGCCTGATTGCGGCCAACGGCGGCGTGTCGAGCAACTACTACACGGCCAACGTGACCCCTGGCGCGATGGCCAACTTCAACTACATCTACGGACCACATTGGTTCAACGCCGATCTTTCGGTGAATAAGAGCGTGCCAATCCGTGAATCCGTCCGCCTAACCCTGCAAGGCCAATTCCTGAACGTCTTCAATCACCCGGCGTTCTCGATGGGCAGCATCAGCGCGACCAGCCTCAGCTTCGGGCAGAGCACCACCCTGATCACCACCGCTCGCCGCATCGAAATTCGAGCCAACGTCGAATTCTGAGCGCAGCCGGAAGCCAGGAAGCGGCGCCGCTCCCGATGGGGCGGCGCCGTTTCGCGGTACTGGTACCTGGAAGAACCAACAAATAGTGACAGAACGACTTAGCTACATGGGTTATCGTCGGAGGAACGTCTAAAAAACGTATAATCGATTTGATAACCATGAACCTGGAACAAGTGGCCCGGCGCGCCAAAGTATCCACGGCGACGGTGTCGCGCGTGCTCAATAATGCAAGCGTTGTCAAAAGTTCCACCCGTGCGCGCGTGATCAAGGCCATCGAGGAACTGCGCTACCATCCCAACCTTCACGCGCGCAGCCTGGCGGGTGGGAAAAGCCAGACGATCGGCGTAATCGTCTCCAACCTCGAGAACCCGTTCTTCTTCGATATTTACAAGACTGTCGAGCACGGTGCCCATGCCCGGGGTTATGAAGTGGTCATGGCCAACACCGACTACCGCGCCGAACAGTTGGTGTCCAGCATCCGGCTCATGATCGGCCGCCGGGTCGCCGGCATCGCGGCCGTGGTCTCCGAGATGGAGCCGGCGCTCATCCAGGAACTGACCGAGAGCCGCATGCCCGTCGTCTTCTACGACGTCGGCGCGGCCCGCAAGAACATCACCAACATTCGCGTGAATTACGCGCGCGGCGTCGAGAAAGTGATCGGCTACTTACACAGCATGGGTCACCGGCGCCTGGGATTTATCGGTCACCATGCCATGCTCGGTCCCATCAACGAGCGCGTGAAGGCCGTCATCGATGCCGCGGCGCGCTATCCCGGTCTCGAAGTCCGCATGGCCGCCGACAGCGATACCCTCGAGGGAGGCCGGCAGGCGGCGCGCGCCCTGCTGGAGTCCGGCTACAATCCGAGTGCGCTGGTCTGCGTCAACGACATCACCGCGGTGGGCGCGCTGCATGAAATGCGGCAGCGCGGCGTGAGGGTGCCGCAGGACGTTTCCGTGACCGGGTTCGATAACGTAAAGCTGTCCGAATTCTGCTATCCCGCGCTGACCACCGTGCACATCCCGCGAGACCGGATCGGACACATCATTTGCGACTGGCTGATCCCGCCCGCCAGCCGGCCGGGAGCCGGCGAAGGAGAGGTTTTGATCGAGCCGGAACTGGTGCTGCGGGATTCCACCGGTCCGGCCCGCGTTTCACACGGCTAGCGATGCGGGACAGGCCTTGCGGCCTGCCCCGTGCCAGACTTACAGGCCCTTCTTTACAAGAAACGCGACCAGATCGACCACTCTGCAGGAGTATCCCCACTCGTTGTCGTACCAGGACACGACCTTCAGCAGGTTCCCGTCGAGCACCTTCGTCATCTGCCCGTCCACGATCGAGCTGTTCGAGTTGTGCATCATGTCGCTCGAAACCACCGGATCTTCGGTGTAGGCCAGGATGCCTTTCAGCCCGTTCTCCGCGGCCGCTTTCAGCGCCCCGTTCACCTGCTCGGACGTGGCCGGCTTTTCCAGCAGCAACACCAGGTCGACCACCGAAACGTTGGGCGTCGGCACGCGCATGGCGTAGCCGTCCAGCTTGCCCTTCAACTGCGGCATCACCAGTCCGATCGCCTTGGCGGCGCCGGTGGTGGTGGGAATCATATTGAGCGCGGCGGCGCGGGCGCGGCGCAGGTCCTTGTGCGGGAAATCCAGCACGTTCTGATCGTTGGTATAGCTGTGGATCGTGGTCATCGATCCTTTTTGAATACCGAAATTGTCGTAGATGACCTTGACCACCGGCGCCAGGCAATTGGTGGTGCAGCTGGCATTGGAGATGATCTTGTGCTTGGCGGGATCGTACATGGCATCGTTGACGCCCAGCACCAGCGTGAGATCTTCGTTCTTCGCCGGAGCGGAGATGATGACTTTCTTCACCGGTCCGCGAAGGTGCTTGGAAGCGTCCTTGGCATCGGTGAAGCGGCCGGTCGATTCAATCACGATTTCGGCGCCCACCGACGCCCAATCGAGCTCCGCTGGATCTTTCTGCGCGAAAACCTTTATCTTCTTGCCGCCCAGCGAGATCGAATCGGCCTCGGCGGTGACCGTCTCCGCGATCCGGCCGAGTACGGAATCGTACTTCAAAAGATGGGCCAGCGTTTTGGTATCGGTGAGGTCATTCACCGCCACAAAATCAATGTCATTCCGGCCCAGAGCCGCGCGGACGACATTGCGGCCGATCCGGCCGAAGCCGTTAATACCTACTTTGACTGCCATTGTTTCTCCTTGATTTTAATGGGATCGGTTAATACAAAGGATAACAAGAGGCGGGTATCGGCAGCAACCTTGGAACCGGTACGAAGTACTCTGAATTAGCGGTTTACATCCAGAATCCAGATATTGGAAACCTGCTCCGCCATGATGACGACGATGCTGTCGCGCTGTACGGCCAGGTCGCGGACTTTGGGATTCACACCTCCCATCGAGAGTCGCGGCGTGTCCCCATCGTAGATCGTCAGCGGAGCGCCTCCGTTTGTCGCCTGAATCGCACAGCGCCCCGCCGCGCACTGCAGCGAATATGTCCATTTGCCGTCCGGCGATATGTGCGATCTCCGGGAGTCCGCTGGAAACTCCGCCGGCCGGAACCCGTCGGTGATCCGTGAGGGCGGCCCCGTGCTCTTGCCGGAATTGACCGGCAACGACCACAGGTTGAACCGCTGCGCGCCGCTCTCGAAGACGACCCCCCCGGTCTTCGAGGCCCTCGCGTGGTCCGCTATCTCGGTCCCATTCGTGAGCCGCGATGGCGGTGCGGCCGGGTTGCCGTCGGATCTCAGCGGCCACAATACGATATTTCGCGCCCAGCCGGCACGGCTGCTGAAAATGAGCCCGGACCCGGTCCAGTTGGGATCGCCGATGTTCACGTCCCGCTGATATTGCCGCGGCGCGCCGGCGGCGAAGACCGGAAAGATCCAGCCACCGCCGCCCAGGAACATGAATTGACCATCGGGCGACCAGGCGTGAGCGCCGCCGCCGTGGTCGGGGCCGACCGGACGCGGTGTCCCGCCGGCGCTGGGGACGATGAAGGTCCGGCGCTCCTCGGAACCGAAATACGCGATCCATTTCCCGTCGGGCGAGTACCGTGGCTCATGGCCGCCCGCCGCGAGCAACCGCGGCGCGCCTCCGGCGGAAGCCATCACCCAGATCCCACCACCGTCCTTCTCCGTCCGGTAAGCGATCGATCCCCCATCGGGCGAGAAATCCGGCTCCGATTCATCTTCGGGCGTATTCGTCAGACGCCGCGGCTCGCCGCCAGAAACCGGCTGCACGTATAAATCGAGATTCTTTCCGCCGTCGCGATCCGACGCATACACCACCATCCGGCCATCCGCCGAAATAGCGGGCCAGGTAGTCACGCCCGCATCGAACGTGAGGCGCGCAGGAACCGGCAGCGACGGAGCCGGAGCTTGCCGAAAACAGGTCCAAGCCCCCAGTCCGGCGCAAACCCCGGCGCACATCCAGGCGACCCGTTCGCGGCGCGTCATTATCGTTGAAAGGCGATCTTCCCGCCGACAATCGTATACACCACGTCGGTCGAGAGAATCTGATCGTCAGGCACGGTCAGAATATCGCGGGAGAGCACCGTCACATCGGCCTCCTTGCCCGGCGCCAGCGAACCAATGCGCTGCTCCTCGAATCCGGCATAGGCGTTGTTCCAGGTGTACGATTTCAGCGCCTCCTCGCGCGACATGCGTTGATCGGGATAGAATACCGAGCCGTCCTTAAGCTTGCGCGTCACGGCCGCATAGTAGCAGGCGATGGGGCTGACGTCTTCCACCGGCGCGTCCGTGCCGTTGCCCACCACCGCGCCCGATTTCATCAGCTTCTGCCACACGTACGCGCCCTCTTCGGCGCGCCGCGGGCCGAGCCGCAACAGCACATAAGGCGCGTCCGAGGTGCAGTGGATCGCCTGCATGGCGGCGATCACGCCGAGCTGCCCGAAGCGCGGAATATCGGCGGCGTTCAAGTGCTGGGCGTGCTCGATGCGCCAGCGGAGACCCGTCTTTTCGGGATGTTCCTTGAACACTTTCTCGTAAATGTCCAGCACCTCGCGATTCGCCCGGTCACCGATGGCGTGCACGCAGAGCTGATATCCGTGCGTGATGCAGAGTTCCGCTGCGCGGGCGATATCGGCCGGATCCTCGACGTTCAGACCGGTGCTGTCGGGTTTGTCGGTGTAGGGCGCCAGCAGCCAGGCGCCGCGCGATCCCAGCGCGCCATCCATGTAGCGCTTGACGGCGTGCACCGTGAGACGATCATCGCCCTCGCCGATGGTCCGATAGCGGTCCAGATTCGGCTCGAGGGCGTCGTTCGACCCGCGCAGCATCACCCACAGCCGCAGCTTGAGCTCGCGCCTGGCGGACATGGCGCGCAGCGTGTCAACCAGGGACATGGGCGATCCGGCGTCTTCGAAGGTCGTGATGCCTTTGGACAGACACTCGTTCGTGGCCAGGTCGAGAATCTTGTGCAGCCGTGCGTCGCGCTCCGCGGGCGTCATCGAAGATTGCCATTTGTCGTAGGCGCTCGAGATCAGGCCGGACGCGCGTTCGCGCATCAGCCCGGTGGGATCGCCGCGCGAATCCTTCAGGATCTCGCCGCCCGCAGGGTTCGGCGTCTTGCTAGTGATGCCGGCGGCGGCCATAGCCGCGGCGTTGGCGAAGGTGGCGTGTCCGCTGGCATGCGTCAGCATCACCGGATTGTTCGGCGACACCTTGTCGAGCGAGGCGTGCAGCGGAAAGCCCTCGACATTGGGTTCCGGCGGATGGTCCCATTTGGACTGGTGCCACCCGCGGCCCACGATCCATTCGCCGGGCTTGGCGTTTCTGGCCGCGCGCGCTACTTGCGCGACGATATCGTCCCAGGTGCGGGCTTCCCGCAGGTCGAGACCAAGCCGATACTCTCCGATGCCTGTGAAATGGCCGTGGCCTTCGATGAAGCCGGGAATGGCCAGCTGGCCATGAAGGTCGATAACCTGCGTCTGCGGACCGGTCCACCGGGACGCCTCTGCGCCCGTCCCGAGGTTGGCCACTTTGCCGCCGCGGACCGCCATCGCCTGCACCACCGGCTGGGCGGCGAATTCGGTCACGATTTTCCCGTTCCGCAGCACCATGTCGGCAGGCTGCGCCTGCAGCCATCCCGCCAGCGCCGCGATCAGAAGACCGTGGCGCACGCACTCCTGCGTGCAGCGCCGGCACTTTTGCCGGCGTTCCGCGGTCCGCACACCAGAATTTCGCATGCAGATTAGGATATCGGATGGCGGTAGGATAGGGGCAGTGCAGCCGGGCCAGATCGCAGAATCGCCGAACGCCGGTACCAGGAAACCCGACGCCTTGCGCGTGGCGATTCAGGTAGTCCTGTTCCTGCTCATCTTTTTCTTTCTCGATGTCTTTATTTGCCAGCCCCTGTTTCGCTGGGTGGGCGGAGGGTTCGCCGGCCCCACCACGGCCACGCTGGTCGCGGCGGGGTGCTCCAGTTGGCTCGGGCTGCGCGCCTTTCACGATCTGCCGCTGGTTTCTTTGGGCTTGTGGTGGAATCGCTTGTCGGCCGACAACCTGGCGCTGGGGCTCGCTACGGGCGCGGCGGGAGCTCTCGCCGTTCTGCTTCCGCCGCTCGCTTTGGGCGTGGCCCGGGTGGGACGGTCCGGACCGTTTTCCTGGACCGACACCGCGTTCACAATGGTATTTCTGGCGGTCGGAGTCGCCGGGGAGGAACTGCTCTGCCGCGGATTTGCCTTTCAGGTGCTGCTGGGGCGCGTGGGACCGCTCCTTACTGTCATTCCCATGGGTCTGCTGTTTGGGCTCCTGCACGCATTCAATCCCAGCGCCACCTGGTTCAGCGTCGCCAACACGGCGTCCTTCGGCGCGCTCTTCGGCTATGCCTATGTACGGAGCCGCGACCTCTGGCTGCCGATCGGCCTGCATTTCGGCTGGAACTTTACATTGCCGCTATTTGGCGCGAACCTGAGCGGGATTAAGATAATAAATGAAGTAACGGGCCTCCGCATGGTGTGGACGGCCGGCGGCGTTTGGAGCGGCGGCGAATACGGTCCGGAAGCCAGCGTGCTGACTACCGCGATCGTCTTCGTGCTGTTCCTTGTTCTTTGGAAAGCGCCCGTCCGCCGGCAGCATTCTCCACTCACGGACCCGCCGCAGGAGACTGTATGCGAGCCATCGCTGCCTTCGCCACCGGCGCCATCGCGCTGACATCCATCGGCACCTTGTGGGCGGCCGAAAAGCTCACCCTGGACGATCGCATCGAGATCATCCGCGGATTATCGTCCGAGTACGCCAAGGTGAAGGTGCTGCTGCCACGCTCCAAGAAACCGCTGGAATTCGATGCTTCCAAAGGCTCGTACGACAGGAAGGCGTGGTCCGATATCGCTAAGGAAAGCGGCCCGGCCGCGCGCAACGGCGACACCATCCAGATCACCAAAGTCGACATCGGCCCCGACCACATCCTGCTGCAGATCAACGGCGGCTTCAAAGGCGGACGCAAATGGTACGATGGCGTTGCCATCGGCGCCGGCCCCAGCGCCACGCCGACGCAGGTGCCCATCGGCACCAACGACAGCAACGCGCCCGGCGGAACTTCCATCATCCTGGAGTTCCATAAGCCGCTCGAGCCCATCAAGGCCGCCGAGCTCAAAAAGCTGCTTTCCCCGGTCCTCGATTTCGATCTGCACACTGCTACCGAGCTGTACACCGAAAGCATGCCTCCCGCCATCGAGAAAGCCGTCAAAGAGAAGCGCGTCGTCGAGGGCATGACTCACGAGCAGGTCCTGATGGCGATGGGCCGTCCGCGGGAACATTCGCGCGAAACCAAGGATGGCCTGGAATTGGAAGACTGGGTGTACGGCGTGCCTCCCGGCAAGATCACCTTCGTCACGTTCACCGGCGACAAAGTGATCAAGGTCAAGGAAGAATACGCCGGCCTCGGCACCATCGCGCGCGACCCGGGGAAGTAGGATCGGCCTCATTTGCGCCTTCACGGCGCGTTCTTCGGCGGAACATTTGCAGCTTTGCATCGTCTAAGCGGGGGAAGAGGTGTGCGCTCATGGAACTGCTGCTCCGCGACCTGAAACATTCCCTCCGCATGTGGCGCAAGAATCCCGGCTTCGCCGCCGCGGCGATATCGGTCCTGGCCCTGGGTATCGGCGCCAATACCGCCATTTTTTCGGTTATCAATGCGGTGCTCCTGATGCCGCTGCCCTTCCCCGATCCCGGACGAATTGTCGTGCTGATGAACAGCTCGCCGCAAGGCTCCGGACCGGCCGCCTCGCCGACGAAATACAACAACTGGCGCCGGCAGACGCAGGTCCTGGAAGATATCGCCGCTTACGATACCGGCGGCCCGGGCATCAACCTCACCGGCGGCGACCGTCCCGAACAACTGAAGGGCGCGCACGTCTCCTACGAGTTCTTCCATCTCTTCGGCGCCTCTCCCGTGCTCGGCCGCACATTCACGCAACAGGAAGACCTGCCCAACGGCGGTCATGTGGCGGTGCTGTCGAACGGACTCTGGAAGCGCCACTTCGCCGCCGATCCCAATATCGCCGGCAAAACCATTTCTTTGGGAGGCGAGCCCTTTACCGTCATCGGAGTCCTTTCTTCCAGCTTCGTGTTCGATCCGCCCTCCGATCTGTACCTGCCTTTCCAGGCCGATCCGAACAGCACCAACCAGGGCCACTATTTCCGCGCGGCGGCGCGTCTTAAGCCGGGTGTCTCGCTGGGGGCGGCAAAGGCCGCCATGGACCTGGCGGCCAAACAGTTTGATCGCCAGTTCCCGCAAGCCCTGGGGCCGAACGTCACTTTCTCGGTCGAGCCGATGCAGCAACTGATGGTGCGCAACGTTCGCGCCACGCTCTACGTTCTGCTGGCGGCGGTGGGATGCGTGCTGCTCATTGCCTGCGCCAACGTCGCCAACCTGCTGCTCGCCCGCGCCACGCAGCGGACGCGCGAAGTAGCCATCCGTATCGCCATCGGGGCGGATCGCAGCCGGATCGTCCGCCAGTTGCTCACCGAAAGCGTGCTGCTGGCGGCCGCCGGAGGCATCCTCGGACTGGCGATCGGCATTGTCGGCGTCAAGGCTATCCTCGCCATCAGTCCCGGCGATATCCCGCGGCTTGGCGCGGACGGCTCGGGAGTGCATCTCGACTGGATCGTCCTGGGATTTACCATGCTGCTCTCGCTGGCCACCGGTGTTCTTTTCGGCCTGGCGCCCGCCATCCACGCCTCGCGCACCGATCTCAACAGCACGCTCAAGGAGAGCGGATCGCGCGCCGGCTCCGGATTGCGCCAGAACCGTGCCCGCGGCGTCCTGGTA
>Ga0335078_10009875_pt1 | contig 14130 bp, 12 predicted proteins | sample Lox_Sample_32_FD_206711 | JGI IMG/M metagenome (GOLD analysis project Ga0335078, IMG submission 206711) | Soil microbial communities from Loxahatchee National Wildlife Refuge, Florida, United States - Lox_Sample_3.2 | ecosystem: Environmental > Terrestrial > Soil > Wetlands | place: USA...
GGGCTTCCTGTCGATTTCGTTCGTCGATGCCTTGATCGGGGCGACCACGCTCTATTGTCTGATCCGCATCAAGACACTCGAAAAGCAACACCGCGAAGCCGGTCTCATCCAGTGACCGCGATCCTCTCCCGCATCCTCGCCGGGTTTCTGGCCCTGATCGTCGTGCTGATCGGGTTCGCGTGGTTCGTGCTGCTGCGGCCCATCGCTCAGCCCCAGACCAACGATCCGCTGCAGATCTTCGACCACGGCTCGGTCGGCAACGAGAACCAGCAGGGGCTGCCGTATTGGATCTGGCGGGTGCTGCCGACGCTGTTCCCCGAATACCTGCCGGCGAACCAGGACGGTTACGGCTCAATCGGCGTCTATTGGATGGCCGGGGAAGAGTTGCCGGTCGGTTTCTCGAAGAAGACGCTTGGCGTCATTGCGCGGGTGGCGCCGAACTGCGCGTTCTGCCACCAGGGCACCTACCGCCTCCAGGCCGACGATCCCGCGACTTTTGTTCCGGCCGGCGCCGGCACGCGGGTCAACGTGCAGGGCTTCATCCGCTTCCTGGTCCAGATCGGCCGCCATCCGGAGCGCTTCACCGCCGACAAGGTGATGGCCGCCATCACCGCGATCTACGATATGCCGCTCGGCGAGCGCCTGCTGTACCGCTATCTGCTGATCCCGGCGGTTCGATCGACGCTAGCGGCCCAGGCCACCCGTTTCGCCTGGATGGACTCGCGCCCCGAATGGGGACCGGGACGGATCGACCCGTTCAATCCGGTCAAATTCTACAATCTCGGCCTTCCCGACGACGGCACGATCGGCAATTCCGACATCATGCCGCTGTGGGACCTGAAGGACACGGTCGAGGAGACGAACGGCCGTTACGCCTTGCACTGGGATGGCCTGCTTTCCGACCTCGATGAGACTGCAATTGCCGGGGCGATCGGCGACGGGATGGACTATCAGGGTTATACGAGCGCGAAACCGACGCTCGCGGCGGTCATCGATTTCATCCGCTTGCAGAAGCCGCCGCCTTCGCCGTTCTCCGCCGCAGTCCCGACGGGTGACCCGTATCACGTCGACGCCGCCGAGGTCGAACAAGGGAAGGCGCTCTATCAGGCGAATTGCGCCGATTGTCACGAGCCCGGTGGCGCGCGTTTCCGCACCGTCATCGCCGCGGCGGAAATCGGTACCGACCGCCACCGCATCGACATGTGGAGCGAGGCCGCGGCCGAAAGCTACACGAACTACCGTGAAGGCGGCTACGACTGGGGTTTTCATGCCTTCCACAAGACCAACGGCTATGTCGCCAACGAACTCACCGGCTTGTGGCTGCGCGGCCCCTATTTGCACAACGGCTCCGTGCCTACGCTCAAGGATCTGTTGGCGGCGCCGGCGGACCGGCCGACCAGGTTCTACCGCGGATACGACCTGATCGATCCGGCGGGCGGCGGGTTCGTCAGCCAGGCGGGTACCCCTGCCGAGCGTTTCGGCACGCTCTACGACACGACGGTTCCCGGCAACGGCAATAGCGGGCACCTCTACGGCACCGATCTGTCCGCGCAGGACAAAGAGCGGTTGCTCGCTTTCCTGAAGACGCTCTGACCCGGCCAGTTGACGAGACCAGCCATGAGAAGCATCGCGGTGATCTTGAGACGGGTCGTTAAATGGGCGGCGATCTCGCTGGGCGTCCTGGTCCTCGCGGTCGTTGTCGGCGGGTTTCTGATCTTTCGCGCGATCGTCGAACCCGACAGCGCGAAGTTCGGAACGATCCCGGACGAGGCCAAGGCAGCCGGACGAACCCGCGAAAGCTTGCCGGCGGTGGCCAGGCCGTGCCGCGAGGAACCGGCCGACTGCAGCTATTTCGCGCAAATGGACAAGGGCCTGCTGGTCAAGCCCGCCGACGGCGCCGCTTATCCCAAGGAGATATTGGAGGTCGCGGCGCTCACCAAACTCACGCCGGAAGCGGTGCGTGAGAGTGCGTTGCGCGGCCAGAACGCCTGGATCGCGTGGACCGGCGGTGACGACAGGTTCTGGGAATTCGCCGCGAAAAATACCGCCGGCGCGTTCGATCTGCTGAAAACGGTTTCGTCCCACAAAGGCATGGCCTACGGGCGCCACAATCGATGGTCATGGCTCGGTCTCGTCAACGAGCCGTGCTTTGCCGAGGCCAAAGGACCCGACAACGACCATTTCGGACTGTGGCTCGACCGCCGCGATCCGAGCTGCCCGCCCGATCCGCTCGCCGATCCCGTGAAATATCCAGGCGTGCGCGTCGGCGCGCGCGGCACCACCGTTCCGGTCGGCTCCTATTACGGCGAGCCGACCGGCGTCTTGGGCTTGCGGCTGTTTCCCAATCCGGATTTTGACGAAAAGGCGAAAGCGCGTTGGGATCCCGAGCGCTACTACAGCGACCCGTCCTACTACAACGACAAGAACCTGGTTCGGCCGTATCGGGTCGGCATGTCGTGCGCGTTCTGCCATGTCGGACCCAGCCCGATCAACCCGCCGGAAGACCCCGAGAACCCGAAATGGGCCAATCTCTCGTCAAATCCTGGCGCCCAATATTTCTGGGTCAACCGCATCTTCTTTTGGAATACGCAGCCGCGCGGCGCCGACAACGCCCCCGCCCCCAACGAAGGCAATTTTCTCTACCAGCTGTTCCACACCAACCCGCCCGGAAGCCTCGACACCTCGCTCGTCTCGTCCGATTACATGAACAACCCGCGGACGATGAACGCGGTCTACAGCGTCATCGATCGCCTTCGCATAAGTCTGAACACCGGCGCGGAGACGCTGAACGGCGGCGAACGCGACAACAAGCAGTTCCAGGACTTTCCGCTGACCGCCGCGTTTTCCCAGTTCTGGGACCCGGCAAGCGGCACGACATACACGATGCGGGTGCTCAAGGACGGCGCCGACTCGGTGGGACCGCTGGGCGCGCTCAACCGCGTCTACCTTAACATCGGTCTGTTCAGCGAGGAGTGGCTGCTCCACTTCCGGCCGTTCATCGGCGGCCAGAAGATTTCGCCGATCAAGATCAGCGATGCGGAAAAGCAATCGGTCTATTGGCAGGCCACCGAAGACCGCACCGCCGACATGGCGATCTTCTTCCTGGTGACGGCGCGCCCCGATCGCCTTCGCGATGCCCCGGGCGGCAAGGCGCTCCTCGACGCCCTCGATCCCGCCAAGGTCGCACGCGGCGAGATCGTCTTTGCCGAAAACTGTGCCGCTTGCCACTCGAGCAAGATCCCCGAAATCCCGGCGAACTCCGGCATTGACGAGGGCATCTGCGCCGGTGGCGGCAACGGCCCCGACTATCGGCAGTGCTGGGACCGTTACTGGGCCTGGGTCCAGACGAAGGAATTCAAGGACGCGATGGTCAAGCTGGTGACGGCACGCGACGCCAGCGGTGGAGAGACATTTCTCCAAGGAAATTACCTGTCGTCCGAGCGCAGGGTCCCGGTCGATGTCATGCAGACCAATGCCTGCACGGCGATCGCGACGAACGGTCTTCGCGGCGACATCTGGGACAACTTCACCTCGTCGTCCTACAAGACCCTGCCGCCGGTCAAAGAGCTCACCGCCTATCATCCGGTTTCCGGCGCTGCGATGTCGTTTCGACCCATGGGCAACGGCCGCGGCTATCTTCGCCCGCCCTCGCTGATCAGCCTATGGTCGAGCGCCCCGTTCCTGTCGAACAACTCCGTCGGCTACGACGACGACAGCGATTATTCTCGGCCTGTTCAAGCCGCTGCGCAGAGCAGCAGCTCCTACGGCTCCGGCAGTGCCGAGCGCTGCCCCGCCGCGAGCGACGCCGACCCCTACCTGCCATGCGTCGCGAACCGGATGAAAATGTTCGACCGCTCGATCCGGCAGATGCTCAACCCGCAGACGCGGCGCATGGACAAGCTGACGCAGGTCCCGGTCCCCGGCTACATCTACCGGACAACGGCCCCGTCGTGCCTGGTGATCCCGCCGGGCTTCGCACCGTCATGGGTGCGAAAATTCGCGAAGCCGCTGCACTGGCTGGCGCCATGGGCGATTGAGCGGGACGGCGGCATCGGGCTGGGGCCGCTGCCGAAGGATTTCCCGGTCAATGCGCTCACCAATACGAAACTGCTGCCGGACAACGACGAGCCCGGGGTGGTCGGTCACTATTGGCGGCTGGTGGAAGCGGCGCCGACCCTGCTCAGCGCCTTCAAGCGGATGGGCGGCCGGTGCACGCCGGAGGCCCTCGCCAAGCCGGAAACTGAGGCGACGGCCGAGGCGGCGGTCCGCGATACGGGGTTCATCGACACGCTCGTGGGGCTCAGCAAGTGCCCCGACTATGTCGTCAATCGCGGCCATTACTTCGGCGCCGACCTGTCCGCGGACGACAAGGAAGCCCTCATCGCCTATCTCAAGCATTTTTGAGCCGCGCCGTGCCTGCCGAGGACAGCTTCGACTATGTCGTCGTCGGCGCCGGCGCGGGTGGCGGGGTTGTCGCGGCGCGGCTGGCCGAGGCTGGAAAGCGCGTGCTGGTCCTGGACGCCGGCGGCGATCCGATGAAGCCGCAGGCCGAGGCGTCGCCGCCGCGCCGGCCGTTGCCGGACGATTATCGCGTCCCGGCGTTCCACCCTTTCGCCTCGGAAAATCCAGCGCTGAGATGGGATTTCTGGGTACGCCATTACGCCTCGACCGCGCAGCAGGAAAGGGATTGGCGCTATCGTCGGAGCTGGGAGGGCGAAGCGGTCGACGGCGTGCTCTATCCGCGCGCCAGCGGGCTCGGCGGCTGCACCGGCCACAACGCGATGATCATCGTGCGGCCCACCAACGCCGATTGGAACCACATCTGGCAGCTGACCGGCGACGCCTCGTGGCGCGCGTCCAACATGGAAAAATACTTCCGCCGGCTCGAGCGCTGCCGTTACCGCCTGTTCTTGCTCCGGTGGCTCGGCCGGCTTTTCGGATGCAACCCGACCGGACATGGCTGGCGCGGCTGGTTGACTACGGAGCGCGCCCTGCCGCTGCGGGCCGTCCTCGATTGGCGCTTGCGCCGGACCGTACGCAAGGCGCTGCTCGCCGTGTGCGGCTTGTTGCCGGACGCGGTGGACGACTGGGGCTGGTTCACCGGTAGCGGCGGCGACCCGAACGACAAGCGATTGATGGATGCCCAGGCGTCGACCGCGTGCGTGACGCCGATCTCCTCCGCATGCCACGCCCGCACCGGCCCACGCGAGTTCCTGCTCGACGTGCAGCGGCGGTTTCCCGACAGGTTGACGATACGCCTCAACGCCTTGGTTACGCGCGTCAAGATCGATCCGGACGGCAAGACCGTGCTGGGTGTCTTCTATCGCGAGGGAACGCGGCTCTATCGCGCCTCGGCGAAGCCGTACGGCGAGGCCGGCGAAGAAAAATATGCGAGCGCCGGCCGCGAAGTGATCCTCTCAGGCGGCGCCTTCAACACCCCCCAGCTGCTCATGCTGTCCGGGATCGGCGACCCGCAGCAGCTCTCCACTCATGGCATTGCGGTGGTCAAATCGCTGCCGGGAGTGGGCCGAAACCTCCAGGACCGCTACGAGATCGGTGTCGTCAATCGCGTCGAACCGCCGTGGAAGGCGTTGCGCGGCGCGACCTACACCGCTGCGGACCGCCAATATCGCAAATGGCGCAGGTGGCGCGGCGGCAGCTATACCAGCAACGGCGTGCTGTTCTCGGCGATGTTCGCGTCGCGGACGTCCCATCTGCGGCCCGACTTGTTCTGTTTTTTCCTGCTCGCCGATTTTCGCGGTTATTACCCCGGCTATTCCGAACGCGTCAAAAAGCGCGATTATCTGACCTGGACGGTGCTCAAGGCATACACGCATAACACTGCAGGGATCGTCCGGCTGAGATCCGGCGACCCGCAGGATCGCCCCGAAATCAACTTCCATTACCTCGCCGAGGGCGATTGCCCTGCCGACGACGATCTCGATGCGATGGTCACCGGCATCAAATTCGGGCGACGGGTGGCCGACGCGATCGGCGATCTCGTCGCCGAGGAAGAAACACCTGGCCGCCACCTCTATTCGGACGATCAGCTCAAGCGGCACATCGAAGACAATACCTGGGGCCATCACGCCTGCGGCACCTGCGCCATGAAGCCTGAGGATCAGGGCGGCGTCGTCGACAGCCGCTTCCGGGTCTACGGTCTCCACGGTCTGCGGGTCGTCGACGCGTCGATCTTCCCCCGCATTCCCGGCTACTTCATCGTCACCGCGATTTACATGATCGCCGAGAAAGCCGCCGACACGATTCTGATGGATGCGGGGCCGCAAAACCGAAGGGCTTAGCCTTTCGGCTAAGCCCTTGCGTTTATTGGTGGAGCCAACCGGGATCGAACCGGTGACCTCTACAATGCCATTGTAGCGCTCTCCCAGCTGAGCTATGGCCCCGCACAAATTGCCGGTCGGCAGGCGGCGACCTTAGAAACGCGGCCGCACCCCAGCAAGCGAAAAATCACGGCTCCTCGTCCTCGACATTGTCGATGACCTCGGCCATGTCGTCCTCGTCCTCGCCGAGTTCGGACGCGTCCTCGATCAGCTCTTCCTCCTCCTCGTCGTCGCCCTCGGCGAGCGGCACGGCCTCCTCGTCCTCGGCCGCCTCCGCCTCGTCGACCTCGATCTCGGCATCGGCGTCGACATCGTCGCCGACCGGCGCCAATTCCTTCTCGACCGGCGCGACCGGGCGCGCGCGACGCGCCCTCAGGAATGCCTCCGGATCGTAGGGCGTGCTGCATTTGGGGCAGACGATCTGCTCGCGCATCAGGTCGTAATAGCGAGTGCCGCAGCTCGGGCAGATGCGCTTGGTGCCCCATTCGGGTTTGGCCAACGGATACTCCTTGTTTGGGCGCTGTCGGAGACGGGAAAACCGGCGCGGCATTGCCACAGCCGGCGCATCCTGTCAAAACCAAACACGCCGCGTCGCCGGCGGTTCGGCTGCGGCATATGGGTATTGGCCGCGCGGCGACAAGATGGGCCGGCGGCCCTGGATGGCGACGATGCCCGACGACATGGTTTCGCATTCACCCGCGCCGCTGGCCGGCGCGCGTCCGGCGGCGCCGCTCAGCGGCACGATCCGGGTGCCGGGCGACAAGTCGATCTCGCATCGCGCGCTGATGCTGGGCGCGCTCGCGGTCGGGCGGACGGAGATCACCGGGCTGCTCGAAGGCGAGGACGTGCTGGCGACGGCGGCGGCGATGCGCGCGCTGGGCGCCGGGGTCGAGCGCCGGCCGGACGGGTGCTGGCTGGTCGACGGCGTCGGGGTCGGCGGTCTCGCCGAGCCGGCGGACATCGTCGATCTCGGCAATTCGGGGACGGCGGCCCGGCTCCTGCTGGGCATCCTGGCGACCCACCCGATCAATTGCTTCGTGACCGGCGACGCCTCGCTGCGCAGCCGGCCGATGCGCCGGGTGACCGAGCCGCTGTCGCGGTTCGGCGCGCGCTTTGTGACGCGCGCGGGCGGCCTGCTGCCGCTCGCGGTGACTGGCGCCGCCGACCCGGTGCCGCTCGAGTACACGCTGCCGGTGCCGTCGGCGCAGGTGAAGTCGGCGGTGCTCCTGGCCGGGCTCAATACCCCGGGCGAGACGACGGTGGTCGAGCCCCAGGTGACCCGCGATCATACCGAGCGCATGCTGGGGCACTTTGGCGCTACGGTGCGGGTCGCGCCGGCCGCGGGCGGCGGCAAGCGGATCACCGTCGTCGGCCAGCCCGAACTGGTCGCCGCGCCGATCGCAGTGCCGGCCGACATCTCCTCTGCCGCGTTCGCGCTCGTCGCCGGGCTTATCGTGCCGGGCTCCGACATCACGGTCGAGGGCGTCGGGCTCAACCCGTCGCGCACCGGGCTCCTCGCCAGCCTCAAGGAGATGGGCGCCGACATCGCCTATCTCAACGAACGCATCGAGGGCGGCGAGCCGGTCGCCGATCTGCGGGTCCGCGCCGGGACCCTCGCCGGCGCCGACATCCCGCCCGAGCGTGCGCCGTCGATGATCGACGAGTACCCGATCCTCGCGGTCGCGGCGGCCTGCGCCCGGGGTCGGACCCGGATGCGTGGTCTCGCCGAGCTGCGGGTCAAGGAGAGCGACCGGCTGACCGGCACGGCGGAGGGGCTCTCCGCGTGCGGCGTGCGTGTCGCGATCGAAGGCGACGATCTTGTCGTCGACGGCGCCGGCAACCTGCCGGCCGGCGGTGCGACGATCGCGAGCCGGCTCGATCACCGCATCGCGATGGCGTTTCTTGTGCTCGGCCTCGCCGCCAACGAGCCGGTGCGGATCGACGATGCGCGGCCCATCGCCACCAGCTTTCCGGGTTTCGTGCCGCTGATGAATCGGCTCGGCGCCGGTTTCGCGGAGATCGGGTGAGCCGGGGCTCGCCGCTGATTATCGCCATCGACGGGCCGGCGGCGTCGGGCAAGGGCACGCTGGCGCGCCGTCTCGCCCGGCGGTTCGGCCTGGCGCATCTCGATACCGGCAAGCTGTACCGCGCCACGGCGCTCGCCGTGCTCGAGGCGGGGGCCGATCCGAGCGATGCCGGGGCTGCGGAAAAAGCCGCGCAAACCCTCGACTTCGCGCGCCTTGACGACCCGCGCTTGTTGCGGGAGGACGTCGCCCGCGCCTCCTCGCTCGTGGCGGCGATCCCGGCCGTGCGCGCCGCGCTGCTCGCAGCCCAGCGCAGCTTTGCGAACCGTCCGCCGGGTGCTGCGAGGGGAGCGGTGCTCGACGGCCGCGACATCGGCACGGTGGTCTGTCCGGATGCGACGGTGAAGCTTTTCCTCACCGCCAGCGCCGAGACGCGGGCCGAACGCCGGGCCAAGGAGTTGCGGGAGCGCGGCGCGGCGGCTATATACGACACTGTCCTAGAAGGCATGAAGGAACGCGACGCGCGCGACAGCGAGCGTCGGGTCGCCCCGCTCAGCGCCGCACCCGACGCCGTAACGATCGATACGACACGGCTCGACCCCGACCAGGTGTTCGAGCAGGCTTCCGGGCTTATCGCGCGCTTGTTGGCCGCCCGCCGTTAGCGGGAGGTTCCCGATACCTTGCAGGACCGGGTTCCCGCGGCCGCGCCCGTCGCAACGCCGGCCCACCGCTCCGCTTTGATCCCGGCGGGGCCCGTAGGTCAACGGGATCGAGGATGTGGAATGGCCGTCACCGATACTGCTACCGCCCCCAGAGAAAGCTTTGCCGCGCTGCTCGACGAGTCGATGGGAGTTTCCAGCGGCCTCGAGGGCACCGTCGTCAAGGGCCGCGTGATCTCGATCGAGAACGATGCCGCGCTGATCGATGTCGGCCTCAAATCCGAAGGGCGGGTGGCGCTCAAGGAGTTCTCGACGGGCGGCCAGCCGCCCGACATCCATGTCGGCGACACGGTCGAGGTGTTCCTCGAGCGGATGGAGGACAAGAACGGCGAAGCCTCGTTGTCGCGCGAGAAGGCGCGGCGCGAGGAGGCGTGGACTCAGCTGGAGAAAAATTTCCAGGCCAACGAGCGCGTCACCGGCGTCATTTTCGGCCGGGTCAAGGGCGGGTTCACGGTCGACCTGTCGGGTGCGGTCGCCTTCCTGCCGGGCAGCCAGGTGGATATCCGCCCGGTGCGCGACATCGCCCCGCTCCTCGGTACGCCGCAGCCGTTCCAGATCCTCAAGATGGACCGCTCGCGCGGCAATATCGTCGTCTCGCGCCGCGCCGTGCTCGAGGAGAGCCGCGCCGAGCAGCGCTCGGAGCTGGTGGCGAGCCTCAAGGAGGGCCAGATCCTCAACGGCGTCGTCAAGAACATCACCGATTACGGCGCCTTCGTCGATCTGGGCGGCGTCGACGGCCTGCTGCATGTCACCGACATCGCCTGGCGGCGGATCAACCATCCGTCCGAGGCGCTGACCATCGGGCAGAACGTCAAGGTTCAGGTGATCCGTTTCAACCCCGAGACGCAGCGCATCTCGCTCGGCATGAAGCAGCTCGAAGCGGATCCGTGGGAGGGCGTCGAGTTCAAGTATCCGGCCGGCGCCAAGTTCAAGGGCCGCGTCACCAACATCACCGATTACGGCGCCTTCGTCGAATTGGAGCCGGGGGTCGAGGGCCTTGTCCATGTCTCGGAGATGAGCTGGACCAAGAAGAACGTACACCCGGGCAAGATCGTCTCGACCAGTCAGGAGGTCGAGGTGATGGTGCTCGATGTCGATCCGCAAAAGCGGCGCATCAGCCTCGGCCTCAAGCAGACCCTGCCGAACCCGTGGGAAGCCTTCCTCGAAGAGCATCCGGCCGGCAGCGAGCTCGAAGGCGAGGTGCGCAACATCACCGAGTTCGGCCTGTTCGTCGGCCTGCCCGGCGATATCGACGGCATGGTCCACCTCTCCGACATCGACTGGAACAAGCCCGGCGAAGAGGCGATGGAGGATTACCGCAAGGGCCAGATCGTCAAGGTCAAGGTGCTCGACGTCGATGTCGAAAAGGAGCGCATCTCGCTCGGCATCAAGCAGCTCGAGGCGGATCCCTTCGAAGCTGGCATCACCAAGATCAAGAAAGGCGATGTCGTCACCGCGACGATCACCGGCACCTCCGACACCGGCATCGATGTCGCGCTGGCCGACGGGATGCCCGGCTTCATCCGCAAGTCCGAGCTGTCGCGCGACCGCAGCGAACAGCGCCCGGACCGTTTCGCGGTCGGCGAGCGGGTCGATGCCAAGATCACCCAGCTCGACCGCGCCACGCGCAAGGTCACGCTGTCGATCAAGGCGCGCGAGGTCGACGAGGAGAAGCGAGCGATGGCCGAGTTCGGCTCGTCCGACTCCGGCGCGAGCCTTGGCGATATCCTCGGCGCGGCGATCCGGCGGCGCCAGGACGAGGCCGGCAACGAGGAGAAAAGCTAGACGGGGCGGTCACTTGACGCTGTTGCGCGGCTTTGGCACGGTAGCGCGCCATCGAATCCCCCCGGAGCCGCGACCGCGATGACGAAGTCGGAACTCATCCAGCGGCTTGCCGAGAGCAACCCGCATCTCTACCAGCGCGATGTCGAGATCATCGTCACCGCGATCTTCGACGAGATCGCGGCGGCGCTGGCCCGCGGCGACCGGGTCGAGCTGCGCGGCTTCGGCGCGTTCTCGGTCAAGCGGCGCGATGCAAGGGTCGGCCGCAATCCGCGCACCGGCGACAGCGTCAACGTCAGCGAGAAGCACATCCCGTTCTTCAAGACGGGCAAGCAGCTGCGCGACCGACTGAACCATTAGCGCGGAACGCCAAGCGCTGTCGTTCGCCTTGCCGGGCTTGGCCCGGCCTTCCACGTCTTCCCGTCGGGCCCGATCCCCGATCGAGACGTGGACCCCGAGATCGAGTCCCCGGGCGCGGGGAGCGGTATGATGCGATCGGGATGACGAGGGCGTTCGCATGAAGTTCCTGCGGTGGATCGTGCTCGCGATCGTCGCGGTGGCGATGATCCTGTTCGCCATTTCCAACCGCGAGCATGTGATGCTCAGTCTTTGGCTATTGCCGGGCGCGGCGGTCGAGATGCCGCTGTACCTGCTGCTGCTCGCAACCCTGCTCGTCGGCTTTGTCGCCGGCGAGCTGGTCGGCTGGGTGGGGGGCTGGCGTTGGCGGCGCGAGGCGCGCCGCTCGCGCGACCGCATCGCCACGCTGGAGCGCGAGGTCGCGGCGGCGCAGCGGCGCGACGCGCCCGGCGCGGTGGCCGTGGCGCGGCGATGAGCGTCGCGGCGAAAATCTGCGGCCTGTCGAGCGAGGCGGCGGTGGCGGCCGCGGTGGCCGGCGGCGCGGCCTATGTCGGCTTTGTCTTCTATCCGCCGAGCCCGCGCGCGGTCAGCCCGGGCCGCGCGGGCACGCTGTGTCGGGGCGTGCCCTGCGCGGTGCAGCGGGTGGGGCTGTTCGTCGACGCCGACGATGCGGCGATCGACGCGGCGCTCGCGGCGGCGCCGCTGGACGTCCTGCAGTTTCACGGCGGCGAAACGCCGGAGCGGGTCGCCGAGGCCCGCCGACGCTTCGGCCGCCGGGTGATGAAGGCAATTTCGGTCGCCGGACCGGAGGATGTCGCTGCCGCAGCGCGCTACGAGACGGTCGCCGACCTGCTGTTGTTTGACGCCAAGCCGCCCGGCCGGCCGGACGCGCTGCCGGGGGGCAACGGGCTCGCCTTCGACTGGCGGCTGATCGCCGGCCGCGATTGGCGGCTGCCCTGGATGCTGTCGGGCGGGCTTACCGCCGCGCTGCTGCCCGAGGCGGTACGGATTTCCGGCGCGCGGACGGTGGATGTGTCGTCCGGCGTGGAACGGTCGCCGGGAGACAAGGACCCCGACAAGATCCGCGCGTTTCTGGCCGCGGCCGCGGCGCTGTGACGGCGGCAAATCGCCCCCGTCCGTGTCCGCGATCTTGAAAAAGTCGTGTTCGACCTGAGTTGAGAGGACATGCTCGCCGATATCCTGGGCCCGCTGGGCCGCCTGTTCCGCAAGCCGCCGCCCGAGACGCGCTGGGTCGATGTCGCGGAGCTGCGCCGGCGCCTCGCCGCGCCGGACGCACCGCTGGTGCTCGATGTCCGCGGCGCCGACGAATTCGACGGGCCGCTCGGCCACATCGACGGCGCGCGCAACGTCCCGCTGCCCGCGCTGGCGTCGCGCCAGTCGGAGATTGTCGGCGCCGGCCGTCCCGTGGTCTGCGTCTGCCTGACCGACAAGCGTTCGTCCGCGGCAGCGGCGGCCCTCGCCGCCTGCGGCCTCGCCGACGTCGCGGTGCTGCGCGGCGGAATGAAGGCGTGGCGCGAGGTTTCCTGAATTGCGCATCACCATCTGCGGCATCCCCGAGCTGGGGCTCCACACCGGGGCGGGGGTGACGCATGTGCTCTCGATCCTCGATCCGGCGTGGCCCGACCCGGAGGCGTTCGTCGACTTCCCGCCGCACCGCCGCGAAGCCCTGCGTTTTCATGACGCGATCGAGCCATCGCCCGGGATCGTCATGCCGACCGCCGCGCATGTCGGGCGGTTGCTGGCATTCGGCCGCGAGGTTGCCGCGGCGGGATCGGATCCGCACCTGCTGATCCACTGCCATGCCGGGATCTCGCGCTCGACCGCCTCGGCGGTGCTGCTGCTCGCGCAAGCCGAGCCGACGCGCCCGCCGGACGACATCTTCGCCGAGATCGCCCGGCTGCGGCCGCGCGCCTGGCCCAACCTGCTGCTGCTCGAATACGGCGAGGCGGCGCTCGGCCGCCGCGGCGAGATCGTCCCCGCGGTCGGGCTGCAGTACCGGCGGGTGCTCAGCACGGAGCCGCAATTTGCCGCGTTTCTGCGCGATGCGGGCCGCGAGCGCGAGGTCGAGCTGGCCGAGCGCTACCCGGGTGCCGCTCAGCGCTGATAGGCGACGCGCAGCACGACGAACCACGGGTAGTCCGGGTCGACGACCGCGCCCGAGGCGCCGACCATACGGCCGTCGGGGGCGATCGGCACATGCTTCATCGCCACCGAATTGTCGACATTGCCGCCGACCACGTCGAGCCCGCCCGGGTGCTGCGCGACGACGATGTCGCAATGGCCGGGGAAATGGCCGGCCGGCAGTTCCTCGTAGGTCACCGGGTGGCGGGCGCGCCACATGCAGATCAGGTCGCCGGACTGCGGTGCGTACTGCGTCAGCGGCAAGGCGGCGATCGCCAAATCGCCGCGGCTGCGCGCCGCGTTGATGTAGTCGCTGTGGCTCGGCGCGTACGGGAACAAGCTGCCGGCGCCGGCCATGCGCATCACGTAGTCGACGAACGCCGCCGACCAGGCGAACTCGCCGTCCTCGCCGCGCGGGAACGGCACCCCGTTCGCGTCGTGCATCCCGGTCCAGCGGCCCTCGGGGCTGCCGTAATCGAGGCCCTGCCACCAATAATCGCCGACCCGCTGCCACAACCCCTCGTCGCGCTCCTGGCTGTCGGCGCTCTCGCTTTGCGGGGAGATCACGACCTTTTGGCCGAACGCGCGCCATTCGCGCAGCGCGATCTGCACCGCCGCTTCGCGCGAAAACGGCTGATGCGGTCGCTTCGCATAAGGCGGGATCTGGACGTCGCGCGGGATCGCCGGCGGCGCGGCGGCCGGAGCCGCACAGGCGGCCAGCGACACGACCAGCAGCGCCGCGGGAATGCCCCTAGAAATCATAAA
>Ga0335078_10009877_pt1 | contig 14128 bp, 13 predicted proteins | sample Lox_Sample_32_FD_206711 | JGI IMG/M metagenome (GOLD analysis project Ga0335078, IMG submission 206711) | Soil microbial communities from Loxahatchee National Wildlife Refuge, Florida, United States - Lox_Sample_3.2 | ecosystem: Environmental > Terrestrial > Soil > Wetlands | place: USA...
AGCCTAGCAGCGTCTCCGTAGGCCGCCTCCTTCATGACCGTGGCGAGCAGGCGGAATGCCGCAACCCAGGCATCACAGAGTTCGGGAGTGAAATCGGCGCCGAGTCCTTTTTTGAGCGTGCGCAACAACGCATTGCCCACATAAGTGTAATGCACCGGTTCAACCCCGTAGTCGAGATGCTTGACCGCGAGCTGCTTGACGGGATTCAGAATCTTTTCCGGATTGTGCAGCGACCGCACGACCAGGCTCAGCGCCGACAAAAGCTTTTGCCGCTGCGCCGGCATGTCGCCCTTGAACATTTTCCGCAATGACGGATCGATCGCAAACAGCTCGGCATAAAAGATTTCCGCGACCTTGTCGCCCAACTTTGCCGCCTTTTCGAAGCTTCGCTGGACCAATTCAACCTGGTGCGCGTCCACGACCCCCTCCCGGAACAAAAAGCGTGCCGATGTTATGGGCAGGGGCGTAACAAAGTATGAAAGCAACGATCAGCGACGCGAAAAGTCGCTGAGCTAGATTAGCAAAATAGTTTGTCATTGCCGCGTAGTGCGGCGAGACAGGTTAGGGTCAATGCCCCGCAAATGCCGGGATCACCTCGCGTGCGAACAGCCGCATCGATTTTTGCGCCTCGGCGAGCGGCAGCGTGCCGAAATTGATCTGCAGCGAGGCGTGCTCGAATCCGCCGACCCTGTCGTGAAAACTGCGGATGATGTCCTTGATCTCGTCGGGCGTGCCGACCAGCGCGCCGCGTGCTTCGATCTGATTCTCCAAGGTGAAATTCTTCATCCGGCCGATCGAGTCGCCATAGCCCTTGTAGTCTTTCGACGCCGTACCTTGCGTCCATTCGCCGGCGGATTCGAACAGCGCCTTGAAATAATCCTCGAACTGCGGGCGCGGGATTTCGCGCGCGAGCTTCTTGTCCTCGTGGCAGAACATGTGAAACGCGATCATCACCTCGCCGTCGCCCGGATGGCCGGCCTTGCGCCAGGCATTGCGGTAGATCGGAATCAGATCCTTCAGCGGCCCGATCGGGATTGACATCAGCGCGTGCCCGGCGCGGCCGGCGAACTCGAACGAGTCTTCGGTGCGGGTCGAGGCGATATAAAACTTCGGCCGCGGCTTCTGCGTCGGCCGCGGCAGCGAGGTGACGTTGTCGAACGAATGAAACTGGCCGTGATGGCTGACATTCTCCTTGGTCAGCAACAGCTCGATCTGCTCCAGGCCTTCGCGGAAACGCGCCACCGACTCATCGGGCGAAATACGGAAGCGGCGGAATTCGTGCGGCAGAAAGGCACGCGCGAAGCCGACGTCGAAGCGGCCGCCCGAAATGGCGTCGAGCATGCCGATCTCGCCGGCGAGTTTCAGCGGATTGTTGAACGCCGGCACCACCGCGCCGGTGACGAGCCGCATCTTTTTGGTGCGCGCCGCCGCCGCGGCCAGAAACAGGATCGGATTGGGGCTATAGCCGCCGTAGCGCTCGAAATAATGTTCGACCGACCGCGCATGCGAGTAGCCGAGCTCGTCAGCCTCTTCGGCGATATCGAGGCTCTCCGCGTAGTAGTCCGCCGGGCTTTTGTCGCGCGGCTGGAAATTGGGAAAAAACTGCACGCCAAACTGCATCGCCCACTCCCTGTTCGGGTTCTCTTAAACCGGGACGTTGACGTGAACGTCAAGCCCGTAGGCGGCCACCATCGCGCCGACCTGCTCGCTGCGGCCGATATGGGCATTGACCACCGCACCGATATCGCGATGCAGCTCGCTGGCGGTGCGTTCGGCCTTCGGCTTGATCTGCGCGCTCAGGTAGGCGCCCTCGGCGCTGTTGGCCTCGACCAGCGCCCGGCCGAACGGCAGCTGCATGCGCTGGTAGCGCTGCAGGCCGCGCTCAAGGTCGCCGCCGGCGCCACGGATGCTGTCGGCGAGGCAGGCCGCGTCGAGCGCCGCCTTGGTGGTGCCGGCGCCGGCATGGGGGCGCGCGACGAACGCCGCATCGCCGGCGAGCGCCACGCGGCCGAACACGATCTGCGGCGAGGCGAGATCGTAGATCGGCTGGAAGAACGGCGCGGCGAGCGCAAAAATCTGGGCGACCTGCGGCGCGAGAAGCCGGCTGGCGTCGGCTTTGACGCAGGCGATCACGTCCGGCCGGATCAGCGGCGGCGGAATACCGGCGGCATGGTGCCGCCCCTGCGCATCGGTGCACATATCGGTCAGCGCCGCGCGATCGGCCGGGCGGTACCAGACGATGTTGTAGGCGCGCCGGCCGACCGCGGTGTCGTTGTCGCGGCCCGGCACCGCGTAGCTGATGACCTGCTCGCCCTCAGGCAGGCAGAAGGCGTAGAGGCCGACCATTTCTTCCCATAGCTTCGCCGGGACATCGGCTTCGTCGATCGACGCGCGCCACGCCACATAGCCGGCGTAGTGCGGCTCGACGTCGGGCAGGAATTGCGCGCGCACCGCCGAGCGGATGCCGTCGGCGCCGACCAAAAGCTCGCCGCGTTCGCTGGTGCCGTCGGCAAAGAACGCGGCGACGCCGGTGGCGTCCTGTTCGATGCGAACGAGCCGCTTGCCCAGCCGGTAATTCGGCGCCGGCAGCGCATCGAGTAGCGCGCGGTAGAGCCGCGACCAGCCGCTCAAGGTGCGCGCCGTCGGCCGCTCGATGACGATCTTGCCGTTGCGATCAAGGCACACCGCACGCGTCGGCGTGATGCCCATGGTGTCGTCGAAATCGACGCCAGCGCGCTTGAGAATGCCGATGAGCTGAGGGTGGGTGCCCAGACCAACGCCGCGGCTCGCCAGTTCCTCTTCGTTGCGCTCGAACACCACGGCGTCCCAGCCGATCGTCCGCAGCAGATGCGCCACGATCAGCCCGCCAAGCGAGCCGCCGATGACAAGCGCTCGGCGATTACTCATGCGACGCCGTCATTCCGGGGCGCGCCCAACGGGTCCGGCCCGTAGTGGCCGGCCCGATGACAGGCTCCGGCGCGACCCCGGAATCACCATCACGGCAGCGCCCAGGACATGGCGTCGTGGCCGGGCTTGTAATCCATGTTGGTCGCCGACGGATTGCGGTTGATCAGCGGTCGGGCATACATCGGATTGGTCTGGCTGCGCGTCTCGTGCTCGACCGTGAACAGCACTTCCTTGGTGTCGAGGTCGATGATGTCCTTGAAGCGATATTCGTACTGGTTGCTCTCCATCGTGACCAGGCCGAGGTCGAGCAGCTTGCGATAGGGGCCTGAGAAGTCGGCGATGTAGATCTGCACGTGATGCTTGTCGTAGGGCTGTTCCGGCGCGTCGGTCTCGCGGAAAACAAAATACTGCTGCTCGCCGACCTGGACGCGCGCCTCGGGTCCGGCGCCGTTCTTGTGCACCTCGGATGGTGCATCGAGAATCTCGCGATAGAACCGGGCAATGCCCGCCGCCGTGCCGGGGCGCACGTCAAAGCGGATATACGGCATGCCGAGCTGGATGCGGCCGAAATGCTCGGGGTCCGGCGTGTGGACGTGAATGCGGTTGCCCCACGGGCAGACGGTCTCGACGCAATCGTTGCTCTCGCGGAAATCGAACTTGGTGCCGTCGAGCTGCTTGCTCTTGCGCACCCGCGTCAGCCGGTCGAGCAAGCCGGCGCGGTCCGGCGATACCAGTCCGATGACGCCGCGCAGCACGTCGGGCGACCCCATCGGCAGATGGAACTGGCTCATGCCGACATTGATCCACATGTTGCGCGAGGTGGTATTGAGAAACGGGTCGCGCGTATAACCGAGCCCAGTGACGTAATAATCGGTGCCGTGATGCTGGTCGGTGATGCACACGTTGACGTGGCCGATGCCGACAATGTTGCCTTGGTCCTCGGCGGCGCGGTCGTATTTCTTCTGCTGCATGGCGGGCTTCCTTCCTGGTGGCCGGAATATTAGGCGCGGGCCGGGGCGCGCTCAACTGCTCTCTGGCCGTATCCAAGGCACCAGATACGCGCCATGCGGCGCGCGCAAGGCGGTCAGCGGCTGCGGGACAACGCGAGCCACGCGCCGCCGCCGATCAGGCACAGACCGCTCCCCCGCGACAGCAGACGCACGCGGCGCGTCGAGAGAAGGCCGGCGGCGTGGCCGGACAAGATCGCATAAGCACTGTCGGACACGAACGCGATCACCATCGCGGTCACGCCGAGCAGCAGCACCTGCTGGACGTAGTTTCCATTCGGATTGATGAACTGCGGAAACAGCGCGCCGAATAAAAGCAGCGCCTTGGGATTGCTCATCATCACCAGGAATCCCTGCAGGAAGAAGCCGACGCGCGGTTTCTGGGCCGCCTGCGGAGTGACCAACGAGCCTGACGAACGTAGGAGCCTGATGCCGAGCCAGACCAGGTAAGCGGCGCCGGCGAAACGCACCCAGTCGAACCACCAGCCCAGGGCCTCGATCAAGGAGGCAAGGCCGGCGAGTACGATGCCGATCATCAGCGTGAAGCCGAGTTGCGAGCCGGCGACGTTCAAGAGTCCGGCGCGCGCGCCATGGCGGATGCTGTTGGCGACGACAAGCGTGACGGTCGGCCCCGGAACGATCACGATAATGATGCAGGTCGCGACATAGGCAAGATACAGATGAAGCATCACCGACGAATTCCTCCCCTTACTCACCGGCGGCCAGCAGCTCCGGCCGGTACTCGAAATGCATCGTGTCGTAATGATACCACTTGCCGCCCCAGATGAACCCGTGCTTCTCGAAGATCGCGACGATCTCCTTGGGCATGCGGTTGTGGTAGGCGATCTTGCCGGCGTGTGGCCGCCAGAACCAGTAGTCCGAGAACTTGAGATTAAGATCGATGGCAATGCCGTAACTGTGCGGGCTCGGCTCGCCGGTATCGGCCACGGCCCGGCAGTTGTACGTGCCGGCGATCGGATACGCGGCCTGCCTGATCGCGGCCGGCAGCGTGTCGAGTTCGGCGGCGACTGCGCGCAGCTGAGTGTCGGCGCCGTTCACCGAAGTGAATTGGATGGCCTTGCCCCAGGTCTTCGGCAGCCAGACGACGCGTGCGAGCCGCCGCGCCACCTCGCCCTTTTTGCAATCGCCGTACAGCTTGTTGAAAAACGCTGTGTTGCGGAAACGGCCGGGATCGGAATCGGCTGCCGGCGGCTCCTTGAGCGCACCGCGCGGATACGGAATACGAAACTGATCGGCGATGCTGGCGTGGCGCAGCAGCTCGTCGAGGCTCTTGTGATCGTCGCCGTCGCTCACCGGCATCGTAGTACCGTCGCGCCAGCGCAGCGTCGTTGCATCATGCCCGGCGAGCGCAGCCGGGTAAGCCGCTACCAGCGCGTCAAGCGCGCGGCCGATCCGATCGGTCTGCGCGGTCGCCGCGCCCGTGAGCACGATCAGCGCAACGGCTGCCCAAACTCTCGCATACATGCGAAGCCCTCTTTCAAACACATCGCGTGCACCTTATCGTGGGCTGACGCTGATGTCGGAACAAAATCGAGGGGCAACACGATGCGCATGCTGATGACAACCGCGCTGACCGCATTGACGCTGGCGGGGGCGCTCGCGCCGTCCTATGCGGCGACCTGCGAAGCGCTCTGGGTGGAGCGCAACACCTACTACAAAGCCGGCGGCTATTGCTTCAAGACGCCGCGCGCCATCGCCCATTTCGGCAATGCGGGCTGCCGCTACGACAACGAGAACGCGGTGCCGCTGTCGGCGGCGGTCCGCAACCGCATCGCCGAGATCGTCGCCCAGGAGCGCATCCAAGGCTGCAGCGATTAGTCGAACTCCTTCTCCCCGCGCGCGGAGAGAGGTGCTTTTACTGCGGCTCGATTTTCGCCTGCTTGATGACCTTGCCCCATTTGGCGCCTTCCGACACGATGAAGGCGCTGAATTCCGCCGGCGTGTCGGATTGCGCGACGATGCCGATGGCCTTGAACTTCGCCACCGTTTCCGGCCGCTTGAGATCGGCGGCGAGGTAGCGGGCGATGTCGTCGATGATCGGCTTCCGCGTGCCGGCGCGCGCGAACAGGCCCTGCCAGGATTGCGCTTCATAACCCGGCACGGTCTCGCCCACGGTCGGCACGTTCGGCATGTCCGGGTCGCGCTTGCCGCCGAGCAGCGCGATCAGTTTCAGCTTGCCGGACTGGATCAGCGGCGTCGCCGGCGCCAGATCGGTGAACTCCATCGACACCACGCCGCTTGCCACGTCGGTCAGACCGGGGATCGAGCCCTTGTAGGGAATGTGGCGGATGTTGACGCCCGTCATGGTCTTGAACAACTCGCCGAAAATCTGGTGCGGCGTACCGACGCCTGCCGACGCAAATGTCAGTTCATCGGGATGCGCCTTGGCGCGCGCGATCAGCTGGGCGACCGTGTCGATATGCAGGCCCGGATTCACCACGAGACCGAACTGCGTCAGCCCGACGACGGTGATCGGATCGAAATCCTTGGCCAGATCGTAGGACACGTGCTTTTTCAGGAACGGCAACAGCGTGATCACGCTCGGCGCATGCAAAAGCGTATAGCCGTCCGGCACCGCGCGCGCCGCATACGAGATGCCGATCTCGCCGCCGGCACCCGGCTTGTTGTCGACCACGAACGTGCCGTGCATCTGCCGCTGCAGCACTTCGGCTTCGTAGCGCGCCAGAATGTCGGTCGAGCCGCCCGGCGTGAACGGCACCACGATGGTCACCGGCCGGCTAGGGTAATTGTCGGCGCGCGCGGCGCCGAGCCACACCAGCGCGACCGCCGCGCAAGCCAGTGTGACGGCACCCGTCGCTTTTCTGCCAATGACGTTCATTTTTCTTCCTCCCGGCCTCGCTGCTTCGGGCCGCATCGTCAGTGTATCCGGCCGCGCGCACGAGCGCATTTTGAAATTCCGCCGCACCTGCGCGGGGCATAGCGGTCACCGTGCCGCGGCCCCGGCGCCGCCTGCCATGCGCGGGCCTGCAAGAAAAGTCGACTGCAGCGTGAACCCACATTGCGGATCGCACGACAGAAACAGACGGGGGCCTTTGCAGCCGCCAATTTGCACCGCCCGGCATTCATTCTATGCTGGCCGCTGGACGGGATGGCCGTTAAATGCATCCGACACGACGCTTAGCCGGGCAGTTCTCATAGGTCACGGAGACCGATCAATGGCCCACGGAACACTCATCCTGGCCGCCGCTGCCCTCTTGGCCGGTGTGGCGCAGGCTTCGGCGCGCGACGCGGCGCCCAAGGTGCCGACCGCGCTGGTCGAAGACGTCAAGAGCGGCACCGCCGGGGTCGAATTCATGGACTATGTGGGCAGCGGCCAGATCATCAAGCTCGGGCCCCATGACACGCTGGTCCTCAGCTATCTGCAGTCCTGCGAACAAGAGACGATCACCGGCGGCACGGTGGTCATCGGCGCGGAGCGGAGTGACGTTAAAGGCGGCCAAGTTGTCCGGGCCACCGCCCCCTGCGACGGCGGTAAGGTTCGCCTGAGCGAGGCCGAGGCAAGCAAGAGCGCGGCAAGCGCGTTCCGGGTGCAGAGCGCCGACACCGAGATGACGCTCTACGCACGGGCGCCGGCGCTGGCCTTCCCGAAGATGCTGCCGCGCGCGGATCGCACGCTCGTCATCAGACGGGTCGACCGTCCGGGCGAAAGCCACGCCATCAAACTCAGCGATGCGAGCGCCGCGATTGGCTTCTTCGATCTCGCCAAGATCAATCTCAATCTGGCGAGCGGCGGCGTCTACATGGCAAGCCTTGGCGGCCAGAACGTACCGTTCCGCATCGACGCCAACGCCAAATCCGGCCCGGCGCCGATCGCCAGCCGCCTGTTGCGCTTCGAATAGCGGCGTATCTGCGCGTCCATGGATCAGGTTCGCCGGCGCGCCGCAATCGTCGGCGGTCTTATTGCACTTTGCGCCGGTCTGTTGGCCGCCTCGCCGGCCTTCGACGATTTGCGCGGCTGGTCGATAGATATTCTGACGATGCTGCGCTGGCGCACTTTCGGCGACCTGCACGCGCCGGCGTCATCGCCCGCGGTCGTCGTCGCGCTCGACGAGGAAACCTTTCGAACCGCGCCCTTCGCCGGCAGTCCGAGCGTCACCTGGACGCCTGAGATCGCCCGCGTGCTCAACGCCATCATCGACGGCGGCGCCAAGGTCATCGGCTTCGACATCGTATTTCCCACGTCCATCGAACAATCCGCCGTGCCGTTCGGTGACGACACCCTGGGCGGCCGCCTGCATGGCTTCGATCGCGATTATCTGCGCGCGCTGGCGCTCGGCGCACGCGACGGCAAGATCGTGCTCGGTGAAGTGCAGAATCAGGACAGCCCGGTGCTGCCCTCTCCCGGTCAGCGCGCCGCCGTCGGCTTCGGCCGCAACATCCGCCCGCTCAACGTCTACAGCGATCCCGACGGCATCATCCGCCGCGTGCCGCTGAGCTTCACGGTCGACGGCAAGCCGACACCCTCGATGGCGGCGGAGCTCGCCGCGCGCGCCAGCGGCGCGCAACCGTCGGCGAAGATCGCCCACGCCGGCGCGGTCGGCGGCACGATCACGCTGAATTTCGCCGGCGGGGCCGATGACGTTCCCACCTATTCGCTCGCCGATCTCAGCGCCTGCGCCGACAAGGGCGACAAGGGCTTCTTCCACCGCCATTTCGACGGCAAGGTCGTGGTGCTCGGCACGGTGCTCGACGTCGAAGACCGCAAGATCACCTCCACGCGCTTCACCGCGGCGCGCGAGGGCGCGCGCGGGGAGCCCTGCGCGCTGACGGTGCCGGCGGCGCGCCAGACCTTCATTCGCGATTCGATATCCGGCGTGTATGTGCAGGCGACCGCGGTGAACAATCTCATTCGCGGCGACGTGCTGACCGAATTCGGCCGCATCGGCACCGGCATCGCCTCGCTGGTGCTGGCGGCGCTCGCGGTCGCCGCCGCTCTGGCGCTCGCGCCCACCGCGGCTGCATTGAGCTTTGTCGGCATGGCGGCGGTCTGGACCGCGGGCGCCACAGTCGCCTTCCGCTACGCGCTGGTGGTGCCGCTCATCGAGCCGTTGCTGACCGCGCTCGCCTCGCTCGGCACCACCATCGGCTATCGGCTTATCCTCACCGACCGCATCGTGGCCGCGCAGGCCGCGCAACGCCGCGCCCACGAGGCCGAAATGGCCAGCGCCGCCGCTATCCAGCGCGCCATGCTGCCGGGCGCCGGCCAAAGCGACTTCGCCGAAGGCAAGCTCGATATCTTCGCCCACATGATCCCGGCGCGCGAAGTCGGCGGCGATCTCTACGACATCGTCAAGCTCGACGGCGGCCGCGTCATGGTCTCGATCGGCGACGTCTGCGGCAAGGGCGTTCCGGCGTCGCTGTTCATGGCAGTCACCCAGACGATCATGCGGCTCGTGGTCCGCTTCGATCAGGACCTGCAGACCGAAATCAACAGCGCCAACAACCTGATGGCCGCCAACAACCGAGAGGAAATGTTCACGACGCTGTTCTGCGGCCTGCTTGATGTGAGGTCCGGCACGATGACCTATTGCAATTGCGGCCACAACGCCCCGCTCGTGCTGCGCAAGGACGCCAGCACATTCGAGACATTGCGCACCTGCGGCCCCCCGCTCGGCATCCTCGATGACAGCAACTATGTGCCGCGGTCGATCGCGCTGGCGCCGGGCGACGTTCTCGTCCTCTACACCGACGGCGTGACCGAAGCGGAGAACATGCAGAAGGCTTTGTTTGGTAACAAGCGGCTCGAGGAGGCGGTTCTCGAGAAGCGCGGAGCGCCCGCGCGCGATGTCGTCGAGCACGTCATCGCGCGCGTCACAGATTTCGCCAAGGGAGCCGTGCAGTCCGACGACATCACCTGCGTGGCGGTGGTTTGTTCGTAACTGCGGGGCCGGGGCTTCGGCGTCTTGGCGCGGTGCTCTGTGAGACGCGATGCTCCTATTGTGAAAAATCTCTATGGCGCGCGGGAACCAATGCTGTCCATGTGTACAGCTTGGCCATGAACGCTGGCATGATCGTCGTATGGCAACGGCTCGGCGCCAATAAGCTCGCGTCCCCGGTGTTCAGCCCGAAGCAGCGCCGCCGCGCTCGATCATCAAAAGGTCGGCCAGTCCGGCCGCGTCGATGACTTCAGCCACGGCGTCAATCGGGTTGAGCAAGACAAAACGGCCGCCCCGCCGGCGGATCGCTTTGGATGCGGCCACCAGATGCCGCAGGCCCATCGAGGCAATGAAGGTAACGCCCGCCATATCCACCGAAAGATCGTGCTTGCTGCCCGAAAGGGTGGCGAGCGGCAGCGCGATCACTTCGGCACCGGAAATGTCGAGACGGCCGGCCAACCGCATCGTTGCCGCCGAGCCTGCATCATGAACATCGAATTTCATGGGCTCCCCCATCCGGTGAGGCCAAAATTCAATGTTACAGTTCTTTGACAAGTCCCCTCAACTGGGAAAACGAACCGACTGCAGAAAAACCGAGGGGGAACCGCAAAGCCCGCGTCGCTAGGCCGCCTTCTTCCGCCTCGCTCCTGAACGAGACGTTCGCTTTGCCTGTTTGGCGGGCTTCTTATTCCGTGCCTTGCGGCCGGATGCGGGAACCGCTGCGGGCTTTTCCGGTGTCAGCCCTCCCTTGGCGTTCTTCACCTTGCCGCGTGTGAGCTGCCAGCCCTTCCAGTTGATATCGAAGACGATGCCGTTGGGGTCGCGAAATTTGCGTTCGAAGCCTTCGTCCTCGGGCTGGCCCAGATCGTAGAAGAACTTGCCGCCCGCCTGCTCGATCTTCTCCTGCTGCTCGGGCAGGTGATCGCACTGGAAGCCGAAATGATGGATACCGGTCCAGCCTTTCGGCACGCCGGAGCCTTCTTCGCCCTTGTATTGCAGCAGCGCGAGGTTGATCTCGCCGTCGCTCATGTAGCAGTTGAAGGCAGTCTTGCCCTCCTTGATTTCGGTGCGCCTGAGCCCGAACGCCTTCTCGTAAAAGTCGGCGGTCTCTTTGATGTCCTTGACGCAAAGCGCGATGTGACGGATGCGAGCAGCCATGATGCGTCCTCCTGTAGACGGCGCGAGTGTCCTCAATCAGGGATTCCAAGTCAAACTCGAAGTCCTTGCTGGACGGGCTCGAAACCGGCAATCGATAGAATTATGCAAGGCTGGCCGGTGCCCGCCGGGCTTGCCATCGTTGGGGGATACGGCAGCTGCAAAAAAGGCGGCCCTCACTCCACGCATTTGTTAGCGCTCGGGCGTGTACTCGTAAAACACCAGCAGTCTCGATGTCGGCTGTTGGGGAGATTGCCGGACATCGCAAGGCGATAGTCAATCGGTTGAAAATGACCCTGAGCATTATTTCGCGACCATCGATTGATGCGCTGCGAAAGGCTCGTGGACCGCGGCTTCAAGGCCTCTTGTCACGCTCCTACCGGGCACCGGTTTCGGTGCTCCGGCAGGGCAACGGGAAACGGTGATTATGCCGCTGCTGACATCTCAACCGCGCGAAGGAAGGCGAGAATGTCGGCCATCACCTCATCGAAGTGCTCGTTGAGGAAGAAGTGACTCGAATTCGGATAGAGCTTCAGACGCGCACCGGGAATCAAGCGGGCGATCTCCTCCGAGCACCTTGGCGAGCACCACGGGTCCGTATCGCCGCAATTCACCAGGGTCGGGGCACTGATTCCGCCTATGCGTGCACGTGAGTCGTGTTCGAGTATAGCAAGGGCCGAGTGAATGAAAGCATGTGCTGGGCGCTGCGCATCGCCGAGTGCCTTCTCCTTCGCGTCGATCTCGTCTTTGTGGCTATTGAAATAGCTCGGTGTGTAGCAGGCGATCGTCATGTGGCGCGCCGCTTCTGCTGCACCCTGCGATTTGTAGACGTTCATGATGTTCTCGGTCACGCGCGCGCCGAAGCGATCGAACTTGGCAAAGGAGCCATTTATGACGAGGCTCAGGACACGCTCAGGACGATTGATTGCTACTTCCTGTACGATGCAGCCGCCCATCGAAATACCGTATAGATGAGCGCGTTGGATGCCGAGTGCGTCCATTAGCCCAACGGTATCTTCGGCGAACATTCTGGTCGAATAGGGAATGTCCGGGCAGCTCGTCCGTCCGGTGCCGCGGTTGTCGAAGCAGACCACCTGATAATGCCTGCTGAGGCGCTCAATCTGCCGCGCCCAAGCCCGCGCATCTCCTGCCAAGCCGCCGATATGCACCAGCGGCGTACCCTTACCATGTACCTCGTAGTACATCTCGATGTCTTTGACTTGGACTTTTGGCATGGCAATCCTCCTTGAGAGCTGCATGGTGGAGCAGCAATCAAAGCCTGAACCAGCACTGCCTTGGAGTCTCGAATCCGTTCCGAAAAAGGTCGAAAATATTTCGGAATTGGGCTTAAATCGCGCGATGGCGATCTATGCCTTTGGACCGTTCCGCCTGGATTCAGAGGCGGAAATTCTATTCCAAAGCGCCGATCCCCTACCTGTGGGGCGGCGCGCCGTGGCGTTGCTTCGGGTGTTACTGGAACGTCCGGGCGAGCCAGTTTCAAAAGAGACGCTGATCGAGGCGGCGTGGTCCGGTCTGGCGGTCGAAGAAAGCAATCTTACCGTCCAGATCGCCGCGCTCCGCCGCTTCCTGGGCGCGGAGACCGGAGGGGACGGTTGGATCGAAACTCTGCCCCGTCGCGGCTATCGATTTGTCGGGCCGCAAGTCACGACGAGCACCGCGCCGACCATCGCCAGATCGCAAATCGACACCGCTCCGCGCCCGGCGTTCGCCGATAGGCCGTCAATCGCGGTGCTGCCGTTCGCCAATATGAGCGGAGATGCGGAACAGGAATACTTCGCCGACGGCATGGTCGACGAGATCATTACCGGACTGTCCCGTATCAAATGGCTGTCGGTCGTCTCCCGGAATTCGAGTTTTATCTTTAAGAACATGCCGGTAACGATGAGCGAAGTTAGCGGCAAGCTTGGCGTCCGCTATGTGCTTGAAGGTAGCGTGCGCAAATGGGGTAATCGTGTTCGGATCGCCGCGCAGCTGATCAACGCGGAATCGGACGCGCATCTTTGGGCCGAGCAGTATGACCGGTCGTTGGAAGATGTTTTTGCCCTTCAAGACGAGATTACGATGTGTGTGGTCGGTGCAATCGAACCAAGCTTGAGGAAGGCGGAGCTTGAGCGCATCAAGCGACAACGGCCCACCACCTTCAATGCCTATGATCTCCTTTTGCGCTCCCAACAACTCGTTTTTGCCGGCATGCCTAAAGAGGCGGAGAAGGCTATCCCGCTGCTAGAGGAGGCCCTGAAGCTTGAGCAAAATTACAGCACTGCACACGCGTATTTGAGCTGGTGTTTCCACTCACGCTTCGGCCGCGGAGGACTACGCGAGGAAGATCGCCTCACTGCAATTCGCCACGCCCGTGCGGCGATTGCCTTCGGCAGCGACGACGCTACAGCGCTTGCAATCGCGGCCCTTGTCCTCGCATACGATGGGCATGACACGGTTACCGCGCTGAAAGTGTTTGATCGCGCGCTCGATTTGAGCAACTGCAACATCTACGTACTCTGTTGGAACGCTGCAATACTGGCTTGGACGGGAAAGACCGAGTTAGCTATTGAGCGAGCGCAGCTGGCGCTTCGGCTCGGGCCGTTTGATCCGATGATTTGGCGAGCAAATCACGCACTGGCCGTCGCCTACTTTCATCGACAAAGTTATGCCGATGCAGCGGAAGCTGCACGAAGCGTGATTGACGTTAATCCAGTCTACAGTCTTCCGCGGGCATTCCTCGCGGCTGCGCTTATTCGACTTGGACGGACGGAGGAAGCCAAGACAATAGCCCAGACAGTATTGGAGTGTGACCCGTCCTTCACCATTCGCGGGACCTCAATCTATGCCGAACTCGAGCCGGCTGTGTTCGGGCCATTCGCCGAGGCGTGGCGCGAAGCCGGGCTGCCGGAGTGATGACAAAAAATAACGTTGGATCACAAGTGATGCGTGAAATCTCGTCTTGCGCTGAAGAGGCGGAATCTTTTGCCGAATTAGCTGCACTGCCATATGTCGGTTCTGACACGTCACGACTGAACGGACGGTGGTCTCAATCGACGCGATCGGGGTGAAATCCGACGTGAGCGTAAGGATGCCAAAGCCGCGCGGATGACCCAACATTGATATTGAATTTGCATTCCA
>Ga0335078_10009878_pt1 | contig 14127 bp, 5 predicted proteins | sample Lox_Sample_32_FD_206711 | JGI IMG/M metagenome (GOLD analysis project Ga0335078, IMG submission 206711) | Soil microbial communities from Loxahatchee National Wildlife Refuge, Florida, United States - Lox_Sample_3.2 | ecosystem: Environmental > Terrestrial > Soil > Wetlands | place: USA: Florida...
GCGAGCGCGCGTACGCTGCGCTCTGCGCGATGCAAACGACCGCGGCGGCGAGCGGCGACGAGCGCGCGCTGGGTCTCGCGTCGCGCGCGATCTCCGCGATGTGCGGCGCGCGCGGACCGATGTCGACGGCCGAGTCGCTCGATCGGAGCGCGAAGGACATGTTCGGCATCGATCTGCGCGAGCTCGTGAAGAGGCAATACGACGTGTCGCGCGCCGCGTACCGCAAGCAGAAGAAGGTCGACGCGGTCACGCGCGAGATCGTCGAGCAGTCCGCGTCGTATTTCAACGACCACGGCGCGACGGCGCTCACTTCGGCGGCGCTCGCGGTGGACGGATGCTTCGAGGTCGGCGGCGCGCTCTCGCCGGCGCGCATCGAAGAGTACGAGACCATCGTGCGCGCCGTGCGTCACCCGACGCGCGACCTCGCGCTCCTCCCCGCGACCGACGTGGAAGAGGTTCAAGACGCGGTCATCGAAGATCCGCGCACGCTCGTGCTCGATCTCGCCGCGGGTCGTTTGCTCGCGCGCCGGTTCATCGCGCACGAGCGCGTGAAGAAGGAGACGATCGTGATGCGCGGCGAGGTGCGCTCGTACGTGCTCGATGGATCGGGCTCGATGATCGGTCCTCGCGCGCGGATGCGCGACGCCATCGTCGCGAGCGAGCTGCTCACGCTCCGTCGGCGATTGATGCACCACGCGAAGCTCGCGCGCGTCGCCCTCTTCTATCGATACTTCACGGACACGGTGGAAGCGTCGCGCCGCGTCGACAACCTCACGGCGATCAACTCGGCGCTCTCGGAGGTGCTCGGAACGATGCACGCCGGCGGCACCGACATCCAACGCGCGCTGCTCGCGACCATCCAAGACGTCGCCGCCGCGCGCGCGACGGACCCCGATCTCGCGCACGCGCAGATCGTCGTCGTGACCGACGGGCTCTCCAGCGTCGACGAGTCCGCCGTGACCGCCGCGCGCGAGACGCTCGGCGACATGCCCATCGCGCTCAGCGTGATCGCGCTCGGCGAGCACAACGTCGCGCTTCGCGGGATCGTCGCGCACCAGCGCGCGCGCGGCGAACGCGCGTTCTACCACTTCATCTCGGACGAGACGTTGAACCGCATCGCGAACGGCGAGATCGATCCGGAGGGCGCGATGCACCCGCCCGCGGTCGACGAAGCGCGCGCCACGCCCGAGCTCCTCGAGAAACAAATCGGCGAAATCGTCGACGAGATCGGCGCGCGAAAGAAAGCGCGAGAGGTCGAAGCGCTCGAGGCGCTCGACGCGGAAGCCGCCGCGCGCAGCGACGTCGGGCTCGCGCCGCGCGATCTCAGCGAGGCAGAAGTCGCGCGCGCACGCGCGCTGTATCGCGATCGCGCATCGCTGCTTCGTCAATTCGATCGATGGTTCCCGGAGCCCAAGGAGTCCGCGCCTTCGCCGGTGCGCGGCGACGCGGACATCGATGCCGTGACGGTGCTTTTGTCGACGGTCGCGGAGATGATCGGCGTCGTCGGTGGGAGCGAGCTCGCGCGCATGGCCGACGCGATCGACATGCTCGAGCGGCTCCTTCCCGACGCGCGCCTCACGCCCGCGCGTTATCACGAGGTCGTCGCCGCTTCGCAGCGCGAGCTCGCCGACGGCCTCGCCGCGGTGCGCTCAGCGGCCGGCATCGCGAAGCGTTAGCGTGATAACCATTTCCTCGTGAGGAGTCGGCCGCTCGTCCGTGTGATGTACGACCGCGGGCTCGTCGAGCCGGGTTCGTCGTTCGACGTCGACGTCATCCTCACGAGCCGCAGCGAGACGCCGACCGAGTGCGTCGTCGTCACGCTCTCGTCGGAGGTGGCGGTCTCCATTCCACAAGGCAAGACGAGCGCGACCGCCGCGGGCAGGCTCGCGCCGGACCAGAGCTTCCGATGGGAGCCCGGCACGCTCGCGGTCGGCGAACATCGGCGTCGCATTCGCTTTTCGATCGCGCCGAACTCGCCGCCGAGCTACCGCGCGTCGGGGTGGTCGCGCGTGTCGTACGTGATCGAAGTGCACGTCGTCATCCCGATGTGGATCGATCGCCACGCGCACTTCGCCGTGCCCGTCGCGGCGCCCGCGCGTCTTCCCGCGGGGGCGAGCACGGCGGCGCTCGTCGCGACCCACCCGAGCGGCCCGCGCGCGAATCAGCTCTACATCGAAGCGTCACTCGACGCGACGCAGCTCAGACCGGGCGACGAGCTCCGCGGCGACGTCTCGTTCGCCAACGTCTCTACGAAGCGCATTCGACGCGTCACCGTGGCGTTCGTCGTCTTCGAGCACACGCGCGAGCCGCTCGAAGCGAACACGATCGTCGCGCGTTGGGCGGCGACGCTGGTGTCCGGCGCGCCGATCGAAGACGAGTCGTACGCGTTTCGCTTCACCATCCCGCGCGATTTGTGGCCGTCGTTCGACGCGCGAGCCTTCGCGCTCCAATGGCAGTTCGTCATCACGGCGGACGTCGTGCTCGGCGCCGACGTGACGCTCTCGATTCCGCTCGACGTGATCCGCACGCCGCCCGGCGTCGAGATGCCCGTCTCCGCGCGCCGCGCGCTCCCCGTCGGCCGCCAGAGGCTCGCGCGTTTGTGGGCGATCGTCGCGCAGCGCGTGGGGCTCGCGTACGACGAAGCGGAGGGGGCGATGCTCGCGACGCGCGGCGCGGTCTCGATGAAGCTCGTGCGCGAAGCGTTCCAAGGCACGCTGGGCGTCGTCGCGCATTATCGCTACCCGCACCTCGGGCTCGATCTCCACTTCGGCGAGCGCGCGCTGTTCGATCCGCTCCTCGCGAAGAACCGATTCGTGTCGCCGCTCGAGAGTCTCAACGAGCGATACACGATCGTCGGACGCGATCGCGATCAACTCGCCGCGTTCTTCGACCCCTCGCTCGCGCAGCTCCTCGGGACCGCGACGAGCGTCGTCGCGGACGACGATCTCGCGCACGTTCGCGTCGCGGGCGTGGCGAACTCCGCGCAGTCGCTCGAGCGGGTCGCGCGCGACGCGGTGGCGCTCCTCGAGCGGCTCGATCGATCCATCGCGCGCATCCCCGTGCCGCGCGCGATGGCCCCTCACGAGCGCGCGTGGCGCGACTTCGCCGCGACGCTCGGTGGCCGCTTCGAGGCAGGCCGCGCGTGGATCCACGACGCGAACGTCCAAGGCTTCCGCTGCGAGATCGGAACCGCGTGGGAGCCGCGGGACGCGTCGAAGCCGCGCTACACCGTCGTCCAATTCCCGATCGAGCCCCCGCTCGAGCGCGAGCCGCACGTCGAAGACGCCGCGCTCTCCGCGCTCGCGCGCGAACGTCTTCGCGCGCTCTCCACGCTCGAAGGATTCCACGCGACGACGACCGAAATCGGCTTCGCCCTCGCGTCGCTCACGCCGGATCCTTCGACGCTCCTCGCGCACCTCGAGTCGATCGCCGAAGTGCTCCGCGCGCTCCGCGGACAAGTCGCCGCCGGTCCGTTTCGCTAAGGCGCCCGTCGCGCGCGCCCGTCGCGCGCGACGTCGTACGCGCAGTCGACGACGCCGTCGTGCACGAGCTCGAAGCGCACGACGTTGAGCGGCGCCGCGACGCGACGGAGGAGCCACGCGTTCGGATGAACGAGCATGTCAGGGTGGTCGCACCGCGCGCGGATCAGCGCGCGTCCCTCGGCGTCCTCGGCGCCGACCGTCTCGTCGCACGCACCTGCCCCACCGCCGCTCACGACGACCGTCTTTTGCGCCGTTTGCCGTCCGCTGCAAGCCGCAAAAATCAGCCAAAACGCGACGAAAAGTCCGTCACTCAGACCTGAGTTACTTTTTCGATGGCGCCGCCATGGACAAATGGTAAGCGCGTGCTCCTGCGAGGCCGCATGCGCTCTGCTTCTTGGCTCTTCGCCGCGTGCACGTTCGTCGCTTCCCGCGACGCGGCGGCGCTCGCCGAGCCCCATCAATCGACCAACTACCTCCCCACGTCGAACGGTCGGATCACCGCCGCGTTCGACGTCTCGCAGGACAAGTTCGACTACTTCTTGGAGCATCCGTACCAGAGCGCGTCGGAAGGCGTTTCGTCGCGCAACTTCCTCTACGACACGTATCCCGGAATTCGCGTGGGTGGGCAATCGGCCTGGCTCGACACGATCGCGCCGTCGAAGATCGAATACCTGGCCGGCACCGGCGTCGTGCACGTCCAGCGCGAGACGATGGGCCTCACGATCGACGAATACGATTTTTCGCCCATGGGCCTCGCCGCGAGCGCGCTCTTCACCGTGGTCGAGATCACGCGAACGAGCGGCTCGGGCGCGATCGACGTGTATGCACTCTACAACTATCACCTCGGGTCCGGCTCGCCGACGCCCGGCACCGACAGCGAGAACATTTCGTACGTCGCGTCGCGCGACGCGCTCTACGAGTGGGGTCCGAGCGGCGTCGCCTTCGGTTACGGCGGGATGGGCGCGTCGAGCTACCACGGCTGCACGCCGAACAACCCATACGATCTCCTCCTCGCGAACGAGAACCTCGCGGACGACAGCGGCACGGGCGGCGCGACGAACGACGCGGTCGGCGGGATGCAGTTCTCGCTGGGCGACATCGCGACGAACACGCCCGTCTACACGGGATGGTTCTCGGTGCTCGACGAGAACGCCGACGCGCAGACGTCGGTCGACGCGGTGCGCGCGTTCATCGCGTCGCGCACGCCGGACAAAGTGCTCTCCGACGAGCTGAGCGCGTGGAGCGCGTGGCAGACCGCGGCGCCGAGCGGCGCGAGCGCGCTCGAATCGAATTTGTTCGCGCAGTCGCAAGCGATGCTCCGCATGGCGCAGGTCAGCGCGAGTGACGCGAGCGACGGGCAGATCCTCGCGGCCGTCGCGCCGGGCGAGTGGAACATCTCGTGGGTGCGCGACATGGCGTACTCGACGGTCGCCCTCGCGCGCACGGGTCACGCCGCCGAGGCCAAACGCGCCCTCCAATTCGAGCTCGGCGCGACGGTCGGTGCTTATCAAAGTTACGTCGGCGCTCCTTATCAAATTAGCGTCGTGCGTTATTACGGAGACGGCACCGAGTGGAGCGACTCGGACCAAGACGGCCCGAACATCGAGTTCGACGGATTTGGCCTATTTTTGTGGGCCCTCGAGAGCTACGTCGACGCGACAGGCGACACCGCGTCGCTCCAGGCGTGGTGGCCGACGGTCAAACCCAAAGTCGCCGACGTGCTCGCGCAATTGCAAGAATCGAGCGGTTTGATCGCGGCCGATTCGAGCATTTGGGAAGTGCATTGGAACGGCCAGCAAAAGCATTTTGCATACACGTCGATAGCGGGAGCGCGCGGTTTGTGCGCTGCGGCGCACTTGGCGAACAAGCTGAACGACTCGACCGACGCGACGACGTATTTGGCCGCGGGTCAGAAAGCGCGCGACGCGATCCTCACGCTGCGCGCGCCGGACGAGACCATCGCGCAAGCCGCGGAGACGCTCGCGTCGGGAACCAACTGGCTCGACGCGGCCGCGATCGAGGCGGTGAGCTTCGGTCTCGTCGATCCGCACAAGCAAACCGCGCTCTCCACGGTCGCGTCGATTCAAGCGGGGCTCGTTCCGCCGAGCGGTCGCGGGTTCTTCCGCAACCAAGACGGCGGGACGTACGACTTGGCCGAGTGGGTGTTCGTCGACATGCGCGTCGGTCGCGCGCTCGAGACGACCGGACAACCGCAAGCCAGCGCGGATCTCTTCTCGTGGAACGTCGCGCAAGCGAGCGACAACTTCGGCATCCTCTCCGAGCTGCACGACCCGACGACCGCGGACTACGAAGGCGCGGCGCCGATGGTCGGGTTCGGAGCCGGCTCGTACGTGCTCTCGCTGCTCGATCGCGGGCAAGCGGTCGTCCCGGGATGCGACGCGTTCGCGGCGGAGCCGGACTTGCCGAGCGACGCGGGTGTGGAGGGCGGCGCGGACGCGGGCGACGCAGGCACGAACGACGGCGGAAACAACATGCAAGATGCAAGTAATTCCGATGCGGGAAATCCGCCTCAAAGTGGATCCGGCGGGTGCTCGTGCGACACGAGCGGTGCGCGCGGCTCGAGCGGCGCGTGGATCGCGATCGCGATCGCGGCCGCAGCGGTCGGCGCGCGGCGCAGGCGAAGCGTGCGTGCTGCGACCATCGCGCTCGCGGGCGTCGCGCTCGTCGGGTGCGGTGGCGGCGGGGAGACTCCGAGCGACGCGGGCGGTGACGTCGTGACCGCGACGGACGGCGGCGCGAGCGACGTCGCGATCGACGTCCCCGTGATCGATCTCGACGCAGGCGCGTGCACGACGCAGTTCACGTACGCGCCGTCCGCCGGACAATCCGCGACGAGCGTCAGCGTGTCCGGCGAGTGGGATGGTTTCACCACGCCGGTCGCGATGACCGCGAACGACGGCACGTTCAGCGCGCGCGTTCCGCTCACGCCCGGACGCTACGCGTACAAGCTCATCGTCGACGGCACTTGGCAGCTCGATCCGAATTCGACTTTGCGCAAGTACGTGAGCGGCGTCGAGAACTCGGCGGTCGACGTCGTCGACTGTTACCTCCCGACGCTCGTCGTGTCGTCGCAGACGAACGCGAGCGGTCACTACAACGCGCGCGTCGCGTTCGACCCGGGCGCCGCGCAAACGCAATTGGACGTGACGAGCATCGCGGCTTCCATTCGCAAGGACTTCGTGCAAAACGCATTGGCGGCGACGACCGACGGTACGTCGATTACGGTCGACGCGCCGAATCTCGCTGCCGGCAAATACACCATTTTCGTCGACGCCAAAGATCGCGAAGGTCGCGCCGCGCCGACGCTGCGATTGGTCTTCTGGGTCGAGTCCGACGCGTTCCAGTGGAACGACTCGCTGATTTACATGGCCGTCACGGATCGCCTGAAAAATGGGGACACCAGCAACGACGTCGGACCGACGCCCAACGTCGATCCGCGCGCGGATTTCCACAACGGCGACCTGGAAGGCGTCGAGCAAGTGATCGAGAGCGGCGCGCTCGATCAATTGGGAATACGCACTTTGTGGCTCACGCCGTTCAACACCAATCCGACCGGCGCTTATCTCGATAGCGACAATGTCGATTTGGTAACCGGTTATCACGGCTACTGGCCCGTCAAAGGTCGAGAGGTCGAGCCGCGCATCGGCGGCACCGCCGCGCTGCAGTCCCTCGTGAAGACCGCGCACGCCCACGGCATGCGCGTCTTGATGGACTTCGTCATCCACCACGTCCACCAAGATCACGAGTACGTCGCCGAGCACCCCGATTGGTTCTCGCAAGGCTGCTTGTGCGGAACCGACAACTGCGATTGGGACACGCACCGGCTCGATTGCGTCTTCGCGACGTACCTCCCGAACATCAATTGGACGAACTCGGACGCGTCGCTGCAAATGGAGAGCGACGCGCTCTGGTGGCTCGACACGTTCGACATCGACGGCTTCCGAATGGACGCGGTGAAGCAAGTGCCGGACGCCGCGGTGATGAACCTCTCGACGTCGGTGCGTCGCGCGTTCGAAGCGAGCGGGCTTCGCGTGTTCATGACGGGCGAGACCGCGATGGGTTGGAGCGACTGCGATCTCTCGTGCAACGCGTGGCAATACGATTTGATCTCGCACTACATCGGGCCGTGGATGCTCGACGGACAGTTCGATTTCCCGCTGTATTACGCGGTTCCGATGCAGGTCTTCTCGTCCGACAACCACGGGATGATCCACGCGGACTACTGGTCGCAAGCGAGCGGCTGGGAGTACCCGGCGAACGCGATCATGTCGCCGTACATCGGGAGCCAGGACACGCCGCGCTTCGTCACGCTCGCCACGTACCGCGGACAAGACTCCGCGCACGATCCGTCGATCCCCGGAAACAAGTGGACGAACTACGCGGGGCCTCCCGACTCGAGCGAGCCGTATCAACGCATGCGCGTCGCGATGTCGTGGCTGCTCGGCCAACCCGGCGCGCCGATGATTTACTACGGCGACGAGTACGGCGAATGGGGCGGCGCGGATCCGAACAACCGTCACGATTGGCGCGGCGGAAATCCGAGCGCGCTCTCCGTCGACGAGCAGACGAACCTCGCGCTCACGCAGAAGCTCGGGCAAGCGCGCAAGAACCTCGTCGCGCTCCGGCGCGGCGCGTACGTGCACGTCTTCGCGAGCGAGCCCGTCGAAGTCTTCGCGCGCGTCACGCCGCAGAACGACGTCGCGCTCGTCGCGATCAACCGCACGTCGAGCGCGCAGCCCGCGAGCTTCGCGCTCCCGCCTTCGCTCGGCCTCGCCGACGGCGTCCTCACCGACGCGCTCGGCGGACCGTCCGTCGCGATCACCGATCAGACGATCACGATGACGCTCCCCGCGTGGGGTCAGGCGATTCTTGCTCCGTAACATGCGCACATCTGCTAACGCCGTGCGCGTGCGATTTCTCGCTTTCGCGATCGCGGCGACGCTCTCGTCGATCGCGCTCCCGGCGCTCGCCGACGACACGAACCCGAAGCCGCTCGACTCGACGCCACAAGGTCGCACCGACGAAAACGAGTCGCCGCAAGGCAAGTTCGAGTTCGGATCCTACGGGCGCGTCGGCGTCGCGAGCGATCTCCAAGGGCGCGTCGCGACGCCGCTCAACATCGTCTCGTACGGTCCGCGCTTCGACGAAGACAGCTACGCCGAGCTCGAGCTCCGCCGCGAAGATCGCTTCAAGAACCAAATCGAGACGCGCGAGGTCGCGACGCTCGCGCTCATGGCCCCCTTCTTCCACTTCACCGGCGACGTGAACCAAATGTTCGTCGTGCGAAACCTGTACGCGCAGGCGAAGTACAAAGGGTTCGTCGCGTGGATCGGCTCGCGCATGTACCGCGGCGACGACATCTACCTGCTCGATTGGTGGCCGCTCGACAACCAAAACACGATCGGCGGCGGCGTCTCCTACGACTTCGAGAAGCTCGACGCTCGACTCGCCGCGCACTACGGCATGCAGCGCCTCGACAACCCATATCAGTACCAAGTTACCGAGGTACCATCGCCCTTCGGCCTCGGCCAAACCGGCGTCGAATCGCTCGATCGCCCGCGCATGGTGCAGACGCTGAAGTACACGCAGCTCTTTCGGAACGGCAAGGTCTTCAAGAACCCGAAGGCGGGGATGAAGTTCAGCCTCTACGGCGAGGTGCAGGAGATCAGCGCGGGCGTCTACCAGGATCCCACGTCGAACCAGCAGGTCCCGCTCCCTTCCGATTGGGGATTTCTCGCCGGCGGGCAAGTCGGGTTTTGGACGGGCGAGCGCGACACGCACATCAACCTGTTCGTCCGCTACGCGCACGGGCTCGCCGCGTACGACATGCTCGCGGTGCCGACGACGTTCGCGAACGATCACACGACCGGCGACTCGCAAGAGGTCCTCTTCGCCGCCGGCGGCAACTGGGAGAAGGATTGGTTCGGTCTCCTCGGCGGCGCCTATTATCGATATTTCACCGACGGATCTCCGGGCGCGACGAGCCTCCAACGCTATTCGGAAGGCACAATCGACTTAAGGCCCCAAGTCTATTTGGGTAATTACTTTGGCGTCGCCCTCGACGCGAGCTACCAAGCGCGTCGTTATGCATATCCCGATGCGTCGGGGTCGCCGCTCTACGCGTCGCTCGTGCGCGCGGCGCTCATGCCGTATTTTTCCCCGTTCGGCCGCGGGTCCTACAAACGGCCTCAGTTTCGCTTGATTTACGCGATCACCGGGACCGACGGCGGATACCGTTCGCTGTTTCCCGCGGAGGATTTCCGTTCGCAGCGCGAGGTCGAGCACTACCTCGGCGTGCAAGTGGAGTGGTGGTTCAACTCGTCGTCTTATCCGTGAGGCAACATGCGATTACGCAATCTATTGATGTGTAGCCTACTCGCTTGTGCGACGATTCCCGATCAAGGGCAGCGCGCGATCCTCGCGACGCACGTCCAAGATTGGCGCGACGAGGTCATTTATCAGGTCATCGTCGATCGGTTCGCCGACGGTGATCTCAACAACGACTACACCGTCTTCCCCGGCGCGCTCGGCAAGTACCAAGGCGGCGACTGGAAGGGCATCGAGGATCACTTGGGTTACCTCCAAGACCTCGGCGTGACGACGCTGTGGATCTCGCCGATCGTGAAGAACGTCGACTCCGACGCCGACATCGACGCGTACCACGGGTACTGGCAGGAAAATCTGCACGAGATCAACGTGCACTTCGGCGACGCGGCCGCGCTCCGCTCGCTCGTCAACGACGCGCACACGCGCGGCATGAAGATCGTGCTCGACATCGTGTGCAACCACATGGGTCAGCTCTTCTTCTACGACATGAACCTGAACGGCGCGCCCGACGACTACGTCGAAGGCAACGGGACGACGTCGCCGATCACGCAGATCAACGAGTACGATCCCGACTTCGATCCCAGCGGAGTTCAGGCCTTTTCATCGGCAGGTCCCGCCGGGCGCGCGCCGATCATCTTCATCGAAGATCCGTCGATCAACCGCACGCCGCCGACCGCGCCGGACGGCGGGCTCGATCTCTTGGGCACGCCCGGCGCGTACCACGGCTTCGGACGCATCCTCGACTACAGCGTGCCGGCGCAGGTGACGCTCGGAGATTTTCCAGGCGGCCTCAAGGACGTCGCGACGGAGCTCCCCGAGGTGCGTGCGTACTTCATCGACGCGTTCGCGAGCTTGGTCGAACAATTCGACTTCGACGGCTTCCGCATCGACACCGTGAAGCACGTCGAGCACGGGTTCTGGCAGACGTTCGTGCCCGGCGTGCGCCAGCGTCTCTCCGCCGAGGGGAAGAACAACTTCATCATGTTCGGCGAGGCCTTCGACGGCGACGATCAGCTCGTCGGCAGCTACACGGTGCCCGGCGAGCTCGACAGCATGTTTTATTTTCCGCAGCACTATCAGGTATTCCACGACGTATTCATGCAAGCGCATTTGCAAGGACAACAAGCGCCTACGACGCAAATCGCGAGTTTGTGGCAAGCGCGTTTGACCGATTACGGATCGACTCCGCAACAAGGAGGAATCGGAATTCCGCCGCAGAAGGCGCTCGTGAACTTCCTCGACAACCACGACGTCGAGCGCTTCCTCTACGACGCGGCCGGCGACACGCAGGCCCTCTTGAACGCGCTCACGCTGCTCATGACCGAAGACGGGATTCCCTGCATGTATTACGGCACGGAGCAGAACTTCAACGGCGGCAACGACCCCGCGAACCGCGAGGTCCTCTGGTACGCGAACTTCGACGAGACGAACGCGACGTTCCAACACTTCGCGCAGCTCGCGAAAATACGAAAAGCGTACATCGCATTGCGCAAAGGCGATTTGAACGTCGTTTATTCGACGTCGCACGTGAATCAAGAGGACGACGCGGGCATCTTCGCTTACGAGCGCAGCGGCGGCGACGCGGGGAGCGCGTACGCGCTCGTCGTCTTCAACACGAACGACTTCAAGAGCAGCACGACGGCCGACACGAACGCGATGCAGACCACCGCGCCGCCGAACACCGTGCTCGTCGACATCCTCGATCCGCAGAAGACGCAGTACACCGTCGCGAGCGACAGCACGCTTCGCATGCAGGTCCCCGCGCAGAGCGCGTCGATCCTGATCCCGCAGGATCAAGTCGTGTCGCCGTGACGGATTAAGGCTCGAGGATCAATCCCTCGTACGCGGCGAGCGAGCTCTCGAAGAGCTCGCGCGCGCGGCGTTCCTTGTCGCGCACCATCGCGTCCGTTTGATTCGGATCGTGGTGGTAGAGCACGAGCTTCTTCACGCCCGCCGCTCGCGCGATCTTCACGCCCTCTTCGAACGTCGAGTGCCCCCAGCCGAGTCGCTGCGCGTACTCCTCCGGCGTGTATTGCGAGTCGTAGACGAGCACGTCGGAGTTTTGCGAGATCGCGACGAGCCTCGGATCGACGACCGCGTAGTGCTCGGTGTCGGTCGCGTAGACCATGGATTTTCCGCGGTGGTCGACGCGATAAATCGAGACGCCGTTCGGGTGATTCCCGCGCGTCAGGCGCACGGTGAGCTCGCTGCCTTCGCCGTCGTCGAGCCGCACGATTTGTCCCTCGCGCAAGTCGCGGAAGGTCATCGCCGCGCCCATTTGCGAGAGGTGAACGGGGAAGCTCGGGTAATCCATTTGTCCGGCGAGCGTGTCTTCGAGCGTGCGCGACACGTCACTCAAGCCGTACAAATGGATCGAGTTGCCGGAGACGAACGCGGGCGCGAAGAACGGAAAGCCTTGAATGTGATCCCAGTGAACGTGCGAAAAGAAGATGTGCGCCGTGAGCGGCATCTCCTTCAAGAGTTTCTGTCCGAGGAGACGCAGGCCGGTGCCGCCGTCGAGAACGAGGATGAGCTTGCCCGCGCGCACTTCGACACAGCTCGTGTTGCCGCCGATCTCCGCGGTCTCGCGGCCGGGCGTGGGGATGCTGCCCCGGACTCCCCAGAACGTGATGCGCATGCGATGCGGCCTCAGATTCGTGATAAGGCCCGCGCTCGGGGCGAGTCAAAACAAATGATGGCGGTCGTCGTGCTCGGTTGCCGGATCGTGTCTTCGCGCGGCGAAACCGGCGAAACGCGCTTGGAGGGCGCCGCGGGACGGCGGGCGCGCGCGGCGGCCGAGATCGCGATGGCGCGCGGAGCCGACATCGTCATCGCTTCGGGCGGCATCGCGTGGCACGCGCGGCGCGAGTGCGACGCGCTCGCCGAGGAGCTCGCGCGGTGCGGCGTCGACGAGCGCGCGATCGTGCGCGAGTCGCGTTCGCGTTCGACGCGCGAGAACGCGCGCTTCACGAAGCGCGAGCTCGATCGTCTCGGCGCGTCCGGCTCTCGCGTCGTCCTCGTGACGTGCACGTGGCACATGCCGCGCGCGCTCGCGCTCTTTCGCGCGCAAGGTCTCGACGTGGAGGCGTGGCCCGCGGAGCCGGGGCGCTCGACCTTGCGCGCGCGCGCGTACCGCGCGGTTCGCGAGCGCGTGGCCGCGCGTATCGATCGCGTCTTCCTCGCGCTCGCGCTCGTGCTCGTGCTCGTGGCGTTCGCGCTCGCGTGCTCGAGCGCGGGAAGCGCGGACGCGGGATTCGTGCAAGATGCAACCATCGACGGGCAGGGGAACGGCTTTGCGGGTTCCGCGCTCTCCGCGATCGAGAACGCGGAAGACGTTCGGCGCGCGGATCTCGTGACCGACGCGATGCGCACGAGCCGCGACGTCGTCGTTCGGCGGCGCGCGGCGCGCGCGCTCGCGCGCATCGCGGGCTCCGTTTCGGACGCGTCGAGCGAAGCGGGGCTGCTGCGCGCGCTCGTCGACGACGACGCGGAGACGGTCGCGTGGGGCGCGTACGGTCTCGGCTTTTCGTGCAAGGGACGCGAAGAGGCGCGCGTCAAGGCGATCGTCGCGCGCGCGGCGTCGCTCGCGGCGTCCGACGACGCGTCGAGCGCGTCGCGCGCGGCGAGCGCGACGACCGGGATCGACGTGCGCTTCGCGATCGCGCGCGCGCTCGGAAAATGCGGGGGGCCCCTCGCGGAAACGACGCTCGCCGCGTGGGTTCGCGCGAAGGGCACGGGGCTCGAGAACGGCGCGTGGCGCGAGCAAGCGGCGTACGGAATCGGCGACGTCGCGGCGCGCCGCGGAAGCCTCGACGACGACACGGTGACCGCGCTCCTCGACGCGTCGGAGGACGGCGTGCCGTCCGCGCTCTATCCGTTCGCGCGCGCGGAACGCTTCAACGACGCGTTCGCGCCGCGCTTGCTCGACGCGGCGAAGAAGGCGCTCGCCGGCGCGAAATCCGACTCGCGCGTCTTCGCGGTGCGCGCGCTCGCGAAGATCGGCGAAGGCGGCGTGCCCGAGCTCTCGCGCGTCGCGACGTCAGGCTCGGGCGATTTTTCGTGGGCCGAACGCATCGACGCGATGCGCTCGCTCGGCAAAGCGGGCGACGCGGGAAGGAGCGCAGCGGTGCTCGCGCTCGCGCGCATCGTGCCCGATCCGAAAGACGCGTTCGCGGTGCTCGCGGTGGGCGGAGATTTGTACGGTGAGCTCGTCGTCGGGCTCGCGGCGATCGGTCAGACGCCGCCGCCGAGCGCGAATCACGTCCTCTCCGTGCTCGCGAATTTGCGTCCCCCAAAA
>Ga0335078_10009881_pt1 | contig 14125 bp, 10 predicted proteins | sample Lox_Sample_32_FD_206711 | JGI IMG/M metagenome (GOLD analysis project Ga0335078, IMG submission 206711) | Soil microbial communities from Loxahatchee National Wildlife Refuge, Florida, United States - Lox_Sample_3.2 | ecosystem: Environmental > Terrestrial > Soil > Wetlands | place: USA...
AGGCGCAGCTCGTCGCCGCTCATCTGCGCCGGCCGGTAGACGACGTGGCCCTGGTCGTACATCGTCCAATCGAACGAAACGATGCGGTTTTCCTTTTTCATCTCATACCAGGTGAGCGTGCCGGGATAGGGTGTCAGCGTCGAATAGGCGCACGCGTCGTAATTGGCGTCGATATTGAATTTGACGGTGTGATCGAACACCGAGGTGTCGTCGCCGTCGAAGCCGAACATGAACAGGCCGAACACCATGATGCCGTAGGAGTGCACTTTCTCCACCAATGCGGCGAAAGTCTCCGGGCGATTGACGTGCTTGTGCACGCTTTTGAGCGTATCGCGCGAGATCGATTCGAAACCGATCGACAGCAGCGTGCAGCCGCTTTCCGCGGCAAGTTCGAGCATGCGCTCGTCCTGCGCGAGCTTGGACGTGACGCCAGCCTGCCATTGGATGCCGCGCCCTTTGAGCGCACGCATGACCTCTTTCGGCCGCTCCGGCGTGCCGAAGAAGTCGGCGTCGTTGATGGAGATGACGCGCGAGCCGCAATTCTCCATCTCATTGATCACCTCGTCGACCGGCCGATAGCGGAATTTCAAGCCGTTCATCAGCGGCTCGGCGCAGAAGGTGCAGCCTTGGTGGCAACCGCGCGAGGTCTGCACGAAGGTCTTGTTGACGTAGCGGTGCTTCTTCAACAGGTCGTAACGGGGCATGGCGACGCCGACCATCGGATGCAATTTCTCCGATTTGTAGGTGCCGCGCATGCAGCCTTCGCGCAGATCGTCGAGCAGCTTGTCGATGACGAGTTCGACTTCGCCGATGACCACTGCGTCGCAATGCTTGAGCGCCTCTTGCGGCATGAAGCTCGGATGCACGCCGCCCATCGCCACCGGCACGCCCTTGGCGCGGAATCGATCGGCAATCTCGTAGCCGCGGTTGACGTAGCTCGTCATCGCCGAAATGCCGACGAGGTCGCATTCGAGGTCGAAATCGATAGTCTCGATGTTCTCGTCGGTAAGCACGACCGCGTATTGGTCGCGCGGGATGGCGGCGGCGACCGCAAGCAGGCCGGCGAGGGGTGAATAGAGCGCCCGGTTGAAATACAGCGGGCGCGTGGTGAGCGAATCGGTTTTCGGATTGATCAAATGGATGATGCGTGAGCGCACGAAAGTCTCCCGTTGCGACGCTTCCTGCCCCAGCCGGCTAATCCTAGCACGTGTACTTTGTTCCCAACGGTCCTAAACAAAACGTGATCGGCCGTCGTCCACAGGGCAGGCGGCGTGCTTCCGCAGCCGGTGCCGTCGCGCTATGCACCATACCGTACCGAGTGACGAGTTCGGACCGCCAGGAATGCCCCTTCATCTCATCAAGCTTTGCGTCGGCTGCGATTCGGTCGCCGATCTGGAGGATTGGATCAAGCAGAAGCTCAAGGAGAAGCGGCTGCGGCGGCAGAAGCCGGAGCACATCCACACCACGCGCATGTTTCCCAAGCGCGCTGAGGAGCTTATCGGTGGCTCACTTTACTGGGTGATCCGCGGGCAAATCAGCTGCCGCGAGAAGATCCTCGATGTTCGTCCGACGACCGGCAAGGACGGTATTAAGCGTTGCCAGGTCGTGCTCGACGGCAAGGTGGTGCTGGTCGAGCCGCGGCCGCGCGGCGCCTTCCAGGGCTGGCGCTATCTGCAGGCGAAAGATGCCCCGCGCGATCTCGCGCGCGCGGCGCCCGGCGCGAGCAGAATGCCCGAGCGCATGCGGCGCGAGCTGCAAGAGCTTGGATTGCTCTGATCCGCAGCGCGACACTTGTCCGCTAGAGGAATAATATTCTAATTACCGATCGAATCGCTGGCCGCTGCATGCGGCGCCGCGCGGCGTTGGCTAGACGCCCAAGTTATCGATCAGCCGTGTTTTGCCGATCTTGGCCGCAACCAGAAGGCGGACCGGTCCATCCTTGCGCGATAGCATCGGCGCCAGCGTCGTGGCGTGGCGCGCCTCGAAATAGTCGAGTGCGAAGCCCGCCCGCGCGATCTCGCCGCGGCCTTCTTCGAGTACCATCTTGATCGGCTCGTTGCGCTTGATCCGCTTGGCGCTTGCCTCGAGCACGCGATAAAGCGTCGGCGCGACGCGACGTTCGGCGGTGGAGAGATAGGCGTTGCGCGAGGAGAGGGCGAGGCCGTTCTTTTCGCGCACGGTCGGCACGCCGACAATCTTGAGCGGCAAATCGAGGTCCTTCGCCATTTGCGTCACCACGCATAGCTGCTGGTAGTCCTTCTCGCCGAACATGGCGAAATCGGGCGCGACTTGCGTGAACAACTTGGCAACGACGGTGGCGACGCCGCCGAAGAAATGCGGGCGAAATCTATCCTCAAGGCCGGCTGTGGCGGCGCCTTGCGGCTCGATCCTTGTGGCGAAACCGTGCGGGTACATGACCGCGGCGCTCGGCGCCCAAACCAGGTCGGCTTTGGCCGCGCGCAGCGTCGCAAGGTCGGCGGCAAAGTCGCGCGGATAGCTGCCAAAATCCTCTTGCGGGGCGAACTGCGTTGGATTGACGAATATCGACACCACCACGCGCCGCGCGCGCCGGCGCGCCTGCTGGACCAGCGCCAAGTGCCCGCGATGCAGCGCGCCCATGGTCGGCACCAGCGCAACGCGCTCGCCGGCGTCGCGCATGGCGGTGACGGCGCGGCGCAGCGCGGGCAAGGTGCGTGTTACGACAGGACGATCGGCCATGGTCTGCCGCGCAGCTGATTGCAAAATCGGGCTCAGCCCCATAGCAAAACGCGAACCCTCAAGCCACGCGGAAAAACAGGTCATTTTTCTGCGTCAATCGTGGCGTTTGCGGCGCCTTGCCAATTCGCCGAGCCAGCCTAAATCGGTATAGACTGCTTTGATGAGTAAGGATCCCTCCCAGCAAGCTCCGGCGCCGGCCTCTGCAAAACCGGAAATCGCGGCCTTTCTCGAGAAGGTGCGTGCGCTCGGCCCTGCCGCAACGACGGGCAAGACTGGGCGGCTCATATTCGCGCTCGACGCTACCATGAGCCGGCAACCGACCTGGGATTCGGCTTGCGCGCTGCAAGCCGACATGTTCCGCGAGGCGGCGGCGGCCGGAGGGCTCGACATTCAGCTCGTCTATTTTCGCGGGCTTGGTGAATGTCGCGCTTCGGCTTGGATCGCCAACAGCGACAAGCTCGCGGGCCTCATGGCGCGCATCGATTGCCGCGGCGGCCACACCCAGATCGGCAAAGTGCTCGCGCACGCCCGCCAGGAATATGCCAAGCAGCGCGTGCAGGCGCTGGTTTTTGTGGGCGACGCCATGGAGGAGAAGATCGACGATCTCTGCCGGGCGGGCGGCGAGCTCGGTCTCCTCGGCATGCCGGTCTTCATGTTTCAGGAAGGCAACGATCCGGTCGCCGAAAACGCCTATCGCGAGATCGCGCGCCTGTCGCGCGGCGCCTATTGCCGTTTCGACACCGGCGCTGCGCACCAGCTTGGCGAGCTCTTGCGCGCGGTCGCCGCCTATGCCGCCGGCGGCGTCAAGGCGCTGAGCGCCCTTTCGGTGCAACGCTCGGACGGCGCGCGCAAGCTTCTGGCGCAGCTCAAATAAGATGCCGGAAATCATCTTTGGCCTGCTCGTGCTCGTTGCCGCGCTGTGGATTCTCGGCGTCATTTCGCGCATCGACCCCAAGGTCGCCGCTCGCGTGGTCAAGGCGGCGGGCGGCACCTTGGCCATCGGCCTTGCCGCCTTCCTCGGCTTGCGTGGCGAGATCGGCGTCGCCATTCCGATCGGCATCTTCGGTCTCGGCTTGCTCGGTTGGATTCCGTGGGGCGTTCCGGGATTTTTTCAGCGCGCGCAGAAAAGCGCCGGGCAGGTCTCGCAGGTGAGCTCGACCTTCCTCGAAATGGAACTCGATCACGACAGCGGGCAGATGCGCGGGCGCGTTATCGCCGGCAGCAAGCAGGGCGCCGCGCTCGAGCAGCTCGACCTGCAAACCCTAATCGGCTTGCTCGCGGAGTTCGACGAGGAGAGCCGCGCGCTACTTGTGGCTTATCTTGACCGCCGGCAGCCCGGCTGGAGTGAACACGCGCAGGGATATGCGGCAGCGGGCAGGGGCGCTGCGGCCAGCGGCAAAATGACCGAACAGGAGGCCTATCAGATCCTTGGCATTAAGCCGGGAGCGAGCGCCGACGAAATCGCCCGCGCGCATCGCACGCTGATGAAGAAGCTGCATCCCGACCAGGGAGGGTCGAATTACTTGGCCGCGCGTATCAACGAGGCCAAGGAAATCCTCTCGCGTCGCCATCGCTGAGGTACTCCTTACGCAACAACAACACCTTCACTTGCTCCCGGTCTTCGGCCTATCCCCGTTCGATTTTTTTTATGACTCCCGGCAAGCCGGAAGCATCTAGTTTCTCACCAACATGCACGGAATATCGCTGCGCTTGAGATGCCGGCAGGCCTGTTCCGCCCGATCCTTATCCAACCCGGCGAAACGCGCGCGATAAAGCGATTGATTTCCCTTCTCGATCCGTTCGGTAAATGGGTCGGCCTTGCTCAGCTGCGCCTTCGCCTTGCCTTGCGCTGTGGCGAGCCGCTGTTTGGCTTCCTTCTCTTGCGGGAAGGCGCCGACCTGGATCATCCAGCCGCTGTGCGATTTCGCGGCCGGTTCCGGCTCGGACGCCGCCCGCGCGCCATCGGTGGCGGAGGCGAGCTTGGCTTGCGGGGCAGGGATGTTCGGCTTGGCGACGGGCAGGGGCGTCGCCTCGCGCCGCACATTGATGGTGGTGACTTTACTGGGGCTCGACACGCGCACCAGTTTACGATCATCGCCCGCATCCGCTTCCAACGACGCCGTGTGCATGGCGCCGACCTGCACCGTGAGGGTCTTCACCGGGTTAGGCTTGATTGGATCGGTCGAGCCAACGGTGGGCTGTGCGGGTTCGGGTTGAGCGGCGACGAGTGCGATTTTTTCCTTGCCGGTCTGAGGATGCCCCTCGGATGTTTCGGCGATCGCCGGCGCGGTGCGTTTGGTCGAGGCCATGGCAATGGTACTGTCGAGCAAACCGACGACGCGAGCGTCGCGTGCGGAAGCGGTGCGTCCGCCGAAAACCACGGCGATGATATGGCGTCCGCCGCGTCGCATCGAGATGACAATATTGAAGCCAGAATCGTGGATATAGCCGGTCTTCATGCCGTCAACGCCGGCAACGCGGCCGAGCAGATGATTGTGATTACGAATGGCCTCGCCGCGATAGACGAACGTGCGGATGCTGAAATAGTGATAATATTCCGGGAACCGGTCCTGAATCGCGCGCGCCAGGATGGTCATATCGTGCGCGGTGGTGATCTGGGCGTCATTCGGCAGGCCCGAAGCATCCCGATAGACGGTATGCAGCATGCCGAGCGCCCGCGCCTTCGCGGTCATCATGCTGGCGAAATTCTCCTCGCTGCCGCCGAGCGCCTCGGCGACGACGACCGCCACGTCGTTGGCGGAGCGAGTGACGATGGCGCGGATCGCGCTGTCGACGTCGATGCTCTGGCCCGGCTTGAGGCCGAGCTTGGAGGGCGCCTGAGCGGCGGCATGAGCGGAGACCGGCAGTTCCGTCGACATTTTGATTTTGCCAGCTTCCAACCGCTCGAACAGAAGGTAGAGCGTCATGATCTTGGTCAGCGAGGCGGGATGGCGTGGGCTGTCGGCGCTGGTGGCTTGCAGGATGGCGCCGGTATTGGCGTCGACGACCATCGAGGAATAGGACGGCTCGTAGCCCGTGGACGCGGCAACATGGTGCCGGTGGTGGCGGTGACCGCGCGCATCAGCGGCGGTGCCGACGATCATGAACGCAGCAAACGTCACCAATCCAAACGCGCCCCAACGGAATGAACGTTGGATCAAGCCTCCGGCTGCTGACATCCGCTCTCCCCAACCCCGTTTTTTCCGGCCGCCTTCAAAGCTGGCAAATCGGGCCGATTTATAGCGACACCGCGACGCCACAAATTACAACCGTAGGGGGTTACGGTTTACAAAATACTAAGACAATCCCCTGGATTTAAAGGCATTTTTCGCAATGCAAAAAAATTCTTGACTTTATTGTGCAGTGCAGTATAAATGTGCCTATTCCCGGGCAATTCCGGGCCTTAGACACCAAATTTGTTGCCGCATTGCGGCCGGGGAAAGGAATGACAATGGTCAAGAATTTCGAGGACTTCCAACAGGTCGGAAAAGACAACGTCGATTTCGCCCTGAAATCCATGGGCGCGCTGTCAAAGGGCGCCCAGGCGATCGCGGTCGAAGTGGCCGATTATTCGAAGAAGGCGTTCGAAGACAGCACCGCCGCGCTGGAAAAGCTGTTCGGCGTGAAGTCGATCGACAAGGCGATCGAGGTGCAGACTGAATACGCCAAGGCGGCTTATGAAGGCTTCGTGGCCAAGGCTTCCAAGATCGGCGAGCTGTATGCCGATCTCGCAAAGGAAACCTACAAGCCCTTCGAAAGCATGATGGCGAAGCCGAAATAAGTTGCGTCCTGTTTGACGTTCGTTGCGTAGCGTAAGCGTTTTGAACAGCAAAGCCCGGCTCGATTGGCCGGGCTTTTTGTTGTAGCGGTCGCAAACCAACTTATTTCGCAATGTAAAGATTGCTCAGGTTCGTCCCGATCTGGTTGAACGTCGTCACGATCTGGTTGGCCGACGTCAACAGGAAGAATTTGTCCGACGTGCTGGCGCAGTTCTGCAACAAGGTCGAGGTCGGATCGCCGCCTGTGTTCACCTGGATGGTGTAGAGCGTAATCCCGGCGGCCTTGATGTTGTTGCAGGTCAGTTGCTGGCGCGCGTCGATCGAGCTCTGGCTCGTGTACCAGCGATCCTGCGTGTTTAAGCCGTCGGTCAGCAGAATGATGACCTGCGAATACGTGTAGTTCGGATCCATCGCCGGCGCGGCGAAGGGGCCTTCGCCAACCAGCGACATCCAGCCAAGCTGCAAGCCGATGGCCTGATTGGTGTTGCCGTTGGGCGACATATTGTCGATCAGCGAATTCATCGCCGACCAATCGTAGCTCAGACCCATGACCGACTGCGGACAGGCGTTGTATTGCTCGGCCGCATAGAGCGAAGCGGGTTTGGTGACGTCCGGCGGCACTACATTGGTGTCGTAATTGTTCGTCGTGTCCGGGGTCGTCGACAAGCCGCGATCCATGACGCAACCGTTCCAGGAACTGTGATCATCCGGCGTCCAAGTGGCCGCGGTCCACACGCCGGGCGTCCACGTCGCGGTCGTCCATACGCCGGCGGTCCAGGTTCCCCCGTGTTTATTGCAACTCTTTTGCGACGAGTAGCGCGGAAGCGTGCAAATGCCGCCATTCTGGCAGCTACTTTGACTAGTCCTGCCGGAAATCGAGCAGGTCCCGGCGTTCTGACAACTGCTTTGGCTGTAGTATCCCGACGCCGAACATGTACCTGCGTTCTGGCAACTGCTCTGGCTGTTGTAGCCGAAGATTGAACACGACGCATGCGAGACGCAGGAGGCGCGATTCGAGAAATTGCCGGCGCTGCAACTGCCGTTGTTGGCGTCCCATGAATTGTTGTCGGAAAGTGTCGGATCCTGCGCCGCGGTGCCCCAGTAGATATAGTCCGAGTTCCAGTTTGCGGCGCCGAGATTGACGTCTTTCACGAACGGGATGATCGAAACATAGACGTCGCCATTGGTGGTGGCGGCGTTCTGCAGTTGCGTCAGCAGATTTTGCGTCGCCGTTTTTAGCGCGGCGATCTTGCCGCTATCGGCCATCGACCCAGTATTGTCGAGCACCAGCGCCACGCGCAGGCGCGTCGAGCCCCATTTGGTGGTCGAGGTGCCCGTTATCTGGATCGTATTCCAGCCGACGACGCCGAGGAATTCCGTGTCGAGCTCGGCCGAGCCGGTGACGACGACCTTGGAGCCGCCCGAACTTGAATACGTTGCCGTGACTTGCACATCCTTGGCTTCCGGCGTGTCGAAGAGGGCGACGAAATAGCTTTGCGCCTTGGATTGGAGCTCGGCGGCGGTATATGAGGCGGCGTTTTTCGTCACCATCAACGCCGTCGAATCCAACGCCGATTGCAGATCGGCTTTTGCCGCGCTGGCGCGGCTGTAGTCGACGGCCGCACCGACAAGAGCGAGCATCGGGATGAGCGCCAGGGCGAAAATCGTGGCAATATTTCCCTCGCGCGCGCCGGCAAAATGCTGCACGGCGCGCCGCAGCGGGGCGAACGGGGTGGTCGGCGGCGACATGGCGACTATCCGGTGACGATTTTGAATCCACGTCACCTACGCAGACCGCTTGAACGGGAGGTTTAGGTCGCTCGCGAAAAAGCGCCACAAGCGGTTAAGATTTTCGCCGGCAGCAATGCGGAAAAGCTAAAATCGAGAACACTTAGCTGGTTAACGCGGGATGGGTTCCGAGTTCCGTTGGGACGATTTGCCGCGCATGAAAAAAACCGCGGCCTTTGCGGGCCGCGGCTCTCGATTCAAGCGGGGCGAGCGGGAATTACTTGGCGACGTAGAGATTGCTGAGGTTCGTCCCGATCTGATTGAACGTCGTCACGATCTGGTTGGCCGACGTCAGATAGAAAAAGTCGCTCGAGTTGCTCGCACACTGCTGCAGAAGCGATGAGACCGGCGTGCCGTCGGTGCTAACTTGAACCGTGTAAACGGTAACCCCGGACGACTTGATGTTGCTGCAGGTCAGCGTCTGACGTGCGTCGATCGACGACTGCACCGAGTACCATCGATCCTGCGTGTTCAAGCCGTCGGTCAGCAGAATGATGATTTGCGAATAGGTGTAGTTCGGATCCGTCGCCGGTGCGGTAAACGGACCTTCGCCGACCAGCGACATCCAGCCGAGCTGCAAGCCGATGGCCTGGTTGGTATTGCCGTTGGGCGACATGTTATTGACCAACTGACTCATCGACGACCAGTTGTAGCTCAGACCCATGACCGCTTGCGGACAGGCGTTGTATTGCTCGGCCGCATAGAGCGAAGCGGGTTTGGTGACGTCCGGCTGCACGACGTTGGTGTCGTAATTGTTCGTCGTGTCCGGGGTCGTCGACAGGCCGCGGTCCATGACGCAGCCGTTCCACGTGTTGTGGTTGCTCGGCGTCCAGCTGTATTGAGTCCACGCGCCATTGGTCCAGGTTGCCGCCGTCCACACGCCGGTCGTCCAGGTGCCGTAGCCCCAAGTACCGCCGTGATTCTGGCAGTTGCTTTTCGACGTATATGCCGAATTGGTGCACGCCTTGTTGCCGGTGCAGCTGCTCTGGCTCGTTTCACTGGGGTTCGAACAGGTGCCGGCATTTTGGCAGCTGCTCTGAGTGGTTTTGCCCGAGATCGAGCAGGTGCCGGCATTGTTGCAGCTGCTCTGGCTGTTGTTGCCGGAGACTGAGCAAACGCCCGCGCTCTGGCAGCTGCTCTGGCTAGAGTAGCCGGAGATCGAGCACGACCCATGCGAGGTGCACGAAGAGCGGCTCGAATAGTTGCCGGCGCTGCAGCTGCCGTTATTGGCATCCCACGAGTTATTGTCGGAAAGCGTCGGATCCTGCGCTGCGGTGCCCCAATAGATCCAATCCGAGTTCCATTCGGACGGGTCGAGATTAACGTCCTTCACGAATGGAATAATCGAGACATAGACGTCGCCATTGGTCGTGGCGGCGTTTTGCAGTTGCGTGAGCAGGTTCTGAGTCGCTGTCTTCAGCGCGGTGATCTTGCCGCTATCGGCCATCGATCCGGTGTTGTCGAGCACCAACGCCACGCGCAGCCGCGACATGCCCCATTTGACGGTTGAGGAACTACTCACCGTCATATTGTTGTAGCCAATCAGGCCGAGGAAGCTCGCGGGGACGCTGGCGGATCCATTGATAACCACTTGCGTGCCGCTGTTCGTCGAGTACGACGCTGTAATCGAAACATTCGAGACGTTGGCGACGTTCGACTGCGAGAACAACGCCATGAAGTAATTCTGAGCGTTGGTCTGCAGCTGCGTCGAGGTGTCCGAAGCCGCTTCCTTTGAGATCATCAGCGCGGTCGAGTCGAGCGCCGCTTGCATCGCGGCCTTGACCTGATTGGCCCTGCTGTAATCGACGGCGAAGCCGACGGCGGCGATAACCGGTACGATGGCGAAGGCAAACGTAAAGGCGACGTTGCCCGCTTGCGCGAGCCGGAATGCGCGTGCGGCGTTGCGGAGTTTCATCCAGGCCGAAAACATGGCGATCCACCAAACACGGTTGAATTCGCGTACCGTGATAAGCATCGCAGCTAAAAGGCTGGTGTATTGATCGGCAGGAAACCCCTACCAGGTGGTAATTGTCGGGGCGGCGGGTCCGCTATTTCACCAGTTTGATCAATGGCTTGCCTGGTTAACCCCACTTCCTTGGAATGCCGAGAATGCCCGACAGTTCTTATGAGACGTCGTTAACGCTTCGTTGTCGCCGTGCATGAATCGCGACCATCCGAGACCCCGCGGTGGCTACATCGCCAATCGCAGATTGGAGAGGGAAGTCCCGATCTGCCCGAAGGTGGTCACGATTTCGGCCGAAGACGTCAGCAGGAAGAACTTGCTGGAGTCGCTGGCGCAGCCCTGCAATAACGTCGATGTCGGGTCGCCATCGGTGTTGACTTGCACCGTATAGATCGTGATGCCGGCCGCCTTGATGTTGTCGCAGGTCTTTTGCTGGCGCGCGTCGATCGACGAAGCGTTGGTGTACCAGCGGTCCTGCGTGTTCAGGCCATCGCTCAGCAGAATGATGACCTGGGTATATTTGTAGTTCGGGTCCATGGCCGGGACGGTGAACGGCGCCGCGGTCAGCGATTGCCAGCCCATCTGCAGGCCGATGGCCTGGTTGGTGTTGCCGACCGGCTGCATGGCGGTAATCTTGTTGGACAGCGTGGTCCAATCGTTGCTCAGGCCCGTGAGTGAGACCGGGCAGGACGAGTATTGCTCGGTCGGATAGAGCGTGCTGCCGGCGATCGGCGCATCGTTCGTGGTATCGAAATTCTGATCGCGGTCGGTGACGCAGCCATTCCAGGTCGTGTGGCTGTTGGGCGTCCAGGTCTTGCCGGCTGAGACGCAGCTCGACTGCGTCGTATAAGTGGACCTGCTGCATTTGCCGTTGACGGCCTCCCACAAGTCCCAGCGGAGCCAACTTGCGCTCACATTGCTGGGGTCGACGTTGACGTCCTTGTTGAAGGGGATGATCGATACATAAACGTCGTCAGCGTTGATGGCGGAGCTTTTCAGCTGCGTCAGCAAGTTCTGTGATGCCGTCTTTAACGCGGTCATCTTGTTGGAGCTTGCCATCGAGCCGGTATTGTCGAGCACGAGGGCCACGCGCAGGCGCGTATTGCCCCAGGTCGAGGTCGTCGAGGCGGTGATGTTGAGCGTGTCGATGCCCAGCACGCTAAGGAAATTCGTGTTGATGACGGCGCTGCCGTTGAGCACGAGCTGGGATCCGTTGGTCGTTGAGTAGCTCACCGTGACTGTGACGTTCTGCACGTTGTTCGCCGTCAACAAGGCGGTGACGTCACTGGTGGCCGCAGCCTGCAACTGCGCCGCCGTTTCCGTCGCCGCCATTTTCGACAGCATCAACGCGGTCGAATCGAGCGCGGCTTGGAACTGGGTCCGGGCGGCGTTGGCGCGCGTGTAGTCGACGGCAGCGCCAACGGCGCCCATCAATGGGATGATCGCAAGGCCCAGCATCGGGGCAACGTTCCCCTGGCGGTTCTTCCAAAAAAGGCGCAACATTGAAACTAACCCCCCGAGAGACGGCAGCGACAGAGTTCTTTTTGCGGCGCGGATACTGCCGGCACGGACTTGAGATACTGTTGGAACCGGGGCGTGAATTTGGGGAAAAATCGGCTTGGATTGTCATGCCCCCGCTTGTGATTGGGTAACCAATGGATATCTGCCCGCTGCCACCCGGAGAATCGCCCGATTTGGCTTAGATTGTGCCGGTGCGGGACGAATCTTGACTTGGCCTGGCCGGGCGCGGGTCTTTATGATGATGGCATCTCGGCGAAACGGACGGGGCCCTTGTCCTGCGTTTGGAATGCTTCTTGCCTGGGAAGTGTTATGATTCCGATGGTGACGACGATCTTCTCTCCGGATGGGGCACCTACCGCCCGCTCCGGCGACTCGCCGCTGTGTATGGCGGACGACGATCGCAAGCGGCGCAACGAGCCGGGCGGTCCGGGCACCGCGGTCATCACCAAGACCCGGCCGCAGACCAAGCGGCCGAACATGTACCGCGTGCTCATTCTCAACGACGATTACACGCCAATGGAATTCGTCGTGCACGTGCTGGAACGCTTTTTTGGCAAGGACCACGAGGCCGCGACACGCATTATGTTGCATGTGCATCACCATGGCATCGGCGAGTGCGGCATCTACACCTACGAGGTGGCGGAGACCAAAGTGACGCAGGTTATGGACTTTGCGCGCAAACATCAGCATCCTCTGCAATGCGTGATGGAAAAAAAGTGAGGGAGGGGCGTCCGATACAAATGGAAATGGGAAGCTAATGCCAACGTTCTCGCGCAGCCTCGAACAGTCGCTCCACCGGGCGCTCGCCATCGCCAACGAGCGGCACCACGAATATGCGACCTTGGAACATCTGCTGTTGGCGCTGATCGACGATCAGGACGCATCGGCGGTGATGCGCGCCTGCAACGTTGACCTCGATAAGCTGCGCCGCAGCCTCACCGCCTATCTCGAATCCGAACTCGAAAACCTGATTACCGACGGCGCCGAGGATTCCAAGCCGACGGCCGGCTTCCAGCGCGTCATCCAGCGCGCGGTCATCCACGTGCAGTCGTCCGGCCGCGAAGAGGTGACCGGCGCCAATGTGCTGGTGGCGATCTTCGCCGAGCGCGAGAGCCACGCCGCCTATTTCCTGCAAGAGCAGGACATGACGCGCTACGACGCGGTCAACTACATCAGCCATGGCATCGCCAAGCGGCCGGGCCTTTCCGAGTCCCGTCCAGTGCGCGGCGTCGAGGAGGAGGCCGACACCAAGGGCGGCGACGAGCCGAAGAAAAAGGGCGACGCGCTCGATGCGTATTGCGTCAACCTCAACAAGAAGGCGAAAGAGGGCAAGATCGATCCGCTCATCGGCCGCGACGCCGAGATCAGCCGCACGATCCAGGTGCTCTGCCGCCGACAGAAAAACAATCCGCTATTCGTCGGCGACGCCGGCGTCGGCAAAACTGCGATCGCGGAGGGCCTCGCGCGCCGCATCGTGCACGGCGACGTGCCGGACGTGCTCAAGGGCGCCACCGTCTTCGCGCTCGACATGGGCACGCTGCTCGCCGGCACGCGCTACCGCGGCGACTTCGAGGAGCGGCTCAAACAGGTCATCAAGGAGATCGAGGCCTATCCCGGCGCGATCATGTTCATCGACGAGATCCATACCGTGATCGGCGCCGGCGCTACCTCCGGCGGCGCCATGGACGCGTCGAACCTGCTCAAGCCGGCGCTCGCGTCCGGCACCATCCGTTGCATCGGTTCGACGACGTACAAGGAATACCGCCAGTATTTCGAGAAGGACCGCGCGCTGGTCCGCCGCTTCCAGAAGATCGACGTCAACGAACCGTCGGTCGCCGACGCCATTGAAATCCTGAAAGGGCTCAAGCCCTATTTCGAGGAATACCACAAGCTGAAATACACCAATGACGCCATCAAAGCCGCAGTCGAGCTGTCATCGCGCTACATCCACGACCGCAAGCTGCCCGACAAGGCTATCGACGTGATCGACGAGTCCGGTGCCGCGCAAATGCTGCTGCCGGAAAGCCGGCGCAAGAAAACCATCGGCCTCAAGGAAATCGAAACCACGATTTCAACAATGGCGCGCATCCCGCCGAAGACGGTGTCGAAGGACGACGCCGAGGTGCTGCAGCATCTCGAGCAAACCTTGAAAACGACCGTCTACGGTCAAGACAAGGCGATCGAATCGCTTTCGGCTTCCATCAAGCTCGCGCGCGCCGGCTTGCGCGAGCCGGAGAAGCCGATCGGCTGTTACCTTTTCTCCGGCCCGACCGGCGTCGGCAAAACCGAGGTCGCCAAACAACTCGCCGCCGCGCTTGGCGTCGAGCTCATCCGCTTCGACATGTCAGAATATATG
>Ga0335078_10009882_pt1 | contig 14125 bp, 10 predicted proteins | sample Lox_Sample_32_FD_206711 | JGI IMG/M metagenome (GOLD analysis project Ga0335078, IMG submission 206711) | Soil microbial communities from Loxahatchee National Wildlife Refuge, Florida, United States - Lox_Sample_3.2 | ecosystem: Environmental > Terrestrial > Soil > Wetlands | place: USA...
TGGGGACAATTTTATCCAGAGCCGGGACACTGGTACTTGGCGGATCGATTCCGGCAGTGTACACACAAGCAGTTGACGAGTTGGCAGCACTAAACAAATTAACCTCACTTAAACCATTAGCGCTGGCCCACATAGTGGTCGCTATTAGCGCGCCGTCTGGCCTTCCGACATGAACTGCGCCGGATTACATCGTGAGCGTTAAACGTGTTTCGACGGCCTGAAGCGCGAAGCCCGGCGATTGGAGGCGCAGGTGTCTCGGACAATGTAGCCGCGGCCTGATGGCGGTCAACCCACGAGAGAGAGAACCGCCTCAGGCGCCGTGGTTATCGAGATCAATAGTCAAGCGTCGTTTTGGTCGCCGAGACTGTTCCCCCGTAGCTGCATTGCGGCGTCAGGCCCGAGGCCCAACTGGCGATTGACCAAGCCGGGCTCGATATCAGGGTGAAGGTGTCGTCGTACAATTTCACGTTTGAGAACGTGATCGAGCCATTCTTGGGGTAATCGGCGCACTTGGCGATGTTATAGACTTCCAACGCGCCGGAGAACGCCCAATTAAATGTCTGCCCTTCACTGGGCGTGTTGCTCAGCGTCGTTTTCTTCCCGGTGGTCACATCCTCGGTCACTACATTCCACTTCTTGCAGGATAGCGTTCCCGCACTGCAGGTGTCCTTCATCACGCCGGAAATCTGATTGCCTGCCGCGACACTCACGGGCGTGCTCTCTACGGTAATGCCGCTGGGGCAGCAGTTCCAGCTTGCAATACCCCACGCGGCGCTAAAATCCGCGTTCCACCCGAGCACAGGCTGAAGAATGCTGACCACGTCGTTGATGTCCTCCAAGCCTGGAAAGAGATACACGGTCTGACCATTGTTTGCGGTCGGCGTCGGCGGCACGATCCAGCTTGCAGACAGTTCGCCGTACGACTTAGTGGTGGTGACGTTTCCAGCTTCAATCCAGCTATGGCCGATCGTCGGCGGCTTTGCGCCTGCGATGACCATCTCACCCCGGGCCGTGTAGTGCGGGTAATAGCACGGTGTGACGTTCTCCAGAGTTCCATCCGCACGTTGAATGACAAGCCCCTCCAGCAGAGTCTCATCTTCCGAACGGCGTGATCAAATACCCCTCGGGTACCGCCGCTGGACGGTTCGATCCCGCCGGCGCCTGGGCGTAAACCATAGTCGAGGCCAGACACGCCAAGAACAGGCTCAGAACTGCAAGCCTGGCGAGCGCGTTACAAGTTCTCTCTCGCATTGAAAAATCCTCAGTTACCATACGGACACTCGTTTTCAGTTGGATGCGATTCAGCATTTGGACAGCCCTCCGTTAGATTCCTTCTGCCGTTCGACTCGGCGATTTCATTGTCAGTTGCTACCCAGGATCTCCAGGGGAGCTTCCTGGTTCTCTGTAAGCATATCTCAAAACCGGCCGCTCCGGGACTTTTTCGCACCAAAAGGTTAACCCCGGCCCCACTGGACCGCGACCTCACCGGAGGCGGTCTTTGCCCCTGCACGCGGATTCCGGCGAAAGCGGAACGCGCAATCCCGGAGGTAAGCCGAACGACATGTGCCGGAACACCATCGGAGAGTAGCGGCACTGGCGCCCCAGATTAGACCGGAAGCGTTCTCGGCTTCGTCGCGGCCGCCGCTTGGGGTGGCGTTATTCACGGCAAGGGATTGGATGAAATGGGCCGATACGTTCCCCGCCGAGCCGCTTTTAAGCGGGCTAGCCGCGCGCCGTCCGGCCCGGCCCACTGTCCCCACACAAACGAAGTGGCATATTGATAGGATTGCGAATACGCCGGGGGAGAACTGTCTCGACGGCCGATACAAATGCCAACGAGGCTGTCTTTTCCGGGGCGCCCCAAATCAGGGGAGAAGAACAGGAGGCCGGCATGAGTGGCGAATTGGTGCTTGTTACGGGCGGGTCGGGATTCATTGGCGCACACTGCATCCTGCAACTCTTGGGGGCGGGGCATCGCGTGCGGACGACTGTGCGGTCGCTCAAGCGTGAAGTCGACGTGCGCGCGATGCTCAGGGCAGGCGGCGCCGAACCGGGAGCGGCGCTCTCGTTCGCCGCCGCCGATCTGATGTCCGACGCAGGCTGGCCGGAAGCCGCCGCCGGTTGTGACTTTGTGCTTCACGTCGCCTCGCCCTTTCCCCCGAGCGTGCCAAAAGACGAAGACGAACTGATCGTCCCGGCACGCGACGGCGCGCTGCGGGTGCTGCGGGCTGCGCGGGACGCGGGCGTCCGGCGCGTCGTGCTGACCTCTTCATTCGCCGCGATCGGCTACGGTTCAAAGGGTAGCGACCGGCCTTTTTCCGAGGAGAGCTGGACCGATCCAAACGGCGATGTAAGCGCGTATGTGAAATCCAAAACCCTGGCGGAGCGCGCGGCGTGGGAGTTCATCACGCGCGAGGGCGGCGCTTTGGAACTCGCAGTCGTCAACCCCGTCGGTGTGTTCGGGCCGGTGCTCGGGCCGGATTATTCCACCTCCATCCAGCTCGTGCAGCGTTTGATGGACGGCGCGATGCCGGGCTGCCCGCGCCTGTCGTTTGGCATCGTCGATGTGCGGGACGTGGCGGACTTGCACCTGCGCGCGATGACCAACGCCGCCGCCAAGGGCGAGCGTTTTTTGGCGGTAGCCGGAGACTTCCTGACGATTCAGGAAATCGCCCTCGTGTTGAGGGAGCGAATGGGCGATGCCGCGCGGCGCGTGCCCACCAGAGTCCTGCCCGACTGGATCGTGCGGCTTGTGTCGCGGTTCGACAAATCGGTGGCGCTAATCGTCCCCGAACTGGGTAGGTTCAAGAACGCCACGAATGAGAAGGCTCGGCGCATGCTGGGCTGGGCGCCGCGTTCGAGTGAAGACGCCGTCATCGCAACCGCCGAGAGCTTGGTGCGGCTGCGGCTACTTCGGAGTTCAAGAAAGGCGGCGTGACCTCTCGTCAGCCCGCACACGCGCGATGGATCGCACGCGCGATGGATCGCAAAGGCGGGGCAAATCGCACCCGGCCCTAGACGCCCCAGCAGTAATCTTCGACGGCTTTCGCGATGGAGTCGTCCTGTTCGGTGAGCCGCATCAGCTCCAGCCGGATCGCGTCCACCAGCGCCTTCCAACTTGCCACGATGACGTTGTCGGAAACGCCGACCGTCGACCAGCTCCGGCGGTGGTCCGACCATTCGATGAGCACGCGCACTTTGGCAGCGGTCCCTTTGCGAGGCTCCAGCACGCGCACTTTGTAATCGGTCAGACGGACATCGGCCATCTGCGGATATACCGTCGACAGGCACTTTCGCAGGCAAAGGTGTAGAGCGTGGAACGGGCCGTTGCCGTGGGCCGTTGCGGAGTGCACGCCATCCTGCGTGCGCACCGTGATGTTCGCCGTGGAGCGGGAGTCTCCGCTCCCGGCGGCTTTCGTAGCGACTTCGTAGGCTTCGACGTCGAAGAAATGCATGCCGGGATAGAGGGCCTCGCGCACGAGCAGTTCGAAGGTGCCTTCGGCGGCCTCCAACTCGTAGCCTTCATATTCCATTTGCTTGATGCGTTCGAGCAGTTCGCGGCGGCAGTCTTCCGTAAGGCGGCCGGCCAAGCCGTGCTGCTTGAGCTTGTACAAGATGTTGGCGCGGCCGGACAGATCGCTGATGAGGACGCGCTGGCGGTTGCCGACCGCCTCCGGCACGACGTGCTCGTAGGTGGCCGGTTCCTTCAAGACTGCCGAAACGTGAATGCCTCCCTTGTGCGCGAAAGCGCTATGGCCGACGAAAGGCTGGTTGTTGGGCAGCGGCAAGTTGGCTAGTTCCGCGACGAAGCGGGACACGTTAGACAGACTCAGCAGCTTATCCTGGCCGATGGTGGTGTGACCCAGCTTCAACTCCAGATTGGCAATGATGGAGCAGAGATTGGCATTGCCGCAGCGTTCGCCGTATCCGTTGATGCAGCCTTGCACGTGGGTCGCGCCGGCCTCCACGGCAGCCAGGGTATTGGCGACGGCGAGATCGGAATCGTTGTGGGTATGGATGCCCAGGATGCCGTCGAAGCGCTTGCGCACGTCGGCGAAAATCTCGGTGAGCCGCCCGGTGAGCGTGCCGCCGTTGGTATCGCACAGGCACAGCACATCGGCGCCGGCTTTCTGCGCGGCTTCGAGCGTACGCAGCGCAAAGGCGGAGTTCGAGTTATAGCCGTCGAAGAAATGCTCGGCATCGTAGACGACCTGTTTGCCATGCTCCTTCAGGTAGGCTACGGTCTCGGAGATGAGTTTCAGGTTTTCCTCCTCGCCGATTCCGAGCGCGCGCGCCGTATGCAGATCCCAACTCTTGCCGAAGATGGAAACCACCGGAGTCCCGGCGGCCAGCAGCGCCTGGACGCTGCGGTCTTCGGCGACCGTATGGCGCGCAAAGCGCGTGGCGCCGAAGGCGGTAAGTCGGGCGTGCTTGAGATGCAGCTCGGAGGCGGCGCGCGCGAAGAAGTCCTTGTCCTTGGGGTTGGATCCCGGCCAGCCGCCTTCGATATAGTCGATGCCCAACTCATCCAGCTTTTGCGCGATGAGTAACTTGTCGTCCACCGAGAAAGAAACGGACTCGCCCTGGGCGCCGTCGCGGAGGGTTGTATCGAACGTAAAGATCTTCATAAGAGTATCAACCGGTCACACCGGTCCGGCTCCTTTGGCTTTCTGCTCCTCCGGCACGCCGGCTTCTTTCTTCTTCCGCAAGAAGCTCATCATCTCGCGCAGTTCGCTGCCCACTTGTTCGATGGGTTGATTTCGGGCGGCGTCGCGCTGGGCCAGGAAGTTATGCCGTCCGGTCTTGTTCTCCGCGATCCACTGGCGCGCGAATTCGCCGGATTGCACCTCGCCCAGAATCTTTTTCATTTCCGCGCGGACGTGAGCGTCCACGATGCGCGGGCCGCGCGTATAGTCGCCGTACTCGGCGGTGTCGGAAACCGAGTAGCGCATGTAACTGAGGCCACCCTCCTGGATCAGATCGACGATCAACTTGAGCTCGTGCAAGCACTCGAAGTAAGCGATCTCGGGGGCGTATCCGGCCGCCACCAGGGTCTCGAAACCGGCACGAATCAATTCCGAGACGCCTCCGCACAATACGGCCTGCTCGCCGAACAGATCGCTCTCCGTCTCCTCTTTAAAGGTCGTTTCGATGACGCCGGCCTTGAGGCTTCCGAGAGCGCCGGCATAGGCCAAAGCCTTTTCGAGGGCATGGCCCGAGGCGTCCTGATGCACGGCCACCAGCGACGGCACGCCCACGCCTTCGGTGAACAACTCGCGCACGCGATGGCCCGGCGCTTTGGGCGCCACCATGGAAACGTCCACGCCGGCGGGCGGCTTGATCTGGCCGAAGTGTATGTTGAACCCGTGAGCGAACATCAGGGTCTTACCCGGTGTCAAGTGCGGCGCAATCTCTTTGTCGTACAGATCTGCCTGGACGTGATCGGAGACCAGCAGCATAATCACGCCGGCGGCCCGCGCGGCATCCGCGGTGTCGAGCACCCGCAGGCCGGCCGCTTCCGCCTTGGATCGCGACTTACTGCCGGGGTACAGGCCGACCACCACAGTTACTCCGGAATCGCGCAGGTTGAGGGCGTGCGCGTGACCCTGGCTGCCATAGCCGATGATTGCGACGGTACGGTCCTTCAGCCAGGCCGGATTCCCGTCTTTTTCGTAGAAACGTTTCGCCATTAGTGACTCCCATCCAGCGTCTGTTCCACTGCCACCTTGGTGAAAACCGGAGGCTGCAGCTTGAGCTTCTTGGGCTCGAGCGAGACAGCTACGACGCCCGAGCGTGTAATTTCGATCTCGCCATAACTGCGCATAACATCGATGCACTCGTCGAGCTTTTCCGGGTCGCCGGTAACTTCGAGCGCAAATCCCTCGACGGAGGAATCGACGACGCGGGCGCCGAAGATCTCGGCTTCCTTGAGCACGGCGGTGCGCATTTCCTGCGCGGTTCGCACACGCACCAGCACCATTTCCCGGCAAACGGCGGGCGACTCGGTGAGGTCCACGGCTTGCAGCACGTTGACCAGCTTGTTCATCTGCTTGATCACCTGCTGGCGGAGGGTGGCATCCACATCCACCACGATGGTCATACCCGAAAGCTCCGGGTCAAGTGTGCGGGCGACGGTCAGACTTTCGATGTTATAGCCTCGCGCGCTCAGTAAGCCCGTGATGCGCATCAGGGCGCCGGGCTTGTTTTCGACTAACAACGAGATGATTTGCAGCATGGGGGAACCTATTTGGGCACAGCCACCGGCTGGGGAGGCGCGAGCACCATTTCGTTAATGGCGCCGCCGGCCGGCACCATCGGATAGACGTTTTCGAACGGCGACACTTTGACGTTCAGCAAGTAAGGACCGGGTTCGCGCACGGCTTCCTCCAGGGCCGCAGCGAGTTCCCACGGCTTGTCGATCGTGCGGCCCCGGAAGCCGTAGGCGCCCGCCAGCTTCTCCGCGTCCGGAAAGCAATCCAGCTCGACGGCGCTCAGGCGGTTGTTATAGAACAACTCCTGCCATTGGCGGACCATGCCCAGGTGGCCGTTGTTCATCACCACGATCTTGATGGGCAGGCCATAAGCGGCGATGGTAGCCAGCTCGGGGATGGACATCTGAAATCCGCCGTCGCCCACCAGCGCGAAGACCAGCTTGTCCGGGCGGGCGAACTGCGCGCCGATCGCCGACGGCAGACCGAAGCCCATAGCGCCCAGGCCTCCTGAGTTGATCCAAAGACGCGGAGCGTGGAAGCGCACAAACTGCGCGGCCCACATCTGGTGCTGCCCCACGTCGGAGCAGACGATGGCTTCACCGGCCGAAAGCCGGTCGATCTCCATCATCAGGTGCTGCGGTTTGATCTCGGAATCGGAAGTCGCCGGCGCGATCGGATGCTCGGCCTTCCACGCGCGGATCTGAGACCACCACGCCTGGCGCGCGGCGCTCAGCCGCTCCTTATGCTCCGGACGGGATTCCGCGAGCACTTTATTCAATCGTGTCAGCACGCGCTTCACGTCGCCTACGATGGGCACGTCGGCGGTGCGGTTCTTGCCGATTTCCGCGGGATCGATATCCACGTGGATCACCTTGGCGTGCGGCGCAAAGGCCGCCAGGCGCCCCGTCACGCGATCGTCGAAGCGCACGCCCAGCGCGATGAGCACATCGCAATGCGTCATCCCCATGTTGGCGGCGTAACTGCCGTGCATGCCGGGCATGCTGACGAAGTTCGGATGACTCGCGGGGAGACCGCCCAGGCCCATCAGGGTGGTGACAGTGGGCGCGTCGATGCGTTCGACGAGCTCGCGCAGTTCGCCGGATGCATCCGCCGCGATGATGCCTCCGCCTGCATAGACGAACGGCCGCTCCGCCTCCCAGATCAGTTGCGCCGCGCGGCGTATCTGGCCGGTGTGGCCTTCGGTGAAGACTTTGTAACCCGGCAGATGGATGGAGGTGACCGGCGTGTAATGCCCCTGCGCCTGGAAGACATCTTTCGGAATATCCACCAGCACCGGTCCGGGACGCCCGCTGGCGGCGATGTAGAAAGCCTCGTGCACCACTTGCGGCAGGTCTTCCAGCCTCTTGACCAGGTAGTTGTGCTTGGTGCAGGATCGCGTGATGCCGAACGTGTCGGCTTCCTGGAACGCGTCGCTGCCGATCAGTTTGCTGGTGACTTGGCCGGTCAGCGCCACCACCGGAATGGAATCCATCATGGCATCCACCAGGCCGGTAACCAGATTCGTCGCGCCGGGTCCCGAGGTGGCGCAGCAGACCCCCACTTTACCGGTGGCGCGCGCGTAGCCTTCCGCGGCGAAGCAGGCATTCTCTTCGTGGCGCACCAGCACATGGCGTATGTGGTGGTCATAGAGCGCATCGTAGAAGGGCAGGGTGACGCCTCCGGGATATCCGAAGAAGCAATCCACGCCTTCCCGCGCCAGGCATTCCAACAGCATCTTCGCGCCGTTCATCAGACTCGACATATGTTGTGCCTCAAAACTCTCCAAAAACGAAAAAGGCCACCGGCCGGGCTCGCTCCGCCCCGCCGGTGGCCTCGGATCTGCTCCGAGACGGCCTCAAGCGGGGCCGGCTACGATGACCAATACGATAATAATGATAACTACGGGAATCAGCAGACGGGACGGGCTAATCGTAAGGAGACACCGGCCTGGAGAACCGACTGACATGAACTTTCTACAAGTCTACCCTACAAGTTTCGCAAATGCAATGCTCCTTAGATATAAAAAGTGTTTATTGAAGTATTTGCGGGGAGCGTGACAGCGCGCGCGATCGAGAAATTAAGGCGACATCAGGCGCTGTCTTCCCGATCGCTCATGCCCCGGTAAATGTGCGAGTCCCGCCGCGGATCGAAAATCGGCCAGGCAACGGCTAGGCGCGGCCGGTGCGCCCGGCGGCGGTCTGGCCCCCGCGCATAAAGGCCGCGATTTCCGCCACCTCTTCCGCGCTCAGCCGGAATTCCGCGGCGCCGATCACGCCGGCGACCTGCTTGGCCGAGCGCATGCCGACAATGGCCGCGGTCACCGCGGGATGCCGCAGCGTCCACGCGATGGCCACCTCACCCGGCGTGCGGCCGTGACGCCGGCCGATGACGCGCAGCAACTCGGCCAGATCCAGGTTGCGTGTGAGGAGCGGCTCTTGAAAGTGCGGCACGCGCCGGCGGAAATCGTCGGACGGCAGGGCGGAGATGCGCTCGCGGGTCATGGCGCCGGAGAGCAGGCCGGATTTCATGGGCGAATACACGATCACGCCGATCTGGTTCGTCTGCGCATACGGCAGAATATCCGGTTCGATATCGGGCGAGACGATGGAGTACGGCGGCTGCAGCGAAGTGATGGGCGCGATGGCTTGGGCGCGGCGCATGTGGTCCGCGCTGAAATTAGACACCCCGATCCAGCGCACTTTGCCTTCCTGACGGAGCTGCGCCAGGGTGCTCCATCCCTCCTCGATATCCTCGGCCGGCTCCGGCCAGTGGATCTGGTAAAGGTCTATGACATCGACTTGCAGGCGGCGCAGGCTGGCTTCCACCTCACGCCGGATGGAATCCGCCTTCAGGCTCTTGCCGATATTGCCATGCTCGTCCCAAACGCGCTCGCACTTGGTGAAGACGAACGGCCGGCGGGACCGGTTCTTGAGCGCACGCGCCACCACCTCTTCGGAATGGCCCAGGCCGTAGACCGCGGCGGTATCGATCCAGTTCAAGCCGGCATCGAGGGCCGCATGGATGGCCGCGACGGATTCGCCATCGTCTTGGGGTCCCCAGGCGAACGCCCAGCCTCCCCCGCCGATCGCCCAGGCGCCGACGCCGATGGGCGTGATTTCCATATCGCTGTTGCCGAGCCGTTTCGTTTGCATCGCTGCTATTTATGATAGCGGCTGGTGAACCTCACTTCTGAACCGTGATCGAGATTCCCAAGTGAGTTTGCGCGCCGCCAAACGCCGTAGCCACCACTGGAGCATCGCCGTCGGGAAGATCCGCAGGCACCGTCACATTGAACTGATAGAGTCCCGCTTCGACTAAGCCGGCGAAAAGCACGGTCGCCACCTCGCCCCCGATGGTGATTTGAGGTGTGTTCGCCAGCGGAGCCGGTGCGGTCACCAGATTGGCCGTAGGGACCGCCGGGTTGGTGGGACCGAATCCCGTCCCGTAGAGAAGGATAGTCTCGCCCGGCGCCGCCGGGGTAGTGGTCACGCCCGCGATCAGGCCGGATTTGCCCACGTCCGCGTAATTGGTATGCTGGGCCGCCAGATAAGTGGTCCCGCCAAAGGTGAAAAACGCCGGCGCGACCTGCTGTTTTTGCACCTGAAAGCTGTTTCCGTTCACCTGGACCACGACCGTGCCTACCGTGGCATCGTCGGGAGCCAGCACGTTGATCTGCGTGGGACTGATGTATTCCACGTACGCGGGTATCCCGTCGATGGTGACCGTTACGCCGTCCAACGAGGTCGGCAGCAGTCCGTTGACGAAGTCGCTCTTCTGCCACGTGCGGGTGGTTTGGGAGAGATTCGCGCCAAAGATCGCGACCCAGGTAGCCGGTGCGAAACTGGGCTGATAACTCGCGCCGTTCACCACGGGCGGAACCACCATGACGTTGGAGCTATCGGTTCCGGAGACGGCGTGCACCACGATATCGACCAAGCCGTTGAAAGCCGCCGGCAGCGATGCGGCAATCGCCGAATCGGTCCACGAGGTGATCTGCAGGGAAGTCTGCTGCGTCGAGCCCGCCGGAATCGCCAGGACCTGGCAGCCCTGGCATTGTTGGGCAAAGCCCACGCCATTGATCGTGATGGTCGAGTCCGCATAGACGAATCGTCCAGCCCCGAGGGGTCCCACGGAGTACCCGTTTTGCTCGTAGATATCGGTCGACTCCTTACATCGCGCCGCGGAGAAGTAGCCCACAGGCTCAGCCAACTCGGTGCAGGTGACCGTGCCCAGCGACGAACTGGTGGCCGCGAAGCCGGCCGTCCCGTAGATGAACTCGTCGTAAAACACCGTATTCGTATCGCCGCCATTCTGGAGCGCCACGGTTCCGAAGTCGACTGCGGACAAATCCGCGACGTATTGGTCCGCGGAATTTACCAGGGCGAAGTACATACCGCCATTCTGCGAAAGATAAGGGTCGTCGGCGGGGCTTCCGCCGATCGACTGCCAATCCGAAGTGCCGGACAGGAACGAGCGGACGATTTCGCCGGTTTCCTGAGTCTCGCTGGTGACGTTCGCGATTCCCGCGGCGCTGCAGAGGAGCGCGCCAAAGGTAATATTGGTAAAATCCACCGGGTCTACGTGGCAGTAAGGAACGATGCGGGTTTGGGGCGAATTCTGGGCGGCGAATCCGAGAGAGGCGCTGGTCAGGGATACCAGGCCGTCGCTGGCGTTGGTGTTCGCAATAGAGGAGGACAGGCTGGGAAGCCAGTTGCCGGCGTTGCCGATAACGGCAATGGCGTCCACTCCCCGCAGATCGTCGGCCCGCTGGTTCCAATTCGCCAGGTTCCACAGGAATGGGCTGGCCGGGATCAGCTCGGCGTTTTGCGTTCCGGCGGCAATCGCATTGATATAAAGACCGGCGACGAACGAACCGAAGTTGGGCACGGCGATCATCACCAGCTTGCGGACCAGTGTATTGGTGGGCGGCGCGAGCGTGGCATCCTGCTGAAGTCCCGCCAGGTAGGCCCTCACGATCAGCCCGCCCATGCTGTGAGCCACCAGGTCTATCTGGGGCACTTGTGCGCCGGTGTCGTATTTGATGGTATTCAGGAACGCGCCCAGGTCGTTGCCCAAAACCTCGATCGCTCCGGCCGGGTCTTCCACGCAGTTATCGAACAGGTACACATCGGGGACGCCATCGGCCACCAGGTAGCTGGCGAGATTGCCGAAGGTGTCCGACGAGCTCGCCGCGATGGGACAAGCGCCGGTGAAGCCGCTGATCCATCCGTTCAAGAGCACGACGGGAGGACGGTTGGCACTGGATGGCACGGCTTGCCGGGGGTGCACCACGACCGTCAAATCCGCCATGCGCCGCTCGCCTGCTTCGCTCACGGCGGACAGCTTGACCGCATACTCGCCCGGCGGGGTACGCAGCGGCGCGGCCAGCAGGATCTGGTCACCGGCACGGTTCGGCCCGGCCACCAGAGCATCGGCCTGCCGGTTTTTGGCTTTTAGCAGGAATCCGAGCGTCTCCGGCGGCGCGGCGATGGGCACGGATTCGCCTGCGCGAAGCTCGTACCGGGCTTGCGCCAGCGCCAACGGCAGGGCGGCGCGGCTTTGGCTTGCTCCGTGGGCCGCGACGCAGATCAACAGCGCGGCGGCGGCAATCGGTGGGGCTGGGGCTTTCACACGCCAAGATGTACGCACCAAGCGATCCTCCGACAAACCCCCACAAGAGTTGACGAACGGCGCGGAAAAGCGTGCAGGCCCCGGGGTGAGCCGCATCACGCTACTCCGGCGCCGGAGTACCCGGGCCGGTGGGCGCGGTGGGCGCCGGCGGCGGCTCCGGCGGGTTGCAGGCGCCGATCGACACGGAAAAACCGGCAACGTCTTGCCAGCTATTACCCGTGTGCCGCTCGAGGCGATACGACTTGGTGGCGGCGTCCGCACGCAGCCGCCAATCCTCGTTCGGCGTTCCGCCCAGGCGCTTCATCTGCAACGGCCGTTCACTCGTCTGACGAGCCATCCAAGTCTCCCCCGCATTGGCTGTCTCGTACATCTCGTAGCGGCCGGATTCGCCGGACTGGCCCTGATCGAGCACCAGGCTGCCGTTGGTTCGTGAGCTGAACCAGAACTGCTGGACGAATCCGAAGCGCGGCTCCGGGAAGATGGGATGCGCGCGCCAGATCTGGCCGCCATCGGAGGTGATCAACAGAAATGGATCGCGGGGCAGCGGATGCAGAAGTTCGCCGCTGATCCAGCCGTTCTGGAAATCGATGAACTGAATGCGATCCAGGCCGGCGGCGCGTATGCGCTCATGAGGTTCGCCCCAAGTCTTCCCGGCATCGTCGCTGGCCAGCAGCACGGAAGAGAGCGTTGTCGAAGGCGAATGGATATTTCCCACCAGAAAAATCCGGTTTCCTACGGATTCTACTGAGGATAGTTCCAGATAAAGCGGACAGGGATCCTCGCGGGTGCAACTCAAACCTGCCGACCGGATGTCGTCCTCGGAGCAGCGGTATTGCACGATCATGGGTTTGCCGATATTTTGCAGAACAGGCCTTTCGGCCGGTGTTTCGGCCGCCTTCCCGTCGGCCTGGCCAGGCGCAGGAGGCGCCGGGACCTGCGCCGCGGCGCAGAAAACCGCTGCCAACGCGATCTCGACCCTCATGGCATCCGATTGTATCGCCTTTCGTCGCTCTCGCCAGGAACGTAAGAAAGATCGCAGGCGGGGTGTAACCCAACTCCGGAGGCTGTCGTCCTCTGTTCAAATCCCCGTTACGAAAAGCGGGCGCACTCACCCCTTTCACCCAATCGCGCCCGCTTTTAAAACCGCTCAAAAATGCGCACGTGCGGCTCCGGATGGACGGACGAAGGCGTCTTTGTGGAAGAAGGGCGGCCTATTCCCCGAACAAAGGTGTGCTGAGGTATCGTTCGGCGGAATCCGGCAGGACCACCACGAACGTTTTGCCGCGGAACTGATCCTCATGGGCCAGCCGCAACGCCACCGACATGGCGGCGCCGCAGGAGATGCCGCATAAGATCCCTTCCTCGCGGGCCAGCCTGCGGGCGGTTTCCAGGGCCTCCTCATCGCCGGCCGTCTCCACGCGGTCCACCATTGAAAGGTCCAGCGTGTCGGGAATGAAGCCCGCTCCCAGGCCCTGGATCCTGGAGGAGCCGGGGCGGACCGGGTCCCTTCGCAGAGTCTGGGTGATCACCGGGCTGCGCGCCGGCTCCACGCCGACGGAAACGATCTGCTTTCCCCGCGACTGCTTGATGTAGCGCGATACGCCGGTGATAGTGCCCCCCGTGCCGATACCCGCCACCAGGACATCGACCGCACCGCCGGTATCGTTCCAGATTTCCGGGCCCGTGGTCTCGAAATGAATCCGCGGATTTGCCGGGTTCTCGAACTGCTGGAGCAGCACATAATGCGCCGGGTCTGAGGACACCAGCTCCAGCGCCTTGGCGATGGAGCCAGCCATGCCTTGTTCGCCCGCGGTGAGCAGGAGCTTTGCGCCGAGCGCCTGCAGTACCTTGCGGCGCTCGATCGACATCGTTTCGGGCATGGTCAAAGTGATGGCATAGCCGCGCGCCGCCGCCACGTAAGCCAGGGCGATCCCCGTGTTCCCGCTGGTCGGCTCGATGATCTCTTTGCCCGGTTTCAGAATGCCGCGTTGTTCCGCGTCCCAGACCATGGCGGCGCCGATGCGGTCTTTCACCGAGCAAGCCGGATTGCGGCTCTCGATCTTCGCCAGCATGGTCACGGGCGCGCCGTCGATAATCCGGTTGATCCGCACCAGCGGCGTGCGCCCGATGCTGAAGGAGTTATCCGCGTGGAACAATCGCCTATATCTCCCAATTTGGAACGAATTTGGCGTGCTTTTCGGCCCACGACCGGCGCAGCTCGGCGAAAGTCGTGTGGTCGAGGACATCGGAGACCGCCCGGTCGACCCGGCTCCACATCTCCG
>Ga0335078_10009883_pt1 | contig 14123 bp, 15 predicted proteins | sample Lox_Sample_32_FD_206711 | JGI IMG/M metagenome (GOLD analysis project Ga0335078, IMG submission 206711) | Soil microbial communities from Loxahatchee National Wildlife Refuge, Florida, United States - Lox_Sample_3.2 | ecosystem: Environmental > Terrestrial > Soil > Wetlands | place: USA...
ACGCCGATTTGGCGCAGGCGTCCGCCCAGGGCAAGCCAGCGCTTCTCTGGCATCGATAGTAGGCGCGAGGCGTCTGGGAGCGGCAAGACGCGCATTGTCGCCGTCGTCACTGTGCCCTTGCATCTTGTGTGTTCGCGGGCTTAGGATCGCCTCAATGTCCGTGAACGTCGGACGGGCGGCCCTTGATTGGCCGCAGGAGCAATGGGACCGACTTGACCGAGCGGTCCACGACGAGGCGACACGCTCGGGGGTTGCTGCGACCCTGATCCCCCTTGTCGGGCCGTTCCCCGACGTGCTCACCGTGCCGGCCGACGTGATCTCACCCGGCCGCCTCGCGATCGACGAGGGCCAAATCACACCGCTGGTCGAGTTGCAGGCCGCCTTCACGCTGACGCAGCAGCAGGCCGACGGTGATCCCGGCTCGCTCACAGCGATCACGCTCGCCGTGCGCGCCACCAGCCTCATCGTGCTCGCCGAGGATCTGCTCATCTTCCGAGGCGATGCCGCCGCCCTTCCGGAGCTTGTCGGCAGGCGCGGTTCGATCGGGATCGGCCTCGTCGACAGCGCGCCGGACCCCGTGATCCCGGTCGCTCCGGCCGAAGACGGGCACTTCGGGGAGCGCACGTTCGCCGCCGTCGTCGAGGCGATCGCGGAGCTCGGCACGCGCGGGCATGTGGGACCGTACGCGGTGGCGCTTCACTCGGAGTTATACGCGGACAGCTTCGCGCCGCTGCCGGGAACTCTCATCGCTCCTGCCGATCGAATCCGTCCGCTGGCCACGCAGGGTTTTGCCGGAACCGGGGCTCTGCCAGCCGGGACTGGGGTCGTGTTCTCCGTCGGCGGCAACGTCATCGATCTCGTCATCGGGGTCGATCCCCTCACCTCCTTTACCCAGGTCGGTGCCGATGGAATGCTCCAGTTGCGCGTCTTCGAGCGCTTCGCCCTGCGGATCAAGGACGCCACGGCAATCGTGCGCCTGCGTTTCGGTGATGGATAGCGGCGGGCGTCAGGATGGCCAACCGCTTTTACGTGACGATCCGAGGCAGCAAGCAGGGACAGTTCAAGGGCCCGGATGTGCACGGGCCCCAGGGGAACAAGATCGCAGGGCTGGCGTTCCGGTATGAGATCGCGTCTCCGCATGACGCGCAAGGATTGACGCTCGGCCCGCCGAAGCACGAGTCCGTGCTGCTCGTCAAGGAGTGGGACGCAGCCTCCCCCCAGATCTATCAGGCGATCGTCGAAAACGAGTCAATCCCCGAGGTCAACTTCGAGTTCCTGAAGACGACACCAGCGGGCGTGGAGAGCATCTATTACACGATCAAGCTCACGAACGCCAGCATCGTGAACGTCTTGATGCACGTCGATGCGCCTACGCCGGGGGCGCCGGGCGACACGCGCGAGCTCGAAGAGGTCTCGTTCGCTTTCCAGAGGATCGAGATGCAGAGTCTCGATGGTCACACGGCCGCCGCCGCTGACGCGGGGAGTCCGAACGGTGGGTCGACGGTGGCTGCCGGGCAGTCATACTCGAGGATCGCCGTGGGCGGACCGTCGCTCGCGGAGGACAAGGGACGTGTCGCAGTGTCCGCCCCGTTACTGCCCGCCGGCGCTATCCCCCCGCGACCGACAACGGACTGACCACTCCAGCCTCCGTCCGATGGCGCCGACGGATGCACCGCCTAACTGCCTTTGAGATCGGCCTCAGACACCAGGACCAGTCCCAAAGAGATCAGCTCGCGAAACGTGCGCAGTAGGTTCGCGATTGTCGCGCCGTCGTGGCTTGAGGCAAGGTCAAGATCAGCAACCACATCCACCAGTGCACGGTCCGCCCGCAGACTCAACACCACCGGGACATGGTCGGGATCGATAAGTGTGCTGACTCCCAATCCAGGCTCTAGAGACACGGTCGCCGCGGGAACGGCGAACTGCGCTCCGTCGTAAGTCGCGTATTGCTGCTCGATCCTCAGACCGGGTCCTGCCATCAGGCGACTCTCAAGCACATCTGAGTCGCTCATCATGGCGACGTCCATCGCTTCGAATATGGCTTTGGTGTGCTCACTGGCGCTCTCTCCGAACTCCGGCATTCTTCTTCCTTCGCGAAGCAGCATCCGTGGCCGGCGTCCGTGCGTCCGCCTCAGTACCACGATGCCTTGTCCAATCTCGCGGACCTGAAGCCGGTCATAGTAGGCGAGCCAGCGGCGAAGAACGTGCTCATGAGCATCACGGTCTTCCTTCAGCGTTCTGTTCCAAACGCTCGCGTAGCGAAGCGGATCACTCCCTCCGTATCGAATGACGCACGCATCGCAAGGTAAATCCTCGAGGCGTCGCCTGACAGCCGCTGGCCAACGGTCGTCTGCCCGTTCGATCCAGTTGCAGACCATGTGACAGTAGCCGCCGTCGTTGAGCCTGGCTACCGCTTCCTCGAGAAGTGACCAGCAAAGATCGTCGCCGTCCCAGCCGTTGTCACGGTACAGATATGTTGAGTCGGGCGAAATGACATAGGGCGGATTACAAACGATGAGATCGAACCTTTCACCATCGACCGGACCGAACCAGTCTCCTGTAACGGTCGTTATGTTCTGCACGTCGTTCAGTGCAGCGTTTGCTTGAACGAACCATGCTGAGCGCGGATTAGCATCGATTGCTGTTACCTGGCCAGCGTGCCGCGCAGCCAGCAGCGCTTGTACGCCTCCACCTGCGCCAAGATCGAGCACGCGATCTGCGTGATCTCTGACGGTGACAGAGGCCAAGAGGTCCGCTGGCACCGTGGGCCCCTGAACGAGATCAGCCGCCGCCACGGACAATGGATCGCTCGCGAGGATCAGATCCCTGTATGGCGACAGGCGAATAGTCGCGTGAGCCGTTCTGCCGTCATGAACCAGCGCTTCGGCGTCGAGCAACTCAGCGACTAACGGATCATCGAGATCGAGAAGCGCAAGCGGAGTTTCGAGGTTCAGATAGAAGAGCCTGACGAACGTCGCAAGCGCGTCCACGTCCTCGCCCAGGCGTAGCGTCGCTGTGGGGAGATCAAGTGGACGAACGAGGTCTTGCGCGTCGATTGCCAGACGCTCCTGCAGCCCACGATCCGTAAACCCAGCACTCCGCAGCGCGCTTCCGAGGTGTCGAAAGCGGCTTGCATAAGGAAACTCGGGTATCACATTAGAGTGGAGACACCGGTCAGGGTGCCTGTCCGGGCCGGGTGACTGCGTGACCGGCTTCCGCCGGGCGTGCCGCGAGAAGGCCTTGCAGCGCTTGCTGGGCTACTCGCGACAGAGGTTGGGGACGAGTAGCTCCGCTCGTGAGCGGCGGTCCCGCGCCGAACTCCCCGGCAACGAGCGCGAGCTGTTCGCAGTACATCTCGGCCTGTACGCGACGCAGATTCTGCGAGTTCGCCTCGGCGTTCTCGGGGAAGAACTTGAAGATCCCAAGGCCGCGAAAACCCACGCTGAAGAGAACATTGCGCATGCTTGGGTCCAGGTAGTCAAGCGTGCCGCTCTTCTCCTTGTCTGCACCGTTGTTGCCGTTGATCACGAAGTCCTCGTACCACTGCTCCCACGTCGTTGCGCCAGTTTCGGCAAGGGCGACGACAAGGTCCGGAATCTCGAGATGGGCGAGATCATTCGCGTAGTCCCGGATCTCGCCCCCGGCGGACTGCGGCACTTTCAGCCCGACCGGCATCCCCTCGATCTTGCTGACCTTGGTGCAATCCAGGCCGTCGATACTCAACCGGAAATTGGACGGCAGCCACTTCTTCTGAACCGCTGCGGTAGCGGCCGCGCCCACCACTGTGTTGGCACTGGGCCGCTTTCGGGTGTACTCAGGTTGGCACCTGACCGTCATGCGGACCGTGTCTTTCGACGCCGCGTCGAGCGCCGGCAAGTCGATCTCGCCAAGCAGGGCGTTCGTGAATTCGAGCCGCTCGACCTCCTTGCCGTCGTAGTCGTACGTGACGACCGCTCCGTTCTTCCGCCGCCACTCCCGGGCAACCGCCGAACGCATCCAGTCGAATAGGCCCGGCCCCATCCCCTCGCCGAAAGTGAGACTTAAGTCCTCATACCGAACACTCGCAAGATGTTTGTGAGCGATCAGGTCCGCGCCGATCTTCTCCACGACCACGTCGCTCGTCGCGTACCCGCCCTCAGCGTTCACCAGCCAGCAATCGTGCACGCCATCGAGTTCGAGCGCATACCTTGGGGCTGCGAAGCCAGGGTTTGCCGAACTGACGGGCAGTGCTACCTCACCCTCTCGAACCTGACCGCGAGTACGCGGCAGCGTCGCGACTACTCGGTTCACGCTGCAGCAACGCCGCCGCCGTGGAACGCATGTACATCGTGTGCTTGCGACGAGGTTCCCTGAGGTGCGCTTCACCTGCGGATACCCGAGGATCTCCGATGTGGTGGTGCGTGAGATGAGAAGACGCCGATAGCGCGACCGCGCCCGGGCGTTCCCCTCCGGCGCCCGTTCCGACGCCTCTGCCTGTCGCGACACTACGGAGGTTCTCTTGCACGGCGATCCGACCCTACCCAATCGTGCTGTACGGATCTAGAGCGTGGAATTGGCCGATCCCAGTCTCCGCGGTCGTTTTCGCCTGCTATTCAGAGCGTTTCCGGCGTCGCCGGGCGCGCGATCTTCGTCGCAATTTGCAGGGATCCGTGCGGCGAGATCAGCGGAATTTGCGGCTGTTTGCGCGTGGTAGGCGCGACAAGCGGGCCTAGTCAACGACCAGAACGGGGATAGACCGATGATCGGGCTTGGCAACGAGACGTCGTTTTTGGTCTCGAACTCGACGTTCTCCCGGACCTCGACGATCCCGCCCGTCGGCTTGTACATGAGCGTGGTCTGAACCCTTCCTCGTCACGCTGTTCGCTCGTGTTCGCTCCAGCCGCGGCGGCCCGGAGTGCTCGCCCGTCTGACGCAGCTCGACCCCTTCGATCGCCAGCTCGCCCCCGAGCCATGACGTCGCCGCTGGCGACCCAAAGAAGACCCAAGGATTCCGCGGCGAGCGCTGGAAGCGGCCGGAACGCGCTGACGAGGCATGAACCGGCAGATCATGCCGCCCTGCCGGATTTGCAGGCAAATTCCGAGCGTTGCCGACCCTCTCCTGAAGCGGACGACGGGTCTCGAACCCGCGACCTTCGGCTTGGGAAGCCGACGCTCTACCAACTGAGCTACGTCCGCAAGTGCCCGGCAATGCTAGCGATTGCAGGGTTGGCGAATCCGGATCAGCCGGACGCGGCGTCCCGCGGCGGACGCGAGCTCTCGACCCACGGATCGTCGACCCCGATCGGGACGAACGGCAGCAGGCCGACGATCTCCATGAGGCGCCGGGCGTGGGCCGGCAAGTCGGCGCTCAGCCTGAGCTCGCGGCCGGTGGCCTTGGCGGTCCGGACGAGCGCGGTCATCGCGCGGAGGCCGGCCGAGTCGATGAAGTCGATCCTCGAGAGGTCGAGGAGCACGTGGCTGTTCGCCACTAACTCGGCCTCGACGGCCCGCTCGAGGGTCGCTGAGCTGTTCAGCGCGAGCTCGCCCTCGACGCGGACGCGCACCCAGCCATCGCGCATCGGCTCCAGGTGGACGGCAAACGGGGTCTCGGACCCGACCTCGCCGCTATGGCGGGGCTCGTGAGGGTCGATCCAATCGGTGCGGGCGGGCAACTTGACCTAGAAGGTTCGTGTCTGATCGCCCCCGGGTCCGATCGCAACCATCTCACGTGCGGACGCGGCCGCGCAACCGACTGCGCCCGGATGTTGGAAACGAACTGCGCGTCTTCGGTCGAAATCCCGCACCGTGCGGGCGCGATCCGGAACTGAAACCCGCGTATTACTCTCCGCTCATGCGCCGCTACGCGATTCCCGCCGCCGCCGTGTTCGTCGCCGCGGGGCTGCTGGCGCTGCTCGCCTTCGGCGTCGCCCATCAAGGAACGAACACGTCGATCGACGCCGCGGTCGCACGCGGGGACTATCCGATGGCACCGGGCGCCCGCACTCAGCTCCCGATCCTCGGCTCTTCGGGCCGTGAGAGCCTCGCCGATTTCCGCGGCAAGTTCGTCGTGCTCAACGTGTTCGCGTCCTGGTGCCAGCCGTGCGAAGCCGAGGCTCCGATCCTCGAGCAGGAGGAGCGCCAGCTGGTCAAGCACGGCGGAACCGTGCTCGGGGTCACCTTCCTCGACAACTCGAGCGACTCCGAGCAGTTCGTCCGCGCGCACAGCATCACCTACCCGGTGGTCCGCGACGTGAGCGGGAACTTCGTCAAGGGGTTCGGGACGAACGGCGTTCCCGAGACCTTCTTGATCAACCGCCAGGGGCGAGTCGTCGCCCTGCGTCGCTACCAACTCGCCGGGAATTGGCTCGAGCAGACGGTGGCGCAAGTCCTCGCCCGGTCGGCATGACCCGCACAATCCTCCGAACCGCGACGCTCGCCCTCCTGCTCGCGACCGGACTGCTCACACTCGCAGGCGGGCCGCCGGCGGCCGCCTCCACGGCGGCGACCCAGCGTCCGTCGCTGACCGACATCGAAAACGACCTCATGTGCACCGAGTGCCACGAGCCGCTGCCGGTCGCGCAGTCGCTCGAGGCCGACTCCGAGCGCGCCTACATCCGGATGCTGATCGCTCAGGGCGAGACCAAGCCGCAGATTCTCAAGAGCATGGTTGCGCAGTACGGGGCCGCCGTCCTGGCCAAGCCGCCGGCGCACGGGTTCAACCTCACGGTCTACATCATCCCGCTGGTGATCCTGGCCATCGGGGCGGCGATCCTCGCGTTCACGCTGCCGCGCTGGAGGCGCCGCACTCGCGCGAGCGCCCGGGCGCGTGCGCCTGCCGCGCCGGCGTTCGACCCCGCCGACGAGCAGCGGCTCGACCAAGAGCTCAGCCAGTTCCGCGGCTAGCGGGTCTCACTACATCGCGTCCGGGGCGCTGACCCCGAGCAGCGACAACGACAGCCCGATCGTCGTCCGCGCCGCGACCGACAGGGCAACCCGCTGTGACTCCACCGTCTCGGGCGTCGCGCCGACAACCCGGCACGCCTCGTAGAACGCGGTGAAGTCCTGGGCGAGCTCGAGCGCGTAGCCGGCGATCCGGTGGGGCGCGCGGCGCTCGACCGCCTCGGCGATCTCACCCGGGAACGCGACGAGCTTCTTGATCAGGTCGCGCTCTGGACCTTCGAGCGGGACCGAATCCCAGTCCGCCTCCAACGCATCCGAGACCCGCTCCGGAGGCAACCGGCGCAGCATCGAGGCGATGCGAGCGTGGGCGTACTGGATGTAGTAGACGGGGTTCTCGCGCGACTGCTTGCGCGCGAGCTCGACGTCGAGCTCGATCGTTCGGTCGTGCGACCGCTGCAGCATGAAGTACCGGGTCGCGTCGACGCCGATCTCGTCGAGCAGGTCGTCGAGCGTCACGAAGTCCCCGCGACGCTTGGACATCGCGAACACCTCGCCGCCGGCGACCAGGTGGACGAACTGCAACAGCGGGAGCTCGACCGTGTCGGGGTCGCCGCCGAGGGCCGCCATCGCCGCCTTCATCGAGCGGACATACCCGGCGTGATCTGACCCCACCGGCACCAGCAGCCGCTCGAAGCCGCGCTCGCGCTTGTTCTCGAGGTAGGCGATGTCGGCCGCGAGGTAGGTCGGCTCGCCGTTTGAACGGACGACCACCCGGTCCTTGTCGTCGCCGAAGCTCGTCGTCCGCAGCCACATCGCGCCGTCGGCGTGGTAGACGTGCCCGACCTGCTCGAGCAGCGCCAGCGCGCGCTGCAACTGGCTCGGCGAGCCCTCGTGCAGGGTCCGCTCGCTGAAGTAGGCGTCGAACACGACGCCGTAGCGATCGAGCGTGGCCTTGATCTGCGCAAGCAAGATGTCGACCGCAGCCCGGGACACCTCCTCGACGCCGGCATCGGAAGCCCCTGGGATGGCCGCCGCCAGATCGGACACATACGACCCGTGGTAGCCGCCCTCGGGCACCTCCTCGCCCCGAGCCCGGGCCTGCACGGACGCCCCCAGCAACCGGATCTGGTTGCCGGCGTCGTTGAAGTAGTACTCGCGCACGACCGAGTGCCCGAAGTGCTCGAGGATCCGCGCCAGCGCGTCACCGTAGGCCGCGTGGCGTCCGCTCGCCGCGACCAGCGGGCCGGTCGGGTTCGCCGAGACGAACTCGACCGAGATCCGCTCGGCCGGGTCCGCCCCGCCCGCTCCGTACCGCTCGCCGGCGCCGAGCACCGAACGCAAAGCACGGCGGTGCCAGTCATCCGACAGCCACAGGTTCACGAACCCGGGCCCGGCCACCTCGGCCCGCTCGAGCTGATCGCCGAGCGTCGTCGACAGCTCCGCGCCGATCCGCTCGGCGATCGCCCGCGGCGGCGAGGACAGCACCGGCGCGAGCAGCATCGCGGCGTTCGTCGAGTAGTCGCCCTGGCCCTTGTGTCGCGGCCGGTCAAGCGTGGGCTGCGCGGACGGTTCGCCCGCGGAGCCGCGGACAGCCGCCGCGGCAGAACGCACGGCAGCGGCGAGCTGCTGCAACGGGGCGTTCGCCAACCTGTCGTTCACAGGCCCGGAATGGCTGGGCGGATTCCCGAGTGGACCCGCGGTGGCTGGAACGTCCGCTCGAGCCGCTCGATCGCGGTCGGCGCACCCATCGCGATGATCAGGTCGCCGGAGTTAAGCACCGTCTGGGGCGGCGGCTGGGTCTCGAGCTCGCCGTCCGGGTGCCGTACGGCGATGATCAGCGCAGGTCCTGTCACGTCGGCGATCTTCTTGCCGACCCCTTCGCAGACCGGTGAGACCTCGATCTCCTCCATCCGGTAGTCGGCCACATCGAGGGCGCCGCCGACCTGGGGACGGAGCGCCACCCGCGCCATCGCCGCTCCCGAGGTCTTGTAGGGCGAGATCACCCGGTCCGCTCCGGCGCGCAGCAGCTTCTTCTCGGAGTCCTCGGCTGAGGCCCGCGCGACTATGAACACGTCCGAGCGCAGCTCCCGCGCGGTGAGCGCGATGAAGATGTTCTCGGCGTCCGAGTCGACGCACGCGATCACCCCGAGGGCACGCTCGATCCCCGCCTGCTTGAGGATCTCGTCGTCCGACGGCTGGCTCTCGATCAGAGGGGCGCCGGTCGCGAGCGCGGACTCGCGATTAACGGGATTTGGGTCGATCACGACGAACCTGGCGCCCGCGGCCCGCAGGTCGCGCGCAACCTGGCGTCCCACACGGCCGAAGCCGCAGACGATGTAGTGGTCGGTGAACGAATTGATCATCTTCTCGATCCGGCGCTCCTCAAGAACGCCACTCAGCTGCCCCGAGACGAAGAACTCCGCAACGGTCGCGAGGGCGTAGAAGAGCGTACCTATGCCGAGCAATTCGAGGCCGACCTTGAGCGCGCGGCCGGCTGCGTCCGAGGGATCTGGGATCGAGCCGAGCGTGGTGACCGTGTCGATCGTCCATTCGAACCCGTAAGCCGGCGAGACGTGCTCGATCACCGCGAACCCGATCGTGCCCGCGATCACCATCAGACCCAAAGCGCCGAGCAGGATCCCCAGCCGCCGGATGAACAGGCGCACCTCGCGGCGGGCGTGCTCTCGCTGCGCGAGCGCACTCGCGCGCTCTTTGCCATCGTCCGAGCCCGGGAACATCCAGGCGCCGCTCTGACTCCAATCAGCCATCAGTAGTGATAGGGCTCGCCGGCCAGGATCTTGTGACCGCGGTAGAGCTGCTCGAGCAGCACCACTCGCGCTAGCTGGTGAGGCAGCGTGATCCGCCCGAGCGACAGCCGGTGGTCAACCGCGTCGAGATCGAGGCCGAACGGGCCACCGACCACGAAGCACACGTCCATCCCACTCTGGCGCCGCTCCTCCAGCCAACGACTGAACGACACCGAATCCAACTCTTCGCCCCCGCGATCGAGCAGCGAGACAAACGTTCGATCAGGAATCCGCCGACCCACCTGCTCATCCTCGCGCACCTCGATCAGCTCGAGCTTGACGTGCCGGGCGAGCAGCTTCTGGTAGTGCTGGACATCGTCGGAGAACGGTGGGCGCAGCCTGCCGACAGCGACGACGAGGATCCTCACGATGGGATACTACGTTCCCATGGACGATCCCGGCCGCCAGGAGCGGCACATCAACATCCACTTCTCGCCGGACATCATGGCCGGTGTATACGCGAACTTCGCGAACGTCAGCCACTCCGACTACGAGTTCACGATCACGTTCGCGCGTGTGGACCACGAGGTGGAGGACGACGAGATCCCCGGCGTCGTCGTCTCGCGCATCAACCTGAGCGCCAAGTTCATGCGCGAGCTCATCGACGCCATGCAGGACAACTACTCGAAGTGGCAGACCCGTGAGGGCATCAAGAACCTGCCCGAATACGGCGGCGGTCAGAGACTCGAAGAGTCCGACGACGACGACGACGAAGACGACGAATAACCCCCGTCGGCCATTGCACCGGCGGCGTTGCCATTCCGGCGAGCGAAGCTGACCGCCGCGCCGATACGCTCGGCCGTTGGCGGGTGCGTGGCCGTCAGCGAGGTCAGCCAGCGCGGAGGCTCGAGATCGGCGACGTTCTGGACCGCGATCGCGCGCTCGAACGAGATGAATGCCTCAGGCGCCTCGGTCAAGACCAGCGAGTAGGCGTCAGACCGGCGCTCGACCGCCCGGGACAGGCGGTTCCCGATCACTCCCGTCGGCGCGCCCACCGCGGCCCCGGCCAGCGCGAGCGCGGGGAGCGCACCGGCGGATGCACGCTCGGGCGACAGCTCCCAGCTCAGACGCTGGATCGCGAGCGCGGCGGCCGGCGCGACGATCGCCGCATACAGAACGCCGCGCGGCACATCGCGATTACGCACGTGGGCCAGCTCGTGCGCCACCACGACGCGGATCTCGTCGCGGCTGTAGCGGTCGAGCAGCGTGTCGAACAGCACGACCCGCTTGGTCGGGCCCAGCCCGGCCACGTACGCGTTGGCAGCCGTGGTACGGCGACTGGCGTCGACGGAGTACACCTCCCCCACCTTGACGCCCGCCGCACGCGCGAGATCGAGCACGTCGGATCGCGTCTCCCCCTCCGGCAACGGTGTGAAATCGTTGAACAGGGGTTCGAGCACCACGGGCGCGAGCGCCGTCAGGACGCCCGCGAACAGCACCGATCCCGCTGACGCAGGCAGCCACCACCGGCGCGGATAGCGCCTGGTCAGGGTGACGGCCGCCCCGCCCGCGGCGCCCGCCAGCACCGACTCGATCGCCGCGCCCTTGAGCAGGTCGCCGGCCCAGCCACGCCACGACTGCGTGACGAGCCCGACCTTCATGCCACGGCGGCGCGAGATCGCCGACACCGGCAGCGCCGGCAACGACAGGCCGACGGCGAGTCCGGCCCCCGTCAGCGCACCCGCGAGAGCCGGGCGATCCGACCCACGAGAGAGCCACCGGGGCGGCCGGCGCACCACGAACGCGAGCGCGCCGAGCTCGATCGCCGCGCGCGCCATTCCGAGCGCCAGCTGAGGCCGGGCGAACCGGGCGCCACGTTCAATCTCCGCGTCGCTGAAAAAACTGTGAAGATCTATGTCTGCAGGCTCGATTGGCCGCTCTCGCGGAGACAGCAGACGGACGCCACCCTCCGCAGCGGCGAGCGCAAGCAGCACTGATGCAAACAACTGGTGGCGCGAGGGGTGTCTCACCCGCAAGACTGTAGCCCCGCTCGCCACCGGGCCGCCACGCAAATGAGAGTCGCAATCGTTTCTGACATCCATGGGAATCGGCATGCCTTCGAGGCCGTGCTGGACGCAATCGAGGCCTCCGAGTGCCAGGAGATGTGGTGCCTGGGCGACCTGGTGGGCTACGGCGCCGAGCCGGACGCGTGCGTCGAGCTGGCCCGGCGTTACGCGGCGATCTGCCTCGCCGGGAACCACGACCTCGGTGTTCGGGGCGCGCTCCCGCTCGAGGAGTTCTCGCGCGGGGCGGCGCTCGCGGCGCGGTGGACTCAGAGCGTCATCACCCCCGAGACCCGCGAGTACCTCGACAAGCTCGAGCCCGCGCGGCTCGACGAGCCCGTCGGACTGTTCCACGCGAGCCCCCGAGATCCCGTCTGGGAGTACGTGCTGTCGCCGCTGCAGGCCGAGTTGTGCCTCGACGCCCAGTCGCACCGGGTGTGCCTGATCGGCCACTCCCACGTGGCGCTGTCGTTCTCCCGGAACGAAGGCGAGTCGGCCGGCGGCCAAACCCGGGGACCCGATGAGCAGCTCGACCTCGCCGCGGGCGAGTGGCTGATCAACCCGGGCAGCGTCGGCCAGCCGCGCGACGGCGACCCTCGCGCCGCCTGGCTCGAGCTGGACCTCAGCGGCTGGGAAGCGGTGTACCGGCGCACCGAGTACGACATCGCGGGGGCCGCCGCGGCCATCCGCGCCGCCCGGCTTCCCGACTCGCTCGCCGAACGCCTCGCGTACGGCCAGTAAGAGAGCTCTAACCGTAAGTACGCGGTAGGACGGTTCCGACCGTCTAACGGAATGCCAACGGGGCGACCCTCTAAAGTCAGGCCGCGGATGCGCTACGCGCCTCGCGCCATCCTCGCCGGCGGCCTTGGCTTCGCCGTTTCGTGCCTCGCCGCCTGCGGTGGCGGCGCCGGCCTGCTCTCGGGCGACCAGTCGATCGCTCTGAGCGGCCAGGGCAACGAGATCAACTCGGCCGTGCAGTCGGGCAACTGCGGCGCCGCGATCAACGCGAGCGCGGCACTCAACAAGGACGTCCAGACTCTCCCGGCCACGATCAACCCCACGCTGCGGAGCAACCTGACCCAGGGCGCGGCCACGATCCAGCAGCTCGCCGCCAGGGACTGCCGCCAGCACCAGTCCACCACGACGGTGAGCCCGCCGACGACGTCGACCCCGACGACGACCAGCTCCACTTCTTCGACCACAACGCCGACGACGACGAGCACCACGAGCACGACCACGACCTCGACGACGACCAGCACCGCAACCACGCCGACCAACCCGGGTACTTCTCTTACAACAACGACTAGCGGCGGCGTGGGACTCGGCGGTCCAACCACCAACACGAGTGGACCTGCTGGCAGCGGCGGAACCGGTGCGGGGAATGGCAACAGTGATGGAAACGGCGGTGGTGGGTGACTAACGGAACGGCGATCGTCGGGCGGTACCGCATCGAAGGCCGCCTGGGCGTCGGCGGGATGTCCACGGTGCAGCTGGCGTTCGACGAGCGTCTCGAGCGCTATGTCGCGATCAAGCTGCTCGCCGAGCATCTCGCGGACGATCCAACCTTCGTGTCCCGCTTCCGTCGGGAGGCGCTGTCCGCGGCCCGCCTTGTCCATCCGAACATCGTCCAGGTGTTCGATTTCGGGTTCGACGAGCGCGCGCGCCAGCACTTCATCGTGATGGAGCACGTGCCGGGCCACTCGTGCGCGGAGCTGCTCCGCGACCACGGCCCGATGCCGGTCGAGCAGGCGGTCGATGTGGTGACCCAGTCGTGCCGCGGGCTCGACTACGCCCACCGTAACGGGGTCGTGCACCGCGACGTCAAGCCGGGCAACCTGCTCGTATCGGATTCCGACGTGGTCAAGCTGGCCGACTTCGGGATCGCCCGTGCCACCGACCAGTCGAGCATCACCCAGGTCGGGTCCGTGCTCGGGACAGCCGCGTATCTCGCGCCCGAGCAGGCGCGCGGCGAGGAGGCCGGCCCCCAGGCCGACCTCTACTCGCTCGGCGTCGTCGCATATCAGCTGCTGACCGGCCGCCTGCCGTACGAGGCGAGCTCGCTGTCGGAGCTGGCGCTCAAGCAGCAGCGCGAGCCGCCGGCTTCGGTCGACGAGCTCAACCCGCGGGTGCCGCCGGAGCTGGCCGACGCGATTTCGTCGGCCCTGTCGCTCGACAAGGACGACCGCCCGGAGACCGCGATGCTGCTCGCCGAGGCCATCTCGAGCGGCGCTCGTGGCGTCGAGGCGAATCGGAACGGTGCGCGGACGAGGAACATGGGCAACACCGCCGCCACGCGGGTGCTCTCTGGGCGCGGCGCGCCCACCGCCGAGACCCGCGCCGCCACCAGGACGAACGCTCAGCCTCGTCCACGGCAGCTGGAGCCGCGCCGGCCGGCCTACCCCCCGCCGATGTCCGCCCACGGTCCCGACCAGGC
>Ga0335078_10009884_pt1 | contig 14123 bp, 18 predicted proteins | sample Lox_Sample_32_FD_206711 | JGI IMG/M metagenome (GOLD analysis project Ga0335078, IMG submission 206711) | Soil microbial communities from Loxahatchee National Wildlife Refuge, Florida, United States - Lox_Sample_3.2 | ecosystem: Environmental > Terrestrial > Soil > Wetlands | place: USA...
GCTATACACGCCGGTGGATCGAAGAGCATCGGGACGGGGGTGTAGACCATTGGACCGTAGCGACGGCATGCTTGCCAGCTGCGCCTGGCTCTTGCCAGTAACAGACCTGGATGTCGCAACCGGCAGCACGCGCGAGCAATTTCAGCGAAAGGAGAATTCGATATGGCAGAGCGAAGTGTCAACAAGGCGATCTTGGTTGGCAGACTCGGCGGCGATGCCGAAACGAGGCACACCCAAAACGGTACGCCGGTTTCGCGAGTATCGCTGGCGATGAACCGCCAGTGGACGGACTCCGAAAAGCAGGTGCATGAAGAGACCGACTGGATCTACATCGTGCTCTGGAACAAGGAGAGCCTTGCCGCGTATTTAACAAAAGGCACGAAACTGTACGTTGAGGGGCGAATCCAAACGCGCTCCTACGAGGACAATGACGGGGTGAAGCGGTATGTCACCGAGGTTGTGGCGCAGAACATCGTGCTGCTCGGAGGGAATGGGAACGGTAGTAGCGGAGCGGACCGGGAAGAGAAATCCGGAGAGCGTCCAGGGCGCGCCAAGCACTCAAGTTCTCGATTTCAGCAGGATGCGGGAATCGAAGAGCATGGTGTGCAAGACGACGATATTCCCTTCTGACCCGGGTATTTGGGAGCGTGCCCATTTACTTTAATGTGACGTTCTCGAATCCGCTAAACCCTTCGTGCCGGCCCATCGATTCCGCGGCGGAGTTCAGTTCAACGGATCGGCGATTGTAAAAGCGGATTACTTCCGGGTTCCCGAGATCAGGGGTCATTCGCGTGCGAGAGGGGAGTGTTCACCGGAGGAGTGCAGCAGCAACGGATCCCTTCGCCGTACCGCCCACGTCAACCTAGGCGCGTGCTAAAACGGAGGTTCAACTTCTGGAGCCAAGCATGTCCCAACCGCGCCTCGAAGAGATCATGAGCTTCCTGAAAGCAGTGCTGGAAGTCTCACCATCCAAGGCGACAGCTCTCATTCTCAGGGATGATTATGAGGAGCAAATCGACGTGTCGGACCCGGATGAGGTTCTCGCCCACCGCGACCGCGCGCTCGAACTTCTCGCTTGGAGAGGGGCGCAATCAGCGGTCCACATCTTCAACAAGAGCCGCATTCCCGACTATTTTTCTTCGGCGCGCGGTGAGGACCTCGCGATTCTCTACTGCTGCGAGAGGCTGTCAGCGCGGTATGCCCAAGAACTGCGTACCGACAGCACTGGCGACCAATTGACCATTCCCGTGGCACTCCCTCCGGACGACGATCTGACAGCCCTGCCTGGCTTGGTCCACCTAACAACCGTGGCGCCGAGAGCAGGCTGGATCACTCTTTGGGGAGAGTGGACGGATGTGCTAGGGGAACCCGTTGACAGTATCGACTGGGTGAACGCCATCGCCAATGCCTTCTCAGAGGGGCAGAGGCGAGCGCTCCGCGACAGGCCTGTGGCCGCTCTCACTGAGTTATTCGACAAAGTCGAGAACATCCAGTCTCTTCAGACCGTCGTCGCGGACCTGATTGAAAAGCTGATCTCCAAAAGCGAAGGAGGATGTGCCGATCAGGCTTATAGGTCACTCCAAGGCATTCTGGGGAGGCGACTCGACGGGCTATGTAGTGAGGCCCAAGCCGCGCTACTGGCGAGCGAACAGATCCGCCTTTCCAGGGACTTTGCCGATCCAAGTGCCGCGATGATGTGCTTAGGGCGGGCCGTAGAACTCCAATTAAGGCACCAGACCTTTAAGCGTTTTGAGTGCTACCGAAGCTTGCGCAGGAGCCTGTATCCGAAACGAGAAAACAACCTCGGCGGTTTCCTGTTCAACTTGAGTCGGCTGTCCGAAAGTGACCGTGCCGTCTTTGCCGAAAGGTGGTGCGATCCATTGTCCGCCAGCACCGTACTTTCAGACTTCAACGAGGCTCGGAACCGAGCTACACACGGAGAACCACAGGCAAAGCATGTGGTGGACTCTGGCATCGGCGACTGGCTGGGCGCAACCTCGAAGGCCGTCCAATTATGGGGTGTGCTGACACCTTTCGATAATGGCTGATTAGCCTTGACAACCGGCTTCGGGGACTTCGCCCGCGGCGTGCGGCATTCGGCTCACGGCGAGCAGTTCCTCGCGTTGCCATACACCTCGGCGCCGGTCCCAGATCGCCTCCCACGCGATATGGCTGGGGTTCAGCAATCTTGTTGTAAAGAGGCGGAGTCTGGTACTTCGCGAACACGCAAGCAGAGTGCGCGCAGCCATTCGGATTTGGTTTTGCCGTGGACGATTCGACCGAGAAAACCGAGCGATTCAGCGATGTTGTTGCGGTTGAGGCGGACGTCCTGACGAGTGGTCTTGGCGTACAACCATACCCAATGCCCGACATCTAGCGGCTTGCTGAAAACGTAGGTAGCGTGACCCGCTTGCGGGACCTCGACGACCACGGCCTTCTCGAGATCGAAGATGTATTCGTCGCGGAAGAGGTACATGGTGCGTGCCCGTTTGTTGAGCTGCTCGTGGTAATAAGCGTCGTAATCCGGGCGCCAGGTGATCTGCGCGACATCGAAGTCGCCAGGTAAACCTTGATTCCAGCACAGCCTCCGCAGTTCATCACGTTCGGTGGGGATCTCCTCGACATGGGCGCGGAGACGGTCGATCTGTTTCCAGTATTGGCCAAAGCGGGTGTGTGCAGTGCGTGCCTTCAAGATCTCTTCTTCGAGACCATCCGGAATAGTGAGCTCCGTCCTGCTGGGAAGCGCGGTTTCACACTCGATCAACTTCCACTCGCCGGCCCGCTTGCGATAGTGGCCCGTGTGAACAAAGTCCGCGGATATTTCCACTGTTGCAGAAATGAGATCGCGCCATCGACTCCATGACGGGTCCCATCGGATCGGCAGCAACTGATGGTCGATGAGAATCTCGATCTTGCGATTGTGGTCCCTGAGAATGGCGTAGTCCTCGAAGTAATCGAGCTTGCGGAGAGGCACAGGAACGGTTCTGTGGCGGCGCTCCGGCAAAAAGGCAGAAATGCGGTTTGCGAAGAAGACGCCGCTGTCCGCCGATCGTTCACCTCGAACGACGAGAGATCCAAAGCCCGAATAAGGAAATGCGACAGGGGTCGCAGCATCCCTCAGCACGCTGTCGTACTGAACGCGAATGTCCGGGTCAGCTAAGAGGTTGTAGGCGCGTTCAAGCGTGGCAAGATCGGCATGCGACGCGTTCTCTTTCTGCATTTCCAATCTGCGGAGACGATAGGCCAGACGGAGTTCCTTGAACGTCACATCTCTGGGGAGGCGCAGCAAATAGTAGAAGGTCGGCTGCTTTGCCCACGCGGCGTTCCGGTTGACGGAAAAGAAGTAGTCGCGAATTACGGTGCAGGGAATGTGGATGGCGCCTACGTCGAGTTGGCTATTCGGGACCTGCACACGAACGAACGGCTCCTCCCGCTTGTCCTGTTTCGGCAACGCGGCGTAGCCGGCCTTGACCTGGTAGATGTCGGCTCCTCGAATCGAAGGTTTACGGACATAGATCTCCGTCGCCGTGCTCGTCGAGCAATCGGCTACGGCCACTTCATCGCCAATCCGAACATTCGAACCAACGAGGCGGGTGAGCGTGACTTCGCGTCCGTCGCCGGTCGCGCAGACAAGCGATGAATCTCGGTGTTTCAGTTCCAGCACCCGAGTCAGCATCCGCGTTGCAGGCTTGGTGGACGCGGTAACGACCGTTTCCATCGCGGAATCCATTTCTGCCTGAGCTTAGCCCGGATTTCAGGAACGCGCAAATGAGGGCCGAATCGGGGCAAAGGTGGACGCATGTCCATGAGCAGTAATGCCTTACCACGTCAAACGCCAGAGTGGCAAGAGATCCGAGGTCCGAACGGGAAAGCGAGGAGACATGCAAACAGTAAACGGTGTCGAGCACGCACCTTCCAGCGCCGCGGCACCGCTGCCGGTCACGGAAACCTCAGCGGATACCGTTCAGCTTCCCGAGGATGTGAAGGCCAAGTTGAAAGAGCCGCTTCCGCGCGAGGCAGTGTCGCCGAATCCGCAGAAGCCAGGCTTATCGGTTATCAAAGTCATCTACGTTGTCGAACGGCTCAACGAAGTGTTCGGCCTCAACGGGTGGCATGTGGACAACGAGGTTGTAGAAACCGGGCGGATGGTTGTCGTGAGAGCGACGCTGTCGATTCCGCGATACGCAATCGCCATCGAGCAGTTCGGCGGAAATGACAACCCTGATCGGGGCGATGCGTACAAAGGCGCCTGCACCGATGCGCTGTCGAAGTGCGCCAGCTATCTCGGGATCGGCATGGACGTATACAAGGGGCTGTATGACCCTGGCGCCGGTCACAACGGCGCAAGCTCTGTAACACGGATGCCGGCGCCGACCGGGAGGTCCACGGACAACGGTTCGCAGAGTAGCGGCGCACCTCCAACCGGCCTGACGAGCCGGAACATGGCCGCGCGCTTCAGCAGCATGCGAACGGTACTGGGCGCGCGGGAATACAGCGAGATTCTTGGTCGGCACGGCTTCCGAGAGCTGACAGGTATTCCCAGCCTCGAAAAGGCTCGCGAAGTCTATCGGCTACTGCTCGATGCGTTCCGAATTCGGTTTGGCGAGACAAGGAAAGCTTTAGCCGGTCCCGAGTACGCGAAGATCCTGCGGGAACTGCGTTTGCACCCGAAGGCGAAGCTGAACCCCGACCAGGCGGTACGGGTCTTCAATCAGATGGAGGAAACTCTCAATGCTAGACAGTAACGATGGAATGGGAGCGGCGGTCGCCGAAATCACTGCGCCGACGGAGCTCGCGAGAACATTCACTCTGTTTCAAATCGAAGAGAGCCTCGCGCTCCTGGCAGAATCAGCCGAAGAAGAAGGGCTGACGCCCGAGATCGAAGCGGCCCTGACCGCATATCTGCAAGGGGCTGTGGAGAAACGCGACCGCGTAGCCGAGTTCATCCACTTCTGCGAAGCGATGGCAGAACTGGCAAAGGCGGAAGTGAGGCGCCTCCAGGCCCGCCAGAAGCACTTCGAGGCGACCGCCGACCGCGTAAGCGGCATGGTTTTGCGTGTTCTCGACTGGCTTCGCGTAACGAAATTGGAAGGCCGGACGAACACGCTGAAGAAACGGAAGTGCCCGCCATCGGTGAACGTCATCGACGAACAGAAGATCCCGGCTGAATACAAGCGCGTGACGGTTACGCTGCCGCTTCCGCAATGGCAGGAGCTGCTCGCACGAACTCCGGAGGAATTTCGGAATACTGTGGTATCAGGCGTTCGGAAGCAGGAGATCACGCTGGAATTGGACGCTATCAAGCAGGCGCTGAACCTGGAGAAGGCAGTCGAGGGCGCGGATTTGACGCTCAACCGCTTCAAGTTGCAGGTCATCTGACGCATGCGAAATGCCGCAGTGTGCCGTGCCTCAGCAGTTCGGGATCAGTTCACCCCTTCCGGCTTTCTGGCATCGTGGGCTCACGCCAGTTCCGGGTGTATCGCTCGCCGAACCGCACCTCAGATTCGTATTTGTCAGGGTCCGAGCTCTTCAGCAAAAGGAGAGCGTAGACTTTGTTCACGGCACTGCTCATGATCGCCTTCATCTCGGCATCGCTGATCCTGGAATAGCCCGCCTGGCCGGAACACGTGGGACATGGCCTTCCCGCATGGGCATTTTCAATGGGTCCGTTTCGGAATGCCAGAGCGACGATTGCTTTCGCCTCTCTGGCCATTTGCCTGCGGTGGGATTCGCTCTCCATAGAGTAGATTGTGACGCGCATCGGGCCACTAGGCCAGATGCTTCCTCAAAATTCTTCTGACAACCCGCTTCAGCTTGAGTCGCACTCCTATGCAGAATGAGAAATCAAAATGCGCGGCGTGGCAACGCCGTCGTGAAGAATATCTACGGTCTGCAGGGCGCTATGACGACCTGATCAAAGAGGGATATATGCCGCCCGAAGCTGTAGAACGTTGGTCCGTTATTGCCGGCGGTCGCAGTGGACGCTTCCAGCGAGTGGGTCACGAAACCAGATCTTACGTGGTGATGCGCGTGGGCTCGACAACCTCGCAGCCCACTCGCATCTCGGCGGGGGATGCAGTTACTCAGCACACGGCCATCGGTGCTTCAGAGAAAATCTTGAAGATCGGGCAAGGCGACGCATTTTCGTCGCCGGGCATCTCAGTGTAATGAACCTCTGAGACGGCGACCATCCCACCGGAACGTCTGTAGGGCAGGATGATCTGAATGGTGAGAAGGGGGGAGTCGAGCATCAGGAAGATGGCCGTTTTCCCGGCTACAACGTCTCGCTCATCGTTCTCGAAGGGCCCCATTCGAACGTCCAAGGTCACCATGGCCGCCTGGGGCGTCCGGATCCCGACTAGAGTGCGCAGGTAGTCGAAGCTGCGCGCCGTCCGGAGATCAAAGTGGTCGAGGACGGATGGATCCTCGAACTGAACCTGCTCGATGTGGTCGTCGAAATACAGCGCCACCAGCGGTTGGACCGTTCCGGTCTGAAGAAGCTGCGCCTTGAGAATCTCAATGGCTTGGCGCGCCCTCGCGCGCATCGTACCGGGATCTGCGTGATTCATATCTGGCCGGATTATAGCCGGATACCTGGGCAACCGCTTTGTCGCCTGCAGCGGAGTTCCGTGGCAGGAATGTCGCATTCAGACAGAAGGAGAAATCAAAAGTGTTTACAGAATTGATGCCGTTGCTCAAGCAACGCGTTGTCATGATCACCATTTCGGATGTTGGGGAGGGATTGCTCAGGGTGAACGTAATCCCGCGGAAGCTGGAGGGAAGTGCGGACGAGAACGGAGCACTCACGGCGCCGCTCTCGATTACGGGCAAAGCCGACGAACTCGACCGTGAACTGCCGGGCCAACTGACGTCGTTCACCGAGTCGGTCACAAAGACTGGGTCGAACCTCGACGAATTGAAGACTCAGCATGCGGCGGCGGTCAAAGCCTTCGAGGCAGAGAATAAAAAGAAGATCGATGACAAGAAGAAGGGAAATGGGTCGAGGACCGCAAGTACGCCTCCGTCAACGCCGGTTCCAACCGCTGAGTTCAAGGACGGCAAGCCGGTATTCGGAAGCAAGACGGCCCAGACGCCCGCTGAAAACGGAAGCCTGTTCGATAATCCAGCGTCGCCAGCGGCGACGAAGGAATCTTCGGCAACGCCTCAGCTGGAGTCGCACGGTGAATCATCAGTGGATCGTGATGCCAGTTGATGTAACAAGAGAAAGAGACAAGAGTGTAGAGATGGGCCTTTCTCATGAGTGTCTGGATCACTGGCACCGTCCAGAACGGCGTCATCGGAGACTTCAAGGTCCCAAGCGGCTTTGATGCCTGGCGAAGCATCCCCGTTAAGGCTTGCCACCTGTGGCCCAGAGCATCCAGCGATGGTTAGGCGGTTAGCGCACCACCTGCCTTTACCTTGCAACGCGGCAGGTGTGTCCGCGGGCGGATCTAAAACGTCAACGGAGGAAGATGTATGCTCGCGTTCTTCTGCGCCAGCCTATGCCGGAACTCAATGAGCTGGGCCTTCCCCATCCGCGCACATGGCACTCGGGATTTGCCTTGATAAAGATCGCCAGTGCGAAGGTCCATCTTGAGGCGGTGCTCGTAGTTATGGGCATGGGGGCTTGAGGGAAACGGGTCGGCGTCGTTCTTATGTACCACCCATTTTTCGCCCTTCAGCTTTACTTCGGCTTCGGTCAGGCTGATGGGAACGCCAGGCGGGATTATCGATTCCGCAAGCACAATCTCGCCCAGCTTTACCGGACGCAGCCGTACAAAGTTGTAATCCGCGAGAAGTCCGAGGATCTCTTGTGAACTGATGTCACGCTCGAGAATATCTGCGATCTCTTCGAGGCCAAGAACATCGACAAGCGCGCCCTCGATCTCCCTGACGGTGATCGCGTCTCGTCGGGCTTCACTCAACGCCGATGCGGATTCCGTGAAAGCGACACCCGTCCTTCGAATCCGATTTTCAATGACCTCGAAGGAAGTTTTCTCCAGATCAATCGGTTTCGCCAAACGACCTCATGACCAGCAGCAACTTTTGACGGGGCAGCGCCAGTTGGTTCCGGCTGGAACGGCGGGGTGTATTGCGTTATCGCAGGGCCGATGTTTGTGGAAGAGACGGCATTCTAGCAGGTATGCCTGCCGTGCCGAACTGGTCTCATATACGGTTACGGTCAGATCGTAACGCGCGGCAGTGTGCGAGCGGCGCATGCGTCCAATCACATCGCTATCGCCGCGGCCCACGTAGGCGTTCCGACCATTGCGCTTGAAGAGATAAACGCCCGGTGAAGCCATAATCGCTCATTCTACCGCAAAATCCCTTCCAAACGTGCGACCATGGAATTGTTTCAAGCATCGGCCATGCCCGATCCCAAATGGAAACAGTTCGAAGTCCTCGTCGCGAAGATCCAGGCCGATCTAGCGGGAGCTGCTGCCGTCGTCACGCCCAACGACAAGATCATGGGAAAGACCGGCATCCCCCGCCAGATCGATGTCAGCATCAGGGCGAATGTGGGCCAGTTTCAGATCCTCGTCGTCATCGATTGCAAGGATTATAACCATCCGCTCGACATCAAGGACGTTGAGGAATTCATCAGCATGTCCCAGGATGTTGGCGCTCATCGAGCCGCCATGGTGGCGGCTAAGGGCTATTCCGAAGCAGCCAAATTAAGGGCAAAGGGCGCGCAGATCGAGCTGTATACCGTGGTCGATACCGGAGAGCATCCATGGCGAAAGAAAATATCGGTTCCGGCGGTTTACCAGCACTCGATTATTACTGAGATAGGCATTCAGGAGGTTCTCAAAAGTCCCTATGCCGCCGACGCCTCAATCGCAGTGCCGGACATCGAAATTTTCGACATGGAAGGCAAACTGTTGGGCCGGTTGATCGATCTGATCCACGCCAAGTGGAACGCGGGCGAAATGCCGAATAGAGAATCCGCGTCATACGGCAATTTGCCCATCGTCCGGAATCCTGTGAAACTCGCCGATTACAAGGGTGAGTTGCATGAAGTTGAAGTCTACGCCCATATCAAGGTCGAGGCTCGGAAGTTTTTTGGCTATCTTGAACTCACCGAGTTTTCTGGGCTTTTCGATGTCTCCACCGGCCACACGCTCACCCGGCAGATGGTTACTGCACCGGTGGGCCGTGATCTTGAGAGAACGTGGCACCGAATCGAACGCGTAGAAGACTTGGCCGTCAGACCAGTAATGACATTCGAATGCTACGCAGCCTACGGCGATTTCCCCGACGATGAAGAGTGATCCTACTTCATCAGCCCCCAGATTCTCTTAATGCCCCTGAGCGCGATGAGCATCAGCGCCCCGACCGCGTGCAGGTGTGACCCGATGCCGATGCCCTCAACAATGATCGCTCTTGCGCAACTCTGCCGCTGATTCTAAACGCCCGTTGACGACGTACGCCTCTCCTCAACCCTCTGGCGCGGCGTTTCCGGAATGTGAGCCGATCCTGGTCTCGTCGTCGGCATCTCTTTCCGCATCCCCGAAAAGGAAACAATGGGCTCGATTCGATCTCGCATTGCGGCCGGCTAGGTGATCCAAGCTTTAAAAAAAAACGAAAGGCGAACTAATGACTATCGAAACCATGGCCCGGGAATTCCGCTATGACGGAGTTCGGTTGCCTGATCCCAATCCGAAGCTCAGCATCGAGGAAGTGCGAACTGCATTTTCGGCAACATATCCGGAGATCGCAACGGCCGCAGTCACCGGGCCGGAGGCTGTCGGAAACAAGCTGGTCTATCACTTCGCGAAGGCAATCGGCACCAAGGGATGACAAAGAAGAACGTCCTTCGGGAACTTCAGCGAGTAGTGGACGGGCAAACTCGGAAGACCAGCGAGATTGTTCGGGAGTTCAAGAAATGTCCCCATTTCCAGCAGTCCTGCCATATTCTTGCACGAGCGCTCCAGCACAACGCCTACGGCCGGAAGGGTTCGGGCATGAAGATGCCCGCTGGGCTCGCGCCCCCTGGCTGATTGCCCCTGGATCGAGCCTGGCGGTTCCGCGACTCGACCGCGTCGACCTTCGCCATTCGTCTTTTGGATCCGATGCCGCTGCCGCTAGGTTCGCCACCATCCTGCTCGAACTCGGGATCGGCAACCCTTCAGATTGGTCCCGGTGTGGCAGGGAGCCAGGCAGCTTTCTTCGCCATACCTTGAATCGGTTCGTCCAACGGCCCACCGAGGCCGTGATCGATGGCGCCTTTGATCTGTCCCTGACGCTGTCGACCGATCCGCACGAGTGGTGTGAGACCGAGGACGAGCCCGACGGCTCGCAGATGTTCCTCTACATGGAGGCAGGGTCGTGCGGTTTCGTCAATCTCGCACCGGCTCTCGCCCTTTGCGAGAAGGAACACCCGCAGCTTCCCGTGACATTTGCGCGGCTGTTCCTTTACGGTTTGGGGCGCGTATTCCGCGTTTATGATGACCGCGACGCCGACGAACGCCTCTCCGTCCTCGAGGACGACTACGAGCCCGGGAGGGGCCAGGATGATGCACCTCTGCCGGACCGAGATAAATTGCTGCCGGCGTGCATGAAAAAGCGGCCGCTGGGTCGGCGCGCGTTGAAGGCGCTGATGGACCGGGTGGGGCCGAGTAAGCAGGTCTCACGTCTCCTCAAAGCCACGGTGGAACTCGATCGAATATCCGCTCGCGTACGGCTGCCGGAGATCCCGGAACCCATCCGAGATGCGTTCTGCGACTGCAATCCGCCGGTGCCTATCCTGTTAGCGATCTTTCAGCAGGGCGATGCGATCGAAGCGTGCTTCGACGAGGAGAGCCAGTTGATGCTCGAAGCGACTCCGGAACCGTGGCCGCTGATTCCTTTCGACGGTACCGACGCCATGGGCACCGAACGCGCCTTCGCTTGCTTGAAAGACGCCCTCGACACGCTTTCGGCCGCTCGTCGCGTTCTCGATTTGGTGCCCGGATGGGAACCGATCCGCAGGGAGGACAGGAAACCATGATGAAAACCGTGCATTTCGGATCGAACAGGAGCTACGGGCTGTCGAGGGCGATCCTGGTGTATTCCGACGGCCAGGAATCATTTGCGACGATCCACGAGCCCAAGAACTCGCCGGATGGCGGACCGCCCTATCTGGACGCGGGTGAGCCACTCACAGTTGAATTCTTGAAACAGTTGGCGAAAGGACTCGGCCAGACCGTCGCCCGAGAGATTCTTCCCGCCAATGTTCTCTCGCGCACGCCGGACATGATGGTCTGGTGGACGAGGCCGCAGCGCCGCGTGATGTTCTTTAGCGACTCAAGCGATGGGCGAACGCTGAACGGGAACATCTTTCCCCAACCGCCGCTGGTCTTCAGAGTCTGCGGATCGGAACTTGCGGTGCGCGCCTTAGGCGAGAACAAAAGGCCCAGATCCGACACCGCTCTGATGTTCGCGCCGTATTGGAACTGCGATGGGGCGGGCCGCGTGTGCCAGGGCAGCATGCGCGCTCCGGGGAAGCTGTGCCTCGAGGCGATGAAGCCGTGGGAAAGGGCCTTCTTCGAAAGCGAGTTCACCCATGCCGCAATCGGCGCGCGCCTGACGGCGCATCCCGAGGGTTTCCTCGGATTGTGGCGGGACCTGGCGAATAGCGAGGTAGAATTCCCCGCGGAGTTTCTGGTCAAGAGCAGCGACACGCTCGGAGCCTTCGTCCAGGGCCGGGAGGACTGAGTGCACATCATTCATCCCTACCTGCTTCGGCGGACCATCAAGGTCGCGGTCGTTGGTTGCGGGGGAACGGGTAGCGCGGTTGTCGGTGGGCTGCCACATCTTCACCAGGCCTTGATCGCCGGCGGTCACCCGTCCGGCTTGGCAGTCTCCGTAATCGATGGGGACCGAATTTCTGCAGCAAACTGTGTCCGCCAGCCATTCTCTGCGAGCGAGATTGGGCTGTTCAAATCCGTTGTCCTGATCAACCGCCTGAACCTGTTCTGGGGACTCGACTGGGAGGCCGTCCCGCAGCATCTGGGCACTGGGCACGACCTGCATAACGATCTCGACGTCGTCATCGGGTGCGTGGACAGCCGCGCCGCCCGAGCAAAGATACATGACGCTGTCAGCGCCACATGGTGCGGCATCGGCTATTGGCTCGATATTGGCAACAATGCCGACACGGGGCAGTTCGTTCTCGGACAGCCTCTCAACCGGGCCAATAAACATAAGGCTCATCGGCTTCGCGCCGTTTCGGAACTCTTCCCGGAAATTATCGATCCGGCACTCGATGACGATCAGCAACCCAGCTGCAGCGCCGCCGAGGCGCTGGAGCGGCAGCATCCGTTCATCAACCAGACCCTGGCAAACCACGCGCTTGCGCTACTAAGCCGCCTTTTTCGATGCGAGCCGATGGCATACCACGGTGGCTTCCTCAACCTGACCAGCGGGGCCTTAGTCGCGCTCCGAGCGGAACCGATGGTCTGGAAACGAATGCGTCGCAGATTGCGGCGGGACTGACCGCAAGAGCGGCTCCGCTCGGAGCACAAGCGTAGTCAATATCGATCCGATTTAGGTCTCCCGCATTTGGCCTGGCACGTTAGGGCCAGCTCGGGGATACATCTTTTCAACCCAAAAAATCAACACACAGGAGATAACATGTCAGAAACCAGCACCCTAATCGGGTACGCGGGCCGGACGATCAATCGCGATGAACTAGCCCTCGTTCCCACACCGCCGGCAACGGCAACTCATCAACCCGTACCGCATCATGAAATCGTCCAGGCGCTCGTGGAGACGCTTGGATTCCGTCACATTGGCGTGGTCCACGACGAGTACGCAGTGTCGCCGGACGGTATGAAGATGTTCGGCGTGCTCGATCTTGAGACCGAGATGCACGGAGCGCGCTTCTCTATTGGGCTCAGAAACAGCCATGACAAGACCATGAGGCTCGCGCTCACTTGTGGATACAGGGTCTTCGTTTGCTCGAATATGGCGTTCAGCGGGGACTTCACGCCGGTCCTCGCGAAGCATTCGAAGTCTCTGAATCTCGTCGATTCCATCTCGGTCGGTGTCGACCGGATGCAACGCAATTTTGCTCCCATGCAGAAACAGGTTGAGTCCTGGCAAAGCATGGAACTGAGCAACGTCTCAGCGAAGATGATCGTCTACGAGGCGTTTATCGAAAGCGAACTCGAAGTTCCGAAGCACCTCGCCCGGCGCGTGCATGACTTGTACTTCGAGCCGCAGTATGAAGAATTCCGGCCGCGGACCTTGTGGAGCCTGTCCAACGCATTCACGTCCGCCTTCAAAGAACTCGATCCGATACCCCAATTCAAGGCCACTGCGAAATTGGGCGCGTTTCTGGAAGAGCGGCTTGCACGGAAGTTCTGAATTGGCAACGGTGGCAGCAGGTTGGCCGAGCCTGCCGCCACCGCACTGAATGTGAATGATGCAGCTCGATCGAAGGAGGAACCGCTATGGCTTGTCCGGATTGCGGCTCGCCAGCCGGAGACTTGCGCTTCGCGACGTCCGTCGAGATTCACGGCCTGGATTGCGGGCCCTACGAGAGATTCGACGAGGAGTTCATTGTCTGTGGTGGATGTGGCGGGAGATTTGACGGCTGCGATTGGGACTGCACGCCAGAGCTTCAGTTTGAGGTCGACGTTGCACCGGATCCCGTCCAGACTGCGGCGATCTCGGCCGGACCAACTCCTGGCCGGTTAGTCCGAGCAGCCTCATCCGGAAACGGCCGACCCGACTGTGAGAGTGGAAAGCAGCCGGCCTCGTATCGCGGCAGCACGACGGAGGTCCAGCAGTGAGCTATTTTAATTTTGAATTCAATCCACAAATGGCAACTTCGCTCGTCCATTGCCTGAACCGGCGGTACAAGGGCGCCAGGAAGTTTCCAGTTACAGCTCCGGACGCGCAAGGCACCCTCATCGTGTGGGCGCGCGATCAGCAGGAATGCCAGGAACACCTTTTCAACGCGTTATTCGACCTAATCTTCGCGAGGAATCGAGTCGGCGCCGCGGTCACGAACCCGGCGTGCATCTTCTGCGCCGGAAAAACGCAAAGTAGGGGACGCAACAGCTCGGGTACCCGGGGTTGGCGTTGCGTAAATCCGGAGTGCCAACGGAGTTTCGTGTTAGACCGCAGCTTCCGCG
>Ga0335078_10009885_pt1 | contig 14123 bp, 15 predicted proteins | sample Lox_Sample_32_FD_206711 | JGI IMG/M metagenome (GOLD analysis project Ga0335078, IMG submission 206711) | Soil microbial communities from Loxahatchee National Wildlife Refuge, Florida, United States - Lox_Sample_3.2 | ecosystem: Environmental > Terrestrial > Soil > Wetlands | place: USA...
TTCACCGCTGCGGCAACCGCATCGGAGACGGAGCCGTCAGCGCGTCCGGTACCGGACGGGGCGACCGAGAACGCGACGATCATGACGGAGATACCTCCTGTAGGTGTCCTGAGCTGTGGCGATGCTGCGTCCAGTAAAAGTAGTTTATTGAACCCCTACCCAGTCGCCCTCGACGGTGGTGAACATGGCGTCGGTCTGGTTGGGCAGGCCGCTGGCGCGCACCACCCGGACCGCCTCTGCGACGATCTCCCCGACGCCTTCCCCGGTCCCCAGCGGCGTGACGGAAAACGCGACAAGCATGTAAGGCTCCCAACGTGGCGGCGGGCGGGCTCGTGAGCATCAGTCTCCGTTCCGGAATCTGTCTCATCTGTCACGTTGGACTAGCTAGGACGGGCTTCGGAGCTACCCGTTGCCGGGTGGCGGTGACGGTCTTATCCGGCCGGGATCGGCCGGTGCCGTCTTGACGGTTCGTCGAGGAGCACCCGGGCGAGCCCATGGACCTCTCCTCTCCCCGTCCGTTCGCCAGGTCGCCCTGGCTGGTTCCCGCCCCACTGGCGGTACCGGTGGACTTGACGGCCTCGATGAGCGGGGCCAAGTTGGCTGCGGCGTCGGCGTCCCGGTCGATGACCAGGCCGCAGCGCACCCCGGCGTGGAACCGCCGGCTGGCACTCTGGCGGCTCACACCGTTCCGCCTCGCCCACTCGGAGACCTTCACGGGCTCCATCATGGCCACAGGGTGTCACAGTCGCGCCCAGCTAAGACAGAAGCACCCATTCTGGTCAGCAGTTCGCAGCCCCCCGATCACGCCGGGGCGGAGCTGTGCCAGGCGCATGCGCGTGCGGGGACCAGCGTGTAACATGGCTGGCATGTCGCGATGGTATTGGCGCTTTGCGCTGGCTCCAGGTGAAGCCAGCCGCGTCCGCCAGCGCTGACCACTCACCTGGAGCCAGAAGACAGAGGCAGCAGCCTCTGTCTTTGTCATGTAAGGGCAGGCTGGCTCCCGGGGCACGGGTGTCGGTCCCTGTGAATAAGGAGACACACGATGCCCCACCACACCAGCGATACGCGCATCCTGGATTACGAACCCCTGCTGGCACCCGCGGCGCTGCTGCAGGAGCTGCCCCTGGGGGAGGCCCGGGCGACCACCATCGAGCAGGGCCGCGCGGACGTCCGCGCAGTGCTGGAGATGGCCGAGGACCGGCTGCTCGTCGTGGTCGGCCCGTGCTCGGTGCACGATCCCATGGCCGCCCTGGACTACGCGCGCCAGCTGGCGGAGCTGCGGCGCTCGCTGCAAGAGGAGCTGCTGATCGTGATGCGGGTGTACTTCGAGAAACCGCGAACGGTCACCGGCTGGAAAGGCCTGATCAACGACCCGGGCCTGAACGGCAGCTACGACGTGCACCGCGGCCTGCGGACCGCGCGGCGGCTGCTGCTCGACGTGGTGGAGCTCGGCTTGCCGGTGGGGTGCGAATGGCTGGACCCGGTCATGCCGCAGTACATCGCGGACGCCGTGGCCTGGGGTGCGATCGGCGCCCGGACCACGGAGAGCCAGGTGCACCGTCAGCTCGCCTCCGGCCTGTCGATGCCGATGGGTTTCAAGAACGGGACCGACGGGGACGCGCAGGTCGCCATCGACGCCTGCCGGGCGGCGGCGGCGCAGCACACGTTCTTCGGCGTGACCCCGGCCGGGGCGGCGGCCGTGGTGACCACCGCGGGCAACAGCGAGTGCCACATCATCCTGCGCGGCGGCCGCTCCGGGCCGAACTACTACCCCGCGGACGTCTCCGCCGCGCTGGACGCGGTGGCCAAGGCGGGGCTGCCCCGGCGGCTGATGGTCGACGCGAGCCACGGCAACAGTGAGAAGGATCACCACCGCCAGCCGGTGGTCGCGGGCGCGCTGGCTGACCAGATCGCCGCGGGGGAGCACGGCATCGTCGGCGTGATGCTGGAGAGCTTCATCGCGGAGGGCAAGCAGGCGCTGGGCGACCCGGCTGACCTGGTCTATGGCCAGAGCATCACCGATGGGTGCATGAACATCGACACGACCGCCGACGTTCTCGGCCGGCTCGCCGCCGCTGTCCGGCGCCGGCGCGCCGTCAATCCGGCCGCGCTGCGCACCTGCGTCGCCGCGCCCGCGTGACTAGGATCGCTCCCGCCCGGGGCGCAGGCAGGCCCGGCCAGCCCGTAAACTGAGCCACGTCATCGCGGCGAGCAGGCGAGTTCATTCGTCCGCGGCCATGGCAGTTCGGCGCGGGATCCTGTCCGCAGCGTGGGGCCGCTGAGTGACAGGACATTTCCATAGCGCTGGATGGGCCCATGCTGAGGATGCGCCGGGCCCGGTACCGCCAGCCGGATCCATCCGGGAGGTAGCGAATGGGCCTTCGGCCGAATGAGCGGCGCCTGCTAGGCCAGATCGAACGGGCGCTTGGCGGTTCGGACCCGAAGCTGGCCGCCAAGCTCGCCACCTTCAACCGGCTCGCCTTCCATGAGGCGATGCCGCTGCGCGAGCGGCTGCGGCATACGCCGTCCCGGGTTGTCCGTTTCGCCCCCGTGGCCATGGCCGCGTTCGTGATGTTCATGATCCTCTTCTCGGTCACCGTGCTGAGCCACCTGGGGCCGTCCCAGGGTGGCGGCGCCGCCTGCGGGATCGCCTGGGTCCAGGGCTGCCAGACGGCCGCGGCGTCGCCGCACACCGGGCACGGCGCGGCTACCGTCCGGCGCTGACCCGCCCCAGCCGGGCGCGGCCCGGGATGGGGGCCGGCCGTCCAGGCCACCCGGCGGCCTGCCGATGAGCTGGCTAGAGTTGCCCCATGAACGCCCCACGCTACGCTGAGGCCGCCGGGCCTGGCCGGGCTGCGGGGCGGCGCCGGTGACGGGCTACCGGGAACTCGGCCGGCTCGCGCTCGCCCGCGAGGGCGTTGACCGGGCGACCGAACACCGGTCCGACCCGCGCTGGCTCGCCGCGGCGTGGGCGGATCCGCGGACCCGGGTGCTGGTGGTCAGCGCGGGACAGGCGCTGGTGCGGTTCGCGGAGGGGCGGGCGGACCTGGTGTTCGCCGCTCCCGCCGAGGCGCCGCCCGGGGTCCGTTTCCTGCTCGGGGTGGATCCGCCCGGCGTCGCCTACTTCGGCGCCAGCGCCCCGCTGCACCCGGCCGCCGCCGACGGGCAGCGCGCGCCGGACGGCATCAGCGTGCGCCCGGCCTCGCTGCGCCAGGTGGGCGCGCTGCTCGGTGACCGGGACGCGGGCCTGCTGACCCATGCGGTCGCCCTCGCGAACTGGCACGACACGCACACGCACTGCCCGATCTGCGGCACCCCGACCACGGTCAACCCGGGCGGGCACTCGACCACCTGCCCGCGCGACGGCACCGAGCACTTCCCGCGTACCGATCCCGCAGTCATCATGCTGGTCACCGACCCGGACGACCGGTGCCTGCTGGCGCGCAACAAGGCGTGGCCGGAGCGGCGGGTGTCCATCCTGGCGGGATTCGTCGATCCCGGAGAGTCCGCTGAGCGCGCCGTCGCGCGCGAGGTCAGCGAGGAAGCCGGGATCACGGTCGGGCGGGTCACCTATCTCGGCAGCCAGCCGTGGCCGATGCCGCGGAGCCTGATGCTCGGTTTCCACGCGTTCGCCGAGGGCGGCCAGCGCATCAGCGTGGACGCGGAGGAGATCGGCGAGGCCCGCTGGTTCAGCCGCGAGCAGCTGCTCGCGAGCCTGGAGGCCCGCGAGCTGGCGCTGCCGCCGCCGGTCTCGATCGCGCGCCAGATCATCGAGGCCTGGTACGGCGGCGACCTCCCGGACGGGGCCAGCTTCGGGTGACCGCCCGGGCGCCCCTTGTCGTTCGCTTCCCGGCAATCCCGCGGGGTAGACGGCACGTACCCACTTCGAGTAAAACGTCAACGTGGAAATTGACACAATGCCCCCGCAATGGGGGAGCATCGCTTTCTTGATAAAAGAGACCTATTTAGTAGGATATGGAACCGTGACCGTCTCGACGCGCCTGGTCCGGCGCGGCCATGTGGACTTTGTCCGCGTGGCCAGCGCCCAGTGTCGGTGGCTGCGCTGATCTCAGCCCCAGCACACACGGGCCCGCCGTCGATGCGAAGGAGTCACATGCCGTCCAGCATGCTCGCCACCGCGCGAGTCATCCAGATACCGTCGCCCGCTCACGAAAGACCCCCCCGCCCGGAGCCGGTGCCCGGCCCGCCCGGCGGTACCCTGCTGGCCGTCGTCCCGATCCCCGGCACCGGCAGCTCGCTGGCGATCGTCGGCTACACGGTCCCCGCGGCAGACACCGCCCCTGCGTCCCGGGCGCCCGACGGCGGCCTCGTCGTGGACCACGCGCGGCGCTGCCTGTGGCTGGGCGGGCAGCAGATTCAGCTCACCTACCAGGAATTCGAGCTGCTAGCCTTCCTGAGCGCGAACCCGGGGCAGGTCTTCAGCCGCGCCGACCTGCTCGGCCGGGTCTGGGGCCAGGGCCCGAAGTCGCGCACCCGGACCGTCGACGTGCACATCAGCCGCCTGCGCCGCAAGCTCGGGCCGGTCTACGGCCCGTGCCTCAGCACCGAATACCGGATCGGCTACCGGTTCGATCCCGCCCAGCACGCGCCGGCCTGAGGAGCAGGCCTCACGAGCTGTGCTTTTCCAGATAGTCGAGGTACAGGGGGCGGAGCGCCTCGGCGGTCTTGCCCTCCCCGGAGCCCAGCGCGTCGGTGATCAGGGCGGAGATGCGGTACATGTCGGCGCCCGAGCGTCCGGGGTTGCCCTCGATCGCCTCGGCGGCCGGGATCTCCCGCAGCAGCTTCCACAGGAACCCGACGTCCATGTGATGCAGGGCGCGGCGCATGGCTAGGTTATGGAGCTCGGCGGAGGACATCGCCTCCAGCTCGGCACGGCTGGGCACACCGGATACCTTACCCGGCCGGGACCGGCCGCTCGCCTAGCATGGGCCAGTGCCCGAAAACACGAGGCCCTGCACGTTCTGCGCGATCATCAACGGCGAGGCCAAGGCGGAGATCATCCACGAGACCGATCACCTCATCTCGTTCCTCGATCACCGGCCGCTGTTCCGCGGGCATACGCTGCTGGCGCCGAAGCTGCACGTCCAGCGGCTGAGTGACCTGCCGGCGGATCGGGTGGGCGAGTTCTTCCTCGAAACCCAGCGGCTGGAGCGCGCGGTGGAGACCGGCCTCGGCGCCGACGGCTCGATGATCCTCGTCAACAACGTCGTCAGCCAGTCCGTGCCCCATCTGCATCTGCACGTCATCCCGCGGAACCGCAAGGACGGCCTGCGTTTCTGGCTGGGCCCGCGCCATCCGTATGACGCCAGCCACCCGGCCAGCGCCTACGCGGAGCGGATCAGGGCGGCGTTCCCCGCGGCGTGACCCGCGTCCACTGTGACCTGCGTCAATCCTGCGTCGATTCGCGCACGATCGTGGGCCGGCCGGGCAGACAGCCGCCATGATTTTTGACACCGGGGGGCGGAGCGAACATGGCAGGCACCCGGGCAGCATGAACCCGGCGAGCGGCCCATCGCCGGCCATCCTCACCTGCACGGAAAGCCGGCGTCGTGGGCCCTGGTCGCCGCCGGCGGTGATCGCCTTTATCGCCGGCGGCCTGGCCATCGTGAATCACCTGTGGTGGCTGCTGCGGGTGTGCCTCGGCGTCGTCTTCCTATCGGTGCCCGCCGGGAAGGTCGCCGGTATTATGGGCGGCACCGTGGTCGGCGGCGATCCCGCCCAGCAGTTGGGCCAGGGTGGCCTCGTCTCCGATGACGTCGGCTCGGCCGCCGATCCGGGTGTCGACGTCGGCCCCCGCCCCCCGGCGGACCGGCCCGCGGCGGGGCATTAGCGCCAGGAGTGCCCGGCCGAGGCCGGGGTAGGGGACAGGTGGCCGCGCCGTTCCCGGCCGGGCGGCCCTATGCTGCCCTACGTAGCGGCCGCCTGGGCGGCCCGACTCCCAAGGAGCGTCCCCATGCCCCCGTGGCCTGGCACGTCATACCCCCTCGGGGCTTCTTACGACGGCGCGGGGACGAACTTCGCGCTGTTTTCCGAGGTCGCCGAGTGCGTGGAACTGTGCCTTTTCGACAGCGACGGCACCGAGACGAGGGTCCGCCTGGGCGAGGTGGACGGTTTCGTGCACCACTGCTACCTGCCCAACATCAGCCCGGGCCAGCAGTACGGCTACCGGGTGCACGGGCCGCACGACCCGGCCCGGGGCCTGCGCTGCAACCCGGCCAAGCTTCTTCTCGACCCCTACGCCAAGGCGGTCACCGGCGGGGTGGACTGGGATGAGTCGCTGTTCGGCTACCGCTTCGGTGAGCCGGACCAGCGCAACGACGCCGACTCCGCGCCGCACATGTGCAAGGGCATCGTGGTCAGTCCCTTTTTCGACTGGGCCAACGACCGCCCGCCACGGCACCCGTACAACGAGACCGTTATCTACGAGGCGCACGTCAAGGGGCTGACCATCCGCCACCCCGCGGTCCCGAAGGAACTGCGCGGCACCTACGCCGGCATCGCGCACCCCGCGATCGTCGAGCACCTGGCCGGGCTCGGCGTCAACGCCATCGAGCTGATGCCCGTGCACCAGTTCCTGACCGACAAGGTGCTGGAGGACCGCGGCCTGCACAACTACTGGGGTTACAACACCATCGGGTTCTTCGCCCCGCACGCCACCTATTCCGCCTCCGGCGGCGGGAACCAGGTGCAGGAGTTCAAGGCGATGGTGCGCGCCCTGCACGAGGCCAACATCGAGGTGATCCTCGACGTGGTCTACAACCACACCGCCGAGGGCAACCACCTGGGCCCCACGCTGTCCTTCCGGGGCATCGACAACGCCGCGTACTACCGCCTGGTCGACGACGACCCGCAGTACTACATGGACTACACCGGCACCGGCAACTCGCTGAACGTGCGGCACCCGCATTCGCTCCAGCTCATCATGGACTCGCTGCGCTACTGGGCGACCGAGATGCGGGTCGACGGGTTCCGCTTCGACCTCGCCGCGACGCTGGCCCGGGAGTTCTACGACGTCGACCGGCTGGCGGCGTTCTTCGACGTGGTGCAGCAGGATCCGGTGGTCAGCCAGGTCAAGCTGATCGCCGAGCCCTGGGACGTCGGCCCCGGCGGATACCAGGTGGGGCAGTTCCCGCCGCTGTGGACCGAGTGGAACGGGAAGTACCGGGACACGGTGCGCGATTTCTGGCGCGGTGAGCCCGCCACGCTCGGCGAGTTCGCGTCCCGCATCACGGGCTCCTCGGACCTGTACCAGCATGACGGCCGTCGGCCGTACGCGTCGATCAACTTCGTCACCGCGCACGACGGCTTCACCCTGCATGACCTGGTCTCCTACAACGGCAAACACAACGAGGCCAACGGCGAGGGAAACCGGGACGGCGCGGACGACAACCGGTCGTGGAACTGCGGCGCCGAAGGTGACACGGGCAATCCGGGCGTGCTCGCCCTGCGCCACCGGCAGCTGCGGAACCTGATGGCCACCTTGCTGCTGTCCCAGGGGGTGCCGATGATCCTGAGCGGCGACGAGATCGGCCGCACCCAGCACGGCAACAACAACGCCTACTGCCAGGACAACGAGCTGTCCTGGGTGGACTGGTCGCTGGCCGAGCCGAACGCCGAGCTGACCGCGTTCACCGCGGCCGTGTCGGAATTCCGCCGGGTGCACCCGCTGTTCCGGCGCCGGCGGTTCTTCTCCGGAGAGTTCAGCCGGCGCGACGACGACGACCTCGGGGATATTGCCTGGTTCGGCGTCAGCGGGACGGAGATGGCGGACGAGGACTGGGGCGCCGGGCTGGCCCGCTGCATGATGGTCTTCCTCAACGGGCAGGCCATCACCGACGTGGACGCGCGCGGGGAACGCGTCACCGACAGCTCGTTCCTGCTGTGCTTCAACGCCGCCCCCGATGACGTGGGCATGGTGCTGCCCGGCAGCGACTACGGCAAGAGATGGTCGGTCGTGCTGGACACCGGGACCGGGGAGGTGCCGGCCATCTCCCCGGCCGCCGCGCTGGCGGCCGGCGGTACCGACGTCCCGGACGGCGCACGGATCGTGGAGGCCAAGGCCACGCTCAAGGTGGTCGGCCGGTCCCTGGTCGTGCTCCAGCGCAGCGAGACGGCCGAGTGACGCCGCCGGCCTCCACCTACCGGGTCCAGCTCGGGCCCAGCCTGAGCTTCCCCGCCGCGGCCGGCCTCATTCCCTATCTGCGTGACCTGGGCGTCGGCGCGATGTACACCTCGCCGGTGCTGGCCGCCACGCCCGGCTCCACGCACGGCTACGACGTCGTCGACCCCACGCAGCCGAGCCCCGCGCTGGGCGGCAACGCCGCGTTCGTGGACCTGGCCGCCCGGCTGCGCGAGGCCGGCCTGGGCCTGGTCATCGACCTCGTGCCCAACCACATGGGCATCGCGGTGCCCGCGGCCAACCCATGGTGGTGGGATGTGCTCCGGCTGGGCCGGGACTCCCCGTACGCGCGGTTCTTCGACATCGAGTGGGACCGCACGCCGATCATGGTGCCGGTGCTCGCCGACGAGGGGGCGATCGCGGACCTGGCCATCACCGGCGGCCGGCTCGCCTACCACGACCTGCGTTTCCCGATCGCCCCCGGCACAGGGGACGGCACACCGCAGCAGGTGCACGCCCGGCAGCACTACCGGCTTACCGACTGGCGCCGGGCCAGCGGCGAGCTGAACTACCGCCGGTTCTTCGATATCACCACGCTCGCGGCGGTCCGGGTTGAGGACCCGGAGGTCTTCACCGCGACGCACGACGCGGTGCTCGGCTGGGTGGCAGCCGGGCAGGTCGCCGGGCTGCGCGTGGACCATCCCGACGGCCTGGCCGACCCGGGTGGCTACCTGCGGCGGCTGGCGGCTGCTGCGCCGTCGGCCTGGCTGGTGGCGGAGAAGATCCTCGGCCCGGATGAGACGCTGCCGTCCCGCTGGCCGGTTGACGGCACCACCGGCTACGACGCTCTGCGGCTGGCCTGCGGGCTGTTCACCGACGGCGCCGGGGAGGATGCCGTCACCGAGTTCGCCGCGCAGGAGTGCGGCCCGCAGGATCTGCGGCAGATGGAGTACGAGGCCGAGCGCTGGGTCGCGGAGCACATCCTGCGCGCCGAAGCCCGCCGGATCACGCGCGCCGCCGGCGCCGCAGGCGCCGACGGCGGTGATCCTGAACGCGCCGAAACCGCGGTCATCGAGCTGCTCGCCTGCTTCCCGGTCTACCGTTCCTACCTGGCCGACGGCCAGGCGGGGGCGCTGGAGGAAGCCGCCGCCGGAGCGTCCCGGCGGCGGCCGGGCCTGGCCGGCCCGATCGGCGCGCTGGTCCGCCAGATGACCGGCGATCCCGGCGGCGAGCTGGCGGAACGGGTGCAGCAGACCGCCGCGATGGTGATGGCCAAGGGCGTCGAGGACACCCTGTTCTACCGGTACAACCGGTTCGTCGCGCTGAACGAGGTCGGCGGTGATCCCGGGCGGTTCGGCGTGCCGCCCGGGGAGTTCCACCGCCGGGCGCGGCAGGCGGCGGCGGAGCACCCTGCGTCGATGACCGCGTTGTCCACGCACGACACCAAGCGCTCGGAGGACGTGCGGGCCCGGCTGGCCGTGCTGTCCGAGCTGCCCGGCGACTTCGCCGCCGCGGTGCGCCGCTGGTCGCAGCGGGCCCGGCTGCCCGAGCCCACGCTGAACCTGCTGGCCTGGCAGTCGCTGGTCGGCGCGTGGCCGATCACCCCGGAGCGGCTGGGCGGGTACCTGGAGAAGGCGTCCCGGGAAGCCAAGCTCGCGACGAGCTGGACCGAGCCGACCCCGGACTTCGACGCGGCCGTGGCCGCCTGGCCGAAAACGGTGCTCGCCGACGCGGGGCTGGCCGCCGACGTCGGGGAGTTCGTGGCGCGGATCCGCGATGCGGGCTGGTCGAACTCGCTGGGCCAGAAGCTGGTCCAGCTGGCCATGCCCGGCGTACCCGACCTGTACCAGGGCAGCGAGCTGTGGGACCTGTCGCTGGTCGACCCCGACAACCGCCGCCCGGTCGACTTCGGCCGGCGCCGGGACCTGCTGGCGCGCATCGACGGCGGCTGGCTGCCCCCGGTGGACGAATCCGGCGCGGCCAAGCTGCTCGTGGTGACGCGGGCCCTGCGGCTGCGCCGGGACCAGCCCGGCCTGTTCGACGGCTACCGCGCCCTGGCGGCCGAGGGCCCGGCCGCCGGTCACGCGTTCGCGTTCGCGCGTGGCGGTGACCGCCTGGTGGCGGTGGCCACCCGCCTGCCGGTCACGCTGCGGCGCGCGGGCGGCTGGCGGGAGACCGCCCTCCCGCTGCCGGGCGGCCCGGGCCCGTGGACCGACGTCCTCACCGGCCTCTCGTGCCAGCCCGCCGGTGCCGGGGACACCGGGCCGGCCCCGCTGGCCGGCCTGCTGGGCCGTTACCCGGTGGCGCTGCTGGTGCGGGGTGGCCAGTGACCGCCGGGCCGTGGCACGCCGGCCCGGTGTGGGCCCCCGACCGTGAGCTGGTCCGGATCCGCATCGGCGACCAGACCCTTGAGATGACCCGTGGTGCGGGCGACTGGTGGTACCCGCCTGAGCCGCTGCTGCCCGGCACCGACTACGCCTACCTGCTCGATGACGACGACATGGCGCTGGCGGATCCGCGCTCGGCGTGGCAGCCGGACGGCGTGTTCGGGCTGTCGCGGAGCTACGACCATTCCGCGTTCCGCTGGACCGACGAGGGCTGGGCGGGCCGCGCGCTGCCCGGCTCGGTCCTGTACGAGATGCACATCGGCACGTTCACCCCCGGCGGCACCTTCGGTTCGGCCATCGAGCGGCTTGACTACCTGGCCGGGCTCGGCGTCGATCTGGTCGAGGTGATGCCGGTCAACGCGTTCGACGGCACCGCCGGCTGGGGCTACGACGGGGTGCTGTGGGGCAGCGTGCACGAGCCGTACGGCGGCCCGGACGGGTTCAAGCGGTTCGTGGACGCCTGCCACGCCCGCGGCCTCGGGGTCGTGCTGGACGTGGTCTACAACCACGTCGGGCCGTCCGGCGCCTACCTGTACCGCTTCGGCCCGTACTTCGCCGGCTCCAACCAGTGGGGCGCCGCGCTCAACGTGGACGGCCCCGGATCCGATGAGGTCCGGCGCTACGTCATCGACAACGCCGTCGGCTGGCTGCGTGACTTCCACGTGGACGGGCTGCGGCTGGACGCGGTGCACGCGATCGAGGACCACCGCGCGCTGCCCCTGCTGGAGGAACTGGCCACCGAGGTCGACGCGCTGTCCGCCAGGGTACGCCGTCCGCTCAGCCTGATCGCCGAATCGGACCTGAACGACCCGAAGCTGATCACCTCGCGCGAGGCCGGCGGGTACGGGCTGACCGCCCAATGGTGCGACGACATCCACCACGCGCTGCACGTCATGCTGACCGGCGAGACGCAGGGATATTATGCGGACTTCGCCGCGCCCGGCGCGCTGGCGGCCACGCTCCGCTCGGCGTATTTCCACGCCGGCACGTGGTCCTCGTTCCGGGACCGGACCCACGGCCGGCCGGTGGACATCCACCGGATCCCGGGCAGCCGGTTTGTGTGCTACCTGCAGGACCACGACCAGATCGGCAACCGCGCGCAGGGCAACCGGCTGTCCGCGACCCTGCGCCCGGGCCGGCTCGCCTGCGGCGCGGCGATCGTGCTGTGCTCGCCCTACACGCCCATGCTCTTCATGGGCGAGGAGTGGGCCGCCAGCACCCCGTGGCAGTTTTTCGCCTCCTTCCCGGATCCCGGCCTGGCCGAGGCCGTCCGCAACGGGCGCCGGGCCGAGTTCTCCGAGCATGGCTGGGGGGAGCAGGACATCCCCGATCCGATGTCCCCGGCCACCGTCGAGCGCTCCACGCTGAACTGGGACGAGCCGTCCGCGCCGGAGCACCGGTGGATGCTGGAGCTCTACCGGGGGCTGATCGAGCTGCGGCACCGTTACCCGGAACTGGCCGACCCGCGGCTCGACGCGTTCAGCGTCGAGACCGGGCCGGGCGCCCGCTGGCTGGTGCTGCACCGGGGGACCATCCGGGTCGCCTGCAACCTGGCCGGTGAGGTCGATAACGTGCGGCTGGACCGCCCGGTCGGCATGGTCCTGCTGGCCTCGGCCGAGGTGAGCCACGCCGGGCACGTGCTGAAGATGCCGCCCGAGTCGTTCGCGGTCGTGACCACGACCGGCCGCGAGCAGCGGGCCGGCAACCTGGCCAGCATCGAGTAGCCGGGCACCGGCTGGCGCACGCAGCGCCAGGAGGGAGCGGCCGGCTGGCCTGCTACGCGGCGTCCCCGTCGGCCGCCTCGTCCTCGTTGCGCTCGCTGGTCAGCTCGCGGATGGGCAGTGCCTCCTGCTCGCCCAGCAGGGCCCTGGCCAGGTTCTGCAGGCCGTACCGATCGACGTGCTCGGGGTCCGCCACGCTGATCGTGCGCAGCCCCTGCATGACGAGCCGGTCGTTGATCTCCTCGAAGTGGTCACGGACCAGCCGCTTCTCGGTCTCAGTGACCTTGCCCTTGTGCGGTTCGCCGGCGTGCTCCAGGGTCGCGTAGTTGACCCGCCCGCTGCCGCTGCCGCTGCCGCTGCCGCTGCCGCTCCCGCTGCCGCTGTTGCTGCTGCCGGTGCCGGTGCCGGTGCTGCCGCTGCCCGCGGGCACCGAAGCGGCGCGGGGCGTACGCCGGGACGCGCGCGCCGGGCGCGCGGTGAGCAGCAGCTCGTTCATCGGTGAATCGGTGGCCATCCCATCGAAGGTATCGGTGTCGATCACCACCCGGCGCGGCTCGTCCGCCCCGGGCAGGTGCAGCTCCACGATCGCCACCCGCAGGGCCGCCTTCTCGATGACCTTCGCCTCATCAATGAGTGCCTCGAATTCGACCGGCCCGTCACCGAGGTCAGGGTGGTCGTGCACGACGACGCGCGCGAGCGTGTCGTGGTCGGTGATGAGCTGCCCGCTCAGATCGCTGAATTGGACGGTCTTCTGCCCCACGGTCGTTCCTCCCGGTCCGGCGCTCGTTCGATGACGTGATCCCCTACACTGTCGGATAGGACATCACGTGTCAAACATACGTTCGATCTCGGCGTTGCGCGGCTTCGGGCCCGCGCGGCGGGAGCGGCGGGCGGCTGGGTGCTCAGCCTTCGAGCAGCGCGGTGAATGCGCTGAACACCTTCTACACATGGGCGGCGAGGTACGGGGTGGTGAACCCGGTGCCGACGATCGCGGCCTCGTCACGGCCACCGCGGGTCCATGGCGGCGAAGGACAGTTCGCCAATCGGGGACCGCGAGATCCGCTGCGTCCGGCGGGGGCGGCACGGCGGCAGGTGAAGTGGATGCTGCGGCCGGCGTTCGAGCAGTGGCGCGACGTCGGCCTTCGTGGTTACGGCTTCGACGGGCTGCGGCGGCCGGGCTGGGCGGGCGCTCACGAAGATCGCGATACCGCGTTCGTTGAGGGGTCTCGCCAGGTTCGGGCCCGCGCGCGAGAATCAGGCCATGCGGGCCGCCAACCGGAAGCCCGGCAGCCCGCGCCGGGAGGAAGGCAGCAACGAATGACCACCGACACCGCCGTCTCCTACCTGCGGTGGAAGAAGGACGTGGAACAGCACGACTACGCCGCGGCCGCCAGCTACCTCAGCATCCGCTACGGGGAGAGCCGGGCCGAGCACGTGGCGGACCAGCTGCGCAAGCTTCCGGTCATCACGCGCCGCGCCAACGACATCCTGCGCGCCGTCGGGCGCGTCCCGCTGCCGCTGTCCGACCCGGGCGTGCTCAGAGACCTGAAGAAGGTGCTGAGCGGGGAGAAGCTGTCACCGATTCTGGTGGCGGAGGCAGACGTCGCGGACGGCTACCACCGGCTCTCCCTCGCCTACGCGCTCGACCCGTACGCGGAGGTGCCACTCAAGCTCGGCTCGGTAACTGCCGCATCAGCCGGAAAGTCCCCGTAGCTCCTTTCTGATCCCGCCCCGGGCATCCAGGGCGGGAAGTGCCCGTGCGCCCGGCAGATGAGATCGCGGCTGTGCACGTGACCTCCGCCCAGCACTCGTAGCACAAGATAGCATCCGGTGCTACGACCTCATCCGCATCATTCCGGTCACCAGGCCGCTCGT
>Ga0335078_10009886_pt1 | contig 14123 bp, 17 predicted proteins | sample Lox_Sample_32_FD_206711 | JGI IMG/M metagenome (GOLD analysis project Ga0335078, IMG submission 206711) | Soil microbial communities from Loxahatchee National Wildlife Refuge, Florida, United States - Lox_Sample_3.2 | ecosystem: Environmental > Terrestrial > Soil > Wetlands | place: USA...
CGTCTTTGAGCAGGAAGAACGTGACGAACAGCATGAGGACCAGGCCAGCCAGGATCTCCAGGAAGATCTTGCCGCCGGACACCACCGTGCCCAGCACCATGGACTGGTGCTGCCGGAGGAAGGCCAGCGCCCGGTTGGACAGGTCCGCTATGTTCGCGTTCCGGATGTGGAACGGCGGCCCGGCCAGCCAGGATTGCAGCTCGGTGCCGGTGTGCTTGACCTGGTCCACCAGGTTCGGGTAGTCGGCGGTGGCCCGGGTGGCGGCCAGCACGGCCACCCCGGCCAGCACCACCACCACGAGCAGGATCGTGCACCAGGTCGCGGCCAGCGCGGGCAGGCCCAGCCGCCGCAGCCGGGACGCCAGCGGCTGCAGCAGCGCGGTCAGCAGCAGCGCCGCGACGCACGGCAGCACGACCACGCGGAGCACGCTGGCCACCCGGAACGCGACGTAGATGAGGATGCCGACCAGCAGCAGCCGCCACGACCACCCGGCGGCCCGCAGCAGCCAGCCGGGCACCTGGGCGCCGGGCGGCGCCGGCGGCCCGCCCCGGACGGCATCGGCAGCGGCCGGGTCAGCGGCCACGCTCCGGCCGTTCGGCTTGGCTGTGGCCTGCTCTGGGTGCACTGCCTGGCTGGCTCCCCCGTCTGGTTGCGTGCTGGCCCCCGTCCCGTTTGCCGGCGCGCCGGTGGCAGGCTGGCCCGTCGGCACGGCAGCCCCCGGTGCCGCCTCAGCTGGCCCCGCAACAGTCGTCAGCCTGCCGAGGAGTTCATGCCACCTGCGTCGCGCGGTCATTCCTCCATGTAACCAACTACGGTGGACTCATGCGTGTCTACCATGAACGGCTGCGTGTCCCGGGCAGCTGGTGGCTGCTCGGGCTGCTGTCCATTCTGCTGCTCGGGTCCGGCTTCCTGGCCGGTTTCGACTGGCGGCCCGCGGCGTTCGTGTACGGCGTGCTGACCGTGGTCATGGCCAGTGGGCTGATCGCCTGGGGCCTGCTGAGCATCGAGGTGACCAGCGGCCAGCTGCGGGTGAGCGGGCACCGGCTGCCGCTGGCCGGGGCGGGCCCGGTGACCGTGCTGGACGCGGACCAGACGCGGGCGCTGCGCGGCCCCCGCGCCGACCCGGCGGCGTTCCTGGTAACCCGGCCCTACCTGCCGCGTGCGGTCTACATCACGGTCGATGACCCGGCCGCGGCCACCCCGTACTGGCTGATCGGCACGCGGCACCCGGAGCAGCTGGCCGCCGCGATCGAGGCGGCCAGGCCCGCGGCCCGGGCCGGTGGCACGCCCGTGGGATGATCAGCAATCGTCGGCCGGCAGCACCGGCAGCACTGCAGCACTGAGGAGGACGCATGGCAGACAAGCCCGGGGACGGGACGACAGACAAGCCCGGAGACGGGATGAACAAGGCGGTGGCGACGGCGGCGGCGTTCGGCGCGGCGACCATTACCCGCAAGGTGCTCGGCATGGGCTGGAAGCGGGTCACCGGCAAGGAGCCGCCCACCGACCCGCAGGACCCGCAGTACGGCCTGGTCGAGGCGCTCGGCTGGGCCATCGCCATCGGCGCGGTGATGGGCGTGGCCCGGGTACTGGCCTTCCGGGCGGCGGCCGGCGCGATACGCCGCGGGTCCAGCAAGGCGGAGAGCAGCTGAGCCAGGCTCCGCAGGCTGGTCAGCCCCGGGCGTCGCGGTAGGCCGCGCCGAACGCCTGCAACGCGTCGGCGGGCAGCGGCACGTGCCCGCCCATCAGCCGGGCGCCCCAGGCCACGTGGGCGCAGTGTTCCGCGACCACCGCGAGGTGCAGCGCCTGCGCCGGGCTGGCCGCGACGGTGACCAGGCCGTGGCTGGCCAGCAGTGCGCTGCCGCGGTCCGCCAGTACCGCCACTGCGTTGCTGCCCACCTGGGCCGAGCCGCTGATCGCGTAGTCGGCCACCGGGATGTCCCCGCCGTTGAAGATCACGCCCTCGTCGATCACCGCGGGCACCGGCTGGCCGGCCGCCGCGAACATGCTGGCGTACGGCGGGTGGCTGTGCAGCACCGCGCCGATCTCCGGGAACGCCTGGTAGCACGCGGTGTGCAGCTGCCACTCCGACGACGGCGCGCGGCCGTCCGGGGCCGGCCCGGCGGGCTTCCCGGCCATGCTGATCAGCACCAGGTCACCGGGGTGCATGTCCTGGTAGGGCAGGCCGGACGGGGTGATGACCAGGTGCCCGCCGGGCAGCCGGGCGGACACGTTCCCGCTGGTGCCAGAGCTCAGCCCGTGGTCGAGCAGGCCGCGCGCGGCAGCCAGCACAGCGGCCCGGGCGGCGGTTTCGGCGTCCATGCCCCGATCCTGGCATGGCCAGCTGGCCGCGAGCCGCTGGCCGGAGCCGTCCCGCACGGGCCGCATCCCGTGCCAGACTCTTGGCGTGCCAGCAGAGGACCGGTCCCGCTTGTCGTACAAGTTCAGTTATGCGCTGCGCAACCCCGGGCAGGTCGTGCCCTACGCCCGGCGGCGCGGGCGCGACGCCCTGATCGGCATGAAGGCCAAGGATCACGTCAGCTACTACCGCGAGGTGATGAAGGCCACCTCGGCCCGCAGCATCGAGGCGGCGGTCGGCAGCAAGGACCGCGATTCCTGGATGAAGGTCGGCCAGCTGCAGTTCGACTACCTGGTCAAGCACGGGCTGCAGCCGGGTGACCGGATGCTGGAGATCGGCTGCGGGAACCTGCGGGCGGGCCGGCTCTTCATCGACTACCTGGATCCCGGCAACTACTACGGCATCGATATCTCCCCCGACATCCTGCTCGCCGCGCATGACGTCATCGACGCCTACCAGCTGCAGGCCAAGCTGCCCCACCTGGAGCTGGTCCGCGACCTTCAGTTCCGGTTCCTGCCGCCCGGGCAGTTCACCGTCGTCCACGCGCACAGCGTGTTCAGCCACTCGCCGATCGAGGTGATCAGTGAGTGCCTGGCCAGCGTGGGCCGGATCATGCGGCGGCACGGCGTGTTCGACTTCACGTTCTGCCGGACCGACGGGGCGGAGCACCAGGTCCTCCGGGAGGACTTCTACTACCGCACCGAGACCCTCGTCCAGCTGGCCGGCCAGCACGGCCTGGACGCGGAGTTCATGACGGACTGGGAGGAGCTGCCGCACCCGCAGTCCAAGATCCGGGTCACCCGGCGGTCCTGATGGCCAGCCAGTGGAACGGCGTGGAAATCGCCACGCTGGCGGTGGCGGCGCTGACCCCGGTCACCGTGGCCGTGGTCGGCTACTTCGTGGCCCGGGCCGGGCAGCGCCAGGGGCACCTGCACTGGGTGAACCAGACCGTGCTCACCCGCAGGCTGGAGATCTTCAATCAGGTCGCACCTCACCTCAACAAGCTGCTGTGCTTCGCCACGTTCGTGGGCGGCTGGAAGGAGATCTCGCCGCGGGACGCCATCGCCCTCAAGCGCCAGGTGGACGAGATCATGTACACCAACCGGGTGCTGTTCTCGGCCGAGCTGTTCGCGGCCTACCGCGAGTTCATGGAGGCGCTGTTCGACATGTGGACGGCGACCAACGCCGACGCGCCACTGCGGACACCGATCGCCAGCCGGTGGGGTGACCGCCGGCTCCTCGGGTGGTGGGCGGAAGAGGCCATGACCGGCCTGTTCAGCGTGGGCAACCAGGCGGCCATCGAGGAGATCCAGGCCAGCTATGACCGGCTGGCCGAGCGGTTCAGGGGCGACCTGTACGTCACGGGCAGCACCCCGATCCTGACCAGGCGCCCATAGTTTACGGGCTGCCACCCAGCCGTGCGGGTGGTTAAGATACATCTCGAAACCAGGCAAGGAGGCAGGCATGCAGCAGCCAGGCACCGAACTCCCGGCCGGCCCGCCAGGCCAGCCCCCCGCGATCCGCGCCTCGGACCAGGAACGTGACAGCGCCACTCAGCAGTTGCAGCAGGCGTTCGCCGAGGGCCGGCTGGACGACACCGAGTTCGACCAGCGGATGCGCAGCGCGCTGACCGCGCGGACCCGGGCCGGCCTGGATGCGCTGCTCGCCGACTTGCCTCCGGCCGGGCCGGTTACCTCGCCGCTGGCTGGCCCGGCCCGCCCGCCGGGCCGGCTGGCGGTGGCTGTCAAGGGCCCGGTCCGCCGGGCTGGCCGGTGGCGGGTCCCCGGGCGGTACCACGCCGTCGTCTACAAGGGCACCGGCTGGCTGGACCTGCGGGCCGCCGAGCTGACCGCGCCGGTCACCACGCTGCTTGCGGTGGCCTACAAGTCCCGGGTCACGATCCTGGTGCCGCCCGGCGTCCGGGTCGAGGCAGGCGGGTTCGGCGCCGACACCGATATCGAGCCCGGCGCCGTCGTGCCCGCGAACGCGCCCGTGGTGCACGTGCGCGGGTACAGCTACAAGGGCTCGGTCCAGGTCCGCAGCCATCCGCCCGAGGAGTAGCCCCGTCCCCGGCCGGAGCTCCGCCAGGCCGGCCCGGTCCGGGTCAGCCGGCGGCACGTGACCAGAGGCTGTCCAGGTTGACCACCACGGCCTGCTGGCTGCTCCGGGCGATGACCACGACCGCCTCGTCCGCGCCCGGGTTCTCCTCCCGGTGCGGCACGTAGGGCGGCACGAAGATGTAGTCCCCCGGCCCGGCCTGCAGCCGGGTCTCCTGGTCCCCGTCGGCGAACACGAACGCCGGGGTGCCGGACACTACGTAGATCGCGGTTTCTGTGCCGCCATGGTGATGATCCCCGGAGCTGGCCCGCGGGGCCACCCGGGTCTGGCCCATCCAGATCCGGTCCGACCCGGCGCTGCGGCCGGAGATGGCCTCCAGCCGGGTCATCCCGGGGGTCTGCGCCGTGTCGCCGCGCAGTTCACCGCCCCGCACGTGGACAAGCGGCTGGTGCCACAGGTCGTCACTCATCACGGCTCCCTCGCTGGCGACGCCATCCATGATCGTGGTCAGTATGTGCCGCTGTCATGCCCAGACTGACCACGATCATGGCCCGGGGCAGGACCGGTGTAGACAGCGCGGGGGCGCAGCGGGGTGCGGCTGGCGTACTCTTCCATGGCATGGGCCAGCCAGCCCGCCGTCCGGGCCACGGCGAACACCACCTCCCCGGCCCCGGTGATCATCCCGGCGCAGCTGGCCAGCACGGCCAGCGCGAAGTCGATGTTCGGCTCGGGCAGCGCCCGGCGGTGCGTCTCGGCCAGCACGGCGTCGGCCACGGCCAGCCGGGGCGATGCCGGGACCGCCGCCGTGACCAGGGCCAGCAGCAGCGTGGCCCGGGGGTCTCCGGACCGGTAGACGAAGTGGCCGAAGCCGGGCACCCGCTCACCGCGGCGCAGCAGGTCCCCCACGACCCGGGGCGCGTCCGCCGGGTCCTGGGCGGCGGCCAGCATGGCCTCGGCGCCCAGCGAGGCGCCACCGTGCAGCGCGCCGCCCAGTGCGCCCAGCCCGGTGCCCACCACGGCGTACGGGTCAGCCCGGACCGAGGCGGCCACCCGCACGGCCAGCGTGGACGCGGCCAGTTCGTGGTCGGCCAGCAGCACCAGGGCGGCGCGCAGCGCGTCCAGCAGCCCGGCCGGTGCTGACTGCGGGCACAGCTTGGGCCACAGCCGGCCCGCGATGCCGCCCGGACGGCCGGGCCGGGCGGGCCGGGCGGTCTGGGCGGTCTGGGCGGCTTGCGCCCACTGGGGGGCGGCGCGCCCAGCGCCGCGCGCGCTGCCTGCGGCGGGCAGGCAGTCCACCATGCCCGCGATGATGGCCCGGCCGGCCGCGGCGACCGCGGGCGGGTCGAAGGCCAGCCGCAGCGGGTCGGCGGCGGCCAGCGCGGGCACGATGACCTGGAGCCGTTCCAGCGGGAACGTATCCACCGGCAGCGCGGCCTGGGCCATGGCGCCGGCAGCGACCGCGCTGGCTGTGGCCTGCCAGCCAGTCTCCCGCAGGCGGCCCGGCTCCCCGTTGCCCGGGCTGGCGCCGCCCCACAGCAGGGCGCACACGTCCTCGAAGTCGGCTTCCCGGGCCAGGTCCAGCACGTCCACGCCGCGGAACCGCAGCTGGTCGCCGTCGATCTCGGTCAGCCCGGACTCGATGACCAGCCCAGCCAGGCCGGCCGGGCGGCGCGGCCGGCCGCGCTGGGCCAGCTCGGAAACTTCGGCCGGGTCGAACCGGCTGGCACGCTCCCCGGCGGCGCGCCGCCGGGTGAGCACGCCGCGGCTGACGTAGGAGTACAGCGTGGCCTGCTTGACCCCGAGCCGCCGGGCCGCCTCGGTGGCGCTGATCCACTCGGCCACTGCCCGTCTCCCTCCCGGCGCTGACGTCACCGACGCCTCAACATTGATTTTAATCAATGTTGAGGACAGTGGACAGAAAGTGTCATGGTATCGAGTATCAACCCGGGCCGGGGACCCCGGCCGGCCAGCTTCCGGAGGACGCACGTGCCATCCATCCACTTCCTCGACGTGACCAACCGCGACGGCGTGCAGACCGCGCGCACCGGCCTGTCCAAATTCGGCAAGACGATGGTCAACTTCTACCTGGGACGGCTCGGCGTGGCCCAGTCCGAGCTGGGCTTCCCGTTCCTGTTCCACGAGGCGCCGTACATCCGGGCCAACGTGGCGCTGGCCGAGGCGGGCGCGTTCGGCCCGCTGCGGCTCTCCGGCTGGTGCCGGGCCGTGCCCAGGGACGTCGACGCCGCCGTCCCGCTCGGCCTGCGGCACTACAACCTGTCCATCTCCACCTCGGACCAGATGATCGCGCACAAGTTCCGCGGCCGCCTGGACCGGGCGGCGATCATCACCGAGATGACCGCGGCGGTGCGCGCGGCCCGGGATGGCGGCGCGCAGACCATCGGGGTCAACGCGGAGGACGGCTCCCGGACCGACGACGGCTTCCTGCTGGAGTTCGCCACCGCGGCCCGGGAGGCGGGCGCGGACCGGGTCCGCTACTGCGACACGATCGGCGGGGACACCCCGGACCGGATCCGCGAGCGGTTCGCCAAGCTGGCCTCGGCGATCCGGATCCCGGTCGAGACGCACTGCCACAACGACCTGGGCATGGCCGTGGCCAACTCGGTGTCCGGCGCGCTCGGCGACCTGGACGCGGGCCAGGACGGGTGGGTGAACACGTGCATCAACGGCATCGGGGAACGGGCCGGCAACGCCGACCTGCTGTCCACCATCCTGGCCTTCCAGCACGGCTTCGGGGTGGCCGGGAAGGCCGGGATCGGTGACCGGCTGGACCTGTCCTGGGCGCGGCGCTTCAGCCTGTGGGCCAGCTACGCGTTCGGCCAGCCGCTGCCGCAGAACCAGCCCGGCGTGGGCCGCAACGCGTTCGCCCACGAGTCTGGCATCCACGCCGACGGCGCGCTCAAGGACCGGCACAACTACGAGCTGTATGACGATGACACGCTGGGCCCGTTCCCGGACGACTGGTTCACCCGGCCGGGCCGGGTGGTGCTGACCGGGGAGTACGGCGGCAAGGCCGGTTTCCGGCACGTCATGGACGGGCTGGGCATCGAGATCGCGGCCGGGGCCGAGGACCTGGCGTTCTCGCTGGTGCAGCTGTGTGCGTCAGCCAGCGGCAAGCCGCTGACTGACGACGAGCTGCGCCTCATCGGCGGCTACCCGCAGCAGCTGGCCCTGCTCTACCCGGGCCTGCTGAGCTGAGCTGAGCTGAGCTGACCTGCCTGGTCAGCTGCCGATCTGGCGGTTGCGCATGGCCTTGAGCCGCCGCCGCTGCGACGGGTCGAGAGCCAGGTACAGCACGGTGGGGATGCCGATTGCCAGCACGATCACGGCCAGCCCCAGCCACGGGTTAACGATCAGCAGGATCAGGCCGATCACGATCCCGGCGATAGCGAGCTTCATGCGTCCGGACAACTTCTGCCTCCTCGGGCGGCGAGGGTGAGCCGCATGCTGGATGGTGACCAGTCAACCGCAGCCCATTCACGCCTGCTAACTGAAACGTCAGCCGGCCCGCAGGTAGTTCCGTCCCCGGCCGGCCTGCCCGGCGGCTGAGCGGATTCTGGGCGGCGGCCCAGGAAACGCTCAGCTCCCGGGTACTCCTGGCGCCTGCGGCCGCGGGCCCGGGCGCCCCCCGGAGCCCCCCGGCCGGGCGTAGCTGCCAGGATGGCCGCAGCCACCAGGAGGACCTCATGACCATATCGCTGCCGATCGACGCCGACGCAAACGAGCTGCTGTCCCGCGATCCGCTCGCGCTGCTCCTCGGGATGCTGCTGGACCAGCAGGTGCCGCTGGAGAAGGCGTTCAGCGGGCCGCGCGACCTGGCCCGGCGGCTGGGCCACGAGCCCACCGCGGCGGAGCTGGCCGGCTACGACCCGGACGCGCTGGCCGCGGTGTTCAGCCAGCGGCCCGCGCTGCACCGGTACCCCCGGGCCATGGCCGGCCGGGCGCAGGACCTGGCCCGGATCATCGTGGACCGGTATGACGGCGACGCGGCACAGCTGTGGCGGAGCGCGGCCACCGGCCAGGAGCTGGTCAGCCGGATCGCCGGGCTGCCTGGCTTCGGCCCGGTCAAGGCGCAGATCTTCGCCGCCCTGCTGGGCAAGCAGCTCGGCGTGCGCCCGCCGGGCTGGCTGGCGGCCACCGGGCCGTTCGGCGTGGCCGGCTCCCGGGTGTCGGTCGCGGACATCACCGACGCCGGCTCGCTGGCCGCGGTCCGTGCGCACAAGCAGCAGCTCAAGGCGGCGGCCCGGGCCCGGGCGTAGCCGGCCTCACCAGGCCGCCCGGGTTGGCTGGAGTGACCGCACCAGACTCGGCAGCACCGTGAGCCGGCCGTTGTCGAGGCGGGCCAGTACCAGGTGATCGCCCCGTGCTGTCAGGTAGCCGACCAGCAGGTGACGCCCGGACGGATCAGTGGACAGCAGCTCACCCTGGACGACGAAATCCCCGTGCCCGGGCCCGCGGTACAGCACCCGGGTCCGCTGGCCAGTCGCCGCGGAGTACTCGGCCAGGATCTCCGCCGAGCTGCCCGCTGCCGGGCCGGCCCAGGCGATCACCGCGTGCCCGGCCGCGGTGAGCAGCGCGGAGTCGATCGGCGCGGTCCCGGTGCGCAGGGCAACGGCACTGCTCGACGCGCTCAGCTCCTGGTCCTGGCCCGGCCGGCTGGGGTCCAGCAGGTACATCCGGGTAACGTCGGGCCGCCGCGGAAACCCGCGGAGATAATCGGACAGGTACCCGAGCCGGCGCCCGCCATCGGTCCAGGACAGATTGCTGATGTTCAGGTAGGCCGGCCCGACCCAGGTACCCGCCGCGCTCGTGCCGAGGGTGGCGATCTCGATCCGGGAGCGGTGCGCCGCGCTGGGCCGGTTGCTCAGCAGCGCGGCTGGTACCACGGCGACCGCGAGCCTGCTGCCGTCCGGGGAGAGCGCGATACCGTTCACGCCATACCCCGCGGACCCGGCTCGGACCGTCAGGGGCAGCACCGTCAGCCCGCCGGGACGCCCGCCGGCCGACAGCCGGACCTGGTAGAACCTGGTCACCTCGGCCGCGCCCGACCCGGTGCTCGCGGACAGGGCGAACGTACGGTCATCGGACGCCGCGCTCACCCAGCCGACCGTCGCGCCAGGAATGACCACCCGGCTGATCACCGCGCCGGTCGCGGAGCGGGCGACCACCGCATCGCGGCTGCCCGGCGCGACGGCGACATAGAACCGGGGCAGCTGCGCCGGGCCGGCCGGACCGGGGCCAGCCGGGCCGGCCCGGAGGATGGCCCGCACGCCGAGGACCACGAGGGCCACCGCCAGCACCGCGGCCACCGGCGCCAGCCACCGGGCCGAGCCGCGGAGCCGGCCCGGCGGCGGGGGGGTGAGTTCACGGAGCAGATGCGGCTGGGCCCGCCCGGCCGCCGCCTTGAGCTCGCCGCGCAGCCGCTCCTCGATGTCAGTCATTGCCCGTCCTTCCCAGGCTCGCGCCCAGCGCGGAGAGCCCGCGGGCAGCGGTGGACCGCACCGCGCTGGGAGTTATCCGCAGCGTCCTGGCTATCTCATCGACATCCAGGTCGGCGTAGTACCGCAGGACCAGGACCTCACGCTGGCGGCGGGGCAGGGCGCCCAGCGCGGCCAGCATCTCGCTCTGCTCGGCCACCGCCGTCTCCGGGCCGGGGCCGCGGATTAACGGCCCGGCCAGCCGGGGCAGGTGCTTGCGGGCCACCGCCGACCGGCGCGCCAGGCTACGGCAGCCGTTGAGCACGGCTGACCGTGCGTAGGCCAGGGCGCTGTCTGGCTCGCGCAGCCGGGGCCACCGGCGGTGCAGCCGCTCGAACGCGTCCTGCACCACATCCTCGGCGGTGGCCAGATCCCCGGTCATCACCAGGGCCAGCCGGACCAGTTCCAGGTGATGCTCACGGAACAGGACAGTCACCGCCCGGTCGGCGTCACTCCTGCCTGCTGGCATCGGCCCACCCCGCCCGCTTATCCGGCCCGCTGTCTCTGTGCCCACGCTTGGGAGACGCGCAGCGCATGCCCAGCGCTGCACGCAGCCAGACGGTAGTGTCGGCGCCCGTGACGCATACCGATTTTCCCGGGACCGGATCCGCGCGCGTTTTCGTGCTGCACGAGGGATATGCCCGGGAGGAGGCCGGCCGGGAGCGGGTCGGCAGCACGGTCACCCTGATCCTGGACGGCGACCGGGTCATCGTGGTCGACCCGGGCATGGTGGCCAGCCGGGACGGCCTGCTGGCCAGGCTGGCCGGCCGCGGCCCGGGCCCGGGCGATGTGACCGACGTGGTGTTCAGCCACCACCACCCGGACCACACGGTGAACGCGGCACTGTTCCCGCGGGCCACCATCCACGACCACTGGGCCAGCTACGCCGGCGACCGGTGGATCAGCCGCGATCCGGGCGACTTCGGGCTGACCCCGTCGGTCCGGCTGATCGCCACCCCGGGGCACACTGCCGAGGACATCAGCACGCTGGCCGCCACGCCGGACGGCGTGTACGCGTGCACGCACGCCTGGTGGGGCCCGGCCGGGCCGGCCGAGGACCCGCTGGCCACGGTGCCCACGCAGCTGGCCGGGAGCCGGCAGCGGATCCTCGCCGTGGCCACGGTGATCGTGCCCGGGCACGGGCCCGCGTTCCGCCCGGACGCGCTCACCCCCCGGTAAGCCTCAGACCGCGTCGCCCTTGAGCGAGAACGCGGCCAGCCTGCGGATGGCCAGGGCCAGCGTGACGGCGGTCACAATGACGCCCATCGCCACGGCGGTGCCCAGCCCGAGATGGGCGTTCAGGCTGGCGTCGTGGGCGACCGAGTTCGCGATGCCCAGCGAGTACTGTTCCACCGACAGCAGCCGGGCGCCGCCGACGAAGTTGCCCAGCAGCGATTCCCAGATCAGCAGGTACAGCAGGCCTACCGCGATGGCCCGGGTGGTAAGCGCGGAGATCATCACGAACACCGCGTTGTAGATCACCGACCCGGCCAGCGCGCCGGCCAGCAGCCCGAGGGCCAGCCTGCTCGCGCCGCCGGTGGCGATCACCCCGGCGGCCAGCTCGGGAACGGCGACGAACAGCATGGTCAGCGCGGCGGCGACGAGGAACTTGCTGAGGATCACGGTCGACCGGCGGACCGGCGTGGCCAGCAGGTGCACCACGCTGCCGTCGTCGATCTCCGCGCCGAGCACACTGGTGCCGATGATCAGCGCGGTCAGCGGCAGCACCACGGCCAGGCCGAATTCACCCAGCACGGCGCTGGGCCAGCTGGCCTGGGCCGGGTGGGCGGCCTTCAGCGCCACGGTGACCAGCAGCAGGATCACCGGCGCGATCGCGAACAGCAGGGCCCGCTTGCGGCCCATGGTCGCGCGCAGCGTGATCGAGGCCACGGTGGCGGCCTGCACCGGGAACATGTTCATCAGGACTCCACCAGGTAGGCGAAGACGCTTTCCAGCGACTCATCCTCGGGCAGCAGCTGGCGCAGCTGGACCCCTTCCGCGCGGCTCAGGCCGGCCACCTGCCGGGTGAACGCGCCGTAGTCGGACGCCTTCACCTGCAGCCCGCGCCCGGTCACCTCGACCCCGGCCACCGCCTCGGTGCCGACCAGCGCGGCAGCCAGCCGCCGGTCGTCGGAGGTGCGGACCAGGAAGACGTGCGGGCGGCTGGTCATCAGGCGGCGGATGGCCCGGAAGTCACCGGATGCGGCCAGCCGCCCGCCCACGATCACCTGGATCGTGCCGGACAGCCGCTCCACCTCCTCCAGGATGTGCGAGCTGAACAGGATCGTCCGGCCCTCGTCACCCAGCGCCTCCAGCAGGTCCATCATGTGCAGCCGCTGCCGCGGGTCCATCCCGTTGAACGGCTCGTCCAGCAGCAGGACTTCGGGGTCGTGCACCAGCGCGGCGGCCACCTTGATGCGCTGCCGCATGCCCTTGGAGTAGGTCGATATCTTCCGGTCCTGCGCGTCGGCCATTTCCACGATGCCGACCGCCCGCTGTGCCGCCGCGCCCGGATCGGCCAGCTTGTGCAGCCGCGCGGTGGCCAGCACGAACTCCTGCCCGGTCAAGAACGCGTAGACCGACGGCCGCTCCGGGACCAGGCCCAGCCTGGTGTAGGCCTGCGGGTTGCGCCAGGCCGGGTCCCCGCCGACGGTCACCGTGCCGCGGGATGGCTCCAGGAACCCGGAGATGAGGTGCAGCAGGGTGGACTTGCCCGCGCCGTTCGGGCCGAGCAGCCCGGTCACCCCCGGGCCGATGGTCATCGTGATGTCGTTGATCGCGACCACGTTGCCGTACCAGCGGGACACGTTGCGCAGCTCGATCGCGGTCACGCCACGCCTGCCTTCCGGTAGCGGATGACCAGCCCGCCGGCCGCGACGGCCAGCAGCACCAGGAACATCACCCCATACGCCACGCCGTAGCTGCCTGGATGCGGGATCGGGCCACGCGACGTGCCGCCGAGCCACTGGCGCACCCCGTCCAGCGTGGTGAACGGGCTGACCAGGCCGGAGAGCCGGGCCCCCGCGCCGGCCATCCCCGGCCCCCCGGTTTCCCCGGTCACCGGGCCCTGGCCGCCGCTCACCCCGAGCAGGATCCCGGCCAGCACCCAGCTGAGGAAGAAATAGATCGCGATGGCGCCGGTCGCGTACGCGCGCCGCCCGCTGAGCGAGGCCAGCACCAGGCCGATGGCGGCCAGCAGAATGGCCCACAGCAGCCCGATGAGCAGGCCCGGGAACAGTGCCCTGGTCTGCGCCCAGATCGCCCCGGGGCCGTGCACCTGGGTGATCGTGCCCAGGTAGAGCAGCAGCAGCGGGATCTCCAGCAGGGCCAGGCAGGCCAGCGTGAACGCGGCCAGCTTGGCCAGCGGGTAGTCGATGCGGTGCAGCGGCCGGGAGAAGTACAGCGGCAGGACGTGGCTGCGCAGGTCACGGGACACCAGCTCGGGAGCTTGCGCCGCGATGAAAATGATCATGACGAGGACCCGCAGCTGGAACACGTAGGTGTCGTAGGGCACCAGCCGGGCGTGGCCCTGGGCCACCGCCACCGCGTTGGCCACCGCGGGCAGGCACAGCGCCACGAACACGATGACCGGGATGATCTTGGCCTTGGCCCCCCGCCCGATGCCGAACGCGGACCGCAGGCTGTGCCAGCACAGCGCCCGGATGATGGCCGCCCGGCCCAGCCGCGGGCCCGTGTAATGCTGGTACCCGATGTCGTGGATGACGCCGCCCGCGGCCAGCGCCCCCCGGTCAGCGGTCATCACGTGCCTCCCCGCGCGGCGGCGCGGCGGCCGGCGCGCCCTGGTCGTCCCCGTCGCCGCGGAACAGCTCCTCCACCCGGCGGCGCCGCTGCTCCAGCCGGTGCAGCGGCAGGCCCAGGTCGGCGACCGCGTCGCGGACCTGGTCGTACGTGGCATCAGAGCCGATCTGGACCAGCAGCGCCGGCCCGTCCGGCCGGGGAGCCAGCCCACGGGCGGCCAGTTCCGCGGCCAGCTCCTCGCGGCCCTCGTCCACCTCGACCACGAGCACCTGGCTCACCTGGGTGAAACTGGTCATGCTGTCGGCCCGGAGCAGCCGCCCGCCGTCGATGGCGATCAGGTGATCACAGATCTGCTCGATCTCGCCGAGCAGGTGCGAGGACACCAGGACCGAGATGCCGAACTCGGCGCCGATCCGGCTGACCAGGTCGAGCATGGCGGCCCGGCCGGCCGG
>Ga0335078_10009887_pt1 | contig 14123 bp, 10 predicted proteins | sample Lox_Sample_32_FD_206711 | JGI IMG/M metagenome (GOLD analysis project Ga0335078, IMG submission 206711) | Soil microbial communities from Loxahatchee National Wildlife Refuge, Florida, United States - Lox_Sample_3.2 | ecosystem: Environmental > Terrestrial > Soil > Wetlands | place: USA...
CATCACCACCCCGGCCCGCGGAATCGTAGCTTTGATCAGAGCGCCCTCGGCGGTGCGTTCGACCTGTTTCACGGTATCGACCGCTGGCAATGCGGCGATGGCCGCGCCGTATTTCTCCGCCGCTTCGATCACCTCCTGGATAATCTGTGCCGTCACCAGAGGCCGGACCGCATCATGAACCAAAATAATATCGTCTGCTCCGGCTGAAATCGCATTCAGCGCATTTCCCACGGATTGCTGGCGGTGCTCGCCGCCCACCACCAGTTCAATTTTCTTCTGCAGGATATCCTTGCCTTCTTCCTCCAACCGCCTGCGGAAGCCGGATATCTCGCTCTCCCGCAAAGCAATCCAGATTTCGTTGACCATATCCACCGCGGCGAACTTCCGTAAGGTATGGAGGAGAATTGGCGCTCCAGCCAACTCGGTAAACTGCTTTGAGGGCGGCGCCTTCTTCTGTTTGTCCATGCCGCCGGGCACCGGGGCCATACGGGTTCCCAACCCTGCAGCCGGAATAATCACTACCACCTTCATAGCGGGGTGCAAGTATACGAGCCTGCAGCGGGGAGTTTCAAATGCAGCTCAACCTTGGAACCTGGAGGCGACGAACGGAAGCCCCCGCGCCCCAAGGCCAAGCCGGCCTTTCGACCTTAGTTTCTTCTCCCCAGTTACCGCCGGGTATATACTTTGGTCGTTCGGGATTCCTGCTGCAGCCCGCCCGCGCCTCCGTGGGCCGGGCCGGGGCGTACATTCATTCCCCTAATTCATGCGCGCCCCGCATAGCTAACAGGCCGACTCCGCCGGCGGCGGCGAGCAGACGGCACGGGTGTCGCAACTAGAGTTTGTGCGCAGTAACACCCGGGGGAGGTTCCCATGGATTTAATTCTTGTACGCCTTATTTTTGTAATAGTCGTTTCCATCACCTGCTACTTCATTGCTCCCTTTGGGTTGTCTCCGCTGCGGGACGCTGCCGTCGGGGCACTGGTCGGAACAGGTATTATCCTGTTTGAGTGGAAGCTGCGCCGGGTCAGCTTGAAGCGGCTGATCGGTGCCGCCATCGGAAGCATCCTCGGCATATGCGGCGCCTACCTGTTCGCCCTGGTGATTCGCAGCAGCGTGTCGGAAGGGCCTACCCGCAATTTCCTGCAAATTCTGGTCATGCTGCTCATGGCTTACGTTGGTCTCATCGTCGGCGCCAACAAGGGCGATCTGCTGAACCTGGCCGCCTTGGGTGGCATCTTTGGCGGCGAGAAGACGGGGAAGAAAAGCTACAAGATCCTCGACACCAGCGTCATCATCGATGGCCGCATCGCCGACATTGCCGAGACCGGATTTCTCGATGGCATCATCGTTACCCCTCAGTTCGTGCTGCGCGAGTTGCAACTGGTGGCCGATTCGGCTGACTCTCTCAAGCGCAACCGGGGACGGCGTGGCCTCGACATCCTGCAACGCCTGCAGAAAACCGCCAGCCTGCAGATCCAGATCGTGGAAGACGATTTTCCCGCTGTCCGCGAAGTGGATTTGAAGCTGATCGAACTGGCCAAGGTCTATGAGGGCAAGATCATCACCAACGACTTCAATCTCAACAAAGTCGCACAGCTGCAGGGAGTCGAGGTGCTGAACATCAACGAGTTGGCCAATTCTTTAAAGCCTATCGTGCTTCCCGGGGAGACCATGCGCGTCTTCATTCTGAAAGAGGGCAAGGAATACAACCAGGGCGTAGCTTATCTCGACGACGGCACCATGGTCGTGGTGGACAACGCGCGCAAGATGATAGGCAAGACGATCGATGTCTCGGTTACGTCTGTCTTGCAGACGACCGCCGGGAAGATGATTTTCGGCAAGTGGGATGAGCGGGCTTATGGGCGTAGCAGTCAACCAGTTCCGCCGTCGCCGGTGACCGTGCCGATTCCCGCTTCGGCTCCGCCGCCGGCCGTGGCCTCCACTCCCGTGGAAACCAAGCCTACACCCCAGTGACACGGTGGGGCGGGCCTTATGACCAAGCGGGCAGGGAGGTTTCGGCGCCTCCGTTTGCGGCAGCGTGTACGCTGCTAAACTGCTTCAATGAAAGCCCTGGTGATCACCCGGTTCTCCGGCCTCGACGCCCTCACCCTTCAGGATGTCGCTGAGCCTGCCCGGGAACCGAATGCGACCTCCCCGAAAACGATCGTTCGTGTCGCCGCAGGAGGGCTTAACTTTGCCGACGTCATGACCACATTGGGCGGCTATCCCGGAACTCCGCCTCCGCCGCTGATTGCGGGGCGCGAATTCGCCGGAGTGGAGGAAACCAGCGGCCGCCGCGTCATGGGGTATGCCCAGTGGGCTGCCTTCGCCGAAAAAACCGCTGCCAACCCCGCGCTGCTCTGGCCCGTCCCCGATCATTGGAGCGATGAGCAGGCTGCCGCTTTCCCGGTCAATTTCTTTACTGCTTACCTTGCATACTGGCAGGCTGGGATGGCCGGAAAACGGCAGCAACCCGCCTGGGAAGAGCCGCCTTCGTCAGCTGTGCCGGGCAAAACGCGGCGCAGCCCTCGTGTTTTGATCCACGCAGCCGCCGGCGGCGTAGGCACGGCCGCCATTCAGATCGGGCGCATCCTCGGCGTGGAGATGTTCGGGACTTCTTCATCCGATGAGAAGCTGGCGCGCGTGCAGGAACTTGGCTTGCAGCACGGGATTAACTACAAGCAGCGCGACTACGAAGAAGCCATCAAGCAACTTACCGGCGGCGAGGGGGTTGATGCTGTCTTCGACATGTTGGGAGGCGAGCATACTGCCAAGAGTCTGCGCTGCCTTTGCGATTTCGGACGCATCATTCAATATGGCACCGCGACCGGAAAGTCGCCTCGCCTCGATGTGCGCGCGCTCTATGCCAAGTCGGCAATTCTGCAAGGTCTTTGGCTCACCTATCTTTCGGGCAAGAGCGACATCATGAAGGCGGCCTGGAACCAGCTCTCTTCCTGGATCGCGCAGAAGCAGCTGTCTCCGCAAGTCGGTCACATCTACTCCCTTGCTCAAGCGCGACAAGCTTATGAACTCCTCTATGAGGGCAAAAACTACGGCAAGATTGTGCTCAGGATTTGACCGTTCTCCTCACTGCTTTCCAAGAAGCCGGATTCGTCCCGTGAATGCCCGCCCATTTCCGTCGATGAAGGTCGGCAGTGGGTGGGCCGGGTCCAGTGTGCCATTGGCTAATGCAACGTTGGCGTGATTGGTGATGTTGTCGAAGCCGCCACGCAACGCCCAATAGCGTCCGAAAAGGTGAAAGCGTTTTTCAAACTGCACGTTGAGAGTGTAATACGCGGGCAGACGAAACGTTCCTGGAGGGTAACCGGGATAAACCTGTCCCTGATCAGTGACCGCGAAAAACGGCAGTCCGGTACGCGCTTCCGCCGAATAGACGAGATCCACCTTGTGAAGGATAGGCAACTTAAAAAACGGTAAGATACCCCATCCCACGAACCGGTTGGGGGTATCCCAGGCATAGGGACCGGGCAACTGTGGACTCAGCACAGGCACATCCACACTGAAGTCGAACACCTGATTGGTACGTGCACTGGAGCGCGTATACGCTCCGAATACCTCGTACTGTCGGTGGAAGTGGTGCCGCAGGCTGACGGTGAAAGCATCGTAGCGGTCGTCGCGGTCGTTCTCCAGAAAGAAATTGCCATTCACGGCGTCATTTAGAGTGTTGTAGGCGAAACCGTGAACGCCGCGTTTTTGCAGAAACTCAAGTTTAAGGAAAATCGAATAAGGCAGTTTTTTCTCCAGGCCGAGACTCCAGTTCAAGTAGCGAGGGGCTTTTAGCGTGTTCCTGTCCGCGGTGAACGTGGTTGGAACGGGCACCAGCATGGGCGGATTCGTTGGGTTCCCGTTCTGATCGGTGGGGTACCCGCTTGGGTTAAAAAAATAATCGATTCTTTGTCCTTCCAGGGGTTGGTGGATCAGACCCAGGCTGGTTGCGTCATAGACAATCCCGATGCCGGCTGAGAGCTTGGTATTGCCCTCATCATCGAGCGTGTAAGTTCCCGCCAGCCGGGGCGAGAATAGAGGTGTGCGCACGATCTGATCCCAGTCGAACCGCAGACCCGGTTCGACGAGAAAGCGATTGGTGATCAGCCATCGGTCCTCCGCATATGCGCTGGCTTCCGAGTTGCACAGGGTGGAGTAGGCGCCTCCGGAAAAGACTGAATAACGGCCACAAGTCGAGGGAAATATCGGAGTGCCATCCGCGTTGGTAGCGCAGGGCTGGGCCAGTTGGCCTGCTGGCGGCTGCGTCGGAAGCAGAAAGGAAATTGGCCGCCGTTGAAACGCGGCGTCGTAGTTCAGCCGGTCCAGGTCGACGCCAACTTTTACGTCGTGACGTCCATGCCACTGATGCGGCGGAAGGTAGAGGTTGGCCAGGCCCTCGATTCTGCGGGCCAGAGTGTTCTGGTTCAGGAAGTAGTTGCCTGCAGCCTGCTGCGTAGTCTCGATGTAGGACCCTGTTCCGTGCGGAGTGAGCAAAACCGTGTACTGGTCAACTCCGAAGCCGGTTTCGAGCAGCGCCCCGCCGGGAAAGTAGTACTGGTCCTTGAGCGAGCCAATGTAGGCCGTCTCAGAATCCGTGGGGGTGGTCGGCTGGGGCTGCAGATAAGACAATCCGGCGTACTGATCGTGGTAATAGTTGTTAAGAAAGCTCGCCGTCACGATATTGCGGGTTGTCAGGTTCGACTGCAGTTTTGCCAGATTGTCGAGGCGCCACAGATGATCGCTGTCCGTGTTGGACGGCAGTTGCTTGATGATCGCGTTGTTGTACTCCCCGTCAAGCGAATCGATGAACCACATCTTTCCTTTGCGTATCGGGCCGGAGAGGGTAACGATGGGATTCCACTCGCCCAGGGCAATTCCTTTGACGGTTTGCAATCCGGGAATGAAATCCGTCGAGGTGGCATGGAAGTGGTCATTGCCCATTTTTGTGTTCAGCGCAAGGATTCCGCCGGAGCCTTTACCAAACTCAGCTGGTTCCCGGCTGGGGATGACTTCGATCGAGCGAAACGATTCGACGCTGGTCCGCACCACCAGCTGCCCGTTGGTTGGTTGGGTGACGTTGAAACCGTCGAGCAATACAAGTGTTTGATAGCTCTCGGCCCCCGCGATGTGGGGCAGGCCAAAGGAGTCCGGAGTCACTCCCGGAACGAAGTTCAAAGCGTTGCGGTAGTCATGGGTGGCGGGGTAAGGAATGTCAACAATTTCCGTGCCGCTGAGTTCTTCCTTGCTCGAGATTTGTGCCGGGTTGATGGCGGGCGCGGACTCCACCACATTTACCACCTGACGCACTTCGTGCTGGCGGGAAAGAGTCACATCCACCGTAGCAGTGGTGCCAACTTCCACGCCCTGCTGAACTGCGGCGTAGTATCCCTCTTTCTCCACGTGAATTTCGTAGCTTCCTGCAAGCAGTGCCGTGAATTCGCAGCGCCCCGCAAAATCCGTTCCGCAGCGCAAGGGTAGGGCCGGAGGAGGACCCTGCAGCATCACGCGGGCGGAACTCACAGCCACACCGTTTTCGTCGGTTACCGTGACTGTCAGCTTCTGTCCTGAAAAGTGGGGAATATGCACGGAACCGGTCTGGCCGGGAGGCTTCGCAGCGGTCGAACCGGAACCAGAAGTGGCCGGTGGGGAGGAAGCCGCCTGTGCCCAAGAGGGCATCACCCACCCCGTGGCGAGCGCCCAGCAAAGCAAGCACCTTACCATCGCTAGCTGCCCCAGCATGTTTCGAGTATGGAGGGACTTGCGCCTTGCAGCAAGCGTATGTGCACACTTCCAGTCAGCGCGCCCTGCTACCGAAGCGATTTGTCGAAGACCCATTCATCGCTGACTAGAAAATTCACCACGGAGCATGCGGCGATAGCAACGGCGTTGGCAGCAAAGTAATTCATGTGTCCCAAGCCCACCATTGCTTTCATCACCGCCAGGTTTCCCACGATAGAGACTCCGCCGGTCGTGCAGTTGAAGCGCGCCAACCGGAGAAGCGATCGTCGCCAGGCCGGTTGCACGCGGTCAGCCCAGGTGAACCGCTCGTGCCAGGCAAAGTTGTGAACGATGGCAACCTCAACGGCCACGGCGGTCGCGGCAAGATAGTTGCAGTGCAAGACGCTCTTCAACAGGACCAGCACAGCCAGTTGCACGCCAATGCCGACGGCGCCCACAAGGTTGAATCGGCACCAGCGCAGAAAGGTTGCCTTGCGGTGCACCGGAACGGTCGAAGCCGCAGGCCCTCTTCGATTCTTCACCGTACAATCCTCTCCTCGCAATAAAGTCGCATCGTATTCTTCGCTGCGAAGCAAATAAGCATCAGCATCATGCCCGCGATTGCGATTGCCCCGCCGATGTCGAAGAGACGGCAAACTCTGCCCAGGAAATGCACCCGCGTCTTCCACAGAAGAGCCAGGGTCCCGATCACCAGCAGGAGGCGCACTTCTGTCGGACCAAAGCGCCAGAAAGACAGCCGGAATTCGCTCAGAGCGTAGGTGGCCAGATACGACTGAACGGACAGCATCAGGAACGCGATCAGCAACCCGGCGGCAATCCAAGGATGCATGTATCCCGAGAGGGCAAGGCCCCCCATCAGGGCTAGCGCGCCAAAGCTATCGACCATGTGATCGACATAAAACCCGTAGCGCGGGCGCAGCCTTTGCCGCACTCGCGCCAGCGTTCCATCGAGCGAATCGCCCAGCCAATTGAGCCCGATGCAGGCAATCACTCCCAGCAACGCGTATCTGTTCCACCGGGCCAGCATGTAACAGACGCCTGCCCCGATCTGAGCTGCCAAACCCAGGATCGTCAGGTGATCCGGTCCTATCCATTCCGGTGTACGACCGGCCATCCACAGCAGAGCTTTTTTCTCGGCGGAGGCAACCCAGCTTTCCTGCACTCGCCGGGCGTCAGGAAATGGCCCAGCGCACCGCATCTCCAACAAAACCCGTGGGTTCACTTGCTCGCAAAACTCCGTCATGGTTTGCGATGCAAAAGCCGACTGACTGGGGCTTGCCATAAATTGCCTCCAGCGGACCTGGTCCAGCACATCACCTTGCCCGCTCGCAGGCCACTTTGCGGCAATGCTTGAGCCCAGGCAATGCACTGCCGGTCAAACGCAGCTCAAGCCCATGTCACCTGCCAACCCTTTTGTCGCGTGGCGGTTAGCGATACAGGTAAACCGCGGGCGGAAGCCGGAAAGGGAAGATCACCGGCTGTGACCCTTTGATAAACAACGGGGATTTCGCCTTCCTATAAGATTGGGATTCCAGCGTGCGGCCCATGAACAGACTGCTGCGCTTCTTTCGCCCCTCTCATCAGCACACGGCGTTTTCGGCCACCCTGCTCCTGATGGGCGCGGTAATGGCTTCCCGGGTGATTGGATACATCCGTGAGGCATACATTGCCTATGCTTTCGGAGCAGGGGGCCAGACCGATGCCTACGTGGCTGCCTTCACCCTGCCTGATTGGCTCAATTACATCGTCGCGGGGGGCGCGGCCTCCATCACATTCATCTCCATCTACACCCGTTTTCTGGCCGAGAAGCGCGAGGCCGATGCGCAAGAGACTTTCTCCATCATCATCACCGTGATGACCGCCGTCATGGTGGTAGGCACGGTCATCAGCGAGATCTTTGCGCCTCAATTCGTCCGCTGGATGTTTCACGGCTTCTCTCCACAACAGACCGAATTGTGCATTTACCTGACGCGCGTCCTGCTCCCGGCACAGATTTTCTTTTACGTTGGGGGCGTGGTTTCGGCCGTGTTGCTGTCGCATCGGCTCTTTCTTTTTCCGGCACTGGGGCCGCTGCTTTACAACGTCTTCATCATCGTGGGTGGCGTCATAGCTGGGCGGCATCTTGGGATTGCCTCTCTGGCCTACGGTGCGATCGTGGGCAGTTTCGTCGGCCCCTTCCTGGCCAGCGTAATCGGCGCAGCCCGCATCGGCACGGGCTACAGGCCATCGTTTGACGTTAGCAATCCTGCTTTCCGGGAGTGGGTGAAGCTCTCGATTCCGCTGATGCTGGGCGTTTCTCTGGTGACCGCCGACGACTGGATTCTCCGACACTATGCCTCAAGCGGCGTGGGGGACATCGCGCGTCTGAACTATGCCAAACGCCTCTTTGCCGTGCCCATCGCAGTACTCGGACAGGCCACCGGACAGGCCTCGCTGCCTTTTTTTGCGCGCCTGTTCAACGAGAAACGATTGCGCGAGTTCGCAGCCACCGTCAATGATTCGGTGTACCGGGTGTCGGCAGCATCGTTTCTTGCCACTGGCTGGATGATGGCTGCCGCCTTGCCGCTTATCGATCTGGTCTATCGGCGGGGGCGCTTTCTTTTTTCCGACACCCAGGCCACAGCCGTTTATTTCTTCTGGTTTTCCCTTTCGTTGGCGTTGTGGTCGGCGCAGGCGCTCTACGCGCGTGCCTTCTATGCGGCCGGGGACACGCTGACGCCTATGGCTGCAGTGACCGTGATCACAGCTGCATCCCTGCCGGTTTATTCAGCGCTGTTTCACAAATACGGGGTTGTCGGCCTGGCCTTCGCTTCAGACAGCGGAATCGGGATGAACCTGCTGGCTCTGGCCCTGCTACTGCATTTCCGCAAACTCGTACGCTTGGGAGATTTGCGGTGGGGAGAGCTTGGCAAGGCAGCACTGACGGCGGTCATTGGGGGGGCGATCAGCTTCCAAGTCGCCAAGATCGTTCCGCTGCCTGCCTCTGGACGTGGCAGCCGCATAGCGGACCTGTTGCAGTTGGCGTTGGTTTCAGTGACCTGGGCGGCCGCAACAGCGGCCGGACTGTGGCTGCTGCGATCGCAGTTGCCCGGCGATCTCCGCCGCCGCAAGGCAACCGCCTTTCCGGGCGTCGCCGAGGCGCAAAGTAAGGAAATCCTGGGGGCCGGGAGAGAACCTTGAAAGTCCCCTGCCTGCTCCCAGGGGGCTTTCGGTCACTCGGGCGTCGTTGAAGCGGGAACCTTAGCGGTCACCACCGCCGCCGGGTCATCGCGCAGCCGCAGATAGAGAATGTTCCCCTTGGGCAACGGAATGTTCAGCGAGGCCTCGACAAAACCATCGGGCACGGTCACGGCGTCGGAGAAATCGGGATCGGTGCTCACCGAGTCGATCAGAAACAGCTTGTCTCCGCTCAGAGTGCAGCGTTGTTCCGGCGCTGGAATGCATTGAATTCTTGCCAGCGATGGAATGCGCACCAGATTCACCAACGTCTGCCAATCCCCCTCCGTCCCATCCGGCGAGATCGGGCGAAATTTCAAAGGACCGAACGCAGAAGGCCCGAGCAACTTCATGGGATCGAGCACGCCAAAGATGGTTTTGGCATCCTGCGGCGTCAGATTGCCGTCTTTCTCGCTCAGCATGACGCTGAACGAGTCATCAGCCGTAGCGATCTCAATTTTCTCGGCAGGAGGAAAGCTACCCGGTACCTGGGTTTTCAGGAAAAAATTCAGGCGGGCATCCTGGGGAAGATCATCTGGACTCTCGAGCTGAACGGTGCCCGGCTTATCGGAGGGCTCCAATTGCACGCTTTTGCTTAGCAGGGTGACGCGCGGGCGAGGAGCTTCGATCATCGTCTTGAGATCGAGCGAGCGGCCGTCTTTGAGGGCCACACTGGCGACAGACGAATCTCCGAAGTGAAGACGCGAAGCAGCCCCGGCGTCCGGGCACACCAGTTTCAGTTCATCCTGCTGGTTGGCGCGGGAAAGACCCGCCGGAGTGAAACGCAAGCCGTCGAGTTCGAGGGAGGTAACCTGATCGAGTCGCGTGCCCTTGAGTACGCCATCACCGTCGCCGGCGTGAATGGTGAATGCATCCAGGCGCCCGGCTTCGGAATAAGTGTGCAGCAGAACCTCATCCGGTTCGTGTCCGCCAAACTTGTGAATCACCATCGTGACCGCACCCGCCATGGCATTCTGCAGAGGAACCTTTACTTCCAGTTGCTCCGGTTTGGCAATCTTCCACGTCGCATCGGTCATTTTGCCCTTCTCATCACGCAGCTTCACCGCGCTGACGCAGCAGACCTCTGCCGATTGGAGATGCAGGATATCTTCCCGGCCTACGATTAAAGCGCTGGCGTCTTTGGAAGCAACAATCCACTGCCCGGGCCTGGAAGTGCGCAGGCGGAAACGAGGCCCTTCAAAAGAATGAAAGCCCCAGTCTCCGCGGAGGACGCCGCTGAATTCGCCATCCAGGCTGACGGACTGCATGGCCTTGGTGTCGATCACAAAGCCGCCCCGCGCCGCATCTGGGGTCGCTGGTAGATCGATTCCCCCCGCCTTGGTTTCCACGTGAAGAACAAAATTGCGCGTCAGTTCAGTGGCGAAAACCAGCGGAGCACCGTCTGCAGGCAGCACCAGAGAAGGCTTGTCCGCACAGAAGACCTGGGTCTCGTCGATGGCCCGCAACGGCGGGTTGGCTGCCGGACGCACCAGGGGGAGACCTATGACAATCACCGACTTCGGATTGCGGAATGACGGTGGATAGTTCAGGCGCAGATTCAGATCGTCCTGCTTCGGCAGCGAGAGAGCCGGAATGTACTGATACTGCGCGGTGTGCGCGCTCCCCAGAATGCGCACCACATCCACGACCGCCCCAACGTAAGCACTGTAGTATCCGCCGCGCGCCGTAGGGGTGGCGCTCACCTGCGTAAGCAAATCCGCGGGTGACCCCGAGGTCAATGCCGCTACCATGGTCTCACTGTGGGGATCGTCCAGCACCAACTGATCCGTGTTCTGAGTGAGGCAAGGGACCTGTTGTGCCGTAGGCTTATCGAAGCACTGCTGATCGAGACGCATGTTCAGGCTGCGCGCCAGCAGCGTCGTGCGCTCTTTCATTTTTCCGGCATCGCCGACGGGCGCTTCGCGGAGGGCATCCAGATATTTCTCCAGCCGCTGCCGGTCCAGGCTCGCCTGTTCAAGATCCTGAGCGGCGCGCACGAAAGAACCCGGCTTCCCCTGCACCGCGCTGCGCAGGGTAGAAAAGGCTCCGCCAGTCTCCGGGGCAAGGAAAACGATCGCCTGTTCGGCTTCAGCCGGAACCGTGACGTAGATCCCTTCCTCTCGAACGGGCCTGCTCCAGGCTTCCACGTGAATGAACCAGGAGTCGGGTGGGGGGTTGGTGGCTCCGCGCAGAAAAGCGATCACCATCAAATAGTGAACGGATTGGCTGTTGGGCAGGTCGGGGTGAACCCACAACCGGTCCCCTGGATGGAGATTGGGAACCTCCGAGACAGGGAGGGTATGGCCATTTCTCTGCACCCGAACCTGGACCTTTGGCCCGGTCAGGTCAAAAGCAGCTCCGTCCGCACGCAGAGCCGGCGGGCACATGGCCAGAAAAACTAGTGTGAGGAAGCCGGAAAGGAGAATCTGAAAATGATGGCCCAAACGAATCAAACCACTACTCCCCCTCAGGGTTCAGGAAGGTCATGAGCACGCGACTCGGTGCGAACCAAACGATCGAAGACACGCAACCCCAGGCAAGTCCGACGAAGACGGCCGTGCTCTAATGGTAATGCGAAGCAGCGGGTAGAGCAACAACAGATGCCAGAGGGTAAATAGGTTCGCAAGTGCAAGAAATAGTTGGCTCTTTCCACCCCGACAACCCGGGTGTTTGAGTTGCACGGATGGGGAAAAACCTGGGTCTCGAAGCCCCTTACGACAATACGGCGGGGTCCGCCGTCCGGCGGCCTCCGCGATCGACAATTTGCCCCAGCCGAGGCCTCTGATGGCGGAACAAGGAGAGGCGGGAAACCCCGGGAACCTAGGCTCTCGCGCCCACGGCCGCGCTTTCCGGAGTGCTGGCCGCAGCCTTGTCTTCGCCGTTAACCTTGGCCTGGCCCTGGCCGGCCTTGCGGATATCGATGCCGCCCTTGAAGTACGCTCCATCTTCGATGGAGATGCGGGCAGCGACAACATCGCCGGTGAGCGAGCCGTCGCTGCGGATATCGACCCGGTCGCTGGCGGTCAGGTTTCCGCGCACTTTGCCCAGCACCACGATCTCGCGGGCGTTGATGTTGGCCGCCACGACACCATTGCGGCCCACGGTCACCCGGTTGCCGGAAAGATTGATGGAGCCTTCCACCCGGCCATCGATGTAGAGCGACTCGGAACCGGTCACTTCGCCCTTGATCACCAGAGATTTCCCGATGGTCGCTTGGTCGGCGGTGGTGGTCGTCGTCGGCCGCGGCGCCATGGACGGTTCACTGGCCATCGTCGTCGTTGCCGGGGCGCTGGGAGAAGACGTGGGACGCTCTGGCTCGGCAGGCCGGCCAGGAGTCGCGGGCTGATTTGTCGGCTTCCACATGGGTTTAGACAATCCTTTCCTTTATGGAGTTGAGGATCACGAGCCGCACTTCCGTGACCAAACTGCATTGTACCCCCCAGTCTCAAAATGAGCGCTGTGGAAAACTCCTTTATTTTCAATGACGTTTCCTGAGTTGGTACACTCGACCCGAAGTGGGCTCAAGCCTAAGCCACCAGGGTGCCTGAGCCTCACCGTGTAAGGATTCCGTGAAAAATCTCCTCGGTACTGAACCATTCCACAAGGCGGGAGAGTATGCTCCTCAGATCGAAGATTTATCGAAAATCGAGATTCGCGTCTCAGGAGCAGACATATGCAAGACCACGCTATTGCCAGCCCAAATCCCAGCCACGTGCCCTACGCAATAGCCCGGCCACAGGCCGGCGAATACGCGCCCTACCATGACCGATACATTTCCCTCGTCGGCGAAGGCGATATTCTCGCCACCCTTGAGGATCAGCGCAGAGGTACGATGCTGCTTCTCTCGGGCCGGGACGAGGCGGAGGGCAATTTCCGCTGCGCTCCCGGCAAATGGACGGCCAAGGAAGTGCTGGGCCACGTCTGCGACACGGAGCGCATTTTCGCCTATCGGGCGCTGCGCATCGCCCGCGGCGATACCACGCCAATGCCCGGTTTTGAGCAGGATGATTATGTACGCCACGGTCCGTTCTCCCGCCTTGCTCTGTGCGATTTGATCGAAGAATATTTGGCTGTCCGGCGTGCGACTTTGTCCCTGTTGCGTGGGCTGGATGAGGCAGCGTGGAACCGCCGCGGCACGGCCAGCGATAATGAAATCACAGTCCGCGCGCTGGCTTACATCATCGCCGGCCACGAGTTGCACCACCGCCGGATTTTGGAAGAGAAATACTTCGTTGCGAGCCGCAGATAAGCGGCGCGAAAAATGGACTCCTGCGGACTGACGGAGCTTCTCCGCGGCAAAGGCGCTCATGCCGATCCCATGGCGTGCGTCGAAGATCTTTCCGCCGGGTTGGCTGCGAAACATATGGCGGGTTTCCCCCACTCCGTTGGGCAACTCGTCTTCCACATGAACTATTGGATGGACTACGAGCTGCGCCGCATTCGTGGCGAGCGGCCGTCGTATCCGGAACATAATTCCAAGAGCTTCCCGCCGTCACCCTCGCCCGTGGATGAGAAGGAATGGGAACTGCTGAAAAGGACGTTCGCTGTCTTATTGGGCGAGCTCGACGCGCTGGCCAGATCTTCCCCGGAGGAGTTGCAGCGCCAGGTCGAAGCCACGAACGACGGCGACGGGAAGGTCTCGGGAACGTTGGAGAATGTGCTCTCACGACTGGTGGCGCACAACAGCTACCACACGGGGCAGATTGCCGCCATCCGCCGCGTGTTGGGCGCCTGGCCGCCCCGGGGTGGCGGAGACACGTGGTAGCGGCCTTCTGAGAGTGCGCGAGTCGAAGAATCCCGCCAATGAACCTCCGACAAGTCAAGGAGCGTCCGATAACGTATCCTGATAGTGACGGTGACCGCCCAGAGTTTGCCCTCCATGCTTTCCGACTCCGCCATTTTGAAACACATCGCGCGTCAGCCCAAACGCGCCGCGGGATTCAAACAGCTCGTGCGCGAACTTGGCCTTCACGCCGATGGCCGCCGCGAACTTGAATCGCGGCTGGAAAAATTGGTGAAGGCCGGGGAACTGGTTGAGCTCAACTCTGACCGTTATGCTCTGCCCCAGGCCGCGGTCGGCAAGAACGTCATCGTCGGACGCCTCACCATGCATCGCGACGGCTTCGGGTTCGTCATTCCGGATGCGAGTTCGCTGAGTGGGA
>Ga0335078_10009889_pt1 | contig 14122 bp, 10 predicted proteins | sample Lox_Sample_32_FD_206711 | JGI IMG/M metagenome (GOLD analysis project Ga0335078, IMG submission 206711) | Soil microbial communities from Loxahatchee National Wildlife Refuge, Florida, United States - Lox_Sample_3.2 | ecosystem: Environmental > Terrestrial > Soil > Wetlands | place: USA...
AGCCATTGCGCTGCGCACCACCATGCAGCATTCCGAAACTCAGCTCTGCATCGCCTGCCACCCAACGCAATTCACGACGCGCGGGTATCTCACCGCGGTTCGCAATGGCTACCCGCCCACGCAGCGGGCGGCGCTCGAGTTCCTCACCGATCGAATTTATAACAATGCGCGGCCATTGTACGGCGAGGCCAACACCAACTGGGTGCGCGTCATCTATTCCGCTCGCACCGTCGCCAGCCGCCTGCCCGTGATCGAGCACCTGTTTGAGGAGAATGTAACCCACGACCCGCCGCGCAGGAATTTCGACGTGCCCTATGCCGAATTCCTGAAGATTCATTACAAGGGCGTGACCACCATGCCCGGCGACGAAACCGACGGCTGCGAGCCCGACGTCAGCCCCTTCGAGATTGGGACGCAGAGCTGGAAGACCTTCAATCTGGTATACAACCAGACACACGAAGATGCGTGGCTGGCCGAACGCGACAAGGTGGAACGCCTGGCTGCAGCCGCTGAGCCCAAGAACATGATCGATCTGGATTGGAAGATCATCATGCTGGCCACGGTGGACCGCGCCAAGTACGCCGACCAGATCGACAAGCTGATCGAACAGCTTTACAGCTACGAAACTCCGGAAGGCGCCTGGCCTTACCCGTTCGACAAGAAAGCCAAGCCGGCAGACTTCATCTCCTACAACGCCGTTTATGCCCTGGCGCTGGCGGGACGCAGGCCTGAGTCCGATGAGCGCATGGAGCGCGCCGTGAAAGCGATGATGGCCGCCGAGCGGCAGGAGGGGAGTTGGGAAGGCGACCCGGTTTATCAGGGCTTCAACACGCCTTTCCGAGCGACGCAGTTCGCGGTGATGTCGCTCTCCACCCTTTACCCCGGAACGACCAAGGCGAAGAACTGGGACGCCGCTTATCCCGCGCCGCCCACCCAACTCGCCGCCAACAACTTGCCCTTGCTGCTGGCCGAGCTTGACCAATACTGGGACCTCGAGCCGGAGCCCGTTTTGCGGCAGATTCGCAAGGTGCTGACGGAGAGCGACCAGCCGCTCGCCCGCGAAGCTGCGGCGCGAGCCATCGGGCACATGGCCGATCCGGGGTCGGTGCCGGCCTTGATCAAGGCACTGGGGGATCACAGCAAAATGGTGCAGTCGAGCGCCGCGTACGCGCTGCGCATGATACTTTCCCGAAGAGTGAGCGCGGCCCCGGAAGGGCGCAAACTGCTGGCCGCCGCGCTCGCCTCGCCGGACCCGCGCACCCGCTGGGGCGCCGCGCGCCTTTTCAACCAACACTTCAAAGATCTGACCGAGGATGGTGAGTTGCTGGCGGCCTTGGAGCGCGAACTCGACGACCCGGTTCCCTTTGTGCGCTTCGAAGCCGCTTCCGGACTGTGGCGCTGGTACTACTGGCAGGTGGATGAATCCGGCGTACGCCGCAGCACACTCGAAGCGCTGGCCACTCACCTCAACACTGAAACCGACCCCATGGTCCGGCGCGGCCTTGAAGAGAGCGTTTACGATCTGCTCGACGAGAACACCGGGTACCTCACCGCCTGGGTCCGGGCGAGTTCAAAGGACGTGGACAAGCGCCGAATTGGCGAGGGTTACGAAGCCGTGGTGCGCGATCAGGCCCAAGTGCTCGCGAAGGTTTTGCGTGAAGGCACTCCCTTGGGCCGCGAAGGTATTCTGAATGCTTTATGGGACTTTCACATCCGGCATTACGCTCTGCCGCACGTGAAAGAGAACACCGTGTCAATCGGCCTGCCGGCGGTTCTCACCCAGTACGTCCGAGGCGTTCCGGACCTTCACGTTCCAGGCTATGAATACTCGCCCTATCGCGAGACCGTGAACTTCAAGTACGACGTCCACAACGGCTTCTTCCAGACACGCATCGGCAACGACAGCGACCTGATCCACTTCTTCAAGAGCTCCGGGCCGGAACTGGAAGATGCGCTGCTGGCTTGCCTCCAAGGGGCTGACGACCCGATGAAAATCGAAGTGCTGAAAGCGGGGAGCACTTTGAGTGGAGCCGGCGACGAGCGCTTCACGCTCGCCGCCCTCGGCCTTTCGGAAGACCCCAGTGAAGATGTCCGAAAGACGGTTCGCTATGTTTACGAGGACGGCCAGCGCGGCATCCTCAACCTCGACGCTCCGAGCGCGCCGAGCTCTCAACTGGTCAGCAAGGTCGTCGAGATTCTCGAGCATGGCAATCCAGACAGCCAGGCTGTAGTGCTTCCGCTGCTTGCGGCGCTGCCCGGCGATTCACCGTGGGGACGCCAGGAGGAAGTGATGGCTGCGCTGGGTTTCCTGCTGGAAGCGACACCGCGGCCTGCGAACTATGCAGAGGTACTCAACGCGGCTTCTTCGTTCAAAACCCTCATGCAAGTGCCCGCCCTGCGCCGGCAGGTTTTGGCCGGACTGGACGACCACGACCCCGAGGTGCAGCGCGCCGCCCTGCGGGTGTCCTTGGAGCACTTCCTCAACGATGCCGAAACCGCGCCGCTGGTGAAGAACGCTTTCGCCCACCTGAACACCTCTGCGCAGAATATTCTGGTTGAGGAAGTCGGTGACCCGAAATTCATGCGTAAGCATTTGGGAATCGCGGGCGGAGCCGTTTCGCAGGACCAGCAATATTTCCTGGGCGAAAACCTGTCGTACATGAAGGCGCCAGACCTTCTGGATAATCCGGTCGTTCTTGAGACGATGCTGGCATGTTTACGCTCCAATGATCCGAATGTGCGCGCGGGTTCGCTCGACGTTTTGCGCAAAGTGGAAGGAATAGAGGAGCGGCCGGATTTCCGCGCCGCCCTTGGCCAGTTGGAGAAGGACAACAATCCTCGCTTGAAACTCATCGCCAATAGCGTGCTCGAGGGAAAGAAGCTCAGCGAGGCGCTGAAGGACGTGCAGCCTGGCTCAGTGCTCGACTTCAACTACTTCGTCACCAAGGTTGAGCCCATTCTCGCCACGCCTGGCGCGGATGGCAAAGCTTGCGTCTTCTGCCATGCCAGCCACGTGATCTTCAAGCTCGAGCCCCCCAACGAGCAGGGCGTCTTCTCGCCCCAGGACAGCGAAGACAATTACAAGTATGCGATGCGCGTCGTGGACATCAACGATCCCGCCCACAGTCTCATGCTGGTCAAACCCACCCGTCCCACCGACAGCGCCGGCAACGTAGGCGATTATCTGGCCACGCACAACGGCGGACAGCGCTGGCCCGGAAACGAATCGAGTTGGCAGTACCGGACAATCCTGGAGTGGATTCGCGGCGGGCGAGTGGATAATGCCGTAGCCGCAAAACAAGGCGGTTACTGACTTGAAAAATTAGCAGGCCAGAAAAGGTCCCACGCAGTCATCCTCAGCGAAGCGAAGGATCCGCATTTGTTTGTCGTCAAAGCGGCACTGCAGGTGCTTCGCTTCGCTCAACATGACAAGCACCCTTCAACCGCACCCTGCTAGTATTGCCGTTTCTCCACTTTGGGCCGCTCCGCCCGGCTCATCTGTTTCGTCTCGATGGCCGGGTGCTTGAGCCCCCGAAGTTCCTCGATGTTCTCGCAAACTTTGAGAATACCCGCGGAGATGTCGTCCACGTCCTTGCGGGTGCCGAGGAAGAAATGATGGGGTAGCCACACGGATTCCTCGTAGGCGGCACGTTCAGAAACCGGACAATTGTAAAGGCTGCGCAGGTCAAGCGGCTTTTCCCTGCCCCACGACAGCGCCGGATAATCCTCTGGCTTCACCGGGAATAAAGCGCTCTTATACACCGGCTCATAGAATAGCCCGTCGCAGGGAATCCCTTCCGTCTCGAGCGCACCTAGGAACGCAGCGCGCGGGATGCCTTCGAAGTGCTCGGGAAGATACTTGAAGACATATTGGTAAGCCGCCACGCGCGTGATGCGGCGGTCCCGCTTCAGGAATGCCAGCCCGGGCGTACCCGTGATGCGTCCCTCAAGGTATTCCATGTTGCCCTGCCGCGTCTCGGCCTGCCGCGCCAGGCGCTCGAGTTGCACTTCGAGGATGGCGGCCTGAAACTCCGTCATGCGATAGTTGAATCCGATAATGCGGTGGCCAAATTTATCGGTTTCACTGGCGCGTCCGCAGTTCACGTAGGATTGCGCGCGCTCCCAATACTCGAGCTTGTTCGTAATCACCGCGCCGCCTTCGCCGGCGGTCATCAGCTTGCTCGACTGGAAGCTGAAGCAGCCCATATCGCCCGTGGCTCCGGCGCCCTTCTTTTTCCACTGGCCTCCGTGCGCGTGGGCGCAATCCTCGATCACTAACAAATTGTGCTGGCGGGCGAGGCGCCCGATGGCGTCGAGGTCGGCGAAGCTCATCGCCAGGTGGACCGGCAGAATCACTCGAGTTTTATTGGTGATCGCCTTTTCAAGCAGGCTCGCGTCAAGGCAATACGTGGCAGGGTCGATATCGACGAAAACCGGAACGGCGTTGAGCTGCAGGACGGGGCCCACGGTTCCTTCCCAGGTGTAGGCGGGGACAATGACCTCATCTCCCGGTTGGATTCCCACCGCCCTCAATGCGACTTCGATGGCGACCGTGCCGTTGGATAGTGCGATGCCGTATTTGGCGCGGTGAAACTCCGCGAAGCGTTGCGCAAAGGCGCCGGCATGCTCATTAGGGAAAGGATAACCGCCCCAGTTCCGGCTCTTGAGAACTTGTTGAATGGCCTTTTCTTCCTTGTGGTCGTAGACCGGCCAGGGAGCAAAGGGCTTCGTGCGGACGGGCTTTCCACCTGTAATAGCAAGCTTTCCCATAATATGACCTCCAATAAGATTAACGTTGTCATCCTGAGCGGGGAGAAGGATCCCTGCAGTTCGCTTGCACGCCTGGACCCCGGAAGCTGCAACTGCAGAGGTTCTTCGCCCGCGAAAGCCGCGGGCTCAGAATGACAGATGTGAATTCTCTACTTCATACGAACCACGTTTGAGTAAGCCGACTCGCCGGCATCGTTCAGGGCGCGAACGCGGTAGTAAACCAAGCCACGACCGGGCTGCGAGTCGGTGAATTCCGTCGTTGCAGCCGGGAGGGTCTTGATTCTCTCCCAACTCCCGTCCGCGATGCGGCGCTCGACTGCAGTCTGGGTCGGACTCCCGCCGTGCACTTCCCAAGTCAGCCTTACTCCTCCCGTACCACGCTCAGCGCGTAAAGAACTGGGAGCCTCCGGCAGCACGTTCCAATCGAAATAGCTCGCATCGGCGATGGCCAAAACGCTGTCGCGAACCGGGACCGATGCCAGCACGTTGCTCGTGCCTTCCTTCCACTCTAGGGGCTTGATCTCGCCCGAGACGACGTCGATCAAGACGGGGTGCTCGATCCCGGTATTCTCCAAGGTAAGACTCTCGTAGAAGGGAGGAAAGACATTTCCCGGCAAGCTGTGAGCGCCCAACCAATACGCAACTACAGCCTTGCCGTTCCTGGCCCGAAAGCCGTAAGCATAGAAAGGAAATCCCGACTTCCGGCGAAGCGCGGGAATTCCGGGACTGTCGATAGTGATGGCCGGGTCGATCTTGGTATCGGAAAAAAGCGCGTTGGTGTTTTGCAAGGTGAAGAATACCGGGCGGGGAGTAAAATCTTCAGCAACGTTGCGCAGTCCGTGAATCAGCCCGAAATCGTCGTATTCATTTCCGTCTGTGGCTGCGGCGATGAGCCAGACGAAGGTCTTCACGCCGGCCGCCCAGTTGTACACCAGCATGCGCGGAATGTACTTGGCCTGCACCGACTCATCCGAACCTTCCCAGGTAGGAATGGAATTAAACTCGTCGTCCCAAAACTGTATGTCGGAGCGAATGCCCGGATAGCTGCGCACTAGGTCGCGGAGCTTCGCTGGGGACTCGGGGCCATAGGCGCCATAGTCCTCCGATTCAGGATTCATGTTCTGGCCGTAACCCGGGTAGGTGTGATAGGCAAACACATCAATGTCTGCAGCGCAATTGCAGGCATCGAGCGCACGCTTGGCGAAGTCGCGCACGGGGTCGGCCTGGCCGCCGTAAATCACCTTCGCGTCCGGATCGGTTTCATGCACTGCCTTGGCCATTGCTTTCAGCAGGTGCCCGTATTTTTCCGGATTCCCCCAGGGGTTCCAATAGCCGATGTCCTCCTCGTTCCAAAGCGCCCAGTAATGAATCTTGCCTTTGAAATGATTCACCATGAAGCGCACGTAGCGCGTGAATGCCTCGATCTGATCCGGCGTGCGCGGCGCCCAGAAAATGGAGTAGAGGCTTCGGTCGTCGTTGTGAAACGAGCCGGGCTTGGGCTCGATCGAGTCGGGGCGTTTGCCCGAGGGAGAAGTGTACATCGGGTTGCCGTACATGAGTTGGACTTGAATCTGGATGCCATTGTCGCGCAGCGAATCGACGTACTCGTCCAACAAAGGATTGATCGCGAGCACGCCGCGCTTCTGCTCCACATAATCCCAGCTCGTCAGGTCGGAGCTGTTCTCGTACTGTCCAATACGAATCCACTTCACCCCGGCGTCGAACATTCGTCCCCACCACCAGCGTTCCCAGGGCAAGTAAGGTTCACGGGGCAGGTTCGAGTTAATGCCGAATCCGTCCGTGATCTGCGATGAGCGTCTGGGGGGAATATGATCGGGAAGTTGGCGCCGTGTTTCTTGCGCCATCAGCGGCGGCGTCAGAAGCGCGAAGGCTATAACCAGCCCAAACAGGAATTGATTAGAACTCCGCATGGCGAGACCTCTCCCAAGTAGTGTGATCGCCTAGTGTGAATGTAGCGCCGACCTAAAGTCTCCTGAACAACGTGCTTCAATTGTCATTCTGGGCGAAGCGAAGAATCTCGGCAGTTCCAACTCTTACACAACTGCACAGATCCAACGGTTCGGCAGACTGCCAAGGCAATCCCAGTCTTTGCCCTCACATCTCGTTGAAACTCGTTGCCTTTCGGAAAGCTTCGACGTAATGACCGTCTTTCTTCGTCTGCCGGCTCATCAGTCCCGTCTTAAGTCCCGCGAGATCGGCAGGGTCCCAGTCCTCACGATACTTGTGGACGGAAGGCTCAAACTGGCTCACGTGTTTGGTCGCAGCCTCGAGCTTCAACTGCGCCACCGAATCGATGTTGACCCAGTAGTTGGCTTCCTCGGGCGCCGTGTAGTAGAAATAGGTCACGGGCACGGCGTAGGGCTCAAGGTGCTGCTCGAGGCGCTGGTTGGGGAAGTAGAGCCAGAACTCCGCGGCGCGGATTGCGTCCAGCGTATTCAGAGCGGCCATGCGATGGTCGGTCTTGTGCCAGCGCGCGTACCAGTTCCCCGGATCGATACTCAGCGCCGCGTCGGGATGGATGCGGCGAATGATGGCGGTCGCCTCTTCCACGAGCTTCGGCTGCGGAGCGTATTCTAACATGCCGTCGTCGTAGCCCATCCACTGGATGTTCTCCGTCGGCGTTCCCAGCACGGTTTCAGCCGCTTCCTCCTCCGCTTTGCGAATGCGCGCCAGCCGCTGCGAGCTCATCGCCGGATCGTAGGAGCCCTTATCGTCATTCGTATAAATAACGATATAAACTTTATTGTGACGTTGATTCAGCAGCGCAATGGTACCGCCCGCTCCGAACAGCTCGTCGTCCGGATGGGGCGTAAATACAAGCACCGTCTTACCCGTCATCGACTCGAGGGCGCCGTCTTGGGCCAATATTCTTGTCGGACCTAAGAGCAAAACCATGGTGAAAACAAGAACGAGTTGTTTCATAGATTAGTCCCTCGAGACCAGCGGAGCCACTCCATCGGCGTGAAATGGGGTTCGCTCAAACATATGTAACACTCAGGTGGTTACCGAATGGTTGGCACGGAAAGCGACAAGGGCCAGCCCGACCTGAACATCAGGATTCGCGAAAATCGATGCGGGCGGGGCTGTCCTTGAATCCGCGAGTCTTGACCGCGTCGTAGATGGTTCCTGCAACAAACCAGCAGCCGCCCAGGATTTTGGCCGGCGTCGCCAAGCTCACCCAGATGGCGAAGCAAAAGATAATGCCCAGAACGGGCACAATCGCATCGCCAAACAAGCGCCTGGAGGCGCGAGCTGAAGGCGCCAGATAAAACTCCCGCAACGTTGCGGCGTTAACGCCCATGAAGGCGAGGAAAGCCCCGAAATTAATCAACTCCGCCGCCCGCTCATAATTCAGAACGATAGCACCCAGAAAAGCAATAACCCCCACCATAATAATATTCAGGCTGGGAGTGTTACGTTTGGGGTCGAGGTAAGCAAAAAAGCGGCGAGGGATAACGTTGTCGCGGCCCATGCCGAACAGCAGCCGCGAGAGGCCCGCCTGACCACTCAGCCCTGAACCCAGGTTGGCGAGGATCAGGACGAAAGCCAGGGCTTGAAACAGAAATTTGCCCCCCACCACCTGAGTGACGTCCATGAAGGCCGTTTCGAGGTTTGGGAATGTGTGCCAGTCGGGCCAGACGCGCTGTGCGAGGTAAATCTGAAGTCCGCCGAAGAACCCTGTGAACAGACAGACGGTCACGGTCGCCAACAGAACGTTCCGGCGCGGGTTCAGCGCGTCTTCCGCCAGAGTCGTAATCCCGTCAAATCCGATATAGGTGAGCGCGGCCAGCGAGGTTCCCAAAGCTATGGAAGAAACGTGAAAGGTGGACGGATTGTAAAAAGGCTGGGTCGAGAAGACACCGTGCCATCCCTGCTGGTGAAAGAGAAGGCGGAAAGCCAGGGCAATAAAAACCAGGATAACGGCGCTCATCACGGTTGCCAGCACAAGATTGGTTCTCGCGGTAGTGCGAATGCCGCGCAAATTGATCAACGTCATCGCGCCTGCGAAGGCTGCGGCCAGAACGACGTAAGGAGCTTCAGGAACCAGACGCTGCACGGTCAACGCGCCATAGACAGTGCAAATGAGAGGAACGATCAGGTAATCGAGAAACATCGCCCAGCCCGCCAGAAAACCCAGGTGCGGGTTCAGTCCGTAACCGACAAAGGTGTATGCGGAACCCGCGGAGGGGTAGACTGCGGCCATGCGGCCATAACTAAAAGCAGTCAACAGCATGGCGAACATGGATAGCAGAATCGTCGTGACGGCGTGGCCATCCGAAAGCTTCTGCGCTACACCGAAGAGAGGTACGGGCGCAATGGGCATGATCAGCACAATGCCGTACAGGATCAGGTCCCACAGCGTCAGTACACGTTTGAGTCGAGGCGGGGCCTCGGCGGTATTAGCTGTTGTGCTCACAGGTTTTTACCGTTGTGGGGGAACGTACCCGGGAGGAGGGGCCGACCCTTCGCCGAAGAAAAACTTCTCCATCTGCTGAGCAATGAATTCCTGGGCTTCCTTGCTGGCGGGAGCCAGGCGATACTCATTGATGAGCATTCTCAGGTAGCTTAGCCACTGTTCCCAGGCTTCCTGCGAGACATTGTCGTAGATACGCTGCCCAAGCTCGCCGTTCCACGGGGGCTCGTCAAGGCCGGGAAGCTCTTTGCCCAGCTTCACACATTTCACCATTCGTTCTGCCATTCGAGGTTTACTCCTTTTGGTAGATTTCCAAATCTACCACTTCACCTTCCAAAAGCGAAAGCTGAAAGTGAGGCTCGAGGACTCCGTCGCGGAAAGTGGCGGAAGTAAGCACGGGTTTGCCGGGTTTCCGTTCCGGGCTTGCAGGGGCGGTTCGCGAACCGGCCCTACCAGGATTCACGCCCGCGGCCGCGTCCAGGGCCAGATTAGCCAGCCTGTCGGCTTCGCGGTTCCGCTCGCGTGGAACATGTTCGATCGAGAACGATTCGAAGCGCCCGATCAATCGCTCCGCCTGCTCGCGCAGGGGCTTTAGCCCCGGACTCTTCACCTTGTAGACGCCCTTGATCTGCAGCTCCAGCAATTCCGAGTCTGTTTGTACCTTAACCCGCAGGTAGTGCTTGCTAAGCGCGTGCTCCAGCGCCGCGAGCAGGCCTTGGTATTCGGCAACGTTGTTGGTGGTTTTCCCGAGATAGCCTGAGAATTCAGCCAGCATCGAACCGTCAGCAGACTCCATCACCACGCCATAAGCTGCCGGGCCGGGATTGCCTCGCGAGGCGCCGTCAATGTGCACAATGATCTGGGGGGATAGGGCCATGGGGTGAATCCGAAATTCGAAAGTCGAAACTTGAAGATGGGCAGAACTTAAAGTTAATCCGCGCCCTGCCGAAGGCTTCGGGCAAAAAAGTTGACTGAATTCACCAACATGTCGACTTTCGAGTTTCGAACTAGGCGGTTGCTCCGGCCCCGGAACTCTCCGACTCACCCGGTCCCACCGGGGCAGGCTCAGCGTAAAAAATGATGCGCCCGCAGTTCTCGCAGGTTAAGAGGACCTCATTGGTCCGCACCTCGTTATAGACCTGGGGGCGCAGGAGAACGTTACAGGCGGTGCAAATCCCCTCGCGAACCTCCGCCACCGCGATGCCACGCTTTGCCGGGCGGATGCGGTCGTAATGGGTTCGCGTTGATTCGCTCAAGCCCGCCTGGAGCTCAGCGCGACGGGCTTGCAAACTGCGGCGCTCTTCGTCGTCGACCTGCTGTTCGGATTCCAGTCTCGCCACCTCTGCCGCCACCAGCGATCGTTCGCTTTCGAGCCGGGATGCGGCCTCTTGCACCTGCTTCTGAATCTCCTCGGCTTCCAGCATCTTCTCCAGAATCTCGTCTTCGATACCCCGCACTTTGGCCTCTTCGCCCTCGATCTCTTTGGTCATGGCGCGGAACTGGTCGTTGGTCTTTACCTGGTAGCGCTGGTCTTTGTGCTTGGAGATCTTTTCCTGAATGACTTTGATATCGCCGTCCATTTCCTTGCGCGCGTGTTGATTGGCGGCCAATCGCTTCTTTCGATCTTCCTGAGCGTGGAGAAACGCATCGAGACGGGAATGCAGGGATTGGATCTGCGCGGGCAAGGAATCGATCCGCTTGCTCAATTCCTCAATTTTCAGATCCACTTGCTGAAGTTCGATGACATTCTTGATGTCCTGATGCACTTCCTCTCCTCGACTGAAGCGTCGATTTCATTCTGGCACATTCCGGGGGATGGGGCAAGAAAACAGTCGGATTGATCGGGTGATCGTGCGATGGGGTGAATTCCGAATAGCGAAACGCGAAAATCGAAATTCGGATCTCGGACGATTTTCGAATTTCGATTTTCGCCGATCTCCGGACTTACTTCCGCATGATCCTCTGAATAGATGCGGCGCGTCCGGTCGCGGGGTCGGCTTCGATCAGGACGGCATGAAGGCGCACATCGCCTTTAGCAACTTCAAACCGCGTGGGAAGCTGGTTGAGGAACTTTTGAATCACAGTTTGCTTGTCGATACCAATTACCGAATCGAAGGGGCCGGTCATGCCGAGGTCCGTAACGTAGGCCGTACCGTTTGGAAGGATCGACTCATCTGCGGTGGGGATGTGGGTGTGGGTGCCCAACACTGCCGTCACTCGCCCATCCAGATGCCAACCCAAGGCGATCTTCTCAGACGTCGCTTCCGCGTGTATGTCGACGATGCGCACCTTGACATTCGAAGGAACCTTCGCCAGTTCGGCGTCTGCCGTCCGGAAAGGGCAATCGATGGGGCTCATGAAAATGCGCCCCTGAAGATTCAGCACGGCGTATTCAATCCCCGAGCGGCTTCGACCCAGATACACGCCGTGGCCCGGGGCGCCAGGAGGGTAGTTGGCAGGACGAAGAAGCCGGCCGTCCGCATGCTCATTCAAGTAGGTGTAGATTTCTTTCTTGTCCCAGATATGATTTCCAGAGGTCAGAACTGCAATCCCCATGTCAAGCAACTCTTCCACCAGGGGCGGCGTGATACCAAAGCCGGCGGCGGCATTCTCGCCGTTGGCCAGCACCAGATCAGGGTCGTACTCCGCAACCAGCGAGGGCAGCAACTCCTTCACAATGCGGCGGCCGGGATGGCCAAAAATATCGCCGATGAAGAGGATTTTCATGCTGATGTGGAATCGGATTCCTTTAAGTAACGATCGAGCAGCCGCGTACACTCCTCCACTTTCTCATCTACTCGGCGGGTCTTTTCTTCGTAACGGGCTTTGATCTGGTGAAACTCGTCGGCAATGTTGAGCGCTGCCAACACCGCGATGCGCATGGAATCCACCGTCCGCGTGCGGCCGGCGATAGAGCGCATTCGTCCATCCAAAAATTCACCGAGCTTCTGAATGTAGGCCTCGTCAAGTTGACCCCGGATGAAGTATTCCTGGTCGAAAATCACCACCCGAATTCCGTCCGAATCTTTCGTCGCCATGACGACCGGCCTCCTTCCCTCGCATGCGCTGCAGGAAAAATGGCTATCTGGCATGTTGAGCGGAGCGAAGCATCTGCAGTTTGTCCTTGAGAACGGACCAATGCAGATGGTTCGCGTCACTCAGGATGACAGGCCTAGTGACCTTTTCCACAGCGCGTTCAGCCCTGTCCAATGAATCGACCAACTTTCCCTGCCACCGAGTGGCACAACCAGGCCAAGGACTCGCTCACTCCTGATGTAAGGGCGGTTCGCGAACCGCCCCTACACAGGCGTGCTAATCCCTTATCCGCCTGACTCCGGCGCAGTCAACGCATCGATGCGCTGGAGGAGTTTCTCGATGCGCACACGCACCTCTTCCCGTTCGCGCCGCAGTGCGACGAGTTCGCGTTCGTGAGCGTCAATCACCTTGGCCCGCTCTTTGGATTCCACCCGAAGCTTCTCAAGGTCCTGCTGCAGTGCCAGCTTCTCTTCCTGAGATCGCTTGATCAGCTCAAAAGTCTTCACAACTCTTTCTTCAAGTTTTCGTAATGGATCGTCAGGTTCGCTCAAGCGTTTCCCCCCATTTCAGAATTGCAGTGGCATGCCACTCTGAGCGCAGCGAGGAATCTCTCCCGCCCGTCCGGGAAAAGACGGAAGGCTGGATTTCTCGCTTCGCTCTCTCTCAAGTCTGTCATTCTGAGCCCGTTCGCTTCACTCAGGGTAAACTCCGCGAAGAATCCGCATTGGTTCGCCACGCACCGGAACTTCAGATCCTTCGCGGAGTTTGCCCTGAGCGGCAGAGCGAGATTCTTCGCTCCGCTCAGAATGACAAGCGAAGGGCTCAGGATGACAGCTACTTCCATACCCTCGGGGTGGGCCGCAGGCCCAGGTGCGCTCGGAATGACAGCGCCGTGGTGAACCGTTCAGAACTCCGCTGGCCCTCAGGCCCGCAACGAGATGCCCAGCGGCTCGAGCGCAGCCACTACCCTTTGACTTGCCGCTGAAATCTCCTCGCTCGTCAGCGTGTGCGCGCGGCTCTGGAATGTTACCCGCAAGAGAATGCTGTATTTTCCGGCGGGTATCGAACCACCCCGGAAAAGATCCACAGGGTAAAGGCCCTGGATTTCCTCCAAAGCCAGATCTCGCAGAGCAGCCTGGAGGCGCGCGAACGTCACCTCATCTGGAACTACCAACGAGAAATCCCGCTCTACGGCGGGAAACTTCGAAAATGGGCGAAAGAGGTTCGAGCGCAAAGGAAACGCTGCAAGGCGGTCAAAGTCCACTTCCGCCAGCCAAGCCGGCTGGCGCAATTTGTAATCGCGCTCGAGTTGGCGGCTGAGCCGTCCGAGTATCGCGAGGCTTTGGCCGTGGCTTGTGAACCGGCCGCTCTGGCCCGGTTCGTAGTGGCCGCGTTCCGCCGTGTCAAATTCCACTGCCGGAATCTCAAACAAACCCAGCAGGGCCTCGAGATCACCCTTAAGGTCGAAGAGGTCGAAAGGTCTTTCGTCGTCGTGGATGGAGGGCGCACGCCGGTGCCCGGTTAGGCCCAGGCTCAGGACGCGGTGTTCCTCGGGCGCCCCGCCGGATGACAACGCATAGGTCTTCCCCAGCTCGAACAGGCGCACTTCGTTTTGGTCTCGATCGAGATTCCAGCGCAGAGCCTGAACCATGCTCGGGGCCGCCGACGAGCGCAAGGCAGAGGCGTCCTGGCTGAGAGGGTTAGCCAGAATCACCGGAGTCCGGTCAGAGAAGCGGGCGTTCTCCTCCGGATCCACAAGCGAAGACTGGATCGCCTCATAGTACCCAAGGCTCGAAAGCAGATTCGAAACCGCCAGTTCCTTGTCGCGCATCACATCACGCTCGGGGCGGGGGGGAGCGGGCCTCAGCCTGGCAGGCAAGC